>Ga0126384_10001027_pt1 | contig 16230 bp, 12 predicted proteins | sample PanSoiMetPlot_36_FD_92543 | JGI IMG/M metagenome (GOLD analysis project Ga0126384, IMG submission 92543) | Tropical forest soil microbial communities from Panama - MetaG Plot_36 | ecosystem: Environmental > Terrestrial > Soil > Tropical forest > Bulk soil | place: Panama | collected 2016-02-17 | reverse complement strand
CGAAATCAGTCTCGAGGACCTTATTGCCGACGAGCAGGTAGCGGTTACGTTGAGCCACTCCGGCTACATGAAGCGTACGGCTATCTCTACCTATCGCCAGCAGCGTCGCGGTGGCACGGGCCGCAAGGGCATGAGCACGCGCGAAGAGGATTTCGTCGAGCAGCTCTTTATCGCCTCCACGCACGACTATATGCTCATTTTCACCAACACTGGTCGCGTGTACTGGCTCAAGGTCTACGAGATTCCTGAGCTCAGCGCCGCCGGCAAGGGCAAGGCAATCGCCAGTCTGGTTTCGTTGCAACCCGGCGAGAGCGTGCGGGCTGTGCTGGCGGTACGCGATCTGGAAGCGGAAGACAAGTTTGTCTTCTTCGTCACACGTAACGGCACGGTAAAGAAGACGCCGCTCAAGGACTTCTGCAACGTGACGTCACGCGGCATCATGGCTATCGGCATCGACAAGGACGACGAGCTGGTGGCCGCCAATTGCACGGATGGCAATCAGATCATCTTCCTTGCTTCCCATGACGGAATGGCGATTCGCTTCGATGAAAGCGATGTGCGTCCCATGGGGCGCCCGGCCTACGGCGTTCGCGGCATGGACCTGGGCAAAGGCGACTACGTGGTCGGCATGGCCGTCACACCCAAGCAGCGCAAGAAGGGCAAAGAAAGCGAAGAGGGAGCCAACCTGATACTCTCCGTTGCCGAGATGGGTTACGGCAAGCGTACCGATGTGGACGAGTACCGGCTGCAATCGCGCGGCGGCAAGGGTGTCATCAACGTGAAGACTACCACCCGCAACGGCAAGGTCGTGTCGATCATGCTGGTCAACGAGAAGTCGGAGCTGATGGTGATCAGCCAGTACGGTAAGATCATCCGCATCGACTCCAAGAACATCCGTGAAGCCGGGCGCTCCACACAGGGTGTACGCCTGCTGCAACTGGAAGAAGGCGATCGTGTCGCCGCAGCTTCGGTCATTCCGCCAGAAGAAGCCAACGGGAATGGCAACGGGAGCGGCGACACACCGATGCTGGTGCAGTAACAGATTCTTGGGTGCTCAGGTTAGCGCCACAATTTTCGGCGCTAACCTGGGACTCGTTACTTCGCCAATCGCGGCACGACATTCGCGATAAAATCCACTAGAAAGTGTCCGATGATGTTGGACACCAGGTCCCCTCCACAAGTAGAACAAAGCCAGAATCCCACCGAGCGTGAACGACATAAGAATGTTCATCGGTCCGCCGGGATAGTGCAGCAGCGCGAAGATCGCCAGCGGACCCAGCGCCGCCGCGGTGCGTGGCCATCCCAGCGACTGCAGGCGTTCGATTGCAAACCCGCGAAAGAACAGTTCCTGGACGAAGCCCGCTCGAAACACGATGAGCACAATGAGCGAGAGCGGTAGCTTGTCGAAGTCGTGTGAATGCGCACCACCATTCCACTTGGTGACGTAAATGATGCCGCCTGCGACCAGGTGCGAGACGCACTGGGCAGCCTGTGAACCGCCGTTTCCAGTGTGTGTATTGCCTACTGTACGTAACGAATCCGGCTGCGGTTCCGAAGCATCTTCACTGGCAGAGTCAACCGAAGGTTGCCGGCGAACTCAACGACTTTTACGTGAAGCTCTTGAAGCTGGAGGGGCCGTTCGTCTCGCATCACCATGACGTCGAAGACGAGCTGTTCTTCGTGGTCAAAGGTGCCTTACGAATGGCCGTGCGCGAGAACGGAGTCGAGCGAGAGATTGTTGTCCAGCCCGGTGAGTTCATCATTATGCCGCGCGGCGTCGAGCACTGTCCCTCGGCCGATGAGGAGACGCATGTACTGCTGCTGGACCCAAATCCACCGTCAACACGGGCAACGTGGCAAGCGAGAGGACGATGCGAGAACTCCAGGGCGTATAGAACTGGCGCGACTTTACGTGATGTCGTGTCGCGCAGGTCGGGGAACATCAGTAATGCCGGCTTCCTACTAGCGCTACTCCGGCATTCCGCTGGCCAAGGTTCGAGGAAGAAATGATACGTACAACCGCGGCCAAATTCGTTGCTGAAACTGTTGTCGTGCTCTGTGGCACGCTTTCTATGGCGCAAGGTACCGAGACTTCCGTTACAAGCGAAAGTCAGAACCTCAACTTTCAACCTGCTGGAAACAGCGCCTTGGCCGATCGCCCACCCTCCTCTCCTTTGGCTGGAGTCGGTAGTTGGGAATTCGCTGTTTGGGCGCGTCAGGCGGTTGGGAATGACGCGAACGGTGAGTTTGGCAATGATGCGGTATCGCAAGCGGGCCTTCGAGTCGGCTACGTGTTCGCCCGTCCGAGCATTCATGGCCGGGTTCGCGGCTCCCTCGAGTACTTCTTCGACATCGTCCCTGTGTTTTTGATGACCAAGCCGCAAACAATCTACGGAGGTGGATTCTCTCCGGTCGGAATGAAGTGGAATTTCTTCAACTACCGGCAAAGCTACATCGCACTCAGCGGTGGCGGCATTCTCAGTACACGCAACGTTCCGCCGGGCAACACGTCGAGCTTGAATTTCACAGTGAGCGCCAGCGCGGGAATGAACCTCTGGACCCATGCCCGACAGTCGTTTGGGGTGAGCGCGGGATACTGGCATCTTTCCAATGCGCGCATGGGCGATAGCAATCCGTCATTGAATACCATGCAGTTTGGGATCGAATACCGATGGTGCAAGCCTAAGTAGAGAAGGTTAGCTACTGCGGGGGACTTTCTTCACACTTTCGCGGTCTTTAGGCAGTGCATCCCGAAGCTGACGAATCGTTTTCTTGCGGGTTGGGTGCATCACGTCGGGCGCAATCTCGGCTAACGGCTCCAGTACGAATCGGCGCTCGGGCATCGCTGGATGGGGAACGGTAAGTTGTGCTGAATTGACCGTCTGTTGACCAAACAGCAGGATGTCGATATCGATGACCCGCGGCCCCTTGGGCTGCGTCCGTACTCTACCCATTGATTTTTCGATTGCAAGTATTCCAGCCAGAAACTCACGCGGGAGAAGCTCGGTTCGTACCGCCACAGCGCAGTTCAGGAACCAAGGCTGATCAGTCACTTCGACCGGTTCGGTCTCGTACAGAGAAGAGACCTCCAGAACGTCGCCAAGTTCCAGCAAGCGTCCCATCGCATTGCGGAGATTCGCCTGCCGATCTCCGAGATTAGACCCAAGCGAAAGATAGACGACCTTCTGCACCCAAGTATCGTAGCGCGTGAACTGCGCGGAGGGCCTCGGCCCAGGGCTGACAACTGACCCCGACAACTGACAACTTTCTTGGTGCTGCCCGCCCTGCTGCGCCCTGTCTTCAATTGTTCGAGGGCGAGAAGATGGGAGCTAGCTGCAGCGAATCTGAGTGCGAGCGATCATCACTCGCGATGGTCTTGCGCGGAACTGCTTCACTCGGAATATCCGCGACGGGCCTCTTCCCACAGCGGATAGAAGCCGATCAACCCAAGGGTTGGCCCCGGAAGTAACACCCACGCCACATTCAGTCCCAGGCGCGTGAACAGAGAGGTCGCGACCGCGATCGAGACGATGGTAATTGCGAACCCGACTGAATTCTGAAACGCCAGTACACCTCCTACGAGGTGAGTGGGAGCTGCCTTTGCTGACAGAGCGGAGAACTGTGGAGAGTCCGCGACCACCGCTGCTCCCCAAACCAGGAGTATGGCCAAGAACGTCCTCTCCGAGAGTTCTCGCCAGCCAGCGGCGACAACCAGGCAACACAGGCCTGAAAGGATCAATGACGCGGCAGCGACCCGCACACTGCCCACTCTGCGGCTCACTAAGCCACCAACGATGCAACCCACTGCACCCATTGCGATGATCAGGAAAGCAAGTCCAGGGATGCTTCGTTCGAAAATATCCAGGTGGAGAAAGGTCCTCACGATCACCGGAACGAGCGTCCAAAAGGCGTACAGCTCCCACATATGACCGAAGTATCCAAGTGCCGCTGCACGGAGCTCCCGTGACGCGAAAGCCCCAATTACGCTGCCCATGCGCATGGGCTGGCCTTTTCGCTGAGCGGGCAGGTGAGGACCATCGCCCAGCGCGAAGATCAGCGCCGCACCTGTGAGCGCCAGCGCGGATGAACTGAGAATGACACCTTGCCATTTCCATTGTGCTCCCAGGAAACGCACCGCCTGAGGGAGTGCCGTACCCAGCGTAAGCATTCCTACCAGGTAGGCAAGTGCCGCGCCCGTACGCTCCGGAGCCCAACTCACAACCAGTTTCATGCCGATGGGGTAAATTCCCGCGAGCGATAGGCCTACCAGAAACCGGAATATCGCGGCGCTGGTCAATCCATGAGAGAACCATGCGAAGCACGCATTGAACGCTGCTCCTGCCAGCGCGCTCACCAGGAAGATCCGGCTGGCGGCAAAGCGGTCGGCCAAGCCACTCAACGCAACTGCCGACGTTCCGAGGATGAAGCCGAGTTGCACGGCGTTGGTCAGCAGTCCGATACCTGACAGACCGATTCCCCACGCTCTCATCAGGTCGGGCGCAGCGCTGTTAGCGCTGAACCAAAGCGACGTGCCCAGCAGTTGCGCAATCGCGATCGTCGCAACAGGGTTGGATTGCACGGCTGACGCTGAGGTCAGCTGCTCGATTGGTTGATTCATGCCTGGCAAAGTTTATCGAATCGCCGGACTGGACGGCCATTGATCAGCGCGCCGATTCTGTTGCAGCCTATCCGCGCAGGACCTTCTCTGCCATCCCGCCCACTTTGTTAAGTTAGCCAGTTACTCGAGCGTAAAATGGCGGTCAGAGGCATTGGCGCATGACCGGCATTCAATGCCATTACTGACGCGAAAGGGCGTAAGACCGCGGCTATTATCGACCTAAAGAAGTAACAAGGCTCTTTGGGAGGATATTCAGGACGTCCTTGTCTCTCGATCGCGACCTAAAGAAAAGCGAGTTCCGTCCGAGAAGGTTAAAGCCGACTTTATAGCCAGCAGCAAGCTCCGTGGCTAGCTATCGCGTTGTTCTCACCTCCAGCGCCGTACGAGAACTGAAGAAACCGCCGTCCCAAGTCATTGCGCGACTCGTGGTCCGCATACAAGGTTTGGCATCAATTCCTCGTTCAGCGGGGTGCAAGAAGCTGCAAGGGCGGCGATCGCGAGTGGCGCATCGGTGACTATCGGGTGATCTACACGATCGATGATCGTAAATTGCTGGTCGAAGTCACACGCATTCGTCATCGCCGGGAGGAGGCTTACCAAGATTAGGATTTGATGCCGCGATCCCATTTTGCTTTGGCTCCTCTGCACTCCTTCTTGCCATTGTCTTTCCGCCCCATTTCGTAGTACTTTCCCTGCAATGCCACTCGCGCATTCCAGCCATATATCCGGCCTTCAGCAATGCTGTTACAAACGTTTCTGTTTCTGCCAATCTGTCACGTTTTGGCGAGATAACGGTCACCGCGCACATGCCCGGCCGGGAGTCCAATATCCTGTTCGCCTGGTGCATACTTGGCGAAGAAGTAGTCCGAGTCAATCTGCCCGGCGTAGTGTTCTGAAACAAATGCAGCGCATTTCCAGGAGAAACTCTTATGACAATAGGAATCATGACGCCCGGCATTAAGACCCCGGGCGATTACATTAACGATGTAATGGCGCTGGTGAAGGCCAAGAATCCCGCCGAACCCGAATTCCACCAGGCTGTACAGGAAGTGCTCGAGTCCTTACGTCTTGTGTTGGAGAGACACCCCGAATACATCTCGGAGCGAATTCTCGAGCGCATCACGGAACCCGAGCGTGTCCTCATGTTCCGCGTGCCATGGTTCGACGATCACGGCAATATTCAGGTCAACCGCGGCTTCCGCATCGAGATGAACAGCGCCATCGGCCCCTACAAGGGTGGACTGCGCTTACACCCCTCGGTCAACCTCGGCATCCTGAAGTTCCTGGCATTCGAGCAGGTCTTCAAGAACTCGCTCACCACGCTGCCCATGGGCGGCGGCAAGGGCGGTTCCGACTTCGATCCCAAGGGCAAGAGTGACAACGAAGTTATGCGTTTCTGCCAGAGCTTCATGAGCGAGCTCTGCCGCCATATCGGTCCTGACACTGACGTGCCCGCCGGCGATATCGGCGTGGGCGGACGCGAGATCGGCTACCTCTTCGGCCAGTACAAGCGCCTGCGCAACGAATTCACCGGCGTGCTCACCGGCAAGGGCCTGGGCTGGGGCGGCTCCCTCATTCGTCCTGAAGCCACCGGCTACGGCTGCGTGTATTTCGCCAACGAAATGCTGAAGACCCGCAAAGACACCCTGGAAGGCAAGACCTGCCTCATCTCCGGCAGCGGCAACGTCTCGCAGTACACCATCGAGAAGCTGCTTGACTTCGGCGCCAAGCCAGTCACGTGGTCCGACTCTGACGGTGTGGTATATGACCCCGATGGCATCGACCGCGAAAAACTCGCCTGTGTCATGGACTTGAAGAACGTCCGCCGCGGTCGTATCCGCGAGTACACTGACCAGTACAAGAAGGCCATCTTCATGCCGACCGACGTGAAACTCGGCTACAACCCGCTGTGGAACATCACAGCGGATTGCGCCTTCCCGAGCGCCACGCAGAACGAAATCAACGCCAAGGACGCGCAGAACCTTATCAACAACGGCTGCAAGCTGGTTGCCGAGGGCGCCAACATGCCGAGCACCCTCGAGGCCACGAAACTGTTCCTCGAAGCCGGCGTGCTCTACGGCCCGGCCAAGGCTGCCAATGCCGGCGGCGTTGCTACCTCAGGGCTCGAGATGTCGCAAAACAGCATGCGCATCACCTGGACACGCGAGGAAGTGGACGATCGTCTGCACAAGATCATGATCGCCATCCACAAGACCTGCTACGAGACGGCCGAGATGTACGGCACGCCCGGCAACCTGGTGAACGGCGCCAACATCGGCGGCTTCCTCAAAGTCGCCAACGCCATGCTGGATCAGGGGCTGGTGTAGTTAGTTCTCGATCTGTAGTTTGGCAAGACTCTGAGGCGCTCTGCGAAGGGCGCCACGTTTTAGCTAGAGCACGTGATAAAACAACTGGTCGGCTACTAGGGCGCGAAAAGGCCGAACCTCGTAGGCAAAGGTCCTATGCACTTTCGAACGACTGGGCAGACCATGTTGACGTGATCAACACCCGCGCACTTGGTTTGGAGACCCTAGGCATATCTAAGCTGGCACTCGCTTGCTGCGAATAAACGAGTACTTCGACGAACTCCTCAAACTAACAAGTGACGCGAATCCGCTTGGTGAACAGGCATCGCCAGAAGAGGGTTACTGCGCGATGGTCGATGGCGCTGGCTTTGGCCTAATCGCGACGGAGTTTTAGAAGCTTCCAACGAGCCTGCTACCTCGCGCAACACTAAAGGATGTGTTGAAAGGACCGTTACTCGCCTTCGAGGAGAACATGTCTCATTGAGCTTGAATTGGCTGCAAATATGTTGTCTGCTGGAATTGAAGTCACCGGATTCGATGAACTAGAGATTAACTTCGAAGATCGTCTCTGTCTTTTTGAATGCAAGCGCCCCACTCACCAAAATTCACTTCATTCAAATATCGAAGTCAGACACGCGACTCCAGAAGAAACTGTGCAACGACTCAGACCGCGGCATTGTGGCGGTTGCAATCGACAAGGTATGCCAACTAAACAACAAGACAATCAATCTGGGTGTGGCCATATCGGCAGGCGAATTCGCGATGTCGCTAGCGAAGGACCTCAGGCTACAAGTACTTAACTACCAAAGGACGTGGGTTGACCCTCGCGTCGTGGGCATCATGTCAATCATTCGATTTCTTACGCGAAACCCTGCTATTGACCAACATAGCGCCAGCTATGTGCTGGCCCTCGTGAAGTTCACGTCGCCCCCGACCTTTCAAACCCCGTGATGATGCGGCAAAAGACAAAACCCTTCGCGCTCTACGTGTCTCTTGACAACGCCGACACGGTATAGATGGCTCACCCGCGCTCGAACTTAACGAAAACGTTAAACGGGTGCCCCATTCGGCCCCCCGTCGGCCGGGCGGATCTTTTCAACCAGAAGAGCTAAGCGTGTCCTGCCGTGTGCTTTCCGATCTCACCTTGCGTGGCCCTTTCCCGGATCATTTCGCCGATGATCACGCTCTACCAGAACTTTTCCGGCTGGATCAACCCGATAGACCTTAAAAGGGCGAAACGCGTCCCGATCGAAGTGAAGGGTTTCGAGTCCGTCGTGGGCGTGCCCGCGTTTAGAAAGAGCGTCCCGACACATGGCTTCGATTTCGCGCTCATCCGAAACGTGGCCGCCCTCCATGACGATTACATGCTGGATATGCCGAATCGAGCCGGTGTTCTTGTCATACAGCACACATGCTCGTTCGCGCACAACCCGATTTCGCCCCGCCGAAACTGTCTGCCTTGCTGACCTCCTTCACGATAGATAAAACCACTGTCAGGCTGAACTTGCCGCCCTGCCCACCGCCACCGATGTCCATCTCTGCACTCACGCTCGACATGTTGTGGTCCCACACTTCGGCCGGGAAACCGAAGTTCGGGTCCCAGTTAAATGTGACGGGGATATCGGGGCCGTTCGGAACTGGACGCGTAGTGTACCTCGTCACCCCAGAAAACATGAGTCCACTTCAGTTAGCATTAGAGAGTGCGCATTGTTACAACTAGCCTAGTTTCAATCGTGCGCGAATAGTTTTCCCCTATGCCATTGAAAACAAAAGAACGGATAAACTATCTTTCACGGATTTGCGCACTAGCGGACATAGAAAAGGTGCAACCTGCGCAACCTGGTGAATGGAGCCAAATTTCAGGTAATCTGCGCACCAGCGGGCTGCACGTTATCGTGGGCAGGCTTGTGAGGTACGTGCTTCGTGCAATCGTGACCCCTGAATTCGTGCTTTACGTCTGCGGGAGGTCTGTTATCCGTGTCACCAAATCGCGGTAGGGGCATCACCCAGCCACAGCCTGAACATCCCCATAGGATGTAATCGTCTTCGATTCTTGACGCCAGTTTTCTCGTTCTATTCCTCATTCTTCGTTCAACCCCAGAAATATTAGTAGTAATGTGATGCCTAAACCACGACTTAGGTGGCCTCTGCAGCTGGTCTTCGCAAAAAGATTTCCTCTAATCAGCTGTTCGTAATGGAAGGAAAAGGCACCTAGCTAACTTCTTGCAAATAGGCCAGGTTTTAAACGCAGCACCACAAGATCTGCAGTTTTTCTAGTTTCCCTTCTTCCGGAAGACATTGTCGATCATCTGTCGCATGAAGTGTCCTCCGAACCCTCCGGCACTGGCGGCCAGTATCTGGAGAAACGCTCCGTAGACTTGTCCGCGGTTGTGAGCCCACTTGAGAATGAATTGGTAATAGGCCAGCAGCAGCGGCACCCCGATCCATACCAGCCCGACCCATCGCCAGGGGCGCTGCGGCTTCCACACCGCGAGCAGCATGGCGAAAGCCACCATGCAGAGTGCGGTGAGGAGGGCGTCATCGACCTGTTGGTTCACCCAGCCGGAAAACAGTCCGCAGATGAGGGCAAACAGATAGAAGAGCGGGTGGGTGCGGGATTCTGGGTTCGGCATAGCCCTAGTACTGATAGAAACCGCGGCCGGATTTGCGACCCAGCCATCCCGCATCAACCATCTTGATGAGCAGCGGACACGGGCGGTACTTGGGGTCACCGAGGCCAGTGTGCATCACGCGCATGATGTCGAGGCAGACATCGAGCCCAATGAAATCGGCCAGAGTAAGTGGCCCCATCGGGTGCGCCATGCCGAGCTTAAAGACCTCGTCGACAACTTGGGGGGTAGCCACGCCTTCCATCACTGCGTACATGGCCTCATTGAGCAGCGGCATCAAGACGCGATTGGAGACGAAGCCCGGAGCATCGTTGACCTCGACGGGCGTTTTGTCGAGCCTCTCAGCGAGCGCCTTCACAGTGGCGAAGGTTTCGTCGGAGGTTGCGAGGCCGCGGATGACTTCGACCAGCTTCATCACGGGCACCGGGTTGAAGAAATGCATGCCAATCACCTTGTCGGGACGCTTGGTGACGGCGGCCAGCTTGGTGATGGAGATCGAAGATGTGTTCGACGACAGGATGACTTCAGGACGACAGAACTTATCGAGGTCGACAAACAATTCGGACTTAATTTCGAAGCGCTCGCTGGCAGCTTCTACGACCAAGTCGCATGCGGCGAGCTGCATTCGGATGATCGTTGGCGTAATGCGGGCGATGGCAGAATCGCGGGCGTCAGCGGTGATCTTCTCCTTGGAAACCTCGCGCTCCAGGTTCTTCTTGATTGTTTCGACACCGCGATCGAGAAAGCGCTGGTCTACGTCGACGAGGATGACTTCGTATCCACTCCGGGCAAACACGTGGGCGATGCCGTTGCCCATGGTTCCGGCGCCGACCACTCCAACCGTTTTTATGTCCATAAAGGCCTCTGGTTTAATCAACTGCGCAACAAAAACAGTCGAGTGTACCAGAGGGATGAGGAGGCCCAATCAATTTGAGTTGTTAAGGTTCTTTTCATCTGTGACGCGAATGAGGATGCAGGTGGCGTTGTCTTCGCCGCCGGCATCGAGCGACAAATCGATCAGACGATCGCAGGCGTCCTGAAGCGAAGGCGCGTCTCGCAGGATCTCGTGAATCTGCGTATCTTCCAGGTGACGCAGCACTCCATCTGTAGTGAGGAGGAGAGTGTCTCCGGGTTCGGCCGGGAATTCGGCGAGGTCAGGAGGGCTGTCGTCTTCCGTTCCCAGCGCACGGGTAATGATATGTTGCGCGGTAGACTGGCGAGCCTCTTCCACGGTCATGATGCCCCGTCTGACCTGCTCCATGACCAGAGAGTGATCTTCAGTCAGTTGCAGTAGAGTGTCTTCACGGAGGAGGTAGATTCGGCTGTCGCCGACGTGAGCGATGGTAAATTTGGCGTCGTCGAAGCGAGCCGCGACTAACGTGGTCCCCATACCGGAGGCACTAGCGTGCCCCTGCGCATACTGCAAGATGTTCTCGTTCGCCTTACTGACGGCGTCGGAAAGCATTTGCGCGCCGATGGGAGCGTTGGCCAACGCAGCATTGGCAGCAAGGGGCTCGTGGTCACGGAAATATGAGAGGACGGTTTCAACGGCTATCTTACTGGCCACCTCCCCGGCGGCATGGCCCCCCATGCCGTCGCACACCACAAATACCCCATGTCGGAGGTCGAAGCCATAACTATCTTCGTTCGACACACGCACACGCCCTACGTCGCTTCGGCCTACCACTTCAATGCCTAGTTGCATGCGGGCATAAGTTTACGATGGATGACAATTTCATGCGACTTACAAAAGTGGGGGTGAGCCAGTTACGGTTTCCGCGGTTTCGACGTTTGGAGTGGTCGGTGCGTTGGCCTTAAATTTGCGTGAACTAGCCTAACGCCGGGTTTTCGCGATTTCCGGCTCTTTCTCACCAGTCGAGGGGCGGTTAATGTGGTGCGTTTCTAGCTCATCGCGCAGAATGGCAAAAGCCTCCTCGGGAGTATCAGCCCAATGGATCAAATCCATGTCTTCGGGAGAAATCGTACCGGCGTCTATCAGAGCTTCAAAATTCACGACTCTCGACCAGTAGTCCTTCCCATACACCACAGCCGAGATGTGTTTGGCCAGCTTTCGGGTTTGCGACAGCGTAAGCAACTCAAACATTTCATCGAATGTGCCGAAGCCTCCCGGAAAGACCACCAACGCTTTGGCAAGATACGCGAACCAGAGCTTCCGCATGAAGAAGTAATGGAACTCGAAATTGAGCTCCGGAGTAATATAGCGGTTCGGAATCTGTTCAAAGGGCAGATTGATGTTCAGTCCGATCGACTTTCCGCCAGCCTCAGAAGCGCCGCGGTTCGCCGCTTCCATGATTCCCAGACCTCCACCCGTACAGATTACGAAGCGGTGACGTGGTTGTGCGATAGTCTGGGTCCATGTCGAGATGAGGTATGCAAGTCGGCGCGCATCTTCGTAATAGTGGGACATTCGGACATCAGACTCGGCGCGCTGAATTCGGCCGACATACGCCGGATCAGAACTTGGAGTCTGGCGCAGAGCCTGAAGCGCAGGCTGCGTGACCTCGATGCCTTGAAAGCGAGCGGAGCCGAAGAACACGATGGTGTCCTGAATACGCTCGCGACGAAACCTTGACAAAGGTTCAAGATACTCGGCGAGAATCCGCAAGCTACGCCCGTCGGGTCCGTTCAGGAATTTGGGGTTTTCATAGGCTAATGGTGCCCGTTGATGAAGGTGCGCATTCTGTTGGTCCGTACTATCCATGAGAATAGGTATATCAGGATGAGATGAAGGAGGGTTGTCGCGGACGGGTACTCTCGCCTACGAACCCTCGCGATACGAGACGGCTTCAGCGACGCCCATCCAGATGTCCACCAACCCAAGTCCGCTGACCAGGCCGCGAACGAAGTTGTGGGAGACCATTTGCTTAAAGGCGGGGAAAGCGATCAGCAAGGTGTTGTCGGACCAAAGTCGGGTCCAAGGAAGCACGGTGAGGATGATGCCGACTTCCAGACAGAAGAGCACGAAAACAACCAGCCAGAGACGTTGCAGCCAGCGATGCGGTTTATTCGGCTTGGCAGGCGGTATTACCATCACAGGCCCGGGCTGGGAGTGCTCACCGTTCAGATCGGGATCAGCCAAGTAGGTCAGAATCGGCTCGCCTGCCGCAGCAAATGCCAAATTCAGCGGCATCGCCGATCGTACGAGGTAACCCCAACCACACGCGCTCATTACACTCCACCTGAGAGCCAGCCCGATCAACCGGCTGCTTGCGAGCTTTGCCCGGAAATACCACAACGGCAGGGAACGCGCCCTGCCGTTTTCTCTTGAATTGGGAAGGTCCACTAAAGCAGCTCTTCGTTCCAGTTTTCCAGGAACTTCTTCACTTCCATCATGAACTGATCGGCTACGGCGCCATCAATTATCCGATGGTCATAGCCGATGCTAAGATGCATCATGGAGCGGATGGCAATGCTGTCATTGCCGTCTTTGTCGGTGACTACGACCGGCTTCTTAACGATTCCGCCGACACCCATGATCGCCACTTGTGGCTGGTTGATGATTGGCATGCCGAACTTCGCCCCGAAGATTCCGGGGTTGGTGATCGTGAACGTCCCGCCCTGCACCTCTTCCGGCTTCAACTTTTTGGCGCGAGCGCGTTCACCAAGGTCGGTAATGGCGCGTTGCAGGCCAACAAAGCTACGCTCCTCGGCGTTCTTCACTACCGGAACGATCAAGCCCCAATCGAGCGCCACGGCGATGCCAAGGTTGATGGAAGCGTGGTAGCGAATATTGTCGCCTTCCACCGAGGAGTTGATGATGGGCCACTTACGGATGCCATGCACCGCCGCCCGAGCAAAGAACGGGGTAAACGTCAGCTTGGTACCGGTCGCCTGCTCAAATTTTGACTTCATCCTCTCGCGCAGCCTTACGATGCGAGTGACGTCGACTTCGAAGACACCGTGCACATGCGCGCTGGTGCGCTTCGACATCACCATGTGCTCGGCGATCTTCTTGCGCATTACCGACATGGGAACCAACTCGCCGGGAGTTACTCCACCCACGGGCTGCAGCGGAGTAGTGACAGCCGGAGCGGTTGGAACCTCATAGCCGGGGCCTGTCGGTGCAGGATAAGTTGGCGCAGCGGGAGCTGGAGCTGCGGGAGCAGTGGCCGCCGGTGCAGGAGCTGGAGCTCCACCGGCGTACTTCGCGATGAATGCCTCAATGTCTTCCTTGGTAATGCGTCCACCCAAGCCGGTTCCGGGAACCTTGGCGAGGTCGACGTTGTTCTCCTTAGCAATCTTGCGAACGAGCGGGCTGGAGCGGATGCGGCCCTGCTCTCCGGTTTCGGCCTCGGATTCCGTTTGCGGAGCGGGAGGAGCTTTCGGCTCTTCCCCGGAAGGCGGTTGAGCAGCCTGCGTGGGTGCTGCCGTTACAGCAGCCTGGGAAGGAGCGGTAGTTTCTGCCTGCGGTTTCGCTGGCGCAGGTGCTGAGGCTCCGTCACCTTCACCAATGACGCCTACTACGGTATTTACCTGCACGGTGTTGCCGGCCTGAACTTTGATTTCCTGCAGGGTGCCCGATGCAGGCGCGGGAATTTCGGCGTCCACCTTGTCGGTGGAGATCTCAAATAGCGGCTCGTCGCGTTGAACCTTGTCGCCGGGCTGCTTGAGCCACTTAGTGATCGTTCCTTCGAAGATTGATTCCCCCATCTGGGGCATGACTACATCTGTGGGCATGGTGTCCTTCCGCAGAAATACTGGTTAAAAATCGGGGTCAAACGCAAATGGGTATTATATCGCGGCAGACTGCGATTAAATGACGGCCTGCATTGAGCCGGCCGGGTTTAAGCTATGGGAAAAGATGGGTCATGACTGTCTCGAAGACACTGCACCAGTGAAAAATGAACATGCTGCCATTTGATCTTCGCTACGCACTACGGATGCTCATGCGGGCCCGGGGGTTCACGGCAATTGTGGTGGTGACACTGGCGCTCGGCATCGGAGCGAACACAGCCCTTTTCTCCGTAGTCAACGGAGTGCTGCTGAACCCACTTGGGTATCCGCACTCCGATCAACTAGTCGCGATTTACGAAAAGATTGCGGGTTTAGACGGTGCTCCTATCGAATATCTAAACTTCCTCGATTGGCAGCGCGACAGCAAAACGTTTGCCTCTATGGCCGCCTATCGCAACGAAGACTACAACTTCGTGGGCAACGGCGAAGGCGAGCGTCTGAGCGGTTACATGATCTCGGCCGGCTTCTTCAATACTCTGGGTATAGCGCCCGTCCTTGGCCGTACGTTTCGCACCGACGACGACCAGATCGGCGCTGCGCCAGTAGTCGTCCTGAGTGGCGGCTTCTGGAAACGCAAATTCGGCTCCTCGCCAGACCTCATAGGCAAGCCAATCATCCTAAATGGCACGGCTTACACCATCGTCGGCGTCATCCCCGACAGCTTCAGCTTTTACGGCAACATGCGCGAGGTTTACACGCCCATTGGGCAGTGGAAGGACCCCTCCTTTCGCGATCGTCGCATCTCGGTCAGTGCGCGTTCCTTCGGACGCTTGAATCCGGGAGTGACGCTCTCGCAGGCTCGCGCTGAGATGGATTCGATTGCACGAAATCTCGCCACAGCCTATCCCGAAGCCAACAAGGGCAAAGAGATCACGCTAGTTCCGATGAAAGAGGACATCGTCGGCAACGTCGAGCCGCTGCTGTACGTGCTTCTCGCGGCTGTCGGTTTTCTGCTCCTGATTGCCTGTGCGAACATCGCCAACCTGCTGCTGGCCCGCGCAGTAGGAAGATCTCGTGAGTTTGCGATTCGGACAGCATTGGGCGCAAGCCGCGCGCGAATGATCCGCCAGCTTCTAACAGAAAGCATCCTGCTGGCAGGACTGGGCGGGGTGCTCGGTCTGGCGTTCGCTTTCTGGGGCACGAAGGCAATCCTTAAGGGCCTACCTGCGGCACTGCCCAGGGCCAGCGAAGTTTCGATGGATTCCTCCGTGCTGCTTTTCACGACGGCCGTGTCGCTGTTCGCAGGAGTCATCTTCGGCCTCGCGCCTGCTCTCAAAGCGACTCGGATCAACCTGCAAGAAACGATGAACCAGAGCGGACGCGGCTCTAGCGGCTTCCGTCAGCGCCTACAAGGGACGTTCGTCGCAGTCGAGGTAGCCATGGCTTTGGTTCTGCTTGTCGGAGCCGGCTTGATGTTGCGCACGCTTGTCGCTTTGTGGCGAGTCAATCCCGGATTCAATCCCAACCATGCTATTACCTTCAACTTGTCCTTGGCGGCGACCTCAACTACGACTTCCGCTGACACTCGCGCCCGCCTCCGCAACTTCGACGACAAAATGCGTTCGATCCCGGGCGTGCAGGCAGTATCGGTCACGCTCGGCTCGCGCCCCATGATTCACGATTCCTCGCTGCCGTTCTGGATCGAGGGCGAACCCAAGCCCGCCCACGACACCGATATGCATGCAGCCACTTTCTTTCTCGTCGAGTCCGGCTTCCAGCAGGCAATGGGAATCACCTTGCTGCGCGGCCGGTTCATCACGAATCAGGACAACGAAAATACGCCAATCGTGGTCGACATCGACGACTCGTTCGCGCGCACGTATTTTCCGAATCAGGACCCGATTGGCAAACGGGTCGACTTCACCGAGTTCAACGTGCAGGCTGAAATCGTCGGTGTGGTCGGACATGTGAAGCAATATGG
>Ga0126384_10001026_pt1 | contig 16233 bp, 10 predicted proteins | sample PanSoiMetPlot_36_FD_92543 | JGI IMG/M metagenome (GOLD analysis project Ga0126384, IMG submission 92543) | Tropical forest soil microbial communities from Panama - MetaG Plot_36 | ecosystem: Environmental > Terrestrial > Soil > Tropical forest > Bulk soil | place: Panama | collected 2016-02-17 | reverse complement strand
CGTTCATCATCGTGAACATGGCGTTGATGCCCCGGTTTTCCTCGCCGATCAGGAAGCCGGTCGCGTTGTCGTAGTTCATCACGCAGGTCGAATTGGCGTGGATGCCCATCTTCTCCTCGATCGAGCCGCAGGAGACCGGGTTGCGCGCGCCGGGCGTGCCGTCGGCCTTGGGCAGAAACTTGGGCACGATGAACAGCGTCGTGCCCTTGATCCCGGCCGGCGCCCCTTCGATGCGCCCCAGCACGAGATGGATGATATTCTCTGACAGATCGTGCTCGCCAGCCGAGATGAAGATCTTGGTGCCGCTGATCTTGTAGCTGCCATCCGCCTGCTTGACCGCCTTGGTGCGCAGGAGCCCGAGATCGGTGCCGCAATGCGGCTCGGTGAGATTCATCGTCCCGGTCCAGCGGCCCTCGATCATCTTTGGCAGATAGGCCGCCTTCTGCTGCGGCGTGCCGTGACGCAGGATCGCGGCGATCGCGCCCTGGGTGAGGCCCGGATACATCGCGAACGACATGCTGGCCGAGGCCATCATCTCGTTGACGATCGTGGTCATCAGCGCCGGCAGGCCCTGGCCGCCGAACTCGGGCGGCGCCGAAATGCTCATCCAGCCGCCCTCCGCATACTGCCGGTAGGCGTCCTTGAAGCCCTTTGGCGTGGTGACGCTGCCGTCGTCGCGGCGCCTGCACCCCTCGCGGTCGCCCGGAAGGTTGAGCGGCTGCACCACCTCCTGGCAGAGCTTGGCCGCCTCGCCGAGAATTGGCTCGACCACGTCGCCCGAAGCATCGGCGAAGCCGGGCAGATTGTTGTAGCGCGAGATCTGGAGCACATCGTTGAGCAGAAACAGCACTTCGTCGACGGGGGCCTTGTAGATCGGCACAGGTCTCCTCCTTGGCTGCAACGCCATAGCGCGGCGGCGCGCAACACGTCGCCGCGCCAACTCGACAGTGACATGATCGAACAATGCGGCGTCAGTCGGACCCGATCTGGGACGGGAATCGGGTCGCCGCAGGGCCGAAAACGCCGGGCGCACACGTTTTCGCCTTACCGTCATGGCAGACAGCGCATCAGCCCGTCCGCGCTTCTCAAGCGGCCGGGGGGCCTGCAAACGGGAGCACCATGCGAACCACCGGCTCAACGCGAGCTTCGACCCTGACCATCGCCGTCCTCGCCATCGGCGCCCTGATGACGTTGACGGCCGGCGCCGCGGCGCAAGGCTCCGCCTGCGAGCCGGAGCGCTTCAAGATCGTCCTCGATGTGGGACATACGGTCGAGAACCAGGGCGCGACCAGCGCGCGCGGCGTGAAGGAATATGTGTTCAATCTGCGCCTGGCAAAGGAGATGGAGACCGCGCTCAAGGAGGCGGGGTTTACGCAGACCCACCTGTTCATCACGCATGGCGCGACGCGTGCCCAGCTGTTCACGCGACCGGAGCGGGCTCACGCGCTCGGCGCCGACCTGTTCGTGTCGATCCATCACAACGACGTGCAGGAACGCTACAAGAGCAAGTGGCAATACGAGGGCCAGACCCAGTCATACAGCGATGCGTTCTCGGGCCACTCCCTGTTCGTCTCCCGCGAGAACGCGCGCTTCAGTGACAGTCTGGCCTTCGGCCATCTGCTCGGCCTCGAGCTGAAGGCCCGAGGACTCGTGTACACGCGGCATCATACCGAAGATGTTCCGGGCGAACGCAGGCAGCTGCTCGATCCGGAGGGCGGGGTCTATCGCTACGACCGCCTGGTCGTGCTCAAGTACACGAAGATGCCGGCGGTGCTGGTCGAAACCGGCATCATCGTCAACCGCGCCGATGAGCTCGTGCTGGGATCGCCCGAGCACCGCGCCATTTTTACCAGTGCCATGGTGGCGGCCGCCAAGACCTTCTGCGGTACCCAGCAGGCGAAGCTCAGTCCCAGGCTGACCCGCAGCCGCAAATAGCGAGGCGCGCCTTGCGCCAAGCGGTGCTCGCAGGGGTGGGGCAGCCCCTGCGCGGGCCGGCCATCGCATTTCCTCGTTGCGACGCCGCGAATCTTAACCGTCCGTTTACCGTTGGCCTGAAAAAGTCAGGCTGAGGGAACAGGGCTGCGTCGTCCAATTACCATCTGTGAACCCCCCGTTGCCACCAGGGCCGTCCGGCCCCCGCTCCCACGTGCAAACATCCGGATGCGGGCATGACATCCAGCGTTCCGTGGCAGGTCGCAGGCGTGCGTCCGCAGGTGCTCGAGACGGCGCGAGAAGCGGCACGCCGCTCCGGCATGTCGGTGGCCAAATGGCTCGACACAGTGATCCTGAAGCAGGCGCGCAATGAAGGCGTCGCGCCGGCCCGCGCCTCGGACGACAAGTCTCAGCAACCGGAAGCCAGTCGCGAAGCCGCCGGCTCGGATTTCGATCACGAGCCGCAGCACCCGCTGTCCGGATATTCCGACGAAAGACGCCGCCGGCGCACGTCCGAGCGCCAGCTCGCCGAGGTTCATGACCGACTCGACTTGCTCTCCCGCCAGGTCAACCGGCTCGCCCAGGCCGGCACCCGCGTCGATCAGGCGCCGCAGCCCGCTCCCGCGGCCCGGCCCGATCCGCTCGCGGAGGCCCTTGTCGAGATCGCCGAACGTCAGCGCATGCTCGACGGCGAAGCCTCCCTCGCCCGCGCCGACCTGCCGCGCGCCTCGACCCAGGGCCTGAGCGCCCTCGAAGCGCAATTGCGAAGCATCAACGCCAGGCTCGACACGCTGCGGCCTTGCGGCATCGCCAGCGCCGTCGAGACGCTGCGCGACGATCTCGCCGAGATTGGGCTGATGATCAAGGAGGCAATGCCGCGCCAGGCGATCGAGGCGCTCGAAACCGAGGTCCGCTCGCTCACCGAGCGCATCGACAGCAAGCGGCACGTGGGCGCCGACGCCGCCGACCTCGCCGGCGTCGAGCGCGGCCTCGCCGAGGTGCGCGATGCGTTGCGCGCGCTTACGCCAGCCGAGAATCTGGTCGGCTTCGACGACGCGGTACGGGCGATCTCGCAGAAGATCGACGGCATGGGACAGAACAGCCACGTTCCGGGGGCGTTCGAGCAGCTCGAAGCGGCGATCGCCGGGCTGCGCGGGATTGTGTCCCATGTCGCCTCCAACGACGCGCTCGCCAAGCTTTCCCAAGAGGTACGCACGCTTGCCGCCAAGGTCGAACAGGTCGCGGGAACCGATGTGCTGGCGACGCTCGAGCAGCGCATCGCGCTGATCGCCGACGCGCTGGCAGCGCGTAACCAATCCGGGTCTGAGGCGCAGGGCCTCCAATCCGCGATGGTGGGGCTCTCCGACAAGCTCGAACGGCTCCATCTTTCGCGCGGCGACCACGCAGCCGTGAGCATTCTCGAGGATCGCATCGCCAAGCTGGTCGAGAAGCTCGATTCCTCCGACGCCCGCCTCAGCAATCTCGAGGCAATCGAGCGCGGGCTCGCCGATCTTCTCATTCACCTCGAGCAGCGACGGAAGTCCCGCGAACCGTCGCGCAGCGAAACTGTGCACCTGCCCGAAGTCGACATGCTCAAGCGCGACGTCCAGCGGACACAGGATTCGATCGAAGCCGTGCATGGCACGCTCGGCCACGTCGTCGACCGGCTGGCGATGATCGAGACCGGCCTGCGCAGCAACCACCAGGGGCAGCGCCCAGCGCCGGGGGTGTCGGTGGAATCTCCTGCGTCGGCGCCGCAGACTATTCCGGCGTCCGCTGCGTCCACGAACGCGGCGCCGACACCGCCGTCGGCGCCGCTCGGGAATCCTGCCCCTGCGACCGATCGTCGCCCGATCGACCCCGACCTGCCGCCGGACTACCCAATCGAGCCCGGCTCGCGCTGCCGCGGCGGCAATTCGCCGGCGGACCGCATCGCTGCATCCGAGGCGGCGCTCGGCTCAGCACGGCCGCCGGTCCCCGATCCTGACGGCGGCAAGCCGAACTTCATCGCCGCCGCGCGCCGCGCTGCTCAGGCTGCAAGCGGCGGCCAGCGCGGCAAGCAGGACCAGCCGCGCAGTACCCGCCTCGACGCCCAGCCAGAGAGCCGGCTGAGCAACCGCATCCGCGCGCTGCTGCTCGGCGCCAGCGTCGTGCTGATCGTGCTCGGATCACTGCAACTCTTGACCGGCATGTTCAGCAGCCGCGACGAACCGCTGGCCGGCGTGCCGGACCGGTCATCCATGCCGGATGGCAGCGCCGCAGCGCCGCCAGCCGCCGAATCGGCGCCGCCGCCGCCGTCCACCAGCCGCCAATTGACGCTGTTGCCAGGCGGGGTGCCGTTCTCGCCGCCGAGCTCCGGCCTGCTCATGCCAGGCGAGCCGGCGGCAGCGCCCCAGAACAGCGGCCTTGTCGTGTCTTCCGCATCTTCCGAACCCATGGCCACCGGCTCGGTCCGGCCGCCGAGCCTCGCTGCGATGCCACTGCCACCGGCGGCGCCCGCACCGGCTGCCCCCGCCGCGCCCTCGCCCGCGACCGACAAGTTGCCGGCCACGATCGGCGGCGCCGCCCTTCGCGCAGCCGCCATCAAGGGCGACCCGACCGCCGAATTCGAGGTTGCGGTGCGCCTGGCTGAAGGCCGCGGTGTACCGCAGGATCTCAGTGCCGCGGCGCAATGGTTCGAGCGCGCCGCCAGGCAGGGCCTCGCGCCGGCACAGTACCGCCTCGGCGGGCTCTACGAGAAAGGGCTGGGCGTGAAGAAGGATCTCGACCGCGCGCGCCGCCACTATTCGGCCGCGGCGCACGCCGGCAATGCCAAGGCGATGCACAACTTGGCAGTGCTCTATGCCGAGGGCATCGACGGCAAGCCCGATTATCAGACCGCCGCGAAATGGTTCCGCAGGGCGGCCGACCATGGCGTGACCGACAGCCAGTACAATCTGGGCGTCCTCTTTGCCCGCGGCGTCGGGATCGAGGTTAACCTTGCGGAATCCTACAAATGGTTCGCGCTGGCGGCGCGCGACGGCGACCGCGAAGCGGCGAAAAAGCGCGACGATGTCGGTGGCCGCCTCGACCAAGCCACGCTGACGGCGGCGCGCGCAGCGGTGCAGGCGTGGGCCGCGCAACCGCAGCCCGCGGGGGCAGCGGAGGTCAAGGCGCCAGCCGGCGGGTGGGACAGCGCGCCTGCGTCGTCGACCCCCAAGCGCCGGGTCGATGTCAAAGCCCAGCGCGCCGCGCCTTAACTCCTGCACAACAAAAAAACATGCCCATGGGTGGTTCGCGCGACGAACATCGCTAGAATGCGCCCACCTATCCGCTGAGTTCCGAGCCTCGACCGATTTGCGGGGTGTCGTGCCGGCGACGCCCGCAACGACGCCTCAGCGCCAGCCGGAATCCCTTTGTTGGCTCTTCCGGCTTGCAATCGGTCGCCGCACCGCGAAACCGGTCGAGCGACTCGTTTCTCTTCCTGCGGGCCGGGCCACTGGCGCCGGCCTAATCGGCACGCCAAGGCAAGCCGCGAACCGACGGAAACAGACCGTGCAGATCTACCTTCCGAGCGCCGACCTGCCGGTCAATATCTTCGTCGTGCTCGCGATCGGTCTCGCGGTCGGCTTCATTTCCGGCATGTTTGGCATCGGCGGCGGCTTCCTGATGACGCCGCTCCTGATCTTCCTCGGCGTGCAGCCGGCGGTGGCGGTCGCCAGCGTCACCGGGCACATCGCCGCCTCCTCGATGTCGGGAGCGATCAGCTATTGGCGCCGCAACGCCGTCGACCTTGCACTTGTGTTCATGCTGCTCGCCGGCGGCCTCATCGGCACCGTATCCGGCGTCTGGCTGTTCACGCTGCTGCGCTCCGTCGGCCAGCTCGATATCGTGATCGGCCTGTCCTATGTGCTGCTGCTCGGCGTCGTCGGCGCCCTGATGGTGGCGGAGAGCGTGCGCGCCATCATCCGGTCGCGGCAGGGCAAGCCGGTCGAGCTGCGCCGGCCCGGAAGCCACACCTGGTTCCACGGGCTGCCGTTCAAGCTGCGCTTCAAGCGCTCGCGCATCTACGTGTCGGCGATCCCAGTCTGGGCGATTGGGTTCATTATTGGCTTCGTCGGCGCGGTGATGGGCATCGGCGGCGGCTTCCTGCTGGTGCCGATGCTGATCTACCTGCTGCGGGTGCCGACCGCGACCGTGATCGGAACCTCGATGGTGCTCACGCTCGTGACCATGGCGTCGGCGATTGTCCTGCACGCGGTGACCAACCACCTAGTCGATGCGCTGCTGGCACTGATCCTGATGGTGGGCGGGGTGACCGGCGCGCAGTTTGGCGCCCGCGCCGGCGCCAAGATCAGCGGCGAGCGGTTGCGGCTCCTGCTCGGTCTGCTGGTGCTTGCGGTCGGCCTGCGCTTCGCTTTCGACCTCGTGCTCACGCCCGACGAGCTCTATTTCATCCGACCATACGAAGGCGACCACTGATGCACCGGTTCCTGGCCCTGTTCACCGCTCTCTTCGCGCTCGGCTGCGCATCGCCAGCCGCCGCCGAACGCATCATCCCGACGCTCTCGAACCATCGCGTACAAGTCAGTTCGAGCTTCACTGGCGACGAGCTGGTGCTGTTCGGCTCGATCGAGCGCATGCCGGGCGATCCGCAGCGCCGCGGCGGCTATGACATCATCGCCACCGTCACCGGCCCGCGCCAGAACCTGGTGACGTATCGCAAGGGTCGCGTGCTCGGCATCTGGGTCAATGTCGACTCGCGCGTGTTCGAGAATGCGCCCGCCTTCCTCGCGGTGCTCGCGAACCGCCCGCTCGAAATGATCGCCCATCCCGAGACCCTGCGCCGCCTGCAGCTCGGGCTCGCCAATGTCGTGCTGCTGCAGCGTGCCGCGGTGACCATCGCTGATTCCGCGCCCGACGATCCGTTCCGGCTGGCATTCCTCAAGCTCCGGCAGAAGCAGCGCCTCTACCAGGAGGCGACCAACGGCCTTACCTTCGTGACGCCGAGCCTTTACCGCGCCTCGATTCCGCTGCCGGCGGAAGCCCCGGTGGGCAACTACGACGTCGAAGTGCGGCTGTTCGCCGACGGCAATCAGATCGCCCGCAACAGCACAGCGTTCGAAGTCTACAAGTCGGGCTTCGAGCAGGTGATCACGACGGCGGCGCGCGACTATGGGCTCCTCTACGGCCTCCTCACCGCCATGATGGCGCTCGCGACCGGCTGGTTCGCAAGCGTGGTGTTCCGCAGGGATTGAGCGCGCCCCCACGCGCGCGACCCGCATTGGGACAAATGCGCCTAGATTTATGCCTGATGGCCGAACAGCTGCGGAATCGGGCCACAAATGCGCCACGCCGCCGCCGCCGCAAACCGGCAAAAGGTGATCGCCATCACAGCCCCCTTCGTGCGGACGTGTGACCTGCGTCTCGACGGAAACCAGGCCTAGCGGCCTTGCTTTCAGGGAGTGGACCACATGCTACGCAACGACGCGCTCCGCATTCGCGGCCTGTGCAAATCCTTCACCCGGCCCGCCGTCGCCGATCTCGACCTGACGATCGGCGCGGGCGAGTTCTACGGGCTGCTCGGCCCCAACGGTGCCGGCAAGACCACCACGCTGCGCATGGTCGTCGGCCTGCTCGCCCCCGACGCGGGCTCGATCGAGATCTTCGGCGTCGACGCGCTCGCCAACCCGGCGGCGGCCAAGCGCATGATCGCCTGGGTGCCGGACGAGCCGCTGCTCTACGACAAGCTCACGCCGGTCGAATACCTCGCCTTCATCGGCGGCCTCTGGGGCATGGACGCGAAGAGCGTCGAGCGAGCGGGCCAGGAGCTGCTCGAGCGCCTCGACCTGTGGGCGAACCGCGACGAGCGCTGCGAGGGTTTTTCGCGCGGCATGAAACAGAAGGCGGCGCTCGCCGGCGCGCTCCTGCACGATCCCAGGCTGCTGATCCTCGACGAACCGTTGACCGGCCTCGATGCGGCGATCGCGCGCCAGGTCAAGGACCTGCTGCACGACCGCGCGCGGGCCGGCTGCACCGTCATTCTCACCACGCACATCCTCGACGTAGCGGAGCGGTTGGTCGATCGCATCGGCATCATCCAATCCGGCCGCCTGCTGACCGAGGGCACACTCGGCGAGCTTCGTCTGCGGGCCGGCCGCAAGGATTCGACCCTCGAAGACCTGTTCCTTCATCTCGTCGCCAAGCCGCAAGCGGAGGTCGCATGAACACGCTCGCCCCGCTCCGGCTGATGCTGCACAACGAGGTCCGGCTCAGCTGGCGCCAGATGACGGCGCGATTCTCGCCAGCCGGCATGACCATCACCATCGTCGCCCTACTCGTCCTGATGCACCTATTCGCCCTGTCGCTGCCGCTTGCCGCTTCGGAAATGCAGTGGATCACGCGGCAGGACATCCTGGCCGCCGTCACCAGCATGGGCCTGTTCCTGTTCATGATGATGGTCTCGTTCGCCCTGATCGGGGCGGTGAAGATCATCTATACGCGCGACGATATGGATCTGCTGTTGTCGTCACCGGTCCCGCGCCAGGCGATCGTCGTGGTTCGGGTGCTCACGATTGCCATCGGCCTGTTCACCACGTCAGCCCTGTTCATCATGCCATTCGCGAACATGATGGCCGTGTTCGGCTATCCGCGCTTTCTTCTCGCCTACGTGGCGCTGATCTGCCTCGCGCTCACGGCCACGTCGGCCGGCGTGCTGATGGCGCAGGCCATGTTCTGGCTCCTGGGCGCCCGCCGCACACGCCTGTTCGCGCAGATCTTCGCCGGCGTGCTGGGCGTCGGCTTTGTGTTGCTCGTCAACATGCACAACATCCTGCCGTCGTCGGCGAAAAACTCGGCGCTGCAGACGCTGTCCGAGTTGCTCAGCCATGCCCCGCCCCCCGACAGCTGGGTCTGGCTCCCGGCGCGAGCCGCGATCGGCGAGCCGCTGCCGCTCGTCATCGCCGTCGTCCTCTGCCTCGGCCTGTTCGTCGCCACGACCCTCGGCCTTGCAAACCGGATGATCGCCAACGCGGTCGCGGCCAACGCCAGCAACACGGTCAAGACGCGTAGCAGCCGCGCGCTCACAGCGCACAGCGGACCGATGCGCCTCATGCGGCGCAAGGAGTGGATCCTGATCGGCCGCGATCCCTGGCTGATGTCGCAGATCGTCATGCAGCTCCTGATGGTGGTCCCCTGCATCTTCCTCATCGCGAAGAGCCCGGCCGGCGTGCACAATGCCTGGCTCGCGGTCGTGTTCCTGACCGGGCAGCTCGCCGGCATGCTGGCCTGGCTCACGGTGTCGACCGAGGAGGCGCCCGACCTGCTGGCGGTCGCCCCGGTGTCGCGGCGCGCGGTGCTCTTGGCCAAGCTGCAGGCGGCGCTGGTCCCGACCGCCCTCATCGCGGCACTGCCGGTCCTGGCGACCATTTATATCGATCCCTGGCTCGGCTTCACCATCCTCGTCTGCAGCACCGGCAGCGCGCTGACGGTCTCCTTGCTGCACGTGTGCAATCCCACGACGGGCAAGCGCAGCGACCTGAGCTGGCGCGGCCAGTCCAACAGGATGCTGGCGTTCACCGAGGCGCTGCTCGGCCTGATGTGGGTCGTATTCGCCGCCTTGATGGTGGGCCTGGGATGGTACGGGATGCCGGCGCTCCTGCTCGCGATCCCGATCATCTACGGTATCGTCAAGCGCAGGCGGCCGCGGCCGGTGCTCGCGCTGGCGCACTAGTCCGCCAGGCAGCGCTGCGCCGACATGGCGTAGAGCCGGTTCGCACCCAGCATGTGGGCGGTGAACTCGAGCGTCGCGAACACGGCCGCGAAGGCACCGTCGCGCACGTTGAGGCCGCCCGTATAGGCGCCGAAGGCGGGCATCACCACGCGCGTGCCGTCGCTCGCGAAGCAGCGCCGGCTCACGGTGTGCCCGCGCGCTGCGACGCGGGCGACCGGATGCAAATGGCCGGCGATCTCGCCGTCAACCGCGCCCGGCTCTGGCTGATGCCGGAAGACCAATACGCCCATTGCAAGGCTCACCGCCGAGATGCCGCCGAGGCCCGGCACCGGATCGGGGTCGTGGTTGCCGGCAATCCAGATCCAATCGCGCCCGCGCTGGAGCGCGGCGAGCGTCGCGCGGTCCCTGTCGGCGATGCGCACGGGGCCGCCACCGTCATGAAAGCTGTCACCGAGCGCGAGCACGGTGCGCGGCGCATATCGGGCGATGAGACGCGCGAGCCGACTGAGCGTGTCGGCGGTGTCGTAAGGCGGCAGCAGCACGCCGCGCGCCGCGAAACTCGAGCCTTTCTCGAAATGCAGGTCGGCGACCGCAAGCGCGCCTTCCTCGGGCCAGAAGAGGGCGCCGGCGCAATCGGCTACGAGGGTGACGCCGGCGACCGCGAGCATGGCTTGCGCGGCTGGCGCATCGGCCGGCGAGGGCTCGCTCTGCGAGCGCACAGCGACTTCACCGGCTAGCGTTGCGCCTGCGGCGACAGGCGAAGCAGCGTCTCCTCGCCGCTCAGCACCAGCGCGTCGCCGTCGAGGCGCCAGCGCGCGACCCTGCTCAAGGCGCGGATATAGTCGCCCTCGATCCCCATCGTATCGCCCTCCGGGCACAGCTTCTTGGTCGTGGCGATCTCGCCGAACTGAATCTCATCCGGGTCCCTGATGTCGGGCTGCGCGTGCCAGATGTTGCAGCCGGCGAAGCCGTGGGCGCTCGGCCTGCCGCTGTCGGGTGAGACGGTGTCGGCAAAGAACGTCAGCCCGTTGGCGCGGACATCGGTTGCGTTGAGCGTGTCGACCGCGAACCAGCGCTTGAGCGGAAACCCGGCCGGTTGTGCGAAGCCCGGACCGGCAAGAGCCGTGACCAGCAAACCGATCGTGAGCCGCATCATTGCATCGCCTCCTTCACCAGCTCCGCCTCGGCCTCACGCAGGAGCTCGTCGCCCGCCGCACCGTAGACCTGCTCGCGGCCGATCTCCAGCATCACTGGCACCGCCAGCGGCGAGACATGGTCGAGAGCCTTATGGACGATTCGGTCCCTGATGCGCGAGAGCATTTCGCCGAGCCGGCGGATGTCGAGCAGGCCGGTAGCGGCGTCCGCCCGCGCGGCACGCAGGAGGATATGGTCGGCCTGGTGCTTGCGCAGAACGTCGTAGACGAGGTCGGTCGAGATCGTGACCTCGCGGCGCGATTTCTCCTTGCCCGGAAAGCGACGCTCAATCAGCCCGGCAATGATCGCGCAGGTGCGGAAGGTGCGCTTCATCAGCGCGGATTCATCGAGCCACGCTTCAAGATCGTCGCCCAGCATGTCCTCATCGAACAGCGCCGCAAGCGAGAGCTCGCCGCGCTCGATGCGAAGCGCGATGTCGCCGTGCGCGTAGATCGCGAGCGCGTATTCGTTGGCGACGAAGCCAAGCGGGCGCAGGCCAGCGCGTTCGAGCCGGCGCGTGAGCAGCATGCCGAGCGTCTGGTGCGCAAGGCGCCCCTCGAACGGATAGCAGACGAGGTAATGCTTGTTGGCGCGCGGGAAGGTCTCGACCAGAAGATCCCGTTCGCCAGGGAGCTGCGACCGCCAGTCCTGGATCTCGAGCCACTCGCGAACCTGAGCCGGCAGCGGCCGCCATTCCTGCGGATGGGCGATGATGTTGCGCACGCGATCGGCGAGATAGGTCGAGAGCGGGAATCGTCCGCCCTCGTAGGACGGCACCTTGGGCTCCTCGGCGGTTGCGCGCGAGACGTAGACCTCGTCCTGCACCAGTGCCTCGTAGCGCAGGATCTCGCCCGCGAACACGAAGGTGTCACCCGACGTCAACGTCTCGATGAAATATTCCTCGACCTCGCCGAGGAGCTTTCCGCCGCGCGGGATCATCCTGGAAGCGCGCGAGCGCACGAGCCGCACCTTGAGCATGTCGGCCTCGACGATGGTGCCGACGTTCATGCGGTAGCGTTGCGCGACCATCGGATGGGCGATGCGCCAGCGGCCGTCCGGGCCTTGGCGGATCTTGGCGAAGCGTTCGTAGCCCTTAAGCGCATAGCCGCCGGTCGACACGAAATCGAGCGCGGCATCGAAGTCGGTACGCGAAAGCCCGGCATAGGGCGCGGCGCTGATCACCTCGCTATAGAGCGCGTCCGCGAGGAACGACTCGCCGCAGGCCGAGCCGAGGATGTGCTGCGCCAGCACATCGAGCGCGCCGGTGCGGGCGGGTGGGGTGTCCTGCGCGTTCTCCGCGATGGCATCGAGCGCGGCGCGGCATTCGAGCACCTCAAAGCGGTTGGCCGGGACCAGCACGCCCTTCGAGGGGTCGTCCATACGGTGATTGGCGCGGCCGATGCGCTGCAGGAGCCGCGAGGCGCCCTTGGGCGCGCCGACATTGATCACAAGGTCGACGTCGCCCCAGTCGACGCCGAGGTCGAGCGAGGAGGTGCACACCACGGCCTGCAGCCGTCCGGTCGCCATCGCGGCCTCGACCTTGCGGCGCTGCGCCACGTTGAGCGAGCCATGGTGGAGCGCGACCGCCAGGCCGTCGTCATTGATGCGCCACAGTTCCTGGAAGATGGTCTCGGCCTGACTGCGCGTGTTGACGAAGACGAGCGTAGTCTTGTGACGCTTGATCAGGTCATAGATTTCGCCGAGTGCGTGGCGCGCGGAATGCCCGGCCCATGGCAGCCGCTCGGCGGTGTCGAGCATGCTCACGTCAGGGGGAGCGCCGCCGTCGGCGATGACGAGATCGGCGAGCGCCGGAGCGCCCGCGGGCTGCGGCACCAGGAAGCGGCGAAGGTCGTCGGGCTCGGCGACGGTGGCGGAGAGGCCGATGCTGGTGAGCCCGGGGGCGAGGCGGAACAGGCGCGCAAGCCCGAGCGAGAGCAGATCGCCGCGTTTGCTGGTGACGAGCGCGTGCAGCTCGTCGAGCACGACGCGCCGCAGTGTGGCGAAGAGGTAGGGTGCATCGGGCGAGCCCAGAATGAGCGCGAGCTGCTCGGGCGTGGTGAGCAGGATATGCGGCGGATCGCGGCGCTGGCGCTGGCGCTTCGAGGCTGGCGTATCGCCGGTGCGGGTCTCGACGCGGATCGGCAGCGCCATCTCGGCGACCGGGGTCTCGAGGTTGCGGGCGATGTCGACCGCGAGCGCCTTGAGCGGGGAAATGTAGAGCGTGTGCAGCCCGCCCTGGCGGCGCAGCGAACGGCCGGTGGAGACGAGCTTTCTGCGCTCACCACGCGCTCCGTGACCCTCTCCCCTTGAGGGAGAGGGCGGCGAAGTCGAGCGGAGCGAGACTGAGCCGGGTGAGGGGTCTCTTTCCAAGGAGGGATACCCCTCACCCGGCTCGCTTCGCTCGCCACCCTCTCCCTCAAGGGGAGAGGGTGCACCGAGTCCGGGGCGAGTTCGCTGGGTCAACTCGACCAAACTCGGCAAAAATCCCGCCAGCGTCTTGCCGGCGCCGGTCGGGGCGATCAGCAGCACCGAGCGGCCGACCTGCGCCCTGGCGAGCAGCTCCACCTGATGCGCGCGCGGCGACCAGCCGCGGCGCGCGAACCAGCGCGCGAACGGCTCAGGCAGCGACAAGGCGTCGATGCGTTCCAGAATGGCCACTGCCTAGAGTTAGTGGCCTTGGGCGGCGCGGTCGAGGCCGGCGTGGCTTTGCGATCTCCCGCAGCCTATCTAACACCCATGCGTCCCGAGGACCTCCTGGCGCCGACGCCCGCCGGCCTCTGCTGCAAGCGTGGCGGTTTCCATATCGATCCGACGCGACCGGTGGCGAAGGCGGTCATCACGCATGGCCATTCCGACCACGCGCGAGCGGGCCACGGCGCCGTGCTGGCCACGCCGGAGACGCTCGACCTGATGCGGCTGCGCTACGGCGAGAACTTCGCCGGCTCGACCCAGGCTGTTCGCTACGGCGAGAGCGTGACGCTTGACGGCGCGCGCGTCACCTTCCACCCGGCCGGCCACGTGCTCGGCTCAGCGCAGATCGAGGTCGCGGCCGACGGCCTGCGGATGGTGGCCTCGGGCGACTACAAGGATGTCGCCGACCCGACCTGTATGCCGTTTGAGCTCGTACCCTGCGACGTGTTCGTCACCGAGGCGACCTTCGCCCTTCCGGTCTTCCGCCACGGCGATCCGGATGCGGAGATCCAGAAGCTCCTGCATTCGGTCGCGTTATTCCCAGAGCGCGCGCATTTGATCGGCGCCTATTCGCTCGGCAAGGCGCAGCGCGTGATCGCACTCCTGCGCAAGGCGGGTTACGACAAGCCGATCTGGCTGCATGGCGCGATGGAAAAGATCACGCGCTACTACGCGGCGCGCATGGAGCTCGGCGAGCTGCGGCACGTGGGCGGCGCCAAGAAGGCCGAGCTCGCGGGCGCGATCGCGCTCTGCCCACCCTCTGCCCTGCAAGAAGTGTGGTCGCGCCGCTTCCCCGATCCGGTGACCGCGTTCGCGTCGGGCTGGATGCGGGTACGCGCACGGGCGCGCCAGCGCGGCGTCGCGCTGCCGCTGGTGATCTCGGACCACGCCGACTGGGACGGCCTCACCGCGACCATCGCGGCGACCGGCGCTCGCGATGTGTGGGTCACGCACGGCCAGGAGGATGCACTGGTGCATTGGTGCGTCACGCGCGGGCTTCAGGCGCGGCCGCTCGACATCGTCGGCTACGGCGACGAGGACGAAACCGATGGTGCGCTTTCAGGCGAGGCAGCGGGCGCATGAACCGCTTCGCCGAACTGCTCGACCGCCTCGCCTACGAGCCTGGCCGCAACAACAAGCTGCGGCTGATGACCGAGTATTTCCGCAGTACGCCCGACCCCGAGCGCGGCTGGGCGCTGGCGGCGCTGACCGGCACGTTGACGTTCCAGCATGCCAAGCCCGGCGTGATCCGCGCGCTCATCGCGGAGCGCACCGATCCGGTGCTGTTCGGGCTGTCCTGGGACTATGTCGGCGACCTTTCCGAGACGGTCGCGCTGATGTGGCCGGAGCCTGACGACAGAAGACGGACGACAGAAGACGGAGGAGACAAAGCAGGCAAGTCTTCCGTCCGTCCTCCGTCGTCCGTCCTCCGACTATCCGACGTCATCAAAGGCCTCGCCACCCTCGGCAAGACCGAGCTGCCGGGCCAACTCGCGCGCTGGCTCGACGCACTCGACGAGACCGGGCGCTGGGCACTGCTCAAGCTCGTCACCGGCGCGCTCCGCATCGGTGTCTCGGCGCGGCTCGCCAAGACCGCCGTGGCGGCACTCGGCAACAAGGAACCGCAGGAGATCGAGCTGCTCTGGCCTGCCCTGCAGCCGCCTTATCTCGACCTGTTCGCCTGGCTCGAGGGCCGCGCCGACAAGCCGTCGAGCCACGATCCGGCGCCGTTCCGCCCCGCGATGCTTGCGCACGCCATCGAGGATGCTGAATTGGCATCGCTTGATCCCGCCGAGTTCATGGCGGAGTGGAAATGGGACGGCATCAGGGTACAGGCCGCCGCGGGCGTACGCGAGGACGGCCGCCCGCTGGTGCGGCTCTATTCGCGTACCGGAGAGGATATCTCGGGCAGCTTTCCGGACCTGATCGAGGCGCTGCGGCTGCCTGGCGCGATCGACGGCGAGCTCCTGATCGTGCGCGAAGGGCGCGTGCAGAGCTTCAACGTGCTGCAGCAGCGGCTCAACCGGAAGACCGTCAATGCCAAGCTGCTGGGCGAATTTCCCGCCCATCTGCGCGCCTACGATCTCCTGGTCGACGGCGCCGAGGATCTGCGCGAGCGGCCGTTCGCGGAGCGCCGCGCCCGGCTCGAGCAATTCGTCGCGCGGCTCGACGATCCGCGCGTCGACATCTCGCCGCTGATCGACTTTGCGAATTGGGAGGAACTCACCGCCGCGCGCGCCGACCCCGCGGCGGCCGGCGCTGGCGCCGACGCCGAGGCGGTCGAGGGCGTGATGCTCAAGCGGCGCGATGCGCCCTACGTGCCAGGCCGTCCCAAGGGGCCGTGGTGGAAATGGAAGCGCGATCCGTATCTGGTCGATGCCGTGCTGATGTATGCGCAGCGCGGGTCCGGCAAGCGGTCATCGTATTATTCCGATTACACTTTCGGGGTATGGACCGAGGGCGCCGACGGCGATGAACTGGTGCCGGTCGGCAAGGCCTATTTCGGCTTTACCGACGAGGAGCTACTGCAAATCGACCGGTTCGTGCGCCGCAATACCGTCGAGCGGTTCGGGCCGGTGCGCGAGGTCGTGCACAGGCCGGACCAGGGCCTAGTGCTCGAGGTCGCGTTCGAAGGGCTGCAGCGTTCGACCCGGCACAAATCGGGCCTCGCCATGCGCTTTCCGCGCATCAGCCGGCTGCGCTGG
>Ga0126384_10001025_pt1 | contig 16235 bp, 13 predicted proteins | sample PanSoiMetPlot_36_FD_92543 | JGI IMG/M metagenome (GOLD analysis project Ga0126384, IMG submission 92543) | Tropical forest soil microbial communities from Panama - MetaG Plot_36 | ecosystem: Environmental > Terrestrial > Soil > Tropical forest > Bulk soil | place: Panama | collected 2016-02-17 | reverse complement strand
TGGAAGGAGACCGTCCCCGGGCACCTCCCGGCCCACTCGGGGGTCTTGGCCACGTCACGCCCCTCCAGGTCGACGAGCGCGGCCGGCAGCGGCAGCGCCGGTACCTCGCCGGGTTCCAGCCTCATGACGCGGCCGGCCCTCGAACGGCGACCTGGTAGTGGCGTCCGCCGAGGGCTCGAACCAGGACCGGTGAGCCGAGCTCATCGAGCCATTGCTGGAATCTGCGGGCGGCCCTGGCTTCGCTTGCGCGAAGCACGACGCTGCGGTTGGCCCGCTTCGCCGTCAGGAGCGCGACCGCGACGCGGTGGCTCATAGTCCTGCCGCTGGGCAGGTGCACGACCACACCACCCCTTACCGCGACGTCCCCGACGTTCCCGCCGAGCAGGCCCTCGATCCGGCTCAACAGCCGATCGAAGCCGTGACGTTTGGACTGGAAGAGGGCGTGCGGATGGCTGAGGTACACGCCGGCCTGTGCGTCGATGGTCTCCACCCCTGCCGAATAGACGAGCGGGATGCAGTTGAAATGGTGCGAGTGGAGCCGGCGCAGCACCTCATGGACGCTGCGGCCACGCTCGCTCGCGGGCGCGCGCGACATCTCGAGGTCGATCACCGCCAGCAGCGGGTCGTGGTTCTCAAGGCGCGCGAGTGCCTGGCGGGGCCCCGAGGTGCTGATCGGCTCAAGCCCAGCGTCCCGGACCACCCCGGCCAGCGCCTGAAGCTCCTCGAGGTCGTCCTCGAGGAGCAGCGCCTCAGGCGGCGCTACCATCGGCAAAGTCCTCCGCCTCAGCCAGCCTGATCCGGCCGCCCGCGCAGCGCACCTGTAGGGGCAGCCCGAGTCGCCCGATCAGGGCGCTCATGCGCCTGGCGGGCTCCCGTGCGGTCCGCCCCACGAGCTCGATGCCATCCGGGTGCGTACTCAGGAGTGCCTCCAGCTCGCCCACGCGCGAGACGAACGAGCCGTCAGGCAGGCGCAGTCCCCCACCTGGTGCCAGGCGTAGGCCACGGAGGCGCACGCCCAGCGCCTGCTGGAGGTCGGTCGATATGGCTTGCCAGCTCGGTCGAATCAGCGGACGGACGGGCAGGCGGTCAGGAGCAGGACCAACCCAGCGGCAGCTGAACAGCGTCCCTGCGAGGTGGGCGAGATCGGGTGCCGGCTGGGCGCCGGTGCCGGCGACCGACCAGGGCAAGGCCATGGCGACATGGGCTCCGAACTCGCTCGGGCGCGCCCATTCGACGCTGACGAGCTCCGGGTCCAGGCTGTCTCGGATGAACGCCCAGGGATGCGGCCGTTCGGACAGCACCAACACGGTGCGGATAGCGCCGCGCATGTCCTCGGGTAATGATCGTCAAAGTGCAGCCGCGGCGCAGCGCGACCCTGTCGCGCCGCAGCACTGCCCGATCGGTTCGGCGAAAACGGGGTGCATTGTCCGTTTTTTGTCCGCTGCGGCCCTCTAGCCTCGATTCATGGCAGTGAACACGGTTCCGCTGTCGGCCATGACAGCCATCGGCGGCGACGGCCTCACGGGCGGCCGGCTGGGTCCGTACCGCGTTCTCGAAGCCCTGGCCGCCGGGGCATATGCAACCGTCTATCGCGTCATCCACGAGGTGATGGGGGTAGAGCGGGCGGTCAAGATCCTGCGACCGCCCGCTGCCCGATGGCCCGAGCAGCAGGATCGCTTCCTTCGGGAGGCGCGCATCGCAGCCCGGCTCAGGCATCCCAACGTCGTCGGCGTGTTCGACTGCACCAGCGCACCCGACGGGACGCCCTACCTGGTCATGGATTACGTGGCTGGCCGCAGCCTCGCCGACCGTCTGCGCGAGGGCGTACCACCGGCCTGCGAGACGCTGCGGATAGCCGGCCAGCTGGCCGCAGCCCTCGATTATGCACACGGCCGGGGCGTGGTCCACCGCGACGTCAAGCCGGCCAACGTGCTGCTGGGCGACGACGGAAGCGTCCGCCTGGCGGACTTCGGCATCGCATGTTTGGGGTCGGACCAGCACGAGGGCCGGTCGTTCGCCGGGCTGGGCTCGGCCGCCTACATGGCGCCCGAGCAGCGCCGGGGGCAGCTCGCCGCCGAGGGGGCGTACACCGATGTCTACGGACTCGCCGTCGTCCTGTTCGAGATGTTGACCGGGCGCACGCCCTTCGGCGCCGGGGCCGCCGGCGCCCCAAACGGTCTGAGCGGCGCGAACCTGACGCCGCGCGCCGTGAATCCGTATCTTCCGGAGGCCGTGGACCGGTCCCTGGCCAGCGGGTTGGCCAGGGACCCCGGCCGGCGCCCGGCCAGCGCCGGCGCCCTGGTTGCCGAGCTGGCCGCCGCTCTCAGTGACCTTCCTGCAATCGCGAACGACGCGGTGCCGAGGTCGGGTGTCGCACCGGCCGACGGAGGCGCCCAGCCGACCTCGTTGCCGCCCCTGCCTCGGGAGGTGCCTCCGCCGTCCCGGTGCGAGGCACCTTCCATCAGGCGGTGGCGGCTGAATCCTTTTGCTCACGAGGCGAGATGACGCGCTCGGGGGAGCAGCTCGACCTGCTGCTCATCGTGCGAACTCCCGCGGGCGACCGGCGAGCAGTCAGCGTCCGGATCGCCCCTGACCGCCCGTCTGGGGAGCTGGTGGAGCGCCTCGCAGACCACCTGGGCATGGCGGAGCCTTCGCTGAGGCTGCACGTGCCTGGCCGCCGGGTTGCGGTCAGCAGGTCGGCGGAGGTCGGTGGGCTTGGCTTGAGGATGGGGGACGAGCTGTGGCTGCTCCGGGCGGGCGATCATCAGCCTCCCGGCCCATCCAGACCTGCCAGCCCCTGGGAACTGGTCGTCGTCAGCGGGCCGCACGCAGGTCGAAGGTTTCCGCTGCGTCTCGGCGAACAGATCCTGGGTCGTGGCGTGAAGGCTGACCTCAGGCTTCCCGACGAGGCCGTCTCGCGCTCCCACCTGCTGCTCTCGGTCAGCGCCGAGTCGGTGACGCTGTCGCCGGGCGGTCCCAAAACCTGCGCCTACCTGGATGGGCGGCCGGTAGCTCGCGGTCACGGCGCTGCGGCAGACGAGGTGTATGAGGTCGGGCATGCATTGGTGGCCGTTCGGGCCGCAGAGGGCGTGAGACCGCGACCGGAGACGATGTCAAGCGGAAGAGTCCAGTTCAACCGGCCGCCTGCAGCACGACGTGTCGAGCCCGCGCTGGACTTCAAGCTTCCGGCTGCGCCTGCCGACTCCACCCGCCTGCGCGTTCCGATTGGCGCGGTGCTGACGCCCCTGCTCGTCGGCGCTGCGATCTGGCTCGCGACCCGCAACGTGTTCGGCCTGCTCTTTGCCCTGGCGACGCCATTGATGGCCGTTGCGCCTGTTCTGGATGACCTGCTCGTCGGCAGGTGGCAGAGGCGCCGCCAGGCTCTTCGTTACCGGAACCTCCTCGCCGAGTCCTGCTCGGCACTCGAGAGGCTTCGAGCGCGAGAGGCGCGGGCGATCACTGAGCAGGCCCCTGACGCCCCCGAGCTGGAGGCTCGCGCCAGACTCGTCCTGCCCGCGCTCTGGGAGCGGAGGCCGGATCGGCCTGGCTTCCTCCGTCTCCGCCTGGGTTGGGGCGATTTGCCGTCACTCGCGAGAGTGGAGGTGCCGGACGGCGGCCGGACGGACCTCCGCGAGGAGGCTGCCGCCACCGCGCTGAAGACTGCCGTCCTGGCCGCCGTCCCGGTGACGGCAGACCTGTCGGACGCCGGCTGGCTGGGTCTGGCTGGGACCCCCGAGGCGGTCGACAGCGCCGCCAGATGGTTGATTGTCCAGGCCGCCGCCCTCCACAGTCCACATGAACTGGCCCTGGCCGCGTTCTTGTCCCGCCGTGCCGCCGAAGACTGGCAGTGGCTGCGCTGGCTGCCTCACGTCCGACAACCAGCACTGAACGCTGGCGCGCCCCTGGTGGCGGTGGCGCCGGAGGCCCAGCGGCGGCTGGCGCTTGCCCTGCAGGCGCGGCCCGCCCGGGGCGACCCCGGGCACCAGTCAGGCCAGCCGACCCTGGTTGTGCTGGTTCACGAGGACGCAGCCATCGGGCGGGCGGCGCTCGCCGGGCTGATGCAGCCGGACGCTCCACGTGGGGCGGTGGTGTGGGCCGGCTCTAGTGCTCACCTGCTGCCGGAGGCGTGCCGCGCCGTCGCTGAGATCGGCCGCGCCGGAACCGAGCTGCGACTCACGCTGCTGAACACTGGGACTGAGCTGGTCGGCATCCCAGACCTGGTGGACGTGGATTTCGCGGACCGGGTGGCACGTTCGCTGTCCGGGATCGAACCGGTGGGAACGCCGGCGGCGGCGAACCCGCTTCCGGGCGCTGTCGGGGTTGTCGAGTGCCTCGATCTCCGGCCCGGCGAGGTACTGGAAGGCGCCATTCGACGATGGTGGTCGGCAGAGCAGGGCGATCTGGCCGCACCCGTCGGAGTTGCCGCCGCGGGCGTGCTCACAGTTGACCTGCGCGAGCAGGGGCCGCACGCGCTTGTTGGCGGAACCTCCGGCTCGGGCAAGAGCGAGTTCCTGCGCGCGTGGGTCACAGCGCTCGCTGCTCGCCATTCGCCACGGCGTCTGAACTTTCTCCTGGTTGACTTCAAAGGCGGGACCGCATTCCAGGACTGCGCCCGGCTTCCCCATGTAGTCGGCGTGGTCACGGACCTGAGCGATCATCTGCTTGGGCGAATACAGCAGTCCCTTCTGGCCGAGCTGAAGCGACGAGAAGCGGAGATGGCGCGGTTTGGACATAAGGAGTTCGTGGACTTCGCTTGGCTGCAGCCCGACGACGCCTCCCCCGTGCTCGTGGTCGTCTTCGACGAGTTCGAGCAGCTGCTGGCCGAGCACCCAGGGTTCGTGAGTGACGTGATCGCGCCAATCGCGCGGCTCGGTCGCGGGCTCGGCGTACACCTTGTGCTGGGCACCCAGAAACCACAGGGGTCTGTGCCCGAGGCGATTCGCAGCAACACCAACATACGAGTTGCCCTGCGCATGCTGAGCGAGGTGCACAGCCGCGACGTGATCGACTCGGCTGACGCCGCCCGCATCGCGCCTTCTGCGCGGGGCCGCGCCTACCTCCGTCTGTCGCACGAGAGCTTGCAGCCGTTCCAGGTCGCTTACGCCGGTGCCCGCTCCGCCCGGGAGTGTGGTGAGGCGGCCATCTCGGACCTCCGCCCGGATGCGGCATCGGAGGAGTGCTCCCCCGAGGCGGGAGCTCGCATGCTCGACAACTCTGGCGGCCCGACCGACTTCGAGCGCTTGACCCTGGCGATGGTCGCCGTGTACGCCGCCTCAGGTCTGACCGCGCCCCGGCGGCCGTGGCTGCCCCCTCTCCCTGAAGTCCTGCCACTCTCCGACCTGCCGCCTCCCACGGGCCTCTCCGCTGATTGGCCCCAGGCGGCGCTGGGGCTCCTGGACGAGCCACGCCGGCAGAGTCAACGGCCGCTGCGCCATAGCCTGGCAGGGGATGGCCACCTGCTCGTGTACGGCGCGGCTCGCAGCGGCAAGTCGTGGCTGCTGCGGACGTTCGCCTGCTCCCTGGCTGTCTGCAACCCGCCGACAGGCGTCTGGCTATACGGTCTCGACTTCTCGGGTGGCGTGCTGCGCCCACTTGAAGCCCTGCCGCATGTGGGCGGCGTGGCTGGCGCCGACGAGCCGGAGCGGGTCGCTCAACTCCTGCGAATGCTGACCTGCCAGATGGCCCGGCGACACCGCGAGGTGCGCCCGGACAGGCCGGCGATCGTTGTGCTCGTCGACGAGTATTCGACGTTCCGGACCGTGTTCGAACGTGTCGACGGCGGACGCTATCTGGACCTTCTGGACGCACTGGTGCGCGACGGCCGGCCGCTTGGCGTGCACTGTGTGATCACAACCTCGCAGCGCCGAGATCTTTCTGGCTTGCTGTCGGCATCGATTACACGTAGGGTGCTGCTGCGGCCGGACCGGCACGACGCCGAGGCCATGGACGTGGCGCCGGATCTCCGCCCGGCGTCGGCTCTGCCTCCCGGCCGGGGGTTCCTGGACGGCCGTCTGGAGCTCCAGGTCGCTGTTCTGGCGGACGGCGCGCCTGCCTCAGAGTCTGCCGCCCTGTGCGCACTCGGAGAGCGTTTGAGCCGGCTCCATCCTGGCCTCCATGCCCCCCGGATCACGGTCCTGCCCGACACAGTAGAGCTCGCCGAGCTTACCGGTGCAGGTGCTCCCCTTCGCGCCTTCGTCGGCCTTGGCGGCGACGAGGTGACCGCCGTCGAGGTCGACCTGCTGAGCCACGGGCACCTGGCGGTGTGCGGGCCGCGCGGCTCGGGTCGGACTACAGCCTTATCGGCCTTGGCCGTGTCACTGGCGCGCGCGGACGCCTTGCAGCAGCTGGTTTTGCTGTCTCCAAGGCGGCAGTCCGCGCTCAGGGGAGCCGCCAACTGGTCACGCGCCGCCTTTGGGACCGAGGAGTGTCGGGAACTGGCGCTGGACCTTGCTCAGGGTCTGGTCGAGGCAGCCAGAGCTGTGGTCGTGATTGTGGACGACGCAGAGCTGATGATGGATAGCCCGGCCGATGTCGCCCTTCGTGCGCTGATTCGGCTCGGCCGCGATCAGCCGGTGCGGGTGGTGGCTGCCGTCGAGGTCCGAGCGCTGCGGAGGTACAGCGAGTGGCTGATGGAGCTGCGTGAGTCGCGCCACGCCATCCTGCTCAACCCCGACGTCAGCGCCGACGGGGAGCTGTTCGGTGCTGGACCTCTGCCCCGGCCACTCCGCCCCTGGCCCCCCGGACGTGGCTTTCTGATTCGGCCCGGGCAGGTGGTTCCGCTGCAGGTGGCAACGTGACCGGAGCGTGCCAAGGGCCGTCTCTCCCCCGCGAAGTCGGGGGAGTACCCGGCGAAGCCGGGGGAGGGGGGCCGCGAAGCCGGGGGAGGGGGGACGCCGCGACCGGGGTCCCCGCGAAGCCTGCTTCGCGGGGTGGGGATGTCGGGGGAGTACCCGGCGAAGCCGGGGGAAGGGGGACGTCCCGCCCGCCGGCGTGCTTAGAGTAAGCGCAACGATGAGCGGACCGCTGGAGGGCATCCGCGCCCTGGAGCTAGGCATATTGATTGCAGGTCCCTTCGCGGGTCGGCTCCTGGCTGACTTTGGCGCCGAGGTGATCAAGGTCGAGCAGCCCGGTGAGGGGGACCCCATGCGGGAGTGGGGCCAGCACCGATATCGCGGCCGACCTCTCTGGTGGCCAGTTCAGAGTCGGAACAAAAGCTCATCACACTCGATCTGCGCAAGCCGAGGGGAAGGGAGCTCCTGCTGCGGCTGGCTGAGCACTCGGACGTGGTCATCGAGAACTTCCGGCCCGGCACGCTGGAGCGCTGGCACATCGGGCCCGAAGATCTGTGGCGAGTCAATCCGGGCCTCGTGATTGCTCGTATTTCGGGCTACGGGCAGACGGGCCCCTACGCCGCCCGGCCAGGATTCGCTGTCGCGGGAGAGGCGATGGGCGGACTCCGTCACATCAACGGGTATCCGGGCGAGCCACCGCCCCGCTCCGGAATCTCGCTCGGCGACTCGCTGGCGGCGATGTTTGCAGTCCAGGGAGTGCTGATGGCGCTTTACCGCCGGGACATAGGCGGAGGTGCAGACGGCCCGCGAGGTTGTGGGGGCCAGATCGTCGACGCATCGATCATGGAAAGCTGCTTCGCGATGCTCGAAGCCGCGGTGCCCGAGTATGGCAAGGTCGGCCACGTGCGGCAGCCGACAGGAACCGCACTCGGGAATACGGCTCCCTCGAACCTGTACCGGTCCCGGGACGGGAAGTGGGTGGTCATCGGCGCAAATGCCGAGAACCTGTGGCAGCGGCTGTGCCGGGTGATCTCCAGGCCCGACCTGCTGGACGACGAGCGCTTCCGGACCCACTGGTCACGCGGCCAGAACGCGGCTGCGCTGGACGAGGTCATCGGTGCCTGGGTGGCCCAACGCGACGCGGCTGAGGTCGACCGGGTGATGAACGAAAACGGGATCGTTTGCGGCGCCGTCTACACCATCGCCGACATTTTCCAGGACCCGCAGTTCGCGGTCCGAGACATGCTGGTGGAGATGCAGGACCCCGAGCTGGGCACTATCGTGGCGCCGGGCGTCGTACCCAAGCTGTCTGGGACACCGGGTGAGACCCACTGGGCGGGCTCGTGGCAGCTCGGCTGCCACAATCTGGAGGTCTATGGAGGGCTGCTCGGGCTGACCGAGCCGGATCTGACGGCGCTCACGGAGGAGGGGGTCGTGTGAGCCTGACGCTGTGCGACGTCGGGCCGCGTGACGGGCTTCAAAACGAGAGCGTGATGCTCACTCCGGCCGAGCGAGCCGGGCTCTGTGAGCGGCTGCTGGCGGCTGGTGTGCGGGCCGTGGAGGCCGCCAGCTTCGTAAACCCGAAGCTGGTGCCTCAGATGGCGGGTGCTGAGGAGGTGATCGGCGGCGTCAGTCGCGTGAGCGGTGCGGTGTTGTCCGGGCTCGCACTCAACGAGCGTGGCTTCGACCGGGCGCTGAAAGCCGGAGTCGATGAGATCCACTACGCGTTCCCCGTGACCGAGACCTTTGCACGGCGCAACCAGAACACGACAGTCGCGGGCGGAATCGCCACGTCACGGGCGTTGGTGGAACGAGCGCGCAAGGAGCGTGTGCGGATCACGGTGACGCTCATCGTCGCCTTCGGCTGCCCATTCGAGGGCCGCGTGGAGCCGGCTCACGTGCTGGAGGTTGCCGAGCAGGTGATCCAGGTGCCACCCGACGCAGTGATGGTCGCAGACACCATCGGGGTCGGTGTGCCAACCCAGACGAAAGAGCTCATCCGAGGGTTGATTCAGCTTGGCGCCGCAGCCGGCGGGCACTTCCACAACACGAGGAACACCGGCCTCGCCAACGCGGTCGCGGCCCTCGACGCGGGCGCCACCCTGCTCGACGCCTCCGTAGGCGGCATCGGCGGCTGTCCATTCGCCCCGCGGGCCACGGGCAACATTCCCACAGAGGACCTCGTGTACATGCTGCACGGTATGGGAGTCAGGACGGGCGTCGACCTGCAAGACCTGATGGAAGTGTCACGGTGGCTGAGCCAGCGACTGGGGAAAGAGCTACCGGCGATGGTGACCCGAGCCGGCGACTTCGCACCCGTGTCTCAGGCGGCCACGGCTGGGTAATCGGGCGCCGCCCGCGGCTACTGCGGCCGCAGCACGGCGAGTATGTCCGCCCCATAGCGCGCGAGCTTGGCTGGCCCGACTCCTGGGACCTTCTGCAGCTCCATGAGATCGTTCGGCGGGCGAACCGCGATCTGAGCCAGGGTCCGATCGTGGAAGACCACGAAGGCGGGCACGCCCTCGGCACGTGCGACCTCCAGCCGCCACCGCTTGAGGCGCTCGAGCAGCGTCGGGTCGGCGTCAGCTGGCGCTGCGGATCCGTTGCGGGCCGGCCTGTCGGTGACGATCGCGGCGGGCGCAGTCAGCGCTACCTCGACGGCAGCCTGACCGGCAAGGGCCTGGCGGCCCGTTCGTGAGATCTCTACCACGGGGTATTCGCCGGACGTCTGCTGCAGCAGCCCAAGCTGGATCAGCTCTTGCAGCAGCGCGCGGACCCGCTCGTCAGGCCAGGGCAGCGCGCCGAAGTGCGAGAGTTCGGCGGCCCAGGCGTTGCGCCGTGTCCATGCAGTCTGCCGGCCGCCCAGGATGGCGGCCAGGTTGACGGCCCCGAGGTGACCGCTGAACCTTGCAGCGGCGGCCAGCGCCGTCCGCACCTCAGACGCCGCCACGGGCACGTCCGGCGCCCGCTCACCACCCTGGCAGTTGTCACAGGCGTCGCACCTCCTCGCAGCGCCTTCCTCGCCGAAGTAGTCGGCGATGCGGGCGTGCCGGCAGGTCCTCAACTGGGCGTAGGCAAGCATCTGCTCGAGCCGAGCGTAGGCGTGGCGCTTCGGCTCCGACTGACCGTCGGGATGTCCCTGTTCGATGAAAAACGACTGCAGGTCCCGGTCCGCGGGGGACCAGAGCAGCAGGCACTGGGCAGGCTCACCGTCCCGACCAGCACGGCCCGCCTCCTGGTAGTAGGCCTCCAGGCTGCCAGGTGCGTGTAGATGCAACACCTGGCGGATGTCGGGCACGTCAACTCCCATTCCGAATGCGGATGTCGCGACGACTACGGTCAGTGACCTTGCGCCGAATGCCTCCTGCACCCGCCGCCGGTCTTCATCCGGCATCCGGCCGTGGTAGCAGCCGGCGGCGATTCCATGTCCACGCAGCAAGTCTGCCACCTCTTCGGCGGCGGCCACGGTTCCCGTGTAGACAAGCGCACGGCCGCGCCCAGGGTCCAGCATCTGAAGCAGGGCGGCGCGCTTGCCGCGGTCGCCGCGGCAGCGCACCGCGGTCAGGCGAAGATTGGGCCGGTTGAAACCCGTCACCAGCACGAAGGGATCGCGCATCCCGATGTTCTGGACGATGTCCTGGCGGACCCGCGACGTGGCGGTGGCCGTGAAGGCCGCCACCGGCGGGCGCCCGCTGGCCGCCAGCGCTCGCCCCAGCTGCCGGTACTCGGGCCGGAAGTCGTGTCCCCACGAGGAGATGCAGTGCGCCTCGTCGACCACGAAGCGGCCGATCCTCAGCTCTCCCAGCCGGTCCAGGAAGCCCGGCCTGGCGAAGCGCTCTGGCGCGACGTATAGCAGCCGAAGCCGTCCGCTGGCAGCAGCCCTCAGCGCCGCCACCTGCTCCGACCGCTCCTGGGTCGAGTTGATGAACGCGGCTGGAACCGCCAGCGAGCTCAGGCGATCGACCTGGTCCTTCATGAGCGCGATCAGCGGAGAGACGACCAGGGTGAGGCTGCTCGCCGCCACCGCCGGCACCCAGTAGCTGATGCTCTTGCCCGATCCGGTTGGGGCAACTGCAAGAACGTCGCGGCCCGCTAGCTGCGCCGTGACCACAGGCGCCTGACCGGGGCGGAACTGATCCAGGCCGAAGACCTCTCTGAGCAGGCGTAAACCGACATCCGTCACTGTGATGAGTCTGCCCGTCCTGGGCGGGCCGAGGGAAGTGCCTTCACAGGGCTTTTTGACCAGCGCCGTGCGCAATGCCGACTCTAATGCTGTGCAGCAGGCACACGTCGCCGAATTCGTCCTGATTCTGATGGCGGCTGCAGGCGTGGCGCTGGCCGTGAAGGTGGTGCCGGTCCCGTATGCCAGCGCACTGGCACTTGTTGGTCTGGCGGCTGCTCCAGTCCTTGGTCAGACTCCGGTGCCCCTGACCGAGACCCTGATCCTTTTCGTGCTGCTGCCGGGCTTGCTGTTCGAGGCCGCCTTCAATCTGAGCTGGGCCGAGCTACGGCGCAACCTGTTGGCCGTGGCGGCGCTCGCATCCGCCGGCGTCGTCCTGACCACCGGCGTCGTCGCCCTGCTCGGCCATGCCACCTTGGGCCTCGCACTACCCGTTGCTCTCCTCTTCGGGGCGATGGTTGCACCAACCGACCCGGTTGCGGTGGTCGCAGTATTCCGGAAGCTGCGAGTTCCGGACCGTCTCGTAAACCTCGTAGAAGCCGAGAGCTTGCTCAACGACGGGACCGGCGTGATCCTGTTCTCCCTGGCGTTGGCGGCCACCGACTCCGGATCACACGGTCCGCTGGTGGGCTGGGCAGCGGAGTTCCTGCGGCTCGCCGCGGGTGGAGTGGGACTCGGGCTGCTCGTGGGCTTCGGGCTCTCGTTGCTGACCAGCCGCATCGACGATTTCCAGGTCGAGATGACGCTGACGGCGATCGCCGCCTATGGAGGCTATCTCCTCGGCCAGCAAGTACATGTTTCGGGCATTCTCGTGGTCGTCGTCGCCGGCATCGTGATCGGCAACTACGGGCGACCGCGCGGCATGTCTGAGCGGACACGACAGGCTGTCGACCAGTCCTGGGACTACGTGGCATTCGCGCTCAACTCGGTGGTCTTCCTGCTGATTGGCCTCAACGTACCCGGTGAGGAGCTTCTCAATTATCCGTTGGTCGCGGTGGGGGCGGCGGCGATCGCGCTGCTTGCGCGCGCGGCTGCCGTCTACCTTGTTTCAGGCCTGTTGCATCTGGCGCGGAGAGGCGTGAGCTTTCGCTGGCAGCACCTCATGGTCTGGAGCGGCATGCGGGGGGCGATCGCGCTGGCGCTGGCGCTCAGCGTTGCCCAACGTGGTGGGGACTTCGCGACGGTGAGCGCACTCGTGTACGGGGTGGTGCTGGTCTCAATCGTGCTCCAGGGCGTCACCATCGGCCCACTGACTCGCGTCCTGCTCGGCCGTCAGAACAGCTAAGCCGCAGTTGGCCGGACGACCAGCGCGTAGGATGCCGTCCCCGGCCACACAGCCACGCTCAGGGGCCGGGCGGCCTACCCGCCGAGTAACCCGTTTAGGTACCAGGTGATGCGTGCGAAGCGCTGCTCGAACGCACCCTGAGGCTGCGTTCGAGTCACAATCATTGGAGGTCCTCATGGGAGCGTTGGCGCTGAGCGTGCCGTCGCCGCCGGCTTCGGTTGCCCGCGGCCAAACTTGCACAAGCCGAGCCAACGCCAGGCTGATCCCGTGGGCCGACCTTGGCGTCTTCTGAGGTGCCAGGGGGGGTGAGCGGGGAGTTTGGGCAGCCGCAGCAGCCTGGTGAGGTGGTCGAGCTCCCCGCCCAGCTTACTCCGCCGGTAGAGATCGCGCTGGATGAGCTCGAGTTCGTGTATGCGTACATCTTCGCTCGCGTTGGCAACCGGGCTGATGCCGAGGATCTGACGCAGCAGGTAGCGTTGAAGGCGATACCGCGGCTTCGCTCGGGGGCGAGCCCGGCAGCTATTCGCTCCTACCTCTTTGCCACCGCTCGCTCCGCCCTGGCCACTTTCTGGTCGGCGCGTTTCGGTCTGCCGGTTGAGGAGCTGCGGATGGACGTTTCGGTGGAAAGCAGACAGCACGAGCCCACCACTGAGTCGGTGGAGCGCGTGGACCGGATCCTGAGCCAGCTCCCGGCCAACTACAGAAAGCTCCTCGAGCTCCGTTTCCTGCGCGGTTACTCATTGAAGGAGGTGGCGGCAGAGTTGGGGACCACCCTGGGTGGGATCAAGGTCATGCAGCTGCGGGCGCTTCGCGCGGCCGCGAGAGTGGGCAGTCATGACTGAGCCGCGCGAAGAGCGGAACGCCGAACGGATTGATCGAATCGTTGGCGACGTACTGGCAGGCCGCCACTTGAAGGTGACACCGTCGGACGCTTCGGACCACGACGCGATCCAGATGGCGGCGAGGCTCGCTGGCAGCCGAGATGGCTATCCGCGCATGTCACCAGCGTTCCGGCGGCGGCTGACGCGACTGTTGCAGAAAGGTGAAGGGCCTGACTGGATCAACCGCCGGTCCGCTCTGCTGGCCGGCCTGGGCCTGGCTGCGGGCGCGGTTGGAGGCGCCCTGGCGACCGAGTTGGCTGGGCTTTTTACTCCTGGCAGTCGGGAGCGAAGCGGTCCTGAGCGAAGCGGTCCTGGGCGAGGCAGTCCTGAGCGAGGCCGGATGGAGCCTCGGGCACCCCTTGGACGTTGGGTCGACACGGGATTGACCCTCGCTGACCTCGACGATGGAGTGCCACGCCGCGTGACGGCCGGAGCGATCGGGGCCTTCCTGGTCCGCCATGGGGAGCAGATCAACGCGATGTCGGCGTACTGCACGCACGTGCCGTGCGAGCTGGTCTGGCTGGCGGACAGAAACGTTCTGAACTGCCCGTGTCACAACCTTGCCTTCAACGTCGAAGACGGCCGCCCGATGTCCCACGGCCCCCTGCCGCTGCCAGCGCTCCCCACCGTGAGGGTGAGGGTTCAGGAAGGCCGCCTGGAGGTGTTGGGCACGTGACGACCTTTCGAACCACCGCCGAACGATCGCGGATGAGGGCACTCGACCAGTGCCTGCAGGTACTGGAGGATGCGCTGGCCGAGGGGAGGGCGCGCGTTGACGGGCCGCTGGCGTACCAGCTCCGCCACACTCTGGGCGCGGGCGGGCTCATCCCCGATCACCGGCTGGAAGGCAGGAGGGTCGAACGGGTGCTTGACGACATCTTCGCCCTTCAGGCGCGGCTGCTCGGCCAGGAAGAAGAGGTCGCCGGATAGAGGGCCGCCTTCCCTGTACAATGCGCCGCGAGCCCAACAGGGCTCGCTCCCCTGCAATATGACCTCATTCACGAACGCCCGCACGTACCTGCTCACCTCGGAGTCGGTCACAGAGGGTCATCCCGACAAGGTCTGCGACCAGGTTTCGGACGCGATCCTGGACGCCATGCTGGCCCAGGACCCGCTGTCTCGCGTCGCGTGTGAGACGGCGGTCACGAAAGGCTTTCTCTGCGTGATCGGTGAGGTGACCACCCACTCCGAGGTAGCCATCGAGCTCACCATCCGGGACACGCTCAAACGGATCGGCTACCGGGACGAGGAGACAGGGTTCGACCCCGATCACGCGCTGGTTAGCGTGTATCTGAAGGAGCAATCTCCTGACATCGCTGCGGGTGTAGACCGCTCGGTCGAGGCCCGCAACGCCAACCACCACGACCCCTTCGAGCTGCAGGGCGCTGGTGACCAGGGCATGATGATCGGCTTCGCCTGTACCGAGACGCCCGAGCTGATGCCACTGACCATCTCGCTTGCCCACCGACTGACCCGCCAGCTGGCTTCGGTGCGGAAATCGGGGCAGCTGCCGTGGCTGCTGCCGGACGGCAAGTCACAGGTGACGATCGAGTACGCATACGGCAAACCACGGCGGGTCGAAGCCGTCGTGATCTCGACTCACCACCGGCGGAGTGTTGCCAACGGCGACCTCGAGGAGGCGGTCAGAGCCCTGGTCATAGACCCGGTCCTGCCGAGCGTTCTGGTGGACTCAGGCACCAAGGTGCTGGTCAACCCCAGCGGACGTTTCGAGCTCGGCGGCCCAGCCGCGGACGCCGGGCTCACCGGGCGCAAGATCATCGTGGACACCTACGGCGGCGTTGCACGCCACGGCGGCGGCGCCTTCAGCGGCAAGGATCCCTCGAAGGTGGATCGGTCCGCGGCCTACGCGGCCCGGTACGTCGCCAAGAATCTTGTCGCGGCTGGACTGGCGGACCGCTGCGAGGTGCAGGTGTCGTACGCGATCGGTCGCGCCCGGCCCACGTCGATCGCAATCGAGACGTTCGGGACCGGCAGGCTGTCCGAGGACGACCTGCTGCAGCTGGTCCGTCGCTACTTCGACCTCCGGCCTGCGGCCATCATTGACAACCTCGATCTCCGCCGTCCGCTGTACACGCCTACAGCGGCGTACGGCCACTTCGGCCGAGACGACCTCGACCTGCCCTGGGAACGGACGGACTGCGCAGACACGCTGCGCGAGGCCGCCCGAGGCGTTGGGTCCGGAAGCCAGCTGTAGCATCCGGGTCTATGACAGCCTGCGGCGGCAGGTGGTGCCGCTCCCGCTGTCGGTAGACCCGGAAGGGGGGACTGCCGGCCTGCTGAGGCTTTACGTCTGCGGTGTCACACCGTACGACTCGGGCCACATGGGCCACGCGTTCTCCTTTTCTGCCTTCGACCACCTCGTGCGGTGGGCGGAGGCCTCCGGCGTTCGGGTGCGGTACGTCCAGAATGTCACCGACGTCGACGACCCGTTGCTCGAGCGCGCCCGCAAGGCAGGCATTCCCTGGGATGTGCTGGCAAAGGAGCAGCTGGAGAGCTTTGTCGCCGACATGACAGCGCTCGGTTGGCGCCCGCCCGACGTGATGCCGCTTGTTTCAAAGGAGATCCCGGTCATTCTCGCGGCTGTGAATCAGCTGGTGGACGCCGGCTTTGCGTACCAGACGGATGACGTCTATTTCGACGAGTCGCGGTACCCGGGTTATGGCGAGCTTTCGCACGGCACTCGGCGCTCCATGCTGAGGAAGCTGCGCGACGAGGGTCTGCTGGGTGAGGTCGGTCCGGGGGCAAAGCGCGATGCGCTCGACTTCCAGCTCTGGCGCCGGTCTCTGCCCGACGAGCCGGCGTGGCCTTCCCGCTATGGAAATGGCCGCCCCGGCTGGCACATCGAGTGCACCGCCATGTCGATGCGCTATCTCGGCGAGCAGGTGGACGTGCACGGTGGAGGCCGAGACCTGCGCTTCTCCCACCACGAGTCGGAGAGGGCGCAGTCGGAGTCCTTAACAGGCTATGTTCCCTTTGCGCGTGCCTGGATGCACACTGGCATGGTCCGGTACGGCGGCCACAAGATGTCGAAGTCGCTCGGCAACCTGGTCGTGGTACGGGAGGCGCTGGAACGAGCA
>Ga0126384_10001023_pt1 | contig 16243 bp, 18 predicted proteins | sample PanSoiMetPlot_36_FD_92543 | JGI IMG/M metagenome (GOLD analysis project Ga0126384, IMG submission 92543) | Tropical forest soil microbial communities from Panama - MetaG Plot_36 | ecosystem: Environmental > Terrestrial > Soil > Tropical forest > Bulk soil | place: Panama | collected 2016-02-17 | reverse complement strand
CAATGTGGCGATCGCCCTCGAGGTCGCCGGCGTTGCAAAGGGTGAGGCGCGCGATCGCGCGCGCGAATGGCTCGTGCGCGTGGGCCTCGGCGGTTTTGCCGGGCGCTTTCCGCACATGCTGTCCGGCGGGCAGCGCAAGCGGGTTGGGCTCGCCCAGGTGCTCATTCGCGATCCGAAGATCCTGCTGATGGACGAGCCGTTCGGGCCGCTCGACGCGCAAACCCGCCAGATCATGGGCAACCTGCTGCTCGATCTGTGGAATGCCGACCGTAAGGCTGTACTGTTCGTGACCCACGATCTCGAGGAGGCGATCGCGCTGTCGGATCGCGTCGTCATCATGTCGGCGGGACCTGCCGCCCGGATCATCGGCGACTGGAGGGTCACGCTGCCGCGCCCGCGCGATATCGCCGAGATCAAGCTCGACAGGGCTTTCCACGATCTCCATCGGGAGATCTGGCACCTGCTCAAGGCCGAGGTGCTCAAGGGTTATCAGCAGACCGCGGGCGGCTGACCCGCTCAAGGCCGCTTGATCTGGGGGGGCGCCTCGCTAAACTCCGCCGCGCACAGAGCAGTTGGTGCACCCGAGTATCGAGAGGACAAAAAGGTCATGAAATCTCATCTTCAGTTCTTGGCGTTGACGAGTGGCGTGATGCTCGCGGCCTGCACCGGCGCATTCGCTGCCGACGTGTTCACGCTGACGTCTCCGGCGTTCAAGGATGGAACCATGATGGCGAAGAAGAACGCCGGCGCCGTCGCGACCAACCCGAACTGCGTCGGCGAGAACGTGTCGCCGCCGCTGGCCTGGGCCAATCCGCCGGCAGGCACCAAGAGCTACGCGCTGCTGATGGTCGATCCCGAGGGACGTGGCGGCCTCGGCGTCATTCATTGGCTCGCCTACAACATCCCGCCTGACGTCAACGGCTTCGCGGAAGGCGAGACCAGCAAGCCGTCGCCCAAATATGTCGGCGGCAAGGGAACGGCAGGACAAGCGCACTACATGGGCCCGTGCACGCCGGCCGGCGCGCCGCATCACTACACGTTCACGCTGGTCGCGACCGACCTCGAGCCCGGCGCGCTGCCGGCCGGACTGACCTATCCGGAGCTGATGGCCAAGCTCGACGGCCACGCCAAGGGCGCGACCGGCCTGATCGGCCTGTGGCAGCATCCCTGAGCGTCGTGGCGACCGCAAATACGGCCGTTGACGCCGCCGGCAATTCGTAACATCGACCACAGAGGAGCTTGATCGTGTCGCGCATCAAGCTCCTCTTTTTTCAGGTGCTGGTCGCGGTCGTGGCACTCGGCGCTTGGCAGCTGCTCGCGACCGTGCCGATCTTCGACGCAATCGTTCTGCCGCCGTTCTTCTTCTCCACGCCGATCGACATCGCGGCGCGGATCTACAAGCTGTTCGCCACCGGCATGGTGTGGAATCACCTGTGGGTAACGCTCGTCGAGTCGATCCTCGCCTTCGTGCTCGGTTCGCTCATGGGCGTGCTGGTCGGATTCTGGTTCGCGCGCCAGCCGGCGATCGCGGCCGTGTGCGACCCCTACGTGAAGATGACCAACGCCCTGCCGCGCGTCGTGCTGGCGCCGATCTTCACGCTGTGGTTCGGACTCGGCATTGCATCGAAGGTGGCGCTCGGCATCACGCTGGTGTTCTTCATCGTGTTCTTCAACGTCTATCAGGGCGTGCGCGAGGTGAGCCCCACGATACTCGCCAATGCGCGCATGCTCGGAATGAACGAACGTCAGCTCATGCGTTACGTCTACTGGCCCTCCGCGCTGTCCTGGATGTTCTCCTCGCTGCACACCTCGGTGGGCTTTGCGGTGGTCGGCGCGGTGGTCGGCGAATATCTCGGCTCGGCCGCCGGGCTCGGCTATCTGATCCAGTCGGCGGAAGGCAATTTCGACGTCGACGGCGTGTTCGCCGGCATGTTCGTGCTCGCCGCGTTCGTGCTCGCGATCGACGCGCTCGTCTCCATGGTCGAGCGTCGCCTGCTGGTCTGGCGCCCGACCGCAGCCGAGACGCGCGGCGCCTGAATCGTCATCGACGCCTACCAGATCCGGGATCGCGGATGATTGCCCTTCTGCCGCCGCCATTCCGACGGTGGCACGAACGGTCCCGCCCAGATGCCGCGCTTGCCTGCTCTCGCCTCGGCCTCCTCGGACGCATAGAGCCCGCTGAAGCCCGATGCCACCGCCCAGCCGCGTCGCACAAGCCACGCGTTCACGTCGCCGCCGTCAGGGAGCACGCAGGTCGCGACGATGCGCCCGTATCGATCTCGCGCGCGCGATCGGCACGTCAATGCCTGCCCGCGGATGTGACTGCGCAATTCGCGGCTCGCGGCTCGCCCGCACGGCCAGGACTGGCCGCCCGACTCGGTGCAGGATTGGTCCCATTCGGGCGCGTCGATGCCCTCGAGGCGGATCGAGGTGCCGGCGATGCGGAGCGAGTCGCCGTCGACGACCCAGGCCAGGCCGACGATCGGCGCGCCGGACGCAACGTGCGGCATTTCGACCTGCCGCCGGCCCAGCACGTAAAAGCCCGCGAGGCACGCGAGCGCGACCATGCACAGGAAAAGCTGCCGCTGGCCGGCCCGGCCGGCGCCGGCGGCGCGCGAATATGGCGATCCGTATCTGTACATTCGCCGACACCTGCGTCGGAGCGTTCGCCGGCCGGAATGCGGTGCCATTCCGGCGGCGCCAAAAATGCTTTAATTTCGGCTCCGACCAATCTCCCGGGAGAACACCATGATCGTCAAGCTCATCCGCCCGCTGCTGATAGCGCTCGGCGTCCTCGCGCTCACGGCCGGTGCCGCGGCCGCAAAGGTCACCATTGCGATCGGCGGCGCTGGCTGCCTGTGCTACCTGCCGACCGTGCTTGCGGAGCGGCTCGGCGAGTTCAAGAAGGCGGGTGTCGAGGTCGAGACCGTCAACTTCAAGGGCGGCTCGCAGGCGCTCACGGCCGTGCTCGGCGGCAGCGCCGATGTGGTGTCGGGCTATTTCGACCACTGCGTCAATCTCGCTGCGAAGAACCAGTCGCTGCAGGCCTTCGTGGTGTACGACCGCTTCCCGGGCTTCGCGCTGGTGGTGGCGCCGAAGAATTCGGGCACGATCGGCGCCGTGAAGGACCTCGCCGGCAAGAAGGTGGGCGTGAGCGCGCCCGGCTCCTCGACCGAGTTCTTCTTGAAATACATCCTGGCCAAGAACGGCGTCGATCCGAATTCGGTCGGCGTGGTCGGCATCGGCCTCGAGGCGACGGCGATCGCCGCCATGGAGCAGGGCTCGGTCGACGCCGCGATCATGCTCGATCCGGCCGTGACGCTGCTGCAGGGCAAGAACAAGGATCTCAAGATCCTGAGCGATACCCGCACCCAGCACGACACGCTCGCGGTGTTCGGCGGGGAATATCCGGGCGGGGCGCTCTACACGCGCGCCGACTGGATCGCCAAGCACGAGCAGGAGACGCAGGCGCTCACCAATGCGATCGTGGCGACGCTGAAATGGATCCATTCGCACACCCCCGAGGAGATCATGGCGAAGATGCCGGAGGAGATGGTCGGCGCCGACAAGGCGCTCTATCTGGCGGCGCTGAAGAACACGATCCCGATGTATTCCCCCACCGGCCGCATGGATCCGAAGGGCGCGCAGGCGGTGCTCGCGGTGTTCAGCCAATCGGTCCCGGAGGTTGCCAAGGCGAACATCGATCTTTCCAAGACGTACACCAACAAATTCGTCGAGGAAGCGAACCAGAAGCTCGGAATGAAGTAAGGCGTCGCGTTCGGCGGAATCGTACTCCGCGATCTCCGCCACGCCCGCGATTTTTCGACCAAGCCCTCTCCGGTCGGGAGAGGGCTTTTTCGCGGCCACGTCTCGGACCCGCGCATTCGACTGATGCTTTCGATCACGAGATTTGGTTGGCCCGGGCGCATTCGCGGGCGCATGGTGGCGTCATGAATCTGCTGTCGATCCAGTCGCACGTCGCCTATGGCCATGTCGGCAATTCGGCGGCGGTGTTCGCGTTGCAGCGCCTCGGCGTCGAGGTGTGGCCGGTCCACACGGTCGCGTTCTCGAATCATCCCGGCTACGGGGCATGGACCGGCCGTGCAGCCGACGCTGCGGCAGTGCGCGACATCGTGGATGGCATCGCGGCGCGCGGCGTTCTCGGGCGCTGCGATGGGGTGATTTCGGGTTATCTCGGGGCGGCCGACATCGGCGCAGAAATGCTCGCGGCGGTTGCCAAGGTGAGAGCCGCCAATCCGGCGGCACGCTACTGCTGCGATCCGGTGATCGGCGATGCCGGAGCCGGCGTCTATGTTCGGCCCGACGTCGCCGAGCTGCTGCGCAAACGGGCTGTGCCGGCGGCCGACGTGGTGACGCCCAACCAGTTCGAGCTCGATCATTTGAGCGGGCAGGCGAGCGCGACGGTTGCACAGGCGCTGGCGGCGATCGATGCGCTCCACGCACTCGGACCGTCCGTCGTGCTCGTGACCTCGCTCGTCACGGCCGACACGCCGTCGAATGCGGCCGACCTCGTGGTGTCTTCGCAGGAGGGGCGCTTCCGCCTGCGCACTCCGAAGCTTGCGCACGCCGCAAATGGCGCCGGCGACGCGATGGCGGCACTGTTCTTCGCCCACTGGCTGCGTTCCGGCTCCGCCGCCGCGGCGGTCTCGCGCGCCGCCTCCTCGGTCTTCGGCATCCTGCAGCGTACCGCCGCAGCCGGTGGGCGAGAGATGCTGCTGATCGAGGCGCAGGACGAAATCGTTGCGCCGACCCGGATATTCGAGCCGCAACCGATCTGAGGAGGTCCGCATGCGCCGCCGCTTCGTCACCCTCGACGTCTTCACCTCCCGCCGCTTCACCGGCAACCCGCTCGCGGTCGTGCTCGAGGCCGAGGGACTCGACACCGCCGCCATGCAAGCGATCGCTCGCGAGTTCAATCATCCCGAGACCGTGTTCGTGCTGCCGGCAGGCGACCCGGCCCATCGTGCGCAAGTGCGTATCTTCACGCCTGCTGCCGAGCTCGCCTTCGCGGGCCATCCGACGGTCGGCACCGCCGTGCTGCTCGCGCGCCTCGACGGCGGTACGGCCCGGCGGCCGATGATCCTCAAGGAAGGCATCGGTCCGGTGAGGTGCGAGGCGGTGCCGGTCGATCCGGACAGCGGCCGAGCATCCTTCGCGCTACCGCGCCTGCCAGCCGAGGCGGGGCAGGGCGCCGATCCGGCCGCCGCGGCTGCGGCGCTGGCGCTCGATCCCACTGACGTCGGCTTCGACGGATTGCGCCCGTCGCGCTGGTCCGCCGGGCTTGCGCAAAATTTCGTGCCAGTGCGGTCGCTCGCGGCGATTGCCCGTGCGCGGCCAGATCCAGTCCGCTTCGAGCCGGCCTTCGCGGTCGAGGGCCGCGCGGTCGCCTACCTCTATTGCGGCGAGGCCGCCGAGCCAGGCCACGACTTCCATGCCCGCATGTTCGCGCCCGGCCTCGGCGTGCCCGAAGACCCGGCGACCGGCTCCGCGGCCGCTGCCTTTGCGGGACTGCTCGCCGGCACCGGACGCTACGCCGACGGCGACCATCTCGTGCGCATCGAGCAAGGCTACGAGATGGGTCGTCCGAGCCTCATGGAGCTGTCATTCACGATGCGCAGCGGTGCTCTTGCCGCCGGATCGGTCGGCGGCAGCGCCGTCGTGGTGACAGAGGGTGTTATCGAGGCTTGACCGGATCGGCACTGTTCTCCACCACTGGCGGGATGAGCCTTCCCATCGTGCCGATCGGCCGGCTGGCCATTGCATTCGAGCCCTGGTCCTGGCCTTTCGCCGACGGACGACGCGCCGAGATCGATGCCCATTTCACCCGGCTGCGCGCGCGCAGCCCGCAGATCTGGAACGGCAGCATCGTGCTCGCACGCAAGGTCCGCATCGCGGACGGCGGCGTCACCGGCGCCTGCTTCGAGACCGATTTCGCAAGCTTCCTCGCCTGGCGCGACTGGGGCTTTCCGGAGGCCGAGGTCACCAACTGCTTCGCAATGGGCGCGCTCAGGAGCGCGGACGACGCCTTCCTGCTCGGCGTCATGGGCGCGCACACCGCCAATGCGGGCCGCGTCTATTTCCCCGCCGGCACGCCCGACCCCAACGATGTCGTCGACGGGCAGCTCGACCTGGCGCACAGCGTCATGCGCGAGATCGCCGAGGAGACCGGGCTCACGGCCGCGGACTACGCGGCGGACCCCGGTTGGCACGCGGTGCCGGAGGGCCGGCGCCTCGCGATGATCAAGGCGCTCGCCTCGCCGCTCCCGGCGGCCGAGTTGCAGCGCCGGATTCGCGGCCATATCGCGGGTGAGACGACGCCGGAGCTTGCCGATGTCCGTATCGTGCGCGGACGCGGCGATTTCGACCCGGAGATGCCGGCTTTCGTCATCACCTATCTGGAACGCCACTTCGGATAGACTAGCCGCCGCCTTGCGCGGGCTGCTTGGCAAGCGCGTCGATTGGTGGAGTCATTGGCCGATGGATCTCGCCAAACTGATCAAACGGATCAGGGTCGACAAGCCGAAATCATTCCGGCTCGCCAACTGCGATCCGTCGGACGGGGTTGGCATCGATTTCGACAAGCAGACGGCGCGGGAGCAGCTCGACGGGGATGTCGCGCGCCTGGCCGATCTGCAGGAACGGCTGTTCGCGCAGGATCGCTGGGCGGTGCTGATCGTCCTGCAGGGCATGGACGCCTCCGGCAAGGACGGCGTGGTCAAGCACGTGATGGCTGGCGTCAACCCGCAAGGGTGCGACGTCCATTCCTTCAAGGCGCCGACTGCCGAAGAGCTCGACCACCACTTCCTCTGGCGCGCGGTGCGCCGGCTGCCGGAACGCGGGCGCATCGGAATCTTCAATCGCTCCTATTACGAGGAGGTGCTGATCACTCGCGTTCACCCCGACATCCTGGCGCGCCAGCGGCTGCCGGCGCGCCTCGTCGACAAGCATATCTGGCAGCGCCGCTTCGACGATATCTGTGCCTTCGAGCGCGGGCTTTGCCACGAAGGCATGCCGGTGCTCAAGTTCTTCCTTCACGTCTCCAAGGAGGAGCAGCGGCGCCGCCTGCTCGATCGCGTGAAGGAGCCGGCCAAGCGATGGAAATTCTCGATGGACGACATCGCCGAACGCGCGCGCTGGGACGGTTACATGGCGGCCTACCAGGAGATGATCCGCGCCACGAGCCATGCGGCGGCGCCCTGGCATGTGGTGCCGTCGGACCGCAAGCCGCTCGCGCGCCTGCTGGTGGCCCGCGTCGTCGTCGAGGCGCTCGACCGGCTCGATCTTGCGTTTCCGACCGTCACCGGCAAGGCGTTGGCGGAGCTCAAGAAGATTGAGCGCGCACTGGCGTCGGAGGAGAGCAGGCGCCATCGGAAGCGGCATTGAAGGCCCGTGCCACCGGGAGGCTGAAGCGCGACCTCCCGCTCGAGGATCGTGAGCCGGCATGCGGGCGCCGGGAACCGGACCGGGCGCAAAGCCCTTGAAAGCCCCCTTGCCCCGGCGTCCGCGAGCGACTACAACTGCCCCGCGACGGCCCCAAGGTTAACGCGCAATTCACCATTCTTCGCGATCCTGGACGCGCCGTCGATGAGGGTTTGAGGCATGTCGATCCGCCGCGATAGCCGCGCGATCGCCCGGAGCGCAAGCTCCGGCGCCGCCCTCATTCTTGGGATCCTTCTCCTTACCTGCCCCTGAGGGCCGGCCGGGCTTTTGCGCCTGGGCACTCAGGGGTGAACTGATCGAACCCCAAGAGCTCCCGACGGGCGCATAGGCGCGCCCCGAGGGGCGCATTTCCGAATGGAAGGACCGTTCCCATGACTTCGCCAAGTCGGTCCGACAAGGACCGCGTCGTCATCTTCGACACGACGCTGCGCGACGGCGAGCAATGCCCGGGCGCAACGATGACCCACGAGGAGAAGCTCGAAGTGGCCGATCTCCTCGACCAGATGGGCGTCGACATCATCGAAGCCGGCTTCCCGATCGCCTCGGAGGGCGACTTCCTCGCCGTGCAGGAGATCGCCAGGCGCACCAAGAATGCGGTGGTCTGCGGCCTCTCGCGCGCCTCGTTCAAGGACATCGACCGCTGCGCCGAGGCGATCAAGCCCGCCAAGCGCGGCCGCATCCACACCTTCCTCTCCACCTCGCCGGTCCACATGAAGTGGAAGCTGCAGATGGAGCCCGAGCAGGTCTACGAGATGGTGATCGCCCAGGTCACGCGTGCGCGCAACTACACCGACGATGTCGAGTGGTCGAGCGAGGACGGCACGCGTACTGAGCACGATTTCCTCTGCCGCTGCGTCGAGGCCGCGATCAATGCAGGCGCGACGACGATCAACATCCCGGACACTGTAGGATACACGGTGCCCGAGGAGTATTTCGATCTGTTCAGGATGGTGCGCGAGCGCGTGCCCAACTCCGACAAGGCGCGCTTCTCGGTCCATTGCCATGACGATCTCGGCATGGCGGTCGCCAACTCGCTCGCCGGCGTGCGCGCTGGCGCGCGGCAGATCGAGTGCACCATCAACGGCATCGGCGAGCGCGCCGGCAACGCCTCGCTCGAGGAGGTGGTGATGGCGATGAAGGTGCGGAACGACGTGCTGCCGTTCTGGACCGCTGTCGACGCCGCCATGCTGACCCGCGCCTCGAAGCTGGTCTCGGCCGCGACCTCGTTCCCGGTGCAGTACAACAAGGCGATCGTCGGACGGAATGCGTTCGCGCACGAGTCCGGCATCCACCAGGACGGGATGCTCAAGCACACCCAGACCTACGAGATCATGACGCCGGAGAGCGTCGGAGTGAAGCAGACCTCGCTGGTCATGGGCAAACATTCCGGCCGCCACGCCTTCATCCACAAACTCAAAGAACTGGGCTATGAGCTCGCCAGCAACCAGCTCGAGGATGCCTTCGTCCGCTTCAAGGCGCTGGCCGATCGCAAGAAGCATGTTTACGACGAGGACATTGAGGCGTTGGTCGACGAGGAGATCGCGACCGCGCAGGACCGCATCAGGCTGGTCTCGCTGTCGGTGATCGCCGGGACGCGCGGCCCGCAGCGCGCCACCATGAAGCTCGACGTCGAAGGCAGGACGATGATCGAGGAGTGCGACGGCAACGGCCCGGTCGATGCGACCTTCAACTGCATCAAGGCGCTGGTGCCGCACGACGCGGTGCTCGAGCTCTACCAGGTGCATGCGGTGACCGAGGGCACCGACGCGCAGGCCGAGGTGTCGGTCCGTCTCTCGGAGGGCGGCCGCGCCGTGACCTCGAAGGGGGCCGATCCCGACACGCTGGTCGCCTCCGCCAAGGCCTATCTGGGCGCGCTCAACAAGCTGATGGTGCGCCGCCAGCGCGGCAATGTCGACGCGCTGGTCGTGTCGGCGCGGCGCATCCATTCGACCGACGTCGGCTGACGACCTTCCCCGACATGCGAGTCCGCCCGGCGCTGCCACGTCGGGCGGGCTTTTCCATGGATGATTGATGACGGCGGTGGCCGCCGGCGCAGGCGTTGCCGGCTCAGCCGCCGCCGGGAGTTGCCTGTTTCATCATGTCGCGCAGCCTTGCGCCGGTCGCCGTCGTCACCGACACGGTTCGTGGCGCAATTGGCAGCATCTCGAGTGAGATGCTCTGCTGCGGCGTATCCACGGTGTAGATGCCGACCACGTCGAGTTCGGCCGGTGCCGGAAGCGGGATGACCAGCAGCACGACGAAGCCTTCGATGAAGCGGGCGGTGCCGGCCGGGCCGAGGAGGTCGCGAATGATCTTGCAGTCGACCTGCATGGCATAGTCGGGCAGGAGAAAGTCGGCGCGAAAGCCGGACGGCGCGATCGGCTTTTCGCCTTCGGCCGGAGCCAGCACTGCCTTTTTCGCAAAGAACACCCGCGGGACCTGCGGCGGCGCGTCGGGCGGTGGCGGCGGCAGCAGGATCTGCGGGTTATGAATGTTGATGGAGGTTTCATAAGTCCCGGGCCGCACGGCGGCGCCGGCAGCCTCCTTGGCGTCGACGGCACCGCACATGAATTTGGCCGCGTACTCGACCACGCGAAGCGGCGCGGCGGCCTGGGCAAAGGCCGGCGCCGATCCGAGCAGCAACGCGGCGAGCGGGCCGCAAAACATTACTGTCGACCTCAACGCGATCGTATGTTTGGTCATGGACGTCGCTCCTCTGGATGCACGTCACATGCAATTCTAGGTTGGAACATCGGCCGCGCGTGTGAGGTGCTGCACACGCCCGGATCAACCTCCGGTCAGGTTCCGGTCGCGCCGCCGTGCGCGGACTTGGCCAGCGTCCGCCCCGCCCCTTGCGCGTGGGCGTCCTGCGATCGCACGAACCCGGAGCGGGCGCGCGCCTTTGTTTCCGCGACGTCACGGAGGGCAGCCTTGACGTGCGGAATTTGCGTGAGGGTAAGGAGTTGGCCTCTAGAGCGCTCCATGCCATCAGAATACCTTGGCGAAGCCACGATTCACCGTCTTTCGCACTTGCGAAGCCGACGTTGAGCCGCTACACGGCGCGCGGGTATCATCCAACGGTAAATCGGAGACCGGCATGTGGAAGGCAGCGCTCGCGGGCGCGGTCGCGCTCGCGACGATGGGCTCGTTTTCGTTCTCGCAGCAGGGCTTCGGGATCGCACCCGCTGCCGCCCAGGAGATCGTCGTCACCGACGCGCAGATCGCGCGGCTCAAGGCCGCCCTGAGGCTGACCCCGGCCCAGGAGCATCATTGGTACGCGGTGGCAGCGACGTTGCGCAGCCTGCAGCGTCATCAGCAACAGTACCGGGTGGCGTCGGCGGACGCCGGGTTCGCCGAGCGCACGCAAGCCAGGGTCGCCGGATACACCATGACGGCGGTGGCTGTGCAGCGCCTGCGCGCGGCCGCGGCGCGACTCGTCAGCACGCTCAGTGACGAGCAGAAGATCGCCGGCCAGAGCGCGCTGCAGTCCATGGGCGTGTCATTCTGAAAGATGTCATTCTGACATGAGCAAATGGCGGAACGTGAATAGAATCGCCTGACGTTTCGCCCTTTGCTCCGCTTAACGACGCTCGGCGCGAAACAGCGTTCGGCCAGTCGGCAAGCGGTACACACCCGGTCGCCGGCCTCGCCGCAATCGCCGATGCCGCGTTCTTTGTTGAACAGGCTGAGCGTGCCGGTCGCGGCGCCGAATCCCGGATTGAGGTTGGTCTCGACGTCCCGGCTGCCCTTGCCGCGCGGCAGCGCACGCGTTCAAACGACAGGCAGTTAAGCTGCCCCGCGCGACTCGCCGCCGTTGGGCGCCGGAACTTGCAGACCGGCAGCCGAATATTCGTTGAGCTTGTTGCGCAGCGTGCGGATCGAGAGGCCGAGGATATTGGCCGCGTGGGTGCGGTTGCCGAGACAGTGCTTGAGCGTCTGCAGGATCAGCTCGCGCTCAACGTCGGCGATGGTGCGGCCGACCAGCGAGCGTGTCACGGCTTCGGCTGCGAGCGCCGCATGCGCGACCGCGGCGGGCTTGCTCTGGTCGAGCCGCACGCCTTCGGGCGAAAGGATCGCGTCCGCCCCGATCTCGGTGCCGTTCGCCATCAGCACCGTGCGGTGCATCGTGTTCTCGAGTTGGCGCACGTTGCCCGGCCAGCGCGCGACCGAGAGGGCACGTCGGCGAAGCGCAGATTGACGATCGCAACCTGGTCGCCGCGCTTCTGGTCGAAGCCGATGGCGCTGCGCACCAGCGCGCCGTTGTTGCGCAGTTCGTAGGGGATCGCCTGGCGCTCGAGCTCCTTGACGACCGCGGTGCTGTCCTCGACCGATAGGTCGGTGTACGGCGGCGTCATCTGCGGCGCGGTCACGCGCAGGATGAGGAAGGCGAAGAAGCCGATCAGCCCGCCCGTGACCGCCGCCGTGGCGGCCAATCGCACGACGCCGAGCGACTTCAGGAATTCGATCACGCCGTCCACCGCCAACCGTCGAGCCGGGTATCATGGTGGCGCCCGCCTGGCGCAGCACCCCCGCACCCGGCAAGTTTTGCCGGTCGCATGGTTTCGATCTGGTTAACGACGGGTGGCTGTAAGGAGGGTCAACGAGCGGCGCGCGGTGTCAGCCCGGTAGCGGCGGTGTCATCCCGGTAGCGTCAGGCGCAAAAAAGAGAAGGCCGCCGAAACGACGGCCTTCTGCCCTGCCTATGGCCACACAGGATCAAGGCGCTATCGGACGGATTTTTGGGGGGCATGGGGGGGCATCCGTCCGATGTCAGACAAACGCGGCGCGCGAGCGCGGGTTCCGGACCGATGGCGAATTCTTTGGGTGGCCTGGCGAATGAGCGCGTCGGTGCGCGCAAAGGTTGAGGGCTTTATCGCTGCAAAACGCGCATCAAGCGCCGACGGAACAGCGGGCGTTTTGGCAACCTACGGAAGCGGCGCTACTATTGCCGATACTGCTGGATCCGCGTCGTCCGCAGGCCAGCGAGGCCATGGCGGTCGATCGAGTATTGCCAGGCAAGAAACTCTTCGACCGTCAGCGTATAGCGACTGCAGGCTTCCTCGAGCGACAGCAGACCGCCACGCACGGCCGCGACAACTTCCGCCTTGCGGCGGATCACCCAGCGCTTGGTTCCGGGCGCTGGCAGGTCCGAAATGGTGAGCGGGCTACCGTCAGGCCCGATGACATACTTGACCCTCGGGCGATGGGGTTCGGTCATGGATACTCTCACGCAGGACTGACAACGAACCCCTGAAACTTAGTCCTGGTGACTTAAAATTTGGCTAAGCGCCCCAGCGAAAAGCGGGGTGGCGACAATCTGCGCGGGCGGGGTCGCCCGCCAGCGGTGCAGCCGCTGGACCCGGATCTCGGCCCGCGAAGAGCTGCCGGGCCTGTCCACCTTGAGGATCTGGCTAACCTGGTCGTTCTGCCCGCCGATCGACAGCGTGGCCGGAGTCTGGGTAGGTCAACCGGGTCGACCACGCCGACGATTTGCGCCGGGATCGCGACCGCCTGGCCGTTGGCGCCCTTCGCCGAGATCGTCAGGGTGTAGTTGCGGTCGCTGCAACGCGACGAGGGTCTGCAGCTCCGTGTTCATGTTGATCTGCTGCTCGACCCCGGTGAACTCCGAGCGGATTCGGGATTGTCCGGCGGCGTATTTGACGCGGCCACATCATTCGTCGCGTTGCCGTCCAACAGGGCCGCGAACGGCGTCTCCGCAGTCCGGCTCAGCGGCGCCGCGAAGCGGCGCGAAGGGGGCGCCCCCCGTGCTGGGCGCGGCAGGACTGGGTGGGAACGCGGCGGCCGGCTCAATCGTCAATCTGACGCCCTGGGTGCAAGCACCCGGCCACCTCGGCCAGGAAGAAAAAATATAATAATTTCAATATCATATAAAAAGAACAGCAAGCTCGGCGGCGAAGCCGCGGCAAGCCCTTCCGGTCTCCCGGCAAAAACTGCCGCCGGGGCGGGATTCCCCGGCCGGCGGTCATTGCGTCGGCCTTTTGGGTTCATATAGTAAAAGGGCGACGTTCTCGCGCCGTCGGGTCAGAGGTCGCCGGGGAACGGCGGTCACGTGCGGACGGTCATTTCGGCCAAGGAGCGCGGCTTGCCGGGCCGCTGGTGACGATGTCCAACAGTCTCGATCTCGAGGGTGCGCCGCAGGACACCCGCGTCGTTGTCGCCATGTCGGGCGGCGTCGATTCGTCGGTGACCGCGGCGTTGCTCAAGGCCGAGGGCTACGACGTGGTCGGCGTCACGCTGCAGCTCTACGACCATGGGGAGGCGACCCACCGCAAGGGCGCCTGTTGCGCCGGCCGCGACATCCACGATGCCCGCCGGGTCGCGGGCGATCTTGGCATTCCGCACTACGTGCTCGACTACGAGCGCCGCTTCAAGGAAGCGGTGATCGACCGCTTCGCGGAGAGCTATGCGGCGGGCGAGACCCCGGTCCCCTGCGTCGAGTGCAACCAGGCGATCAAGTTCCACGACCTGCTCGCGACCGCCCGCGAGCTCGGCGCCCAGGCGTTCGCGACCGGGCACTACGTGGTGTCGCGCCGGCTCCCGGGCGGCTCCCGCGCGCTCTTTCGCGCCCGTGAGGAGGAGCGCGACCAGAGCTATTTCCTGTTCGCGACCACGCGTGAGCAGCTCGACTTCGTGCGCTTTCCACTCGGCGACAAGCCCAAGGCAGAGGTGCGCGAACTCGCGCGCCGCTTCGGCCTTTCGGTCGCCGACAAGGAGGACAGCCAGGATATCTGTTTCGTCCCGGCCGGCCGCTACACCGATGTGATCGAGCGGCTGCTGCCGGGCTCGGCGGTTCCCGGCGACATTGTCGACCTCGCCGGCCGCGTGCTCGGCCGTCATCGCGGCATCGTGCACTTCACGGTCGGCCAGCGCCGCGGCCTCGGCATCGCGGCGGGCGAGCCGCTCTACGTGGTGCGGCTCGACGCCGAGCGGGCGCGCGTGGTCGTCGGACCGCGCGACGCGCTGCGCACCATGCGCATGCGGCTGCGCGACGTGAACTGGCTCGGCGATGGTCCAATTCCGGATGGCGCGCCCGGAAACGGCGGCCGGCGCGACGTGTTCGTCAAGGTGCGCTCGACGCGGCCGCCGCAGCCGGCCTGGCTCGGTGCCGCGGACGGTGCCGTCGAGGTCGAACTGGTCGATGGCGAAGAGGGCGTCGCGCCCGGCCAGGCGTGCGTGTTCTACGACGCCGGCGGGGGCCAGGCGCGGGTGCTCGGCGGCGGCTTCATCAAGAGCGTGGCGGCGCCCGCCGAAATGGTCGCCGCACGGCCGCCACGGCGGGCGCGGGCTGCGGGCGCGCAGCTGAGGTGATGGAGAAGCGATGTCTGTTCGCCGCCATGCGCATGCGCCGACGGCTGGACCTGGAGCGTGATCTTGCCGCCGTTCGCGATGCGTCGGCTCAAGTGCGGTAAGAATAGGTGGGGCGATGACGGTGACGGACCTCGACAAGAGGACGATCGAGAAGGCCTATGCGCGCTGGGCGCCGGTCTATGACTTGGTGTTCGGCGCGGTGTTCGACCGGGGCCGCCAAGCCTCGATCGCGGCGGCGGAGCGCATCGGCGGACGCATCCTCGAAGTCGGCGTCGGCACCGGCATCTCGCTGCCCGCCTATGGTCGTACCAACCGGGTCGTCGGCGTCGACATCTCGCTGCCCATGCTGAAGAAGGCGCGCGAGCGCGTGGTCGAGCAGAACCTTGCGCATGTCGACGCGCTTGCCGTGATGGACGCGGGCGGGCTCGGGCTGCCCGACGCGAGCTTCGATGTCGTCGTCGCGCAGTACGTCATCACGGCGGTGCCGCATCCTGAAGCAACCCTCGACGAGTTCGCGCGCGTGCTGAAGCCGGGTGGCGAGATCATCATGGTCAACCATATCGGCGCCGAGCATGGGCTGCGGCGCGCCTTCGAGCAGGGCTTTGCGCCGGTCGCGCGCCAGCTCGGCTGGCGTCCCGAGTTTCCCTGGCGCCGGCTGATGGCGTGGGTTGAGCGGACGCCCGGCATGCGGCTGATCGAGCGGCGCTCGATGCCGCCGCTCGGCCATTTTGCCCTGATCCGATTCGGCAAGGCGGCGGTCGCAGCGGCGGCGTGAAGCGCCTGGTTAGCCGGTTTGCTTGACTTGGGCCGAGGGGGGTCCCTATAACGCGGCCTCCCACAAGGGTCGGTTGGCGGAGTAGCTCAGTTGGTCAGAGCAGCGGAATCATAATCCGTGTGTCGGGGGTTCAAATCCCTCCTCCGCTACCAATGTTTTCAATGGGTTAACTTCGCAGCCGAGCCGCTCCTTCGCGGCGTGTCAGCACGACGTCAGCACGCGACGGGAAACCAGCCATCGTCCGTTGGTCCGGTCATGCGCCCATTGCGAGCGATCAGACCCATCGACCCTCCACCTAACGGGCAAGCCTTCGGTCCACTCGCTACGGGGGCGACGAGATTAGTGCGTTCGGGTGCTGCGGCGGCAATCAGCTGACAGCGAGCACGGGGCGCGAGGCGCGCAGACCGGTTGATTGTCTGGATCACGACGCGACACCGCTTGCCGTTCGCACAGGCCAGTTTGGAGGGGCCGATCGCGGCATGCGTCGTCCTAGAACTTACGTCTGCCATTGAGCGCAGGCTTGCCGTATACATTCGACCGGTTTCCACGTTTTTTCGACGCCCTTGCCAATAATTTCAATGCGGCCGTAACTGTCCCGATCTTTGGCGCTCATCAGGCGGCCGCTCCATGATGGCCCATTCTCAAATGTGAAACGGCTGGTGGAAGCGCCCCTAACGT
>Ga0126384_10001022_pt1 | contig 16270 bp, 11 predicted proteins | sample PanSoiMetPlot_36_FD_92543 | JGI IMG/M metagenome (GOLD analysis project Ga0126384, IMG submission 92543) | Tropical forest soil microbial communities from Panama - MetaG Plot_36 | ecosystem: Environmental > Terrestrial > Soil > Tropical forest > Bulk soil | place: Panama | collected 2016-02-17 | reverse complement strand
GCCTTGCGCTCGGCGAGCTGGCGTGCCTCCTCGGCCTTGCGGGTCTCTTCGGCTTTGCGTGCCTCTTCGGCGAGCCGGGCCGCATCCGCCCGCTTGGCCTCGGCCGCGCGACGTTCCTCTTCTGCCTTGCGCTCGGCGAGCTGGCGTGCCTCCTCGGCCTTGCGCGCCTCTTCGGCTTTGCGTGCCTCTTCGGCGAGCCGGGCCGCTTCCGCCTGTTTGGCCTCGGCCGCGCGACGTTCCTCTTCTGCCTTGCGCTCGGCGAGCTGGCGTGCCTCCTCGGCCTTGCGGGCGTCTTCGGCTTTGCGCGTCTCCTCGGCGAGCCGGGCCGCTTCCGTCCGCTTGGCTTCGGCCGCGCGGCGTTCCTCTTCGGCCTTTTTCCCGTCGTCTCCCTTGCGCGGCTCCGCGGGCGCGGCCGCGGCGGCTTGTTCGGAGCTAGCCGCGTCATCGACGACTAGGGCAGAGCGTGCCGAGGCAAGAACGATCGTGTACTTGTCGCTGTTGTGGGTGAGTAAAATTACCAGGTCGGATCGGCCCTTAAGCTCGGCCGGAATTTTTGCCTTGAGCCCCGCAATCGCCTCCAATGGTACTTCCCACGTCCCGCGTACCACGCTGCGTCCCGCAGAGAAGGTGACGTCCGCCGGCAAGCCCGAAATGAGGAGGACACTCGCCGGCGGCACGCCTTCGGCATCGTCAACCCGCATCGCGAAATCCAATTCGGAGGGGGACGGCACCTTGAGCACGGGCGGTATGATAATTGTTGGTCTGCTCGCTGCCAGTGCCACGCCGCTCACGCCGAACAGGATCCCAATGACCGTGAACAAGCAGCTTGCATAGCGCCAGCACACATAAGTGCGGCGTCGAGCGGCCTTTCGATGAGCGCTTTGTGCCATGTGTTGTGCCGACATTTACCGACGAATGCTTGAAGGCTGTGCTTGCGATCGCAAATAGCGCTGTAAAAGCCTGTTCTGTTCGGCCTCGTTGCCCGGGGCCAGCCGCGCGATCGCCTCCTTCAGCCGTGCTCCGTCGTCAGCCGGAAAGTCGCTCGCGGCGGCCGCGGTAGCGACCAGTTTGTCCTGCATCGCTCCGAAGCGTTGCCAGCCTGGCACCACAGCGGCGAGGTTCAGATCGCGCCACTTGGGATCAAAACCCGGCCCCGTTTGCAATTTGGGCAATCGTTCGAAAAGATAGTCGATGAAGCGGACCAAGCGGCGGTAGCGGTCGCTTTGTGTGGGCCAGTTGTAGACCGCGAGTACCGCCGGGACGCTGACCGTTTGCACCGTCTGTCCCTGGGCAATGAGATCGGGATAGTCCGATGCTTCGAGCTGCGCCGGCAAATAGTATTCTTCAAGCTTTTCGGTCAAAGGCACTGGAAGAAACTTGAAACCTTCGGGCCATTTACGGCGCACGAAAGGTTCGACCGGCTTCGACGTGACAAATACGATGGCTGCATATTTGTCACTCTTAGCAAATTCCGCCAAGGCAGATGGATGGGGATCGTGGCGTGCGACCACATTGATCCCGAGCCGATCGAAGATCAGCGGTCCCGAATAGGCGGCGGCGGTGCCACGCGTGTTGAAGTTGACTGGCTTTCCCGCCAGGTCCTGCAAGGTCTTGATTTCCGGGCGCACGAACACGTGCAGTTCGGACGGGAATAGATGCATAAGGTAGTTGATGCGCTTGTCGATGTTGCCGATCTTCGGCTCGTTCTTAAAGTGCTCAAGCACATCGCCGTAGATGATGGCGGCGTCCACGCCCTTGAGGTACAACAGATCGTTGACGTTCTCGAACGGGCCGCGCGTCACGATCGGAAGGACGCGCAGGTTGGTGCCATCGTCCACAACGCGCGCGAGCTCGACGGCAAAGCGCAGCGGGGCACCCTCGGGCAGCCCGGCCGCCAAGCCGATCGTCGCCTCATTGGTCTTGTCATACAACGTGCGTTCGTAGACGCTACGTTTAAAGGCGACTTGCGCCGCCGCGTTTGTCAGTCCCGACACCACGACCATCGTGGCCATTAATATCGCAGCGATCCAACGCATTTCCGCACCCAACTTTTTACTGATTTGCCACTAGCCTGCGCCTTGAGCTTTCACCCCAATTGCCATTTGTTCGCTCCAGGCAGTTGCAAAATACGCGCAATATTGGTCACGAGAAAGGCTGGCTACGAAAATGAAGTTAGCTCGCCGTAGGCCAGCCAATCCCGGGGGCAGGGCGCCGGGCCCGATCCGGTGGTGAGGCGCGGCGGCTGCTGGCATCAAGCCGAGGTCCCTCGTCGCCGGCATGCCGCGCGCGGCTGTCTGGCTCATCTGTTGCCCGCCGGGCCCGGCGCCGACAGCGGATCCGGCTTCGGCTGGGGTCGGACGTGGGCTGACCAAAGGCTGAAGCCGTCAACCGATTGGCCCAGTTCCAAATTTACTAAAATTGCATGTTTCTGAGCGGACCTAGGTCATAGGATCGGCGCGGCCCTTACGTCCAATTGTATATTGTAAGAGACGAGTTATGCTGCATTCCTGAAAAAGACTGCTCTACGGACACCTCCGCAGGGGCCGCTAGAGCTGTGGGATTGAGCATCTCGATGTCGACCAGGTCAGGATCGAAGGCCAAGATTGTGCGTCCGATGCCGTCGGTCCCGGCGGCATCCACCATAAGCGACATCAATCTCCTCGACCGGCTGTCGATCCTGGCCAGCATCCTGTTGTCGCTTGACACCTCCACCGCGGCGGCGGCGGACGAAAGGTCGCAAGCCAGTGAGCCCGAGGCCACCACACCCGATCTGATGGCCGGCGCTGGCAGTGGCTCTCTCCCGCCAACGGACCTTGCCCGCCTGCCGGGGTCGGGCACCGCCAGCGGTGCCCAGGATGCCGCGCGCGAGCAGGCTGGCGCCGACCACCGCTTCACCGCCCAGGCGGGCAGCGATGCTGTGCAGCCGACGCCATCACCCCAGGCCGATGCCGGTCTGCGGTCCCTGCTTGCCGCCCACGGTTCGTCGACCTCACCGACCTTGCTCAAGCTCGATGGGGTCGATGACAAGGCTGGCTCGGCGGCGCTGTCCTTGGAAAAACTGGCGCTCGAAACCCTGGTGGTGGCCACGCCGGGCAGCGACGTCATCACCAGCCCGACGGCGGCCACGACCTTCGCATTCACGGGCCTCGCGGGCCCCAATAACTTCGATGTCTTCGTCGGCACCGGGGGAGGCAACGGCGTCGATTTTTCGGGCCTCACCGGTCTTCAGGTTCCGACCCAACCGCCACTGCAAATCCCTGGCACCGTCGCCGTCAACCGCGATACTACCGCGCCCAATGGCGTGTTGGTTGACCTGACGGCCAGTGGCCAGACGGTTGCGACCGCCGCCGGCCCAGTAACCGTGCAGGCCTGGCAACTCGACGCCGACGGCAAAGCGGCAATGCCGCTGGCCCACCTTGAGAATATCGCCAATGTGACGGGAACGGTTGGCAACGACATCATCATCGGCAATGCCAACGCCAATACCTTCACCTATACGGCGGCCGACGGCAGCCTCGACGGGGTTAGCGCGAGCTACGGCTTTGACGTTTACAACGGCGGCAACGGCGCCGGCGATCCGAGCGATACGGTCGATTTCAGCCAGCTCGGCACGCGCCAGAGCGTCGCCGACGGCTTGGGGGCCGATCACACCCTATTGCCGCACGGCGCCAAGGGCATCACCGTCGATCTGGCGATCGCGGTGGCGATTGCGGCCGTCGACCCGCTCAGCGGCGACACCACCACCGTCACCGGCTCGCTGGTCTCCAGCGTGGGTGGCGACGGGGACACCGACCTTGCCCTGTTGGCGTGGACTGACGACGGCGGGCAAGCCCACGCTACCATCGAGAACATCGTCGGCAGTGGCGGCAGCGACGTCATCTTGGGTGATGGCGCCGCCAACACCTTCGTCATGGCTGGCCACGGCGAGAATGGTGCCAGCGTGTTCGATGGTCGCGCCGGCAATGATACGGTCGATTTTAGCCAACTCGCGCCGGCGTCAGGCGGGGCAGCAAACGCGGGCGGCGTCGTTGTATCCGACGGCGTTTACGTCAATCTCACATCGAGCGGGCACACGGCCGATGGTTCGGCGGGCGAGGCGACGGTTCAGGCCTGGGCGATCGGCGCCGACGGCAGCGCCGCGGCGGCGTTGGCGCACCTTGAGCATGTCGAAACTGTCATCGGCACCGTCGGCAGCGACGTCATGGTCGGCGATCATGCGGCCAACACGTTCATCTATACCGCCGCCGACGATGCCACCATCGACGCAGCCGGGCAGATTGCGGCCGGGGCTGGCGCCAGCTACGGCTTTGACATCTACAACGGTGGCGACGGCGCCGGCAGCCCGGATGGCTACGACACCGCCGACTTCAGTGAGCTTGGTTCACAGGCGAGCGTGGCAGCGGCGTTGGCGGAAGGTGTCGATCGGGCGCTGCTACCGCACGGTGCCACCGGCATCAGCGTCGATCTGGCCGCAGGGGTTACGGTGACCACCGTCGATCCCGACAGCGGCAATCTCGCGGCCGTGACCGGTTCGTTGGTCTCGACCATTGGCGGCAGCGAAGCCACCGACCTTGCGCTGTTGGCCTGGAGCGCGGCGGCAGATGGCGAGCCAGGCCACGCGACCATTGAGAATATCGTCAGTTCGGGTGGCAGCGATGCAATCTGGGGCGACGATGCCGACAATACCGTCGTCATAACCGGCAATGGCGAGAACGGCCCCACCTTCTTCGATGGCCGCGGCGGCAGCGATACCGTCGATTTTAGTCAACTCGGGCTGGCCCCGGGCAACAGCGGCGTTGAGATCCGTCTCAATCAGACCAGCGACAATGTCGCCGATCCGACCGGTGGCGTGCAAGCGGACGTGGTCCAGGTATCGGCGTTGCCCGATAGCGCCAACGATGCCAACGGTCAGGTCTGCGACAGCGACCAGGGACCGCCGGTCGCGCAGCTGAAAGATGTCGAGAACGTTGTTGGCTCGGGCGGCAACGACGTGATCGAGGGCAACAGCAACGACAACGTGCTGTCGGGCGGCGGAGGGTCGGATTCATTTCTCTTCACCGATGTGGCGGTGGTCGATGGCCGCGGCATAACCCAGATCGGGCATGACATCATTCGTGATTTCCGGCTCGGCGGCATCGATGACGACGACCATCTGGTGTTCGACCCAAAAATCTTCAATTTCCACGATGGCAGCAGCCTCGACTGGCTGCAGCAGCTGCTCACCAACAATCAGATCCGCGATGACGGCGAGGGCCTGATCATCTGGATCGACGACAACAATTCGATCACCTTGCAGAATTACGAGCTCGATGACCACTCTGGCCCGGGTCTGGGGCTTGGGGCCTATGCCTCCTGGATCGTGTTCGTGTGATGCCGGTTGCAAGGCGGCGGCTAGCAGGGCCGTTGCCTTGACCGCGACGGTTGCGAGCCTCGAACCACCCCTGGGAATTTGAACCGCGCCGCGACTGGACAGGTCGACCTTCCCGCGCTTAGGTTTTGGCGGGAGAGCCCGAGCGCACGTCGCGCCGAGCACCGAGCCGCGTCTTCGGGCCGCGGACCAAACCGGGAGGCAACGATATGCTGATCAATCGCGCTCAAGGCAGGCTCTACTACGATCTGGTCGGTCCTGAGCACGGGACGGTTGTCTGTTTCACCCACTCGCTGGCGTCCGATGGTGGTATGTGGGCCGAGCAGGTGCCGCCCTTGTTGGCGGCGGGCTATCGGGTGCTGCGTCTCGACATGCGCGGCCACGGTGGCAGCGACCCGATCGCGGGCGACTACACGATGGCGCAACTTGCTGATGACGCGGCCGAGGCCCTGGATTTTCTCGCCATCCCCCGGGTGCACTTCATTGGCTTGTCGATTGGCGGCATGCTCGGTCAGGCGTTTGCTATCAAGCACGGCCAACGGCTGATCTCGGCCATGCTTTGCGATACCTCGCCGCAAACCCCCGCCGGCGCCGAGGCGGCCTGGGCGGGGCGCATTGCCGCCGTCAAGCAGGCCAAATCGGTGGCACCGCTCGGCGATGCCACCATGGAGCGCTGGTTTACCGATGCCTTCAAGCCGCGCAATCCCGGGCGCTGGAAGCAAATCCACGCCGCCATTGGTGGCACTACGGCGATCGGATATCTCGGTTGCGCGGCCGCCATTCTCAATTTCGACTTTTCCGCCGATTTGCCCAAGCTGAAAGTGCCGACGTTGGTGGTGTGCGGCGCCGATGACCAAGGTACCCCGCCGGCCGGCAACAGGCGCATTGCCGACCTCATCCCCGGCGGGCGTTACCAGGAGATCGCCGATGCGCGGCATTTTCCCAATGTCGAGCGGGCCGACGAGTTCAATGGCTTGATGCTGGAGTGGCTCGCCGCGTCGCGCTAGCGCGGGCGCCGATCGGCCGAGCACTAGCGGCGCGCGTTCGCCGGTGCCTCGGCGGGCCATAGGTCACTGCGCCAGGTGAGGGCAATGACGAACGTGCACAAGAGACCGACGCACGCATAGAGCGTGGCCGTGACGTGGAAACCCACCACGTCAATCAGCGCACCTGCAACCGGTAGCCCGATCGGCAGGCTGTAGATGACCAGCATGCGCACACCCATGACACGGCCGCGAAACTCAACACTGGTCGAGCGCAGCAGCATCACCACCAAGGTCACCATGCAAAAGCTTTGCGCGAACCCGGCGAGCGCCAGCATCACCATGCCACCGACTGGATTGGCGAATCGGGCAAACCCCAACAGGGCAAGGTACCACACCAGCGTGGCAACGATCATGGCGCGGCCCGGCCGAATGGCGCTGCGCTGACTGACGACCATCGAGCCCAGCAACGCGCCGCTGGCGAAGCTTGCGGCCAGGAAGCCTAGACCGGCCTTATCGATCAGATAGATCTCGCGGGCGACGTAGGGCAAGAGACCGTTGGAAAGCGGGTATGCCGTCAGATTGACGAGAAACGCCAACCACATGGCGGCCAGCAGCTGTGGTCGCGACCAGACATAGGCGAGGCCGGCACTCAGATCGGCCCACGCTGATCGACGGGGAAGCGCGAGCTCCGCCCCGTGACCCCGCCCGGTTGCAGGATTTTTGATGGCAGCGGTCAGCAAAAATCCCGTCGCGTAGGCGCTGGTGACCACAACGTAGGCCGGGCCCATGCCAAACGCTGCAAACAACCCGGCGCCGCTGAGCGCCCCCATCACGCGAGCCAGATCAGAGGTGGTGCGTGAAATGCCCAAGGCTGGCATCAGCCGTTCGGTCGGCATCACGTCGGCGATCAGCGCCGAGCGCACGCCGATATCGGAGGGTCGCACCAATCCCATCAGCACCGTCACGATCATCACTGTGGTTGGGCTTACCGCCCCGGCAAAAGCGATGCACATGAGCGTGCCCGACAGCACGCTATAGATGGCGCGCATGCCACACAGCAGACGGCGGTGGCCGATGCGGTCGCCGACGACGCCGACAACCGGGGCGACCAGGGTGCCGCTGAATTGCAGCGCCCCGAACAGGGTGAGCAGGAAGACCGAACCGGTGGCCGCCAGCACGTACCAGCCGAGGATCAGCGTTTCCATTTCGAAGGCACAGGAGGTCAAAAGGTCGGCTGGCCACTGCAGGCGGTAGCTATAGACTTGAAACGGGGCGAGCCCCTGCGCCGCAAACGGCCGGCTCACGTCACCGCCCGAGGATGCATCGAGCCCCGTCCTCCCGCCGCTGCCCTGGTTTTGCTGGGGCGCCATCAGCGCGGGTGAACCATAGCCGGGCCCGAGGGATGCAGCAAAAGGCAGCGCACGCAATTGTGCTATGCGGGGCCAACGGCGGCATCGGCGGGCCGGGGTTGGGCCAGCCACGCTGGCGCCACCTGGCCCCCGGCCTCCCGCACGATCGCGCCGCCGTGCCCGATCCGATCAGGGCAGTGCTGGGCGCCAGGCCCGGAACCGGCGCATTTTGGGCCGAAGGCGGCTGCCATGACCGTCGACACCAACCCGCCGTTAAGCGTTTGCGACATGGCTCACCTACCGTTCTTGCCCTTCAGCGCCAGCAAGGGACATGCTAGCAGGCGCCATAATTGGGCGGTGCCGCAATGGCTTGCCTAATGGGCTGGGCCGAGGGAGCCATCCCGTGCACATGCAAGCGAGCGTGGACCTGGGTTGGGCAAAATCCATGGCACCTGCGTTTGGTTCCCAAGTAGCGCGCCTTTTTCGGTCCCGGTCCGGTGCGGAACGGCGAGCGGCAAATCGCCGTTTATGCTGCGGACAATGCATTCGACGCCGGTTTGGGCGCGGGTTCTGCGCCCCACGCACCGCCGGCGGATGATCACGAGCTGGAGTACAGGATGCCAAAATTTGCCAGGGCTAGCGCGTCGATGGCTGGCGGGCGTGCCAGAGGCAATGCTGGTAATTTCGCCTTCCTGGAGCGCGAGGTAACGCGGTTCGGCGGCCTCGTCTTTACCTGGTGGGCGCGTTTGTCACGACGCGGAACGCTGGCTTATTACCGCAGCCGGCATCGGCCACTGGCAGGGCCGCCGCCGGGGGCTCGCCTGCCCCATTAACCGGTGCCGCCTGGCTGAGGCTTATGGTTCGCCGCGGCGCGGCAGCGGCCCCAACTGCGCCTCGAGCCCGGTGATTTCCTCTCTAAGCTGCTTTTGCTGCTGGCCGCGCCGACTGATCTCGAGCTGAATGCTGCCGACTTCGCGACTGAGCGCATTGCGTGCGTTGGCATCGCTCACGGCTCCATACCTGTTGTAGGTGTCAAAGATGCGCTGCTGATCTCGGCGGTTGGCTTCCTCGAGTTGTCGCATGCGTTCTTTCAGCTGCTCGAGCTTTACCAGATTAAGGGTTTGGTTCGGGTCGGTGCGGCGCTTCAGCTCCAGTTCGAGCTGGTGCAACCGCTCCTGCATCGCCTCGGTTTCCGGCGCCGAGGCACCCGGCGGCAGGCGCGGTAGCGCACCGGGCGCGGCGGCAACATGAAAATAGAATTCCCCGGTCAGTGCCGAGTGGTCCCAGGGCACTTGCCTGCCATTGGTATTGGCGAGCACTTGCTTGCGTACCGCGATCATGAGCGCGGTCAAATTGCGTCCGGGCTGTTTGAGGCCGTCGAGCAGTGCCGCCGTGAACGGCGAGTTACGGCCCTGACCGTCGAGCGCGACATTGCCGGGCTGGGTCGAATAGGCAATGAAGGTGCCGACCCCGGTGTCGACCTGCGCCAGTCCGCTGCCGACGCTTGCCGAGCGCGTTCCCATCGAACGCGCCAGATTGCGCGCCAGCGGATTGTCGCGGCAGGCATCGAGGAAGACGATGTTGGTTTTACCTTCGCGATCGAGCTCCATCTGCCGCAGCACGAAATCGAGTGCCACGGTCTCAAAGTCGAGATCGCGCTCGGTTTCGAGTCGCGCGTCGATCGGAACCAGGTAGTTGCGGCCGGAGACCTGCAGGCCGTGTCCGGCATAAAACAGCACGCTGGTCTCTGCCTGCGGCAGCAGGCGGGAGAAATCGCGCACTTTGCCATCGAAGCCACGCTTGTCGAGATCGAGCCCGAGAATGACCTCGAAGCCGGCAGCTTTGAGGGCCTCGCCGACGTCGCTGGCGTCATTGGCCGGATTGGCGAGCGATGTGGCGGCGACGTAGGCCGAATTGCCGAGCACCAGGGCCACGCGCCGCTCGGCAGTGGCCGACGTCGGCAACAGCAACGCTGCTATCAGGGCAAGACCGAAAGCAAGCCCTGACGCGGGACGGTCTGGCATGGCCGCACTTCCTTGAGCTTCCTGCTGGTCCCAAACCACGTGAATTGGACGGCATAAAGACGGTTGTTTCGGCCAAGCGGTTGGCTGGCGGCACTGCGGGTGGTCGCCTAGGCCGCCATCGCCGTCTTCAGATTGGCATCGATCCGGTCGAGGAAGGCGGTGGTTGAGAGCCACTTCTGCTGCGCGCCCACCAACAGCGCCAGATCCTTGGTCATGTCGCCGGCTTCGACGGTGTCGACCGCGACCTTCTCCAGGGTGCCGGCGAATTTGGCAAGCTCGGCGTTGCCGTCGAGTTTGGCGCGATGCGCAAGACCGCGGCTCCAAGCGAAGATCGAGGCCATCGAATTGGTCGAGGTCTCCCGGCCCTGCTGGTGCTGGCGATAGTGGCGCGTCACGGTGCCGTGCGCGGCCTCCGCCTCCACCACCTTGCCGTCCGGCGTCATCAGCACGCTGGTCATCAGACCGAGCGACCCGAAGCCTTGCGCGGCGGTGTCCGACTGCACGTCGCCATCGTAGTTCTTACAGGCCCAAACATAGCCGCCCGACCACTTCAGCGCCGCCGCCACCATGTCATCGATCAGACGGTGCTCGTAGCTGAGCTTTCTTTTGTCGAACTCGGCCTTGAACTCTCGGTCAAACACCTCCTGAAAGATGTCCTTGAAGCGACCGTCGTAGACCTTGAGGATGGTATTCTTGGTCGACAGATAGACGGGATAGTTGCGCGCCAAGCCATAGTTGAAGGAGGCGCGCGCAAAATCGCGGATCGAATCGTCAAGATTGTACATAGCCATGGTGACGCCGGCGCTGGGTGCCTTGAACACCTCGCGCTCGATGATCTGGCCGTCTTCGCCCTCGAACTTGAGGGTGATGGTGCCCTTGCCCGGGAACCTGAAATCGGTGGCGCGGTACTGATCGGCATAGGCGTGGCGGCCGATGACGAACGGCTGCGTCCAGCCAGGCACCAGTCGCGGTACATTCTTGCAAATGATCGGCTCACGGAAGATGACACCGCCCAGGATGTTGCGGATGGTGCCGTTGGGCGACTTCCACATTTCCTTGAGGTTGAACTCTTTGACGCGGGCTTCGTCCGGCGTGATGGTGGCGCACTTGACGGCAACGCCATGCTTTTTGGTGGCGTTGGCGGCATCGATGGTGACCTGGTCGTTGGTGCGATCGCGGTGTTCGATGCCGAGATCGTAATACTCGAGCTTGACGTCGAGATAGGGGTGGATCAGCTTGTCCTTGATGAGCTGCCAGATGATCCGCGTCATCTCATCGCCGTCCATCTCGACGACGGTGCCGGTGACCTTGATCTTCTGCATTGAAAGCTCCTCCCAAATCCTATCGGCGCCAAAGCGCCGCCCTCTTAGCACCGGCCGCGACCTGCGCAAAGGCTGCCGGCGCCGCAGGCGCGAGCCCACTGTCGATGCCACCATGGCGTTGCGCGACGGGCGGATGCCGCAGCAGGATCGGGCGGCGCGGGACCATCGTGAACGCCAATGGCATTGAGGCAGCCTGTGCGGGGCGGCGGCGATCCGACCGCGGCGGGTGCTGGCGCGGCACGGTCTTGTGTGGCGCGGCACGATGAGGGGGTGCCGCGTTCGCCAGCCGCGCATCGGGGCGCCGCCGGGCCAGCGCGGCGCGCCACCGCAAGGGGCGCGCCAACGGCTGTGCCCCGCCCGCCGGTGCAGCCAGCGGCCCTGCAGCATTGCCACGACAGGCGCCGCCATCGATTGCGGCGCTGACCCCCCAAGACGCAAAGGAGACGCAAGGGAGACCCAAGGGAGACGCGACGCAAGGGAGATCTTTGTGCCGGCCGCGGCCCGCGACCCTTGGCCCCCCAGGGCCGGCCGCCCCGCCCGCCCGCTCTAGGTGCCCGCCGACCCCCGAAGCTTGGCCGGTACCGCGCGCGCACGGCATGGCGCGCGGCGTGCCATCGTCGCTTGTCCGCTGCAAGCCAGGCGCGACCGTCGAGCCTACCGACTGGCGGGCTCGAGTGCGCACGATGCGCGGCGCCTGAGCCGGAGCGCGGGCGTCAGCTCGCCGATGCCGCGCATTGGCGGTCCAAACCGGAAGCTCGCCGAGGTTCGAGCGCCCGGGGATTGGCGCGGGGGCCCGGCGCCGAGCCCGTGCGGGGAGCCGGTCCGCGGGTGAGCCCCAAGTGCACCCATTGCCGCCTACCGTTACAATGGGCGTTGGGCCGGGATGGCTCAGCGCAAGCGAAAGAGGCACAACAAGTGAAGGGCGTCGTCATCAGCGCGGGCGTACCACGAATTGCTGGCACCGATCTGCCGGTCGCGGCCCTGATCGAGCGCTGTCACCAAAAGACCCTCGATGCCGGTCTGGCCGAGCTGGCCACGGCCGGGCTCGACCGTGCCGCGCTTGAGCAAATCCTCACCTATTGCGCCGAACAGCGCTGCCGCGATGCGGCCGCGACCTGCCCGGGTTGCCGGCTGCGCGCCGAGCGGCTCGGGCTTAAGACCTTCGACGATTTCGTCGCCCAGTTCGCCGAGATTACCTTTGCCGGCTCGGCCATCCGGTTGCCCGGCTCCGGTCGCGGCACGTTTGAGGCCGAAAGCCTCGAGCAGCTGGCAAAGACCTGGGCGGGGGAGGAGTACTGGTACTGGGCGCGCCGGCTCCTGCGCAAGCTGCGCCACGGCATTCGCCGCGCCGATCGCAGCGGCGCGCCGGCGCAGCCGGTCCGGGCCGCCCCGGTGCTGATCCTGGTCCGGCCGCAGCTTGCCGACAATATCGGCATGGTGGCGCGCGCCATGGCCAATTTCGGCTTGGACGACCTGCGGCTGGTTGAGCCGCGCGATGGCTGGCCCAACGAAAAGGCGCGCATCGCCGCCTCGGGCGCCAATTTTGTGGTGGACGGGGCGCAAGCCTATCCGACCTTGGCGGCCGCCCAGGCCGGCCTCAATTGGGTGGCGGCCACCTCTGCCCGGCAACGGGATCTGGCCAAGCCGGTGCTGACCCCGGAACTTGCCATTGCCGAGATCGCCCAGCGCCTGGCCGCCGGCCAGCGCTGCGGCATCCTGTTCGGCCCCGAGCGCAATGGTCTCGAAACGGAGGAAGTTGCCGGTGCCGATGCCCTGGTGATGGCGCCGGTCAATCCGGCATTCGCCTCCCTGAACCTCGCTCAAGCAGTGTTGCTGATGAGCTACGAATGGATGAAACGCGCTGGCCACGGCACCTTGGGCCGCGTCACCACCTACGAGCAACCGGTCGCCGCCGGTCTGCACCTGCGGGGTTCGCCGCCCGCTGGCAAGGAGGAGGTGCTCGGCTTTTTCGACCATCTCGAGCGTGAGCTCGACGCCACGGGCTTTTTCTCCTCGCCCGAAAAGCGCCCCAGCATGGTGCGCAATATGCGCACCATGTTCACCCGCATGGGACCAACGCAGCAGGAAATCCGCACCCTACGGGGAATCGTGAAGGCGCTTGTCAACGGCAGGCGCACAGCGAGGAAATCGCCTTAGTTATGCCTCGATTCCCGTTGAGCGATGCGCACGCGCTAGGCAGCGTGGGACTGCCGGCGTGAACGAGAGAATATTTGTTGGAACGGGCTCAACAAACAGGGGCGGCAGCATGATCGGCAATGGTGCATGGGCCGGGATTGGCGCGGTGTTCGTGCTGGCAATGTGCTGCGGGCCAGCCTCGGCGCAGAACAAGGAGCTGAGCGATAAGTCGGTACTCACCTTGATGCAGTACGCCTGGTCCTTGGTGCCCAACAAGTTCACGACCCCGGACGGCAAGGTGATCGAGGTCGACAAGAGCAAGCCGAGCGAGGTCGTGGTGCCGATGGACACCGCGCGCGAAGCCATCAAGGTGGCGCGGCTGTCGGCCTACGCCCAAGTCTGTGATCTGATCGAGGAGCAGCGGGCCAATTACCAGACCTTCATGAAGCGCGAAGAAGCCAAGGCCAAATGGAGCGACCAGCAGCTCCTGTTTATCAATCAGCTTCACCTCTTTACCGTGATGACGCTCACCGGCAAGGTGAAGCTGGTCGAGAAGGATGGTGACAAGGAAGTCATCCTCAATAGCGACAAGCCGGAAAAGGCACCGACCTGCACCGACACCGAGCGCCAGAAGGTCGAAGCCCAGATCAAGTCCTACGTGACCGCCAATGCGCCGCCGGCTGCCGCAGCGCCCGCCGCCCCGGCCGCCGCCGCCACCCCGGTGCGGCCCGCCAGCCAGAAGAAATAGGCCGCCGTCCAGGCGGTAAGGGCACGCAGCGCCAGACTTTGGCGCCGGCGCCGGCCGCGCACGATTGACCTTGGAGGCCATTGCGCTATAACGCTGGGCGGCGGGCCGTTTGGCCCGTTTCACGTTCGCACACCCGTGGCAACCCGCTCCGGCGGAGAGCCTGTCGACCCGGACCACAACCCCGGGTAGAGGAGGGCGTGCTTGCTTCATCGAACTTCGGCATTTTGCGCGACTTTAGGAGAACTCTGCATGACCAAGCGCATCCAGGCGAAACACAAGATCGATCGGCGCCTGGGCCAAAACATCTGGGGACGCCCCAAGAGCCCGATCAACAAGCGCGAAACCCGGCCGGGCCAGCACGGCGAGCGGCGCAGCGGCAAGCTGTCCGACTACGGCCAACAGTTGCGCGCCAAGCAGAAGCTAAAGGGTTACTACGCCAATATCACCGAGCGGCAGTTCAACGGCATCTATCAGGCCGCGCGCCGGTTCAAGGGCTCCACGTCCGAGCACCTGATCGGTCTGTTGGAGCGGCGCCTTGATGCCATCGTCTACCGGGCGAAGTTCGTACCCACCATGTTCGCTGCCCGCCAGTTCGTCAGTCATGGCCATGTCACGGTGAACGGCCGACGCGTCAACATTGCGAGCTTTCGCTGCCGCGTCGGCGATGTCGTCGAGGTGAAGGAGAAGGCCAGACAGATGACCCTGCTGCTCGAGGCCATCAAGAGCGCCGAGCGCGACGTTCCCGACTACATCGAGGCCGATCACAACAAGATGACGGCCAAGCTGATGCGCATTCCAGGGCTCGCCGATGTGCCCTTCCCGGTGCACATGGAGCCCAACCTGGTGGTTGAGTTCTACAGCCGCTGACGCGGGCATTTTGCCAGCCGGGCCGGCCGCGAGCCAGCGGCCGCGCCGCGGGCTGCCTGCCCGCGGCGCTGCCAGCGACTATCTGCTGGTGACGTTTAAGGCTTTGTGCTGGGGCGCTGACCGCTCGGCGGGTTGTTGGCCCGCTCAGCCGATTGGCGCTCGGCCTCCACGTCCTTCTTCGATTTGAACGCAGGAGCGTTCGACAGTTCCTCCTTCTTGGCGTCCATGATCAGCTGCAGACCGTCCTTGTCCTGTCCGATTTGCAGTCGGTCAATCTTCATGGCGACGCTCTTTTCGCCGATGCCGAGGAAGCCGCCGACGCCGATCACGAAGCCTTGTACGTTCTTGCCATCCTTGCTGAGGATGAGGTCGCTGATGTTGCCGATCTTGGTTTTATCGGGCGCATACACCGTCTGACCGATCAGATCCTTGGCGAGAATGGTATTGTCCTCCTGCGTCACGATCTGACCCGTGACCGGAGCTTTCGGCGCTTCGGTTGTCTTGGAAGCCTGCGGCGATGGCGACGAGGTCTGCGCCAGCACCGGCGACAAGCCAAGCGCCAGGATCAGCGCAGCCGCACTCGCTGCTGTCTTGGGCGTCATCATCAATCTCCACGCTAGCGAGCCCAGGAGGGCCCTTTGCGGAGAAAACGCCGCGCCGTTGGAAAAGTTCTGTCTAAGCCGCCGTTATGTCGCAGCGAATTATGCTTGTTGCGCCGTGGGTTCCTTGAGGCTTGCGTAGGTCCGAAAATTTTTTATGTTGGCCATTAGCCGGCTGTTCGAGCTACACACGCTGCTCGCCGCAATGTTGGGGAGTTGCTTGCAAAGTCAACTGAAAGGCGCCGTGATCCTGGTGGTTGAGGATGAACCGCTGATCGCGCTCGATATCAGCTCCTCGCTCGAGGATGCCGGTGCCAAGGTGCTCAAGGCCGCCACGGTGAAAAGCGCCCTGGCCGCCATCGATGCCCATAACTGCTCGGCAGCGGTGGTGGACTTCTGGCTTGGCTTCGATTCCGGCCGCGCCGTGGCGCGCCGGCTGAAGCAGAAGGCAATCCCATTCCTCTACTACAGTGGCCGGGCACGCGACGATTTCACGACCGGCAGCACCGCGCCGGTGGTCTCCAAGCCGGCCGGCGGGCCCGAGATCGTGGGCATGCTGCGGCTGCTCATCGACGGCAAGGGGTGATCGGCTTTTGCCGTCGAGACCAGCCCCCGTGCTTGCGACTGCTAGTGCTCTGACTCATTCATTTGATACCGGCCGCCGTCTGCTGCAGGGCTTGGCGGGCACGAGCGTTCTTTTCGAGGATGGTCTCGGCCTTTGCGGTCCACTTGAAAGGCTTAGGCTTGGCGTTGCGCTCGGCGATCCAGGCCTCGATCGCCGCCACCAGATCAGGAACACTCTTGAACACGCCCCGCCGAATACGCTGGCGTGTGATTTCCGCAAACAGGCGCTCGACGAGATTGATCCAGG
>Ga0126384_10001021_pt1 | contig 16285 bp, 8 predicted proteins | sample PanSoiMetPlot_36_FD_92543 | JGI IMG/M metagenome (GOLD analysis project Ga0126384, IMG submission 92543) | Tropical forest soil microbial communities from Panama - MetaG Plot_36 | ecosystem: Environmental > Terrestrial > Soil > Tropical forest > Bulk soil | place: Panama | collected 2016-02-17 | reverse complement strand
TTTGGGTTTGTAGACTTTTTGCAGGTCCTCGACAACGATTACTTTGTCCATTGCTCCCCTTCGACCGAGAATAAACACGATGTCTAAAACTGGCAACCCACAGAAATATAGGTCTGATTTGTTCTGTCGGTCCTATATTGATATTATGAGCGCACAAACATTCGATTTGATCCTTGAAGAAAGGAGCTGAGCGCATGCGCAAGCTGCTGATCCCGGGAACTTTTCTAACACTCCTTCTTGTGGCAATGAGTCTCTCTGTCGGAGCGAATGACTCTAAGGTCGCCAGCGTTACTTTCACAAAGGACGTGGCCCCGCTGCTCTACAATAACTGCGCGGAGTGCCATCGCCCGACAGGCATAGCGCCTATGGCTTTGATTACTTATAAGGATGTCAGACCCTGGGCGAAATCCGTTAAGCAGCGAGTAGCCGAGCGCTCGATGCCGCCCTGGTTCGCCGATCCCAATCACGGCGAATTCTCAAACAATCCCAGCCTCTCTCAAAAAGGTATCGACACTATTGTTGCCTGGGTTGATGCCGGCTCTCCAAAAGGCGATGACAAAGACCTGCCCACTCCTCCAAAATTCGTCGAGGGATGGACGATCGGACAGCCGGACGTCGTTCTGAGCATGAAAGACGAGTACTCGGTTCCGGCTGACGGTGTGATCCCTTATCTCTATTTCACCATCCCGACGAACTTCACCGAAGATAAGTGGATACAAGCCTTCGAGATTAGACCCGGCGATCGGCGCGTCGTCCACCACGTCATCGCCTCGCTCGAGGACGGCAAGTCTCCAGCGAGAAACTCCCAGGGACAACGCGGCGTCGGACTCGGCGGCATTACGCCAAACAAAACCGGTGTAATTTTGCCGCCCGGGACCGCCAGGCTAGTGAAAGCAGGGTCAAACATAGTTCTGCAGATGCACTACACAACAATCGGCGAGGCCGCCAAGGACCGCACCACCGTCGGCCTGGTGTTCGCAAAGCAACCACCGAAGCGAGTGATCGGCGGCGGCAACGCATTGAACGCCCGTTTTGTAATTCCTCCTGGTGATCCAAATTACGAAGTCAAATCATCCACAACCTTTAACGAGGACACGTATCTGACGGCGATGATGCCTCATATGCATGTCCGCGGAAAAGATTTCGTTTATACCGTTGTCTATCCCGATGGGAAATCGGAAATCGTGCTCAACGTGCCAAGGTACGACTTTAACTGGCAGTTGACCTATGAGTTGAAGAAGCCGATGTTTCTTCCAAAGGGCTCGCGTCTTGACTGCGTCGCGCACTTCGACAATTCAACCAGGAATAAGTTTAATCCGGATCCGACCAAGGAAGTGAGATGGGGACCCCAGACCTGGGAGGAAATGATGATCGGCTGGTATACGACAGTCCGTTATCTCAATCCGGCCGATAAGCCGGATGCCGCCTCCAGATAACCCGCGAATCAGATCAAACCGAACGGGGGGCCTCGCGCCCCCCTTTCTTTCAGGTACTACTTACTGCTTTAAAAATAGGTCTGTGGCCTATTTGTTCCGGGGCTCGCCAGACTAGGAGCTCGTCCCGTTGATCCCCTTGCTCACAAGTATTTTCACTTCGACGCGTCGATTCTGGCGTCGTCCTTCTGAAGTTGCATTGTCGGCCACCGGGCGAGTCTCGCCGTATCCGAAGGGAGTGATCATCCGTCGCAGCGGGATATCATGGTTTTCCTGCAGGTACCGCACGACAGCGTCGGCACGTTGCTGGCTCAGCACTCGATTTCGCTGCACGTTGCCCGTCGAATCTGCAAATCCGGCGATCTCTATTACATAACCTTTTGTAGTAGAGGCCTTGTGGGCGAGATCGTCGAGCGCTCTTCTGTCTTCAGGCGAAATCATCGCGCTGTTGACTCTGAAATAAACGTTCGCGGAATCCTGCACCGTATAATCGTCAAGCGCCGAGATGCGCTCGTGGGCTCGGCCAGCTTCGCCTCTCGCAGATTTCGCTATCTCGCTTGCTTCTTCAACCTGTCCGGATAAACGCCTATTTGCCTCTTCGACCGGAGCTACGCGAGAATCAACCACGCGTGCCGTTTCGAGATCGGATGATGAAAAGCGTATTTTTTCCGCCACCAGCTGTCCTTCCGAATTACCGCGTCCCTCTACTTCGACTTTCAGGCCTCGCAGAAGGCTGGTGACTTCGTAGTCCTTGCCGAACCGGAAAAACCCGCCCTTGGATTTCACGCTTGTACGGTCCGTCAGAAGCACCACCGTTTCGACATTCGTATTATCCGAGACACTGAAAGTATCGGCCTCACGACGGACTATTATTCCCTTGGCCTTTTCCTTTGCACCGTTCGGGATCATACGATTGCCGGGTTTAACAAGGGTATCGTGAGGCTGCGTATTCTGCCTGGTATCCTGAGCTAGTATTGACCCGGAACTGAGCACCACAGCTGCCACTACAAGACTTAAAAAGCGAAAAGCTCCAGACGCATGAAATCTCATAAATTCCTCCTTGGGAGCATTCGGAAATCCATCGCCGCGACTCGTCACAACCTTCTTCTCAGCAGTTGCTGGGAATAAAGAATCTCCGGATACGTTGAGCCGCAACGCCCGTCCACATTCAATCAATTTCAACTATTGTCAAGTGAGGATGGGACAACTAAATCGATGGACTCTCTGGCGGAGTCTTCCGCGAATTCGTATGAATGTTATGTTAGACAATCTCGGCGCTTGGCGCCAGCAAAGTGTGTGGCAGGAACGTGAAAACCTCTCTATCAGGAGACCGAGCACAGACCCTAATCGTTTGCTAGTTCGGACTTTAAGGCGAAAGTTTGTAATTTATTCATTTTTCAAACATACAAACTTCCGCCCAAAAGCCGAAATACAAACCAAACTGTGGGAGCCGATTATTTAGCGACCACAGTCATCTCAACCGGCTTTGTCTTATCCTCCACAGTTGGATTGTAATATTCATACACCCGCGAGACGAAGGTCTTTGCCCGAACCGGGAACTTGGCCCGGAGCTTGTACGAAAAATCAATTCGCTGCCGAGCATTCAAACCATCGAAATATAGGATGACTTGCTTGGCGGTGATCGTATACTTCTCGAGCTTGCCTCCGGCCTTGTTGCGCGTTGCTTCTACCAATGCTTCGAAGTCTTCACCCGAAGGTTCAAAACCGGGAGGAATACCCAAGTCGACCATTATCATCTTGGCTTTTGCAGGGGTGTTATTGGTGACCTGTACCTTTGCAGTCGCAACTTCGTCTTGTGCCAATCGGGTCCGATCATAGCTGACGTCTATCGTTAGCGGATCGCGAGGTCCTTCCACTCGCCTCGCCCAAGGCGTGTAGTAGCGGCCGACTATCTGGTACTGCATGCTTCCCTTCCCGGCAAACGAAAGACTCAGTCTATGCGCCCCACTATGGGTGTAGGCTTTCAAGTCAACCATCTGCAGCAAGTCATTGTTGTCCTTTGTAATCTGCAGCCGATCTACAGGCTTACCATCGATAGCCACTTCCAGCGCACCGGCTGTGTCTGCGTTTGTACCCTTTGTGAACGAGAGCAGAAACGCCTTCAACGATAGTATCGTCGCCTGCGTGCTCTGCCAGTTCCCGAATGCATCTTTCTTTTCGGTAAGGTAGTCGAGCGCCTTCTTCGCCAGGCCGCTTTTCTGCCCGCTCTTAAGCAGCGCCTGCGCGGCCAAGGCTGTCGTCTCGAGATCAGCGGAGTCGTTGCGGGCCGAGGTCGGCGTCTCGCCTTCCTGTTTCCAGTAAGCGGTTCTTGGTCCTTCAGTGACACGTGCCGCTAGCGCGTTGATCGCAGCATCGGTCCAGGCCTTGTCCTTGCCATAATCCGTCGCAAAATTCGCAATCACCGACAGAGTGTAAGCGTCTTCTTTGCCGGTCACGTGCGAAGCGACAAACTGCCTGGCTTTCTCGACCGCTTCACCTTTATAGCCTGTCGACGCTAGCGCCCATCCAATGTAGGCGGTTATACGAACAAGGTCAGTGTTGTAGCGGGTCGTCGCACCTTCGTTGATAAAGTAGGTGTCCGGTTTAAAGCTCCCGTCCGGCTGCTGTTGCGATGCAAGCCAGCTCTGCGTGCGATCGATCAACCGCTGATCCACTTCGTGCACTCGCGACATGTCCGAGAACTCCATCAGCCCGTAAGCCGTCAGAATTTTGTTCGCCGGAGCCTGACCAAACCACGAGAATCCGCCGCCAGGTACTTCGAATGTAACCAGCCGTTGGTACCCGAGCGAAATGAAGCCTTCGGCCTTCGCTTGAATCTCCGGAGTGATTTTCTTGCTCACCTTCAAGTAGTCCATCACCAGAATGTCCGGATAAGTCGAAGACGAGGTTTGCTCAAAGCAGCCTCCCGGCATCTGTAAAATCGAATCCAGGCCCTCAACGACCTGTGAAAGCGCACCGGGATAAAACTTCACAAAGATCTTCGAAGCATCGGTGATCGCTCCTTCAGGAATCACAACGTCCTTTGTCACCGATCCTTCGAGCCGTTCGTTGATCACTACAGCGTGTTCCTCGCCGTTTGGCAGTACGTTGACCGATCGTGCAACCGCATCACCAGGCTGATTCGCTGGCGCATCGACCAATCGCGCGGTAACTTGTAACTGCTGCGCTCCGATGCGAGAAGCCTTTACGCGGAAAGAAGCAGATGTAACCTCTCCTGCTCCTACTTCGACCTGTTTGCTTGGATCGTCTCCGTCAAGTGAAAACCATGGATCCTGTCTCAGCTCAAGTGACACTCTTTGCCGCTTGGGCAAATAGTTGTAGACGGCGACTGGAACTGAAACGATATCTCCCTCGGTTAATGAGACCGGAAGATCGATATCAACAAAGAAATCCTGGAACACTCGAATCGGCGCGGTCGATGAGCCAAGAGCGCCTTTCACTGTCGACGCCAGCGATGTTATGCGCCAGGTCGTTATCGAGTCGGCAATTGGAACGTGTATCGAAGCGCGGCCCTGTCCGTCGGTGATAAGCGACGGATTTGTATACAGAGTTTCGGGGAAGAAGCTGCGCACACGAGGACCCGCTCCCGCCTCATCCTTTTTGTCCCGTGCTTTAAGAGACTCGGCCGCCTTAGGTGGTGCTGGCTGGGCCATCGGCGCGGCCACTTGTTGCGCGCGAACCAAAACATCAGCTGCCGCCCCATCTAATCTCATCCTCTCATTGGCTTCAAAAACTCGTCCACCGGCTTTACCGAGGCCCCCAAGCATTTGTAACCGTTCGTAGGCCGCGTACGCAGTCAACGTTACCGGCGTTATCCCGCGCGATTCGAGCGATGCTTCCACAACGATTCGAGCGCCAGGGCTAAGCGACGGCGTGCGATAGACCGTCGACTGAAAGGGCTCGGCCTCGAAGATGACTTGATAGCTCCCCGGTGGAAGATTGGGAATCGTGAACCGCCCTGAAGCGTCAGTGTAACCCAACGTGGTACTGCCGTTAGAACGACGAGCAGACACTTTAACGCTCTGAATCGACTTTCCATCTTTGTCTCGAACCGTTCCTTCTATCGCAACACGACCTCCGCCAACAGCCTGGTCCTGCACAATCGCTTTGCCCTTGAAGGAAGAATATCGATTTGTCGGTGTTTGCTGTTTGCGCTGAGCATAGATTTGAAAATTGATATCGTCGGGCGTGCCCGCTCGGCGATCCGGACCCAGCGAGCGAAGCGTCAGGTATGAGTAAGCAGCTGAAGTAAACTGTCCCTCTCCGATCAACGCGTTGCCCCAGGGATCCTCGAGCGTCCTGGCCTGTGCGGCGCCATCCGCAGCAAACAACTGGAGATCGCGACCAAATCCCGCGGGCGATGGCGGGTGACTGTCGTAATAACCGGTCATCGCTCGAGCTATAGCCTGAGCTTTTTCGTTCAAACGTCCTGCGTATACTGAAAGAAACTGGTCTCTTTTTGCGTTTACCGCCTCGCGGCCAAACTCAGCGCGCACATCCTTGTCTCTTACCGCGCCCGCAGCGGCGAGCAAGACTCGAGCAGCACGCTCGCGTTGAGCAACAGGTCTCTCGCCTTCAAAATCGTCGAGCAGCACCTTTTCCATCGAGAACTGATGCACTTCGTAGCGCGGTGTTAGCAGCTCCTTCTCGAGATACATGAAAACTTTTTCAAAGCCCGGTTGCTTGTCGGAGAGCGCGAAAACAGCTTCGTCCACGATCTCGACGCCAAGAGCCGCGGAAACGGGTCGCCCGTTGCGGTCAGTCACGCGGAAATGAACGCAGGCGTCATCGCCTGGCTTATAGGTTTCCTGCTCGGCGGATACCTCGACTTTCAGATCATCGGCCGGATCAACATAGACGAGCCGCCTGTCGGAAATCGGATCGGCATCGGAGGTTATCTGGTAAGCTCGGACCTCGAGTGTTCCAAACATCGAAGGCGTCAAGTCCAGCGACAGACTACCTCTTCCATTCGAGCTCTCAATCGCTCGAGTTATTAATGTCTGACCGTCCTTAACAACATCGATATAAACTGCGCCTCGCTGCTTCGTAGAGATAGTCTCGAGTCGAAGCGAATCGCCGATCTTATAGACAGCCTGATTGGTGCGAAGCATCAAGCTTTGCGTTCCGGCGTCGCTTTCGAGCTTCACATCTGCCGAGGCATTCCGTCCTCTGGCGTCTACCGCTTTGAGGCTTAGAGTCATGGCCTCAGCACCGGGACGTATCGATATAGTTGCAACACCGCTCGCGTCTGTCTTGATTTGGCCGGCGGTAATGTTGCCCGAAATGGTCGTCTCCGCCGGTGTTCCATCAGGGTAGGAGGTCAAAAGGTAAACGCGATTTTCAAGACCGGGCAGCAACCTTCCGCTTTCCGGAACCGCCATGATGAGAATTGGGGTTTTGGAAACCAGAACGTTCCTGGATTTTGTCTCGGTGTGTTGCGCGGTGTCCTTGACCTCAACGCCAATCGATACTGGCGCGCTTCCTTGTTGAGTCGAGCGTCCCGCAAAAAAGTCGGGCAGCTTCGAGGAAAAGGGGAAGTGCCCTTCAGCATCAGTCTTTCCGGTAACCCGCCCCAGCTCGACGGACTGCACATCGAATGTGGTGAGAACTACAGTCACGTCAGCGTTGATGAGCGGCTTGCCAAACAGATACCGAGCAGTGATTTTTCCGGTCACTGTTTCTCCGGGAGCGTAGTAACTTGCCTGTTGCTTAGCCGCATCTCCCGATAATTCAACTTCAACTTTGAATTTCGGTAAGACATAGCGATCTACGGTAACGGTCTTTTCCTGCGTGGACGGTGACTCGGCGTCTCCAAGAATGGCTCGTATGTGGTACGGCCCAAAGTTGACTTCGTCGGCCAACTCGAAATCCGCCGCCGCGATACCGAAGCGATCGGTTCGATCTCGTTTCTTGAACACCTTGTTTCCCTTGCCGTCCTCAACCTCCAGGATAATTGGTTGATCGCCAATCGCTGAGTGACTGGGACCATCCAGTGCCAGGGCTCGAATGTGAATCGTCTGGCTTGGCTGATACAGCGGCTTATCGGTGGTCAGTAGAATTCGATCCCTTCGTTCAAGTTGAATCGGTTGATTAGCGGTGACATTGCCGATCGTGGTGTCTGCAGTAACACGCAGCTGGCGCGATCCGTAGGAATCGGCCGGCAGTGTGAACGCTATTTGCGCTGTTCCGAATGCGTCAGTCCGCCCGGTGAACAACGTTACCGCACGATCGCCATTCATGAGCTCGAGCTTCACACGGCTATCGCGAAGCGGATTGCCTGCTTTGGAGTCGACCGTTATTACGCGGACAGAAGCAGGGGAACCGGCTGCGTATGATCGCTGCGCGAATATCCGGACAACAGGAAGGCGTAAGATCTCCGATAGCGATACGATTTTTGACGATTCCCCGGCAATGATCTTCATGCGATCCCAGGCTAGATCCTCGAGTGCAAGGCTCTTATCAAGCGGAATCGTTACCCTCAGCGCGCGGTTGTCAGAGGGCGAGATTGGTCGAATGGCTCTCGCGACTAGCTTATCGTTCGGGTCAACTATTTCAATGCTCAGGGTGCGGCTGTTAGCTGCAGTTGGCTCGCTCGGAACGTTGACTTCCAGCGAACCATTTCGATAGATGGCTGCAAGTTCGTTGTCGTCGGCGAAAGCCTCGTTAGATGGAGTAAATGAAACAACGAAAATTGCGATAGCAACACAGGCAATAACAAGAATAGATCTACACCACCCGTTCTCTCTTACGAATCTCATTGGGCACACCTCCGCTCAGCGATTTTTCTTTTGTGCGTGGCTTTGCCGGCGCACGTTATTTCTTATGGCGCTCGATAGGGACCTCTGTTCTTTACGGGCTGTTCGGCAATACTAAACCGCACCTATAGAACGAGCGTTGCAAAGGCTCTTGCGGCTGATTTGTGAGGCGAAAGATGTACGGTTTCTGGTTTCTAGTTTCAGGTTGCGGGCTCCTGATTTCATCGTCTTTTTTGCGTAAATTTGCGTAATCTGCGGATCCATCTTGTTTTCATTCAAAACGACTGATCCGCAGATTACGCAGATTACGCAGAACAACAAGCCAGTAACCAAAACCCAGAAACCGAGCGTTGTCCCTTGACCTTTATCTTTAAAGGCTCTATAGAGCCTGAGCGATGAACTTCGAGACACTAGATCTTCAACTGAGCGGCGCAATTTGTCGACTGACACTTAACCGGCCCGATAGGCTAAATGCGATGAGCTTGGTGATGCTGCGCGAACTCGTTGAGGCCGCCAATTGGCTCGACACTCAACCTGAAATTCGCGTCGTCATCATTTGCGGAGCTGGTCGGGCGTTTTCGGCTGGCGCTGATCTTAAAGACTCATCCAGAACCCAAGCCGAAACGTGGTTTGCACGCCGCGAGATCGCCAAGGCCGGATCGAAAATGATGGACGCGATCGAGTCGACGAACGCCCTCACAATCGCAAGCGTTCACGGATATGCGGTGGGTGGCGCAGTGCTTTTGATAGCCGCCTGCGATCTCCGGGTCGCAGCCGCTGACGCGCGCTTCTCGATTCCGGAAGTCGAACTCGGTATCCCGCTGACATGGGGAGGCATTCCCCGGTTGGTGCGCGAGATCGGTCCGGCAATGACAAAGGAGCTGGTCATTACCTGTAGGGAGTTCGGCGCCGATGAAGCCAAAGCAATTGGATTTATGAACAAGGTTGTACCGGCAGATCAGCTTGCGCATCATACGACTGAGCTTGCAGAGAAGATCGTTGCAATGCCGGCGGTCCCGGTAGCAATAACAAAAGAGCATGTTAACGCCGTAAGTCGCGCGATTGCGGGCAACACTTCGTATGCCGACGCCGACGTGCTGATGAGCTCGCTTGCGTCTGCAGAGGGGATGGACGCCCGAAAGGCTTACATCGAACGGCGCCTGGATCGGAAGCGTAAGGGATGAATTTCGATAACGACAAAACATCCGGCCCGTTGACCGGAATCCGCGTGCTGGACTTCTGCAGCTTTATCAACGGAGCCTACAGCGCTTCTCTAATGGGCGATCTCGGGGCTGACGTAATCAAGATCGAACCTCTGTACGGCGATCTTGCACGCGCCTGGGGACCATTCATCAACGGCGAAAGCCGCCCCTTTCAAACGTGGAATCGCAGCAAGCGCGGAATCCGTCTCGATCTGACTCGAGCAGCCGCCCGGCAGGTAATCTACGATCTCACCGTTCGCGCTGATGTGGCGATTGCGAACTTCCGGCCAGGCATCGCAGAGAAACTCGGCATAGACTACGACACTCTTCGCGAGATAAACCCGCAACTGGTGTATTGCTCCTCCACTGCCTTCGGGTCGAAAGGGCCTTATCGCGACCGGCCCGGCTACGATCCAATACTGCAATCGATCAGCGGTCTGGCAAAGGAGACCGGCAACTACAGCGGCCGTATTGCGATCTCCCCGGTAGCCGCTTCTGATTACCAGGCATCCATGCTGGTGCTAACCGGCGTGCTTGCAGGTCTGTTTCACCGCGAAAAAAGCGGAGAAGGTCAGCTTATCGAAACATCGCTCTTGCAGGGAATCATGTCGATCCAGACACACTTTTTCTATCAGCCGATCGAGGCTGAGGCACAAGGTCGCGTCGGCATCTACCCGTATCGTCTGTTCGAGACAAAGGATGGCCAAATTTTCATCGGTGGCGCAACCGACAAGTTTTGGCGGATGCTCTGCGATGTACTGGGACTACTGGATCTGGCCAGCGATCCGCGATATGACACAAACGAAAAGCGTACGGCAAGGTCTGCCGAACTTGCGCCAATCCTTGAACCACTGATTCGTGAGAAGACCACTTCCGAGTGGCAAACTCTTTTAATGACGAAAGGTGTTCCGAGTGGGGCTGTGAGAGAATGGTCTGAGTTCTTCGATGACGAGCAGGTCAAAGCTATGGAGATGAATCAACAGATCGATCACCCGGTGATCGGCCCGGCCTTTGTAACTGGCGTACCGATCAACTTCGATAAAACGCCGGGAAAGATTCAACGCGGGGCGCCGGTTCTCGGCGAACACACGCGTGAAGTGTTGAGGGAAATCGGCTACGGCGATGAAAAGATCGATCATCTAGTGGACGAGGGCGTCGTTGGGACCAGGCTTGACGCTTAGTATAGGATCATTCCAGACGTACGCCTTATCGTCTTTGAATCAAATCCGTAATGATTAACATAGCTTTTATAGTGTTGGCTCTTAGTCTTGCCACAGGAATTATTCCTTCGGGCTCCTTAGCAGCAGTCGCCGATTTTCAAAAGGAGAAAACCCAAATGCCCGAGTATGAAGGAAAGGTGAATGCCCCAGAGTTCCCCGACGGACTCGAGTGGCTCAACACCGAGCGACCGCTATCGATTCGCCAATTAAGAGGAAAGATTGTGCTGCTCGACTTCTGGACCTACTGCTGCATCAACTGTATGCATATCATTCCCGATCTAAAGAAACTCGAACAGAAGTATGCCAATGAGCTAGTGGTCATCGGAGTTCATTCAGCAAAGTTCACTGCAGAAAAAGGAACCGACAATATTCGCCAGGCGATCCTCAGATATGAAGTTGAGCACGCGGTGGTGAACGATCACGATATGCAGATCTGGCAAGAATACGCGGTGCGGAGTTGGCCGACTCTTTACCTGATAGATCCCGCGGGCAAAGTCGTCGCGTATATGAGCGGCGAAGGCGTTTATGCGCAGCTCGATGGCTTCATCGCCAAACTTATCGAAAGATTTGATGAGAAGAAGCTGATTGACAGGCGTCCTCTAAACCTGAAGCTCGAACGTCATCGCACCCCAACCTCGGTACTGGCGTTCCCAGGAAAGGTCCTGGCCGACGAAAGATCAAAGCAGCTTTTCATCGCAGACTCGAACCACAATCGAATCGTCGTTTTGTCACTCAATGATGCGTCCGTAAAAGAGGTCATCGGCAGCGGAGAGGTTGGCTTGTCGGACGGAACCTTCGAAACGTCCACATTCAATCATCCGCAAGGTATGGCCCTGGACGGCGGCACGCTCTACGTAGCGGATACCGAGAATCACGCAATTCGAGCAATCGATTTTGAAAAACGCGAGGTGAGGACAATCGCCGGCAATGGAGAGCAACTACAACGCCGGGTTACATTTGGCGGCCAGGGCAAATCTACTCAGCTCAACTCACCGTGGGACCTCACGATGCAAAACGGCATCCTTTATATTGCGATGGCTGGACCCCATCAACTCTGGCAAATGAACCCCAAAACAGGTGGTATTGCTCCTTACGCCGGGACCGGTCGCGAGGCGCGAGTCGACGGCCTTCTCACCGAAGCCGCCCTGGCCCAGCCATCTGGTATAACCACCGATGGTAAGAAGCTCTATTTTGCAGACAGTGAGGTCAGCTCTATCCGATCGGCCGATCTGGATCCCAATGGTCGCGTAAGCACGATCGTCGGCGAAGACCTTTTCGAATTTGGCGATCGCGATGGCAAAGGCTCGATGGTTCGATTGCAACATCCGCTTGGGGTCACGTATCACGATGGATCGTTGTACGTGGCGGATACTTACAACAACAAAATAAAGCGTGTTTCTCCAAACGAACGTACATCGGAGACGTTTGTTGGAACCGGTGAAACCGGCATGCGTGACGGTGATCACGCAACGTTTGACGAGCCGGGCGGAGTAAGTATTGCGTTAGGAAAATTGTACATCGCAGACACAAACAATCACCTGATCAGAGTTGCCGACCTCAAGACCAGGAAAGTCGAAACGCTTCAAATAACCGGGCTAGAAAAGCTGAGGCCTCGAAAGTCCAAAAAGTTTTTGGGTGAAACAATCGAGCTCGGCCAGCAGAGGATCGACCCGGGTGATGCCAGTCTCACGTTACAATTGGAATTGCCTTCGGGTTACAAGTTGAACAAGCTGGCACCTACAGCGGTGACCGCAACGTCCCAAGGCGAAGCCTTGTCCCTGGGAGCCGGCTCGGCGCAGAGCTTTGCAAATCCTACCTTCCCATTAAGCATTCCTATCTCTGCGCGAGAGGGTGAGGCGTCGATTGAGCTTGGACTGGTCGTGTACTACTGCGAATCCACGAAAGACAGCCTATGCTTTTTTAAAGAGGCGCGGTTGAAGCTCCCGGTCAAAGTCAGTAAAGGGTCCGGCAAGAACAAGCTGGTTGCCGAATACAAGCTTCAGCTGGGCGGTTAACACGCCAGGGTTGGGGGTTGGGGGTTGGGAGTTGGGGATTAGTAGGGGATAGAGTTACAGGCGTCGGGGCACGCCGTTGTTCGCACGGAGTTCTAACCCAGTCCTTATCCCAGTCCCCGACCCCCAACTCCTATTCAGCGCTGCTTGTCATCGATCGCTTCTGACTTGTAACCTGTCCCGCATGCCACTGTGCCCACGTTGCAACAAGCGCCCGGCGAAGCGCTTCTGTCCGGCGCTCAGAACCAGGATCTGTGCAATCTGCTGCGCGCGCGAACGCATGATCGAGCTTCCCTGCCCGGAGTCCTGTACATACTTGATCCAGGCTCGCGCCAGCTCGCGCGAACGCGAGAGCGCGCTCAGACAAAAGGAGAGTCCACTGGGAACCCACGATATCGGTTTAAACGAGCGCGCATTCGTGGCGCTCGACAACATCCAGAGCACAATTGTCGACGCGCAACGAGGTATTGGCCCGTTCGCCTTTCGAGATCTGGATGATGCCTCGACCCTCGCAGCTATCGAAAACACGATAAAGAATCTGGAGACCGAAGAGACAGGATTGATTTACGAGCACCGCGCCAGGTCAGCAAAAATCGGCGACCTTAGCCGTCGAATTCGGGAGCGACTGGATGATATTGCCAAAGAAGTACCGCCAGAAGTGCGCCCGCGACGGAGCGAGATCCTAAAGGCTCTCGTCTTCCTCCGCGAATCACTCAATGCTCACATAAGCCGGGCCGCCGGAGACGCTGACGCAGCGCGTTCTTTCATCCGTTACATCACTCTCTTCTATCCCTGGCCGAGAGAGGCAACTGGACCCATGATCATTTGATGCAGGAGCAGTTCAAGTGAGCTCAAGTGTTTGCTTAATGACCAGCATAAAGCCATGTTGAAGCGTATCTGGTTGTCAATCACGTCTCTTGCAAGCCAGGCTTCCTCAGTAATCTTCACGCATCGTTCGCACGCTAGAATCCAGGAGTCGTCAGTTCGATCGCAACGTGGAAGACTGACTTTGTTATGTGCAATTGTCTTTGTTCTCGCGGCCGGTGTCAGGCTTCTGCATTTGGAAGACCGCTTCACCGAAATCGAACGTGGAAGCTCACCGCTGACGTCAATTGTAAAACCATATAGACAAGATGCGCTCCAGATACTAGAAGACAGGAGCTTCTTCGCAAGTAAGAAGCAAGACGACGGCGGCGCGACTCGTCTGCTGCTTCACCCACCAGGATATGCGTTGCTCCTGCTTTCGATCTATGGGGCTGCTGAACCGAATGATTCCTACTGTTTTCTTAGGATTCTTCAGATAGCTGCTGATGCGCTCGCTTCGGTGCTCGTTCTCTTGATCGCTGCGGAAGTATTGCCGCTTTGGGTAGCGACTCTGGGTGCGGTACTTGTCGCGCTCTCGCCGCATCTTGCGTTCTACTCACTATACCTTTCGCCGGAGTCATTGGCTGTGCTGCCGATATTGGTCGCTGTCTATCTGACAACACAGGCGAGAAAGCGTCCTCGCATTTGGCTAATGACACTCGCTGGAGTGATGATCGGGCTATCCTGTTGGCTCCGATCTAATGGGTTGTTCCTGACGATTTTCCTGGCCGCCGGTGTATTCATTTTGTTCGAACGAGGAAAGCGCCTGCGGTATGCAATAACGCTCATCGCGGCGACTCTTGTGACCATCTCTCCGATCACGATAAGGAATTGGCGTCTCTCCGGACGATTTGTTCCTTTATCACTTGGCGCAGGGATAACTCTAATGGAAGGCATAGGAGACTATGATAAAGAAGGAAGATTTGATATGCCTGCGACGGATGCTGCGGTGGCGCTCAGAGAGGTTGAATGGTTCAACCGGCCCGATTACGAGCGTAGCCTGTGGGAGCCTGATGGAATTGAGCGTGAGCGTGCGCGGCTCTCACGTGCATCCAATGTAATACGCTCAAACCCCGTATGGTTCTTAAGCGTGATGTTGCGTCGCGCCGGTTTTATGCTTCGCTACAATCAAGCGAATCCGGGAGGATGGCCGTTCGATACAAGCCAGGTCGCTTACGTATCAGGAGAGCCGCCATTCAGACAGCGGGTGACAGAAACGGACGGTTTGCAATTAGTCGAACAACTCTCAAATCGAGACCTTTTTGGGGACGCTATCAAATCACCGGGAACGCAAATCCTATTCGACTCCAACCGTAAGGCGTTGCACTTAGTCGGTGACAATACAACATTCGGAGATCAACTTATATCAAGACCGATCTCCGTTGATAAATATTCCGACTGCATCCTCGAGGTTACTTTTAACCTGATACAGGGGGATGCCGGTATAAAAATCATTAGTGCTGATATGCGCGATACACTTGAGTCGGCAGGTTTCGCCGCAGCTGCCGACGAACAGAGGTTACTGGAGAAGTACAAACGAAAGGCGCTTGCAAAGTCCGACTCATCGACTGTCGAATCCGATACCGCCAACGCAAGGACGACTTTGGAATTCGCCAGCGGCAATAGAGATCAGGTTCGAATCGCAGTTGCAAACAACGGTCATCCCGCCCCTGCATTGGATTTGGAAGAATTGACTCTAAGAAAAGCCGGTCATACACCCGGATGGTGGACTCGACATCCACGACTGGTGATTCGAGCGTTGCAAAAAAATCTCTTCCTCAGTTCGAGAATGCTCCCATTAATAGGATTGGGAATTGTACTTCTGGTAATTGGGCGACAATGGACAATCCTGCTTGTTTTGTTGGTTGTCCCTTCTTATTACCTTACGGTGCAATCTGCGCTTCACACTGAATATCGTTATATTCTCGCAATCCACTACTTCTTACTCACCACGGCGGCTGTAACTTTGTCATTTATCTTCTTCGGCCTCGAGCGTAGTTTCAGGCTGGCGTTCGCGAAGGTTTGGGGTCACGGACGACGGTTGTAACTCTAAGTCACCGTGCTATAATCCGACGCGTTAAGGGAATACTCCCATTCCTTAGTCATTATATTCAAAACTAAGAGGGAATACGGCCATTAGAGCTCGCAGATAGCCGTACTCCCTCTTTAAATAATTGAGGCCCGCAGCCTAAGCCTTGCCAAGCCGTTCGGCTGCGAGCCTCGGAAAACCATCGCTGCAGACTTGCGACGGCCTATTGCATTAGACGTTCGGGCGGGGAGAAAAGTCACCAAAACTTTTCCTCAAAGCGCTAAATATCACAGACGCGAACCTGGCTGGCTGGTCATACCGCGTTGACAACGGAGGCTTTAAACATCGGGAATCCTGAATGTCGAATCACAGCCACGTTGACACAACTGAACTTAAGATTCAGACCTCGCCCCGCTTCTCAACCAGGTTAATCCGGGTGATCAGAACTTCGGGCAGTTTGCTAAGGACGCGACTTGATCCACGTGCACGCCTTCGCTTCGTTCAACTAGTCATCATCGGATCGATTATCTTCATAACTGCGGTCGGCGTTAGGCTCCTACACTGGCGAGATAGCCATGATGAGATTGTCTACGGAAAAACCTCATTGGGAGGAGTCTTCAACCGCTACGATAAGGAAGCTCGTCGCATCCTTGACGAGGGCGGCTTGCTGTTTCCGGCTAACCCTCCTGAGCGCGGGGATGCTCGCATGCTCGTACATCCACCGGGTTATGCAATTCTGCTGGCGGCTA
>Ga0126384_10001020_pt1 | contig 16288 bp, 12 predicted proteins | sample PanSoiMetPlot_36_FD_92543 | JGI IMG/M metagenome (GOLD analysis project Ga0126384, IMG submission 92543) | Tropical forest soil microbial communities from Panama - MetaG Plot_36 | ecosystem: Environmental > Terrestrial > Soil > Tropical forest > Bulk soil | place: Panama | collected 2016-02-17 | reverse complement strand
CGGGTCCCCATCGGTGGTGACGCACGCCGAAGAAATTCCGGGCCGGGGAGTGGTTCGGCTGGGCGGAGCGGGCCGCGTGGCCGCGGACAAGCTCGCGTCGCAGGTAGACGCGGAGATCCGGGTCACGGTTTTGGGTCACCTTCAGCGCGGAGGCAGTCCCAGCGCCGCCGACCGACTGCTTGCGACCCGTTTCGGTTACCACGTGCTGGATCTGGTCGCCGCCGGAAAGTGGGATCACATGGTGGGAATGCACCAGGGGGAAATCCGGCCCGTTCCCTTGGCGGAGACCACCAAATCCCGGCGGGTCGATCCCGAAGGCGAGCTGGTTTCGGTGGCGAGGAGCCTCGGAATCAGCTTCGGAGACCGATAATCAATGACCGTCGTCGGGCAGCACATCGGCCGCTATCGCCTTCTCGAGCAGGTGGGCTCGGGTGGAATGAGCGTGGTCTACCGAGGCCTGGATACCGCGTTGGAACGAGAAGTCGCGGTCAAGGTGTTGCACCCGCACCTGGCCCGCAAGGAGGACTCGCGGCTTCGTCTCAGCCGGGAGGCGAAGGCGGTCGCCAAACTGCAGCACCCGAACATCCTCGAGGTGTTCGACTTCGCCGCCGCCGACGAGGAAAACGCCTACATCGTCACCGAGTACATCCACGGTCAAACCCTGGCGGAATATTGCGCGCGAAGGCCCTTTGATCCTCCGGAGCTGGCGGCGATGGTCATCCATCAAGTCGCATCCGCCCTTGCCCACGCCCACGAGGCGGGGGTGATTCATCGAGATCTCAAACCCGAAAACGTCATGATCCGCGAAGACGGGGTGATCAAGCTCACCGACTTCGGCATTGCGAAAGTGATCGACCGCGACGATCGGATGACGATCACCGGAGCGCTGGTGGGCTCGCCCGCGCACATGGCGCCTGAGATCATCGAGGGGCAAGCTGCCGGCGCGGAAGCGGACGTTTTTTCGCTCGGCACCATCCTTTACTTTCTCGCCACTCGGCAACTCCCATTTGCCGCTCCCAGCACCACCGCGATCCTCAAGCGGATCCTCGACGGTTGGTATCCCGATCCGCGTTCGGTGGCGCCTGCGATTTCGGACGAGTTGGCGGCGATCATCGCGATGTGCCTTTCGCGGGATCCCTCGGCGCGCTACCCGCACGCTGGCAAGCTGCGCGATGCGCTCGCCGACTACTTGTCGGAGCTGCAGATCGGAAACACCACCGAGCAACTTGCGGAGTACTTCGCGGATCCCGACGGATATCGCCGCGCCCTGGTGGCGCGCCTATGCGGGACGCTGCTGTCGCGCGCCGACGACCTGTGGAAAGCGAAGCGCCCCGCCAAGGCGCTCTCCTGCCTCAATCAAGTGCTCGCGCTCGACGCAGCCAATCTCGAGGCGAAGCGGTTGCTGGAGCAAATCGACCAAGCACGCGGTCGGGCGCGGCGCAAACGGCAGAGGCTTACCGCCGCCGGCGTCGCGCTTGCGGCGACCCTGTTGTTAGGGAGCGCGTACTCGCTGCTCGCTCGGCACCAGCCGCCCCTTGCGCGGCCCACCGGACGGGGCCTGGACGCCGTGAGCGCGCCAGCGGCACCTGCGACATCCCCGGATCGCCCGGCGGATGCGCCATCGGCCGCACCGACAACGGCTCCTCCACCTACTTCGGGTCTGTCGCCCGAAACCTCGCAGCGGGCGGCGGCGCTGTCTCCAAAGCCGCCCAAGCTCAAACCGGTCAAATTCACGATCCAATTTCGGCCCTTCGCCTACGCGCGCGTAGACGGTGGACCAGCCACTGCCGAGCTGCCTCAGCATGACCTTCAATTGACGCCCGGGCGACACCGCCTGGTCTACGGATGCCGCTTTTGCGAAGAAAAGAGCGTCGCTTTCGAGGTAAACGCACAACAGGCGCTCTTGAATCTGCTGGTTCAGCCCCGATCGGCCCAATTGCGTTTCAAGGTCGAGCCAGTGGATGCGACGGTGGTACTCGCTGGGCAACAGCGCCTCGCCTCCGAGTTGGAGGAGCGTCCCTTCCAGGTCACCTTTCCACCTGGTGTCACCGAGCGGCGAATCTCGGTCCAAATCAGCCGCGAAGGCTTCAAGACGCGTTCGGAGATCCTCGTTTTGCTGCCCGCCAGCTCGAACACCGTGCGGCGGGTGCTGGAGCCCGAATGAGAATCCGCTCAGCCGGCCTGCTCGTCTGTTGCCTCTGGATGCCCCGCCCAGGATCGGGACAGGTGCCGGTGCCGGAGGAGGATCCGGAAGTGGTGAGCCTGCGACACGAATTCGAACACGGAAAGTACGAGGAAGTTTTGCAACGCGCCGCGAGCCGGATCAATCGCGGGAGCTTGACCGAGCAGGAGCTCATTGAGCTGCACAAGCTCGCCGGACTGTCTGCGTTCTACCTGAAAAAAATGCCTCAGGCGGAGACTCACCTGGTCGCCCTGATCCAGCTCGATCCGGACTACAGCTTGGACCCGTTTTTGGTTGCGCCCCCAGCGATCCACTACTTTGAAAAACTGCGCGCCGATCACAGGGGCGAGTTGGAGGCAATCCGGGAGCAAAAGCGGCTTCGCGCCGAGCGGCTCCGCCGCGAAGCCGAGGATCGGGAGCGGGCGCGCCGCGAAGCCGAGGAACAGCGCCGGCGACTCGAACAGCAAGTCACCGTAGAGCGGGTGGAGACGCGCAGCTACGTGGTGAATTTCTTGCCCTTCGGCGCCGGTCAATTTCAGCAAGGCCGGACTGGACCCGGGGTGATCTTCGCCGCTACCGAGGGGGTGTTGGCGGTCACCAGCATCATCGCTTACTTCGCGTATTCAGCTCAAATCAAGGAGCGCAGCACCACCGTCACCGGTTTCGTGGGAAATAACGGGACCTACACCTTCACCGAGCGCGGCATCCCCGCGGACCGGTGGAGGGAAGCCAATGCCTGGCGGATCACCCAGTACACCGCTGGAGGAGGCTTTTGGCTGACCTACGGAATTGGAGTGGTGGACGCATTGATCCACCACCGAGACCAGGTCGTCACTCGCACCATCGTCGTCGAACCCCCCGCGCCGGCGCCGACGCCCGTCGCCCCCGAGCGGCCTCCCAAGGCCCGCTTGGTACCTGCCCCCAACGGGGTGGGAGCGGGCGTCTCGCTCGCCTTTTAGTCGGAGGATCGCCATGCCTCACCTCATCCTTCGCGCCCCCGACGGAACCACCCGGGCGATTCCCTTGCTCAAGAGGATCACTACCATCGGCAGCGGGCGGGACAACGATGTGAGAATCGACGACGGTCAGATTCCCAGCGATGCCATCCACATCGTATTCGACGGCTCGCGCTATCAGGTCGGCAGCCATGGAATACCCTTCCTGATCAACGGCAAGCACAAAGACGCGCACATCCTCGAATTGAACGATCGGATCCGGCTCGGAGGATCCGAGCTGTGTTTCACCACCGATCCGGTCGACGGTGAGAAGGCCAAGTCCGCAGCGAGCGAGGAAACCGCCCGAGAGCTCGGAGCCCTGCGAAGGCTCACCCAGTTCTCCGAGAGGCTCTTTTCCAGTTACGACTTGGACCAGCTTTTGGAAACCCTGATGGACGAGGTGATCTCCATCAGCCGAGCCGACAAGGGCTTTCTGATCTTGATGGAAAACAACGAGCCGCGGATCAAGGTGGCCCGCAACATTTCCCGGGAGAACATCGAGGATGCGTTGGAGAGGGTTTCCGATTCGATCGTCTCCAAGGTGGTGCGGTCCCAACGGCCGCTGATCATCAGCGACGCCCTGGACGATCCGGAGTTTCGAGCGTCAGAATCGGTGGTGAATCTGAAGCTGCTGTCGGTGATGTGCGTGCCCCTGATGCATCGCGGAGCGCTATTTGGGGTGATCTACGTGGGAAACGACAGCCTGGCGAATCGCTTCGGTCCCCGCAGCCTGGACACCCTCACGGTGTTCGCCGCGCAGGCGTCGCTGATCGTGCAGAACGCGATGCAGGTGAACGAGCTCAAGCTCGACAACACCGAGCTGCGAAAGCAGCTCGAGACCCAACGCTACGGCGAGATCATCGGCACCTGTGAAACGATGAAGGAGGTCTATCGCCGGATCAACAAGATTGCGCCCACGGACATCTCGGTGCTGATCAGCGGCGAAACCGGAACCGGCAAGGAGCTGATCGCAATGGAGATCCACCGTCGCAGTCAGCGATCCAAAGGACCGTTCGTCACCATCAACTGCGGGGCAATTCCGGAAAACCTTCTCGAAAGCGAGCTGTTCGGCCACGTCAAAGGATCGTTCACCGGCGCGATTTCGACCAAGGCCGGCAAGTTTCAGGCGGCGATCGGCGGAACCCTATTCCTCGACGAGATCGGCGAGCTGCCGCATGCGCTTCAGGTGAAGCTGCTGCGGGCCCTGCAGGAGAAAATCGTTTACAAGGTGGGCGAGAACCGAGGCGATCCGGTCGACATCCGGGTGATCGCGGCCACCAACAAGGTGCTCGAAGACGAGGTTAGAGAGGGCACCTTCCGAGAAGATCTCTACTACCGGATCAACGTCGTCACTCTGCGGCTACCTCCCCTGCGACAGCGGGGCGATGACATCCTGTTGCTGGCGAAGTACTTTCTCCAAAAATACGCGAGCGAATTCAATTCCACAGTTAGAAGCTTCACCCCCAGCGCGGTGGCCGCGCTGAAGCGATACGGGTGGCCGGGGAACATCCGCGAGCTGGAAAACCGGATCAAGAAGGCGGTGGTCTTGGCGGAACGGAGTCTTCTCTCGCCCAAGGACCTCGACCTCAAACCCGAATACAACGATGTCGTCATTCCGCTCGCTCAAGCCAAAGAGGAATTCGAGGCGCGATACATCAACGAAGTCTTGGAGCGGAACAGCGGAAACAAAACCAAGACCGCCAAGGACCTGGGCGTGGATCCACGCACCGTTTTTCGGCATCTGAAAAAACAAGGCGCGGAGAGTTCCGACGCTGCCGGATCCGAGGCGGAGGATCCGGCAGCAAAACCGTGACAGGTCTGTCGCTGTTTCCGGGCGAAAAGCGAATCCACCGCCGCCCCGGAGGTGGTAAGTCACCAAACTTGCAAGCATTTTACGGCCAGTGCGTGGCAAGCAGGTTGCTGCGCCGTATGAACATGAGGGCAGCCCTCGTCGCCGGGGTGCTCGCGTCGAGCGCTTGCGTACTGCCTCAGGAGACTCGAATTTTGGACCCAGTGCCGCCGATGCAGAATCGTCCCCCGCGGATAATCGAGGAGCAGGCACTGGTGAACGGCTCAGGCGACAGGGTGATTTATATCGGCAACGGCTCGGGCTGCAGTCTCGATTTTTCACTTAGGGTCGCGGACCCTGACATCAACGACGTCTTGCTCGTCAATTGGTACGCCTATCAACGACCCCAAAGTGGTCTCCCGATCTGGCTTCAGGAGTTTATTCAGCCGGATGGCAACACGATTCGAAACCAGTCCGCGACTTGGAACGTAACCTCTCTCGCGAGCGCTCCCTTCGGCCAGGAGGGAACTTACGTTGTGGAGGCGCTGGTTGCGGATGGATCCCTGGACGCCAATCGGCGGCCTGAGCCGCGTCCCGATGGCACGACGACTTACGTGGTGAGCTACGCTTGGACTGTGGTCCTACAAACAGGTCCGTGTTCCCCATGAGGCGAGTTCCGATTGCACTGCTGCTGCTCGCGCTCATTCCGCTCGGATGCGGCAAGAAGACCACGTCCTTCCACCACTGCGCCGGCAACTCTGAGTGCTCTCCCACTCAAGTGTGCTTTCCCGATGGATGTGGCGATCCCACTCAGGGGCTGCGGGTCGAGGTAACGCCGAGCGCTCGCGACGGGCTGTTCGCCGAGGACTTCGTGATTGGCACGTCCGCGAGCAAGCAGGACTTCACCCTTCCCGGCCCTTCGATGATCGGCGGCGATTTGTCCCAGCAGAATGGCCAGGCAGTGACGCCCTACCCTGGACTCGTTTCAATCCAGGCACTCGGGGAGAGCACGTTGATTCCGGGGGTGATCCGGTCCTTCCAGCTGGCATCTGCCCGCGGCAATTACCAGCTTCCCGTCGCCAGCGGCGCCTATAGCCTCTCGGTGAATGCGACCGAGGAGCCACTACCACCGATGCAGCTGGGCACACGGCTGGTGTTGGCGCCCGGCGATAGCGTCGTCGCTCCGGTGGTGTTTCCCTCGTCGGCTTCGTTGTCACGGGTTTCGGGTTGGGTGTTGATCGGCGGCCAGCCTCCTGGCAGCGACCGCTCTCTGGCGGTTCAGGCGCTTGAGCCGAACACCCAGCGGCCCTTGTCGCAGCGAGCTGCCGTGGATTCGACGACTGGTCGTTTCGACGATCTTCAGGTGGCCCCTGGCGCTCAAAATGTCTTGATCCAGGCGTTTCCGGTCAATGCCGACGCGGACATTCCTCGCCAGACGCTTCTCGTCACCTTGCCGACCCAGCCGGTGACGCTCGAGCTTGGCGTTTTTGGCTCCCCGGTTGAGATCACGGGAACGATTCGCACCTCGAGCGGGGAGCCGGTTGCAGGGGCCACCGTCTACATCGACGGCCCGGTTCTAGGCGGCGGGACATTTCGATGCCGAAGCGCGGTGACCTCGCCAGCCGGCGCGTTCAGCTTGAGGATGTTGGCAACACCACCGCCACCCGAGCGGCCGGCAACCCTATGGGCTGTTGCGCCCCCGGAGAGTGCGTGCGGGCTGTTGAGAGTCGGCGTCAGGGTGATGAGACCTGGCAATGTGGGCAGCTTTGCGTGCCCCGAAAAAGTCGAGGTCAGCGGGAGCGTGGTGTTGGCAAATGGCGCCGAGGCCGTGGGCGTCGCGGTAACCGCTCAACCGATTGCGGCGATTGGCAGTCAGCCGCTGCCCTCCAGCGTGGCGCGGGCCACCACCGATAACACCGGCGCCTACGTTCTCTATGTGGACCCCGCGGTTTATCGACTTGATTTTGCGCCTCGCGGGCAATTGCCGAGGTCAAGTCGGTTCGTCACCATCGTCGGAGATCCAGCCGATTCAGGCTTTAAGCCGGTGGAGATACAACCAGTCACCCTTTCCAACGGCCGGCGCCTGACCGGTACGTTGTTCTTCGCCCCGATGGCTGGAACCAACTCACAGGTCGCCGGCCTGGCCTCGGTTCGCTTCTTCCGCTTAAGCACCGACACCAGCGCTCCGGCGTCCGTGCTCTTGGCCGAGACGGTGTCAGATCCTTCGGGGAACTACTCGGTCATTTTGCCTGCGCGCTAGGCTCGGGGAGGGATTTTCCCGTCGATCCCTCTCCCAGTCCTTTCTTGGCAGCTTCGAGCGCGCCGCGAAACTCGTCCAGCGTGCCGCCGATCTCCCCGGCAAACTGCACCGCGTGCGTCATGTACAAGTCCTGAAGGTGTTCGAGCCTCTCGAAGGCGCGCCGCAGCGGCTTTCGGTCGTGGCTCTCGAGCGCGCAGAGCGACTGCACGTCGCGCAGCTCGCCGAGCCAGCGCACCCTGAAGCGAGACCAGGTTTCATCGGTCGCCCTGGCGGGGATCTCCTGGCTGAGTTGCTGACGCTGCCGATCCAACTGTTGATAAAGCGCGCTCGCGCGATCGATGCACTCCTGTGTCGAAAGGACTCGCTCACTGCCCGGCCTGTGTTTAGGCGTCATCGCAATCACCGAGCGCACCACGCTGGCGATGATCAGCCCGCAAAACCCAACCACCACCACCAAGTAGAGCGCGTAGGCGGCGATCCGAAAGCTGCGGTACCGCGGATCCCTGAGCGACTCTTTGGCTGGGCGAGCCACCTAACGTGCTTACGACCGCGCTGGGTTCGGCGCAAGTGCCAGCGGGGCGATCAGGCGCCGTCCTCAGCGCGTGACGGCGGCGGCGTTAGCAGCTTCGGCGGGCTTGGCCGGCGAGGAAGTCTCGGTGTTCACCGCCAAGCCGCGCTTCGCGGCTCCGAGTCGATTGCGAAGCTGGGGGGCAAACTCGCTGTTCGGATACGTGGCCAGGGCTTCTCGCGCCACTTCCAAGGCCTTTTCCAACTCTCCGGTCTGCTCGTAGGACTGGCTGAGCAGCAACATCGCGTGTTCGCGCACCTTGGCCTTTTTCTCCTCGGCGACGAACTTGGCGAGCAGCGGCACGGCCTGCTGATGCTGGCGCGTCTGGTTGTAGGCAACCCCGAGGTAGTAGGAGGCTTCGAGCATCTCGTCGCTCGAGGGATTGAGCGAGCCAAAGCGCGTCAGCTCCGCGATCGCGGTGCGCATGTCTCGTTTGCGAAAGGCAGTCTTGCCCTTGTCCAAAGCGCTCTGACCCGCGTCCTTGCGCAGCAGCTCTCCGCGGTCGGCGAGAGCTTGGCGCTCCAACGGCGAGAGGCGGGATTGATTAAGCTTGGACAGCTGCTGCATCGCCTTGAGGCGATCCTCGCCGGAGCCGGTGTTCATCTGGCGGTAGACTTCGGCGGCGGCTCGGCTCGCCGCCTTTGACGCCTCGGACTCGCTCTGCAGCTTGTCCAGCTGCGCCCTGATCTCGGAGAGGTTCTTTTCCAGGTGCTCGCGCTCGCGGCGCGCGGCGCCCGAGCGCGCAAAAAACAGCATCAGCGACGCCGACGCGACCAGCGCGGTGAACAAGAAGTAGGACATGCCCGATGAGATCCAGAGGTGCTTTTGGACATCGTCCTGCCGCTTGCCGAACGCTTTCAGCTCAACGTGAAGACCCTTCACCAGATTGTCGGTCTTGATGACCAGGTTGCGAGATTCGATGACCTCGCGGCGGATGTCGCTGAGCTCCTTTTCGAGCTCGGTCTTGTTGTCCATGGAGGTCCATCCTAGTGCGTGCGAGCAGTGCCGGCTATCCGGCGCTGATCATCGGCTGCGGCGCTCCAGCTCCAAGAACGGGACCTGCAGCAGCACCAGCTCGGGGTGGGCGCACGGCGCTCGAAAGTCGGTCCGCTCGAGCCGCTGCAGCAGCTGGTGCACTTCTTCCGCCGGCAGCGCCCATCGTTCGGCGGCGGCGGCGCGGCACGCGATCACCTGCATCGCACGACCTTCGCCCGAAGAAGCCGACATCAGCTCCGGTCGAGCAAGCTCGGCGGCCAGCGCCTCGAGCAGAGGCTTGGGTCCAACGCCGATCAGCGAGGGGGGCAGCGACTTGACCGCGAGGCCCCCGCCGCCAAAGGGTTCGACTTCGAGCCCCAGGCGCCCCAGCAACGCCTGGTGACGCAGCAAAATCGCGCTCTGCTCTCTTCCAAGCTCCACGGCAGCGGCGAATAGAGATCTTTGAAGCGCTTCGCCGCGCTGCTCATCGAGGGACCTTCGCATCCGGTCCAGCTCGAGGCGCTCGATGGCCGAATGCGGGTCGATCACCACCAAGGTGGCTCCAGATCCCTCGCAGATCCAATAGCGACCACCCAGGGTTCCCAAGTAACGAAGCGAGCTGAAATAGCCCGGGGGCGGCGCCTGGTTGATGCCGGGTTTGGCTTCACCGAAGGCCAAGGCGCGCATCGGCGCGCCGGGGTAGGTCTCCGCCGCCGCGGGAGCGACCAGCGCGCTGGCGGACGAGCCCCCCTGCGTGGCGCGGCTGAGAAAGCTCTCAACCGCAAGTGCATAGTGCGATCCGAGCACGCCCTCAGCAGTCTCTTCTCGCTCCGCCTCGGGACGAGCGGCCCGGCGCAGCGCCTTGCTCAGCCCCGCAAACAGAACGTCGTAAACCATCCTCGGATTGACGAACCGCACCTCCAGCTTCTGCGGGTGGACGTTGACGTCGACCGCGTGAGGATCGAGCTCGACGAAAAGCACCACCAGCGGATGCCTGCCGGACGGCAACAGCTCCTGGTAAGCGCGCTGAATGGCGTGGTTGAGGCCGCGATCGCGCACGTAACGCCGATTGACGTAGGTATAGAGGGAGCGCGAATTGGGAAAGCTGATCTCCGGCGAAGCCACCAGCCCGCCGACCCGCAACCCAAGCTGCTCTTCCTCCACTTCGATCAAGTGAGGGCAGACCTCGGCTCCAAGCGCGAGGCCAATGCGCTCGTGCAAGCTGGCATCGGTGGCTGGCGCCGAAAGCAGCAGCTTGTGGTGATGCTCGAGGGAAAAACCAATTTCCGGGTGCGCCAACGCCAATCGAATCAGCGCCTCGTGCGCGTGCGACAGCTCGGTGCTCGGACGCTTCATGAACTTGCGGCGCGCGGGCGTGTTGAAAAACAGATCTCGAATCTCAACCCACGTCCCCGGGGAGGGAGCCGATGGCATTACCTCGACGCGACCGCCCTCCTCCGCGGAGACCATCGTCCCATCGCGCGCGAAGGCTTCAGAAGTGGTCAAACGCAGCCGGGAGACCGCGGCAATCGCCGACAGCGCCTCGCCGCGAAAGCCTTTGGTCCGAATCGCCGAGAGGCCCTCCGGGGTCTTGAGCTTGCTGGTCGCGTGACGCCTCACCGACAAGGCGGCGTCCTCGCGCGACATGCCGATGCCATCGTCGCGAACCTCGATCTTCGACAGCCCGCCTTCCTCGAGTGCCACGGCGACCGAACGCGCGCCGGCGTCAATCGAGTTCTCCACCAATTCCTTGACCACGGACGCCGGCCGCTCCACCACCTCGCCGGCCGCGATCTGATTGATCAGCTCTTCGCTCAGAATCGCGATTCGCCCCACGGCTGGGCAAACTTACGGGGCAGCGACATGGGCTGACAAGTGATGTCGTTTGGGATATCAGCCTGGTGTGGCCGCGACGAGAAAGAGCGTGCTCGGCAACGACCCCTTTCAACGCGGAGCCGCCCCGCCCCCTTCGGCGATCCACGTTTCGAAGGTGAGCCGCGCAAAGGGCGCGACTCGCAGGGCGGAGTCGGTGTCCGCGCCAGGTGCTGCGGAAGCGGTGGCCAAGTCCCCTGCGGAGGCCGTCCGATCCGCCGAAGCAGCCAGCGCCAGCCGGACGCCGCTACCGGGCCCCGCTTCGCCGGTGGGCTGGCTTTTCAAGTTCCTGTTTGAGCAGTACTGGCGGGTTCGGGTGGAGGGCAGCGATCGGGTTCCCACCGGGGCGTGCCTGTTGATCGCCAATCACGCCGGCGCCCTTCCATTGGATGGACCAATGGTGGCCATGGCCCTGCAGCGGACCCGCCCTGACCTCCCGGAGCCTCGATGGCTGGCGGAGGAGCAGATCCTCAGCTTTCCGATCCTCGGAGGAACGCTGTTCGAGCTCGGCGCGGTGGGGGCGTCCTTTCAAAATGGCTTGAAGTTGCTGCGCGAGGGCCGCGCGGTGCTGGTCTTTCCCGAAGGCACCCAAGGACTAAGCAAGCCGATCTTCAACCGTTACCAGCTGAAGCGCTTTGGGCGCGGCGGGTTCCTCCGGCTGGCGTCCGAAGCGCAAGTGCCGGTGATCCCGGTTGGAGTGGTTGGCGGGGAAGAGGCCATGCCCGCGCTGGCCAAACTGCCCGGCGCACTCGGCCTGCCCTACGTTCCGATCACCGTACCGCCGCTTCCGACCCGCTGGACGATTCGCTTCGGATCGCCGCTGAAACTCGCCGCGAGCACCGACGGCGTAGATGACGAAGCTCTTCAACGCCAGACCGAACTTGCCAGAGACTCCGTCCAGACGCTGGTCAAAGCTTTGCTCGCGGAGCGCCATTCTCTGTTCTGGTGAGGAATTCGCCTCCGGCGGCGCACCCGGTCAAAACCCGGGTTTGGCTTGGTCGCCCTTTTTTGGAGATGATACGGGCCATGGCACTGAGGGAGCCGAGGTCGGCGGGGGAACTGTTGCCGGACTTCTTGGCCCAGCTCGCGCGCTCCAGTGGGAATGCCGCTCACCTTCGATGGATTTGGCAGAAAGTGGCCGGGCCCGGGATCTCCAAACGAAGCGCGCCGCTTTCACTCGAGGGCGATGTGCTGGTGATCGCGGTAACTGAGGGCACTTGGGCAGCCGAGCTTCGCAAGCATGAGGGTCAACTCAAGGAGCGCCTCAACGCCGCCGCAGCCGGGCTGCGAATCGGCCGACTGGAGTTCCGGGAGGTTGCGTGCCTGCCGTAGCCGCCGGATTGTTGTCGCTGGCCCTTTGCACCTCTCCCTCGGACCTGGAGAACCGTGCCGCCCGTTTCGTCGGCGATCAGTTTGGACGGATCGGTCGAAATGCTCCGCAGCTGGACCCTCAACTTTCCGCTGCCGCCCGCATCCTCGCTCAAAGGGCCTTGGAGATCGGCGCGGCGGAGGCGGCGAAAATGTCCTCGGTGAGCGAGGCGGTCTCACGGGCGGAGGGATCGGATCCGCACCCTCGAGCCTTCGTGGTGCGCGGTTCCCCGCCGGACCAGGCGCTGGCGACGTTCCTCAAACGCACCGACTTGAACCAGGACGCGGCCTCGCGCATGGGGATCGGCGCGCAGATTGCCAACAACAGCGCGGCGATCGTGGCCTTGCTTTCGATCCAAAAGGCCGAATTGAAGCCGTTCCCGCGTTCGCTCGCCAAACCGCGGAGCCACGAGCTCTGCGGTAAGCTGCTGCTTCCCTTGCAGGCGCCCAAGGTTTTCGTCACCCAGCCCAACGGCCAGGTGGAACGGGTCGCCCTGGCCCAAGACGGGCCCGACGGCTTCTGCGCGCGGATTGGCTTTCCCGTCCGAGGCCGTTACTCGGTGGAGGTCATCGGCCAGGGCGAGCGCGGCCCGGAGGTTGCGAGCCTGTTCCGCGTGGCGGTGGGACCGCCCGCCTCGCTCGAGGCGTCGACGCCGATGTTGGAGCCGAAGACACCCGCCGAAGCCAAGCGAGCGATCCTGGCGCGAATCAACTCGCTTCGCTCGGCAGATCATCTCTCCCCGCTCGAAAGCGATCCGATCTTGGAGAGGGTGGCCCAAGGCTACAGCGAGCGGATGGCATCCGAGAATTTCTTCGCGCATGTGTCACCGGACGGCCTCGACCTCAAGTCGCGGCTGAACAAAGCCGGCTACGCTTACCAAGTCGCGGGAGAGAACCTCGGCCTTGCCGCCGGAGCTCTGGCGGCGGAGCTGAGCATCGAGCAGAGCCCCGGGCATCGCCGAAACCTCTTGGACCCGAAGTTCTCTCGGATTGGAATTGGGTTGGCCACTTCCGCGCGAGAACCGGCCAACGCGTTGGTGACCGAAATCCTGGCCCAGCCCGCGAGCGCACCGGGCGCGGATTCCCTCGAGCAGGCGTACCGTGCCTTGGAAAAAAAACGGGCCGAGCTCCACCTGCCGCCGCTTAAGCGCGACGAGGACTTGCGGCAGATTGCCACCGAGCATGCGCAGCGCGCCGTTGAGCTCGGTCAACCGAAAGCGGAGTTGCCGGGCAGCTCCCTCCAGGAGCGTCTCTCATCGCTGGACGATGTCTCGCGGACCTCGGTGGAATTCTTCGTGGCCGACAGCCCAGCTCAAGTCGCCAATTCGCAGAGCCTGAGCGACCCCCGGCACGATCGCTTCGGGATTGGAGCTGTCCGCAGCGACTCTTCCAAGTTCGGTCGCGGCAAATACTGGGTGGTGGTGATTTACGCTGCCGCGCGAGATCATCCCAGCCACTCCCGCGCGCGACGCTGACCGTCTACCTCAGATCGCCCGACGCTGGGTCGCGTAGGCCTCGATGCCCATTTGTGGGGGGGCGGTGATTTGGCAGAGTGCGCATTTGAGGCAAGTGAAGCTTGCCCACCCCCGCCGCACGGCTTCATCCAAACAATGATCGTAATATTGACAATGCAAATTCCGATGCGTCTCTACGCCAGCGCGTTTCGGTCCCGCCTCGGGATTTATGGTTTGCGGCAAATGGGTTGGACATGGCTTCATCTTGGCAAGGCCCTCCGTTGATTCTGCGCCCCTTGACCAGTTACACCGTTCCGTCTTCGCACCTCTCCTCGTCCTGCAACACTGCGGCAGCGACAGCTAACCCTCACGGTTCAAATGCTCGTGCGACCCAGCTCGAATTCGCGCGGATTTAGGACGCAAGCGGCGGGATGTCAAACCGGTCCTGCAGCGATGCTGCAGGGTGCATCGCGCGGGGCTTCTTTGCTCTTGATTTTCTCCATTTCCGCTCTGGCCCAACCCACGGGTCCTTCGGAAGCGATTCTAGGAGCGCGCACCGACTCACTCGAGCGCGCGGAAGCCGACCTGACGAGCTGCGTCGTTGTCTCCTGCCTGAATGTAAATCGGCTTTCACTGTTGGTGGGGTATTTGCGGCTCGCGGGCGGAGATGTCAGCGGCGCGCTGGGGCAGCTGTCCTCCCATTCGCCTCCCGCGCGGCTCGAAGCGGTCCACGCCTATTACCTCGGAGAAGCGCGGTTCTACCTTCGCGACTACCGCGCCGCCGCTGAGGATTTTCGGCTCGCCGCCCAGCGATCTGCCGGTTGGCTCAACGCCCGCTCGAAACTTCGGCAAGGCGAAGCGCTTCTGGCGGCAGGGGACTTTCGGGCGGCAAGCCCGATTCTGGAGTCGGCGCCATCCGCGGCACCCGCCCCGGAGCTTTACTACCAAAGGTCACTGGTTCGTCGTTCCGAAAACAGTCTCAGGGGCGAACGAGAAGACCTGCTTCGAATTGCAATCTCTTACCCTTCGCACCCTTACGTCGCCTTGGCGCTTGCGCGAATTGCGCAAATCGACGGCCACCCAATTCACTTCGCGCTGCAGCAGCGGCTCGCGCGGGCCAGGCGTTTTAGCGATGGAGGAGACCTCGAGAGCGCGCTTCGGGAGCTGAGCGATGCCGAACGCGAACGGCTTTCCACCACCCAGGAAGAGCGCGCGGACCTGGCGCGGCAACTTGCCGGGGTGTTGCTGGCGCTGGATCGCGTTTCGCCGGCCGAAGCGCAGCTCAAACGAGCTCGCGCTGGACCTCCGGCAATCGCCGCGGACGCTCTTTTGCTTCGGGCGCGATGGGCGCTGCGGAAGGAGGAGCATTCGAAAACCCGCAGCTTGATGGCGGAAATCGTTCGCCGCTATGCGGCGCAGCCGGCGGCGGAGGATGCGTCGTTCTTCGTCGCCTGGTTGGATTTTCAGGACGGTCGACCCGAGCAGGCCAGCGCGGGCTTTGCCCGATTCGCCAAACGCTACCCTCATTCGCGGCGGCTGGGTGATGCGCTTTGGTTGCGCGGTCTGGCCCTCGTCGTCAAGGCCAAATACGCGCGGGCGGAGGCGGCATTCGATGCCTTGGTTCAGGCGTTGCCGAGCTCGGACTTCGTGCCCCAGGCGCGGTATTGGAAGTTGCGATCCCAGCAGCTGCGGGGCGTTTCCGGGGACGAGCTTTCCACGCGCTATTTGGAATTGGCCCGCCTCTTCCCGGGAAGCCTCTACGCGGTGTTGTCGCAGGAGCGGCTGCGAGAACTCGGGGAGGACCCACCGCCCTTGTTTCGCGAAAGCCCGCGCCCGATCGAGGAACCGACTCCCGACGGCCTGGCTTTCGCGGCCGAGCTGATCGCCAGTGGATTGGTGAGCGACGCGCAAAGGGAAATCGACGATCAGCTCCATGCGGTAAAGGGTGAAGAGCGAGCTCGTCGGCTCGGCCATGCTCTGCAGCGGCTAGGCGCGTACGGACCGGCCCATGCCCTGGCGGTTCGCTGGCTTTGGAAGAGCGGCTACGTGGACCAGGAGGCCACCGCCTTGGCGCTGCTCTACCCGCGGCCGTTTCAAGAGGCGGTGGTGCAGGCCTCCGAAACCGAGGGGGTCGATCCGTTCCTTGCCTGGGCGGTAATGCGCCGCGAAAGCACCTTTCATCCCAACGCCCAGAGCGCGGCCAACGCTCGCGGGCTGATGCAACTGATGCCTTCGACCGGGGTGGCGATCGCCAAGGAGCTGTCGATGGTGCCTCCGAGCGCCGACCAGCTGTTCGTCCCGGAGCTCAACATCCGTTTCGGGGTCTGGTACCTCACTCAGTTGGTAAAGCGCTTTGGGCACCCGGCGATCAGCGCGGCCGCGTACAACGCCGGTCCGCAGGTCGTCCTCCAATGGCTGGAGAAGTACTCGGGGCAACCGGTGGATCTGTTCATCGAGCAGATGCCTTACAAGGAAACCCGCGGCTACGTACGGCAAGTGGTCGCCGACTACTTCATCTACCACCAGCTCTACGGAGAGCCGGCCCAAGCGCCGCACCTTTCCTTCGAGCTTTCCGAGCCTAGCCGCGATGGGGTGAACTTCTAGGCGGACCTAGGCCAGCTAGACCGGGCGTTCCGCGGTGAGCAGCCGGCTCATCTCCTCTTCCTCGAGCGTCTTGCCTTCGCGGCCCAGGGCGATGGCGTTGATTTGGTCCTCGTCCACCTCGACGGTGGCTCCTTTGCGCCACTCGGTGGTGTGGGCACCGCCGTCCACCAGCTTGCCGACGAGGACCGAATCCTCCCAGGTGAGAATCTCGAACCAGAGGT
>Ga0126384_10001019_pt1 | contig 16304 bp, 15 predicted proteins | sample PanSoiMetPlot_36_FD_92543 | JGI IMG/M metagenome (GOLD analysis project Ga0126384, IMG submission 92543) | Tropical forest soil microbial communities from Panama - MetaG Plot_36 | ecosystem: Environmental > Terrestrial > Soil > Tropical forest > Bulk soil | place: Panama | collected 2016-02-17 | reverse complement strand
GAGTCCCCGGCCGTGATCACGTTCGAGGTGTCGGATTCCGGCATCGGCATTCCGCTCGACAAGCAGAAGATCATCTTCGAGGCGTTCCAGCAGGCTGACGCCTCCACCAGCCGCAAATACGGCGGCACCGGCCTCGGCCTCGCCATCAGCCGCGAGCTATCGAACCTGCTGGGCGGCGAGATCCAGCTGCGCAGCACGCCCGGGCGCGGCAGCATCTTCACGCTCTACCTGCCGATCAACTATGTCGGCCCGTCGATCGCGAGCCGGCAGAGCGCGAGCGCGGCCGCGAAGGTCACCGAACCGCCCGCCGTCCTGCCGGCGCTCGCAGCCGATCGGGTGGTGGAGATCCCCGACGACCGGCTCGAGATCGAGCCGGGAGACGCCATCCTGCTGATCGTCGAGGACGACCCGCACTATGCGCGGGTGATCATGGATCTGGCGCGCGACAAGAGCTTCAAGGTGCTGGTGGCGACGCGCGGCGCCGATGCGCTCGATCTCGCCAAGCAGTTCCAGCCGACGGCGGTGTCGCTCGACGTCTTCCTGCCCGACATGCTCGGCTGGACCGTGCTGAGCCAGCTCAAGCAGAACCCGCTCACGCGCCACATCCCGGTGCAGATCATCACCCTCGATGAGGATCGCCAGCACGCGCTCGCGCGTGGTGCCTTCTCGTTCGTGACCAAACCGACCACCCCCGAGGGGGTCGAGGCCGCCCTCACCCGGATCAAGGAATATTCCAAGCCGCGCCGCAAACGGTTGCTGGTGGTCGAGGACAATGCCGCCGAGCAGCTCAGCATCACCGAGCTGCTCGGATCCGACGACATCGACATCATCACGGCCGGGACCGGCACCGAGGCGCTCGCGACGCTGCGCTCACAGCCCCACGACTGCGTCGTGCTCGATCTGCGCCTGCCCGACATGTCCGGCTTCGAGGTGCTCGAGCACATCCGCAACGACACCGCACTCGCCGAGGTGCCGGTCGTGGTGTTCACCGGCCGCGAGCTTTCGGTCGAGGAAGACGCGCAGCTTCACACCATGGCGCGCAGCATCGTCGTCAAGGGCGTGGAATCGCCAGAACGGCTGCTCGACGAGACCGCCCTCTTCCTCCACCGCGTGGTCACCGACCTTCCGATCGAGAAGCAGCACATGCTGGAGCGGCTCAACAGCTCGGACGAGGACCTGGTCGGCAAGGTCGCGCTGCTGGTCGACGACGACGCGCGCAACATCTTCGCGCTGTCGAGCGTGCTGGAACGTCGCGGTATGCATGTGCGGACCGCGACCACGGGGCGCGAGGCGATCGAACTGATCGACTCGGCGCCCGAGATCGCCATCGTGCTCATGGATATCATGATGCCCGAAATGGACGGCTACCAGACGATCGCAGCCATTCGCGACAAGCCACTGTTGCGTCGCCTGCCGATCATCGCGCTGACCGCCAAGGCGATGAAGGGCGACCGTGAGAAGTGTTTGGAGGCCGGTGCGTCGGATTACCTTGCCAAGCCGGTCAATACCGAGCAGCTTCTGTCCGCGCTGCGCATGTGGCTGCATCGGTGATCGGGAGGGCGACAATGGAGCCGCACGACCGCGTCAATATCCTGCTGGTCGACGATCAGCAGGCCAAGCTCCTCAGCTACGAGGTCATCCTGCAGGGCCTCGGCGAGAACCTACTCAAGGCCACGTCCGGCCGCGAGGCGCTCGAGCATCTGCTGAGATCGGACATCGCCGTGATCCTGGTCGACGTCTGCATGCCCGACCTCGACGGCTTTCAGCTCGCCGCGATGATCCGCGAGCATCCGCGCTTCCAGAAGACCGCCATCATCTTCATCTCGGCCATTCATCTTAGCGACATGGACCGCCTGCGCGGCTACGAGATGGGCGCGGTCGATTACGTACCGGTCCCGGTCATCCCGGAGGTGCTGCGCGCCAAGGTCAGGGTCTTTGCCGAGCTCTATCGCAAGACCCGCCAGCTCGAGCGGCTCAATGCGGAGCTCGAGCACCGCGTCGCCCAGCGCACCGCCGAGCTCGAGGCCTCAACCGGACGGCTGAGCGACAGCGAGCAGCGCCGCAGCCTCGCGCTGATGGCCGGCAACATGGGATCGTGGGACTGGGATCGGGAAAAGGGCGACTGCCTGTGGGACGAAGGCCACTGCCGGATTTTTGGCGTCGACCATGAGAATTTCGTCGTCTCCGCCGAGAACGTGAAGGCGATAATCCACCCCGATGACTGGCCGCGGCTGCAGCATGCGATGGACCAGCTGTTCTTCGAAAAGCGATCCTACCAAACCGAGTTCCGCGTGCGCCGTCCGGGCGGCGACGTGCGCTGGTGCCTCGGCACGGCGGCGCCGACCCTGGACGAGACGGGCCGCATCATTCGGCTGAGCGGCGTGACGGCCGACATCACCGAGCGCAAGGAGTCCGAGGTGCGCCAGGTGCTGCTCGCACGCGAGGTTGATCATCGCGCCAAGAATGCGCTCGCGATCGTGCAGTCGATCGTGCGCCTGACGCGGGCCGAGAACATCTCCACCTACACGGTGGCGGTCGAAGGACGCATCCAGGCGCTGTCGCGTGCGCATACCGTCCTCTCCCAGTCGCGCTGGCAGGGAGCCGATCTCGCCGGCCTGGTCGAGGAGGAGCTTGCGCCTTATCGCGGCGACATCGGCGACCGGATCAAGACCTCGGGGCCGACCGTGTCGCTGCAGCCGGCGGCGGCGCAGACGCTGACGCTCGCCCTGCACGAACTCGCCACGAATGCGGTGAAATACGGCGCCTTGTCCTCCATCGCGGGCCGTCTGCGGCTGAGCTGGGTGATGACCCCGACCGAGCTCGTCGTGCATTGGGAAGAGACCGGCGGGCCGCGCGCCAGCAAACCCGTGCGCATCGGCTTCGGCACCCGAATCATCGTCGCCAGCGTCGAAGGCCAGCTCGGCGGGCGCGCCAGGTTCACCTGGCACGAGCGCGGCCTGCATTGCGAGCTCGTGATCCCGCGCGGGGAAAAGATCGAATCGTCGATCCGCAGCGTCGATGATGGCGGCGCCGAGGACAAGAGCCACGGCGCCATCGGACACAAGCTGGTGGTCACCGGCAACCAGGTCATGGTGGTCGAGGACGAGGCGCTCGTCGCCATGGTCGAGAGCGACGCGCTGACCGAGCTCGGTTTCGAGGTCGCGGGCCCCTACAGCCGGCCGGCCGATGCGCTGGAGGCGGTCGAGCGCGGCGGCATCTCGGCCGCCATTCTCGACATCAACCTCGGTGGAACCCTTGTCTACCCGGTCGCCGAGGAACTGACGGCGCGCGGCATCCCGTTCATCTTCGTCACCGGCTATGGGCCCGAAAGCGTCGACCAGCGCTTCGCGCAGGTCCCGGTGCTGCAGAAACCGGTCGAGCGCGAATCGCTGCAGCGGATTTTCATCAACGGCCGCGCCACGTCGAACGGCTCCGCGGTCGCCGACGAGGCGCGCAGCGTAGCCGGTGCCTGACGTTGACGGCTCGGGTGCACCCGCGCCCGAGTCGTCGTCTTTTTCGCCGTCACATCTTCTTCGCCGTCACAAGATCACCTTTTGTCCACGCCGGCGGGCCGCCGAAGCGCTGTGTCGACATGGCGCAATTGCGGCAAACAACGAAAAACCCGACGATTGCGGGTTCGTAACATTTCCTGAAGACGCGATCGTCCCTGGGTGAGGAACCTCGCCGCGCGTCGCACGTTTTCTCCTTGCAGACCTCGCTCCGGCATCCATCGCGTCGCGAGGTTGGCCGTGCGGCCCGGATGTAGACGCAAGCTGTAGACCGAAGCCGCCAGTCATCTCCCAGTCAGACTCGAGTTGAACGCGCTGGCGGCGAAAGCCGATCGATCGCGCGTGACCGCGTGCCGAGCCGATCGCCGCAATGCCAACATCATGGAGCATCGCGATGAGTCACGAACACCATCTTGGTCCGCCTCCGCGTCCCGACCCCGCGCGGCGCCACCGCGAAGTGCTGACCGACGCCGAGTTTACGCACAGCGTGCTCGCCAACAGCATCGCGCCAATCAAGGTGCTCGACCTCGACGCACGCATCGAGCTCGTGAGCGTCGGGGCGCTGCGTGCCTTGGAGGTCGCGGACGAGGATGCGCTGATCTCGTCGTCGTGGTTCGATCTGTGGCCCGACGCTTCGTCGGCGCAGATCGCGGTTGCCGATGCGAAAGGCGGACGCAGCGCGACGTTCGAAGGCGAAAGGCCGACCGTCAAAGGCAATCCGCGATGGTGGGAGGTGACGGTCAGCCCCATTCTCGGCCTCACCGGCCGTCCCGCGCGGCTGCTTACGGTTTCGCGCGACATCACGACCCGCAAGGCCGCACCTCGCGCGCAGGCGGTGCTGACGCACGATCTGCATCATCGCGTCAAGAACATTCTCGCCATGGTGATGGCGATCGCCTCGCAAAGCCTCGCCCGCGCGCCGAGTATCGAGGAGGGACGCCTGGCAATCGAGCGGCGGCTGATGGCGCTCGCCGAGGCGCACAATGTTCTGCGCGAGGGGACGTCGGAAGGCGTGAGCCTGCGCGGCATCGTCGACGCCGCACTGGCGCCCTACGACGCCGAGCCGTCCCGCTTCGAGGTCGAAGGCGAAGACGTCCGCCTTTCGCCGCGGGGTGCGCTCGCGGTCGCGATGGCGCTGCACGAGCTGTGCACCAACGCGATCAAATACGGCGCTTTGTCGATCGCGGGCGGCCGCGTGGCACTGACCTGGCGCAATAAGGCGGGGCGCTTTCACATGACCTGGCACGAGCACGGCGGCCCGCAGGTCGAGGCGCCGGCGCGCCGCGGCTTCGGCACGCGCGTGATCGAGGCTAATTTTCGCGACCAGCTCGCCGGCAGCGCCAGCGTATCGTTCGCGCCGACCGGCGTGGTGTGGAGCTTCGAGGCGAACCTCCGGCCTGCGCACGCCTAGATCCTGACGATTCAGGTTTAGTCGATCGGACTCCGAAGTCGTTCGAGAAAGTCGTTTGAGACGTCGTTCGTTTGCGCATGAACCGTCCCGCAACCCGGCACCCACCTTGCGGGATCATGCTTTAGCCGGGCAGCAGGACGTCAGCTGGACAGCAGGACGTTGCGGATGTTCTGGTGCAGAGCCGGCGGCACGTGCCAGGACACCGTCACCCGCCGATCCTTCGAGAGCGTGATGTAACCCTCCGAAACGCCGGCATCGCGCAGCAGTTCCGTGAGGGTCGTCAGCACGCGCGGCGGAAGCCAACCCTTGCGCAGGCGCAGAGTGCCGTCATCGATCAGGATGTAGGTCTCGCCGTCGTCGAACAGCCGCAGCCCCGAGCCGGGCCCGCTCGACTTGTAGAGGATCACCAGGGCGGCGCCGAGCACGAGGCCCAGGAGCAGAAGCGGCATTGCGGTCCTCCCCACCGAAACGCGATACGACCGTGCGGCGGACGCGCACGGACGTCGCGCAGGCCGGTCGCGCGATCGGCCTGACACATGCCTTGGTCGCGGCGCGCGGCCGCGGCGTTCAAACGTCCCGTTCGCACGGGCTTACGGACGGCGCATGACGTCGTCAAGGCGTGATGAACTTATACCCGTCGTCCCATCGGCGCACGCGGCCGATCGAGTTGGGCGAGGGAAAGTGCGTCACGCACATCAAGGTCGGCTCGTCGCAAAAGCGATCGAATACTTTTCGCCGCGTCGCGCCGGCCTGCTTGCCGTCGTAGTCCGCCCGCATGGCGAGATCCGGAAAGCGTCCCTGGATCGGCGAATGGATCATGTCACCGGCGATCAGCGCGTCGTGCCCAGGATGGCCGACCAGCACCGAGAAATGATCGATGGTGTGGCCCGGCGTCGGCAGCAGCGTGACCGTCTCCTCGAGTGCGAAGTCGCTCTTCACGATCTGCTCGCGTTTGGCGGCGACGATCGGCAGCACCGAGTCGGTGATCCACGGCACGGCGGCCGGATCCTCCTTTTCCTTCTCGGTCCAGTGCGCGAGCTCGCGGTCGGCCATGATGTATTTCGCGTTCGGAAAGGTCGGCACCCAGCGTCCGTTCTCGAGCCTGGTGTTCCAGCCCACGTGGTCGACATGCAGGTGGGTGCACATCACGTAGTCGATGTCGCCGACCCCGAACCCTGCGGCCGCGAGGTTCTTCTCGAAGCGGTCGCTGTTCATCATGTTCCAGAACGGCCGCGCCGGCCGCGGCTTGTGATTGCCGACGCAGGAGTCGATCAGGATGGTGTGGTGCGGCGTCTTGACGACGAAGCTCTGCACGCAGAGCACCAATTTACCGGTCGCGGGATCGACGAATGTCGGCTGCAGCCAGCAGCGATGCTCGTCCAGCACCTCCTTGGTCAGCTTGGGAAAGAACTCCATCGCATCGAAGAACGGCCCCTGCTGCTCGACGACCGGATGGATCGTGATATCTTGGAGCTTGATCGCTGCGGACATCGGGACGTGCTTTCTGCGTTGTGACGAGCCGGGCGCGATGTTAGCGGGATCGCCCACCCTCGCCTAGTCGACCAAACCACCTGCCAACAGTCGAATCCGAGCGTGCGCAAGGCACACAGGAGGACACCCACGTTCGCGGAGCCGCTGTCCGGACCATCACTTAGCAGCGAGAATGACACTGTTTGCCGATATCGCCGCTTACCTGTTCTTGATTCCGGTCGGCGTCACGGTGGGCATCGTCGCGCACGAGGCCGGGCACTGCGCATTCGCGGCGGTCGCGTCGCTGCCGGTCACGTACGTGCGGATCGGCATCGGCGCGGGAGTGGCGCATCGTCGCCTCGGCGGGATCGAGCTGCACCTGCATGCGCTGCCGCTCGGCGGCTACGTCGGCGTTGCGGCCGACGGCAAGACCGCGCGGCTGCGCATCGCCGTGTTCACGCTCGGCGGCATTGCGGCAAATGCCATGCTGCTCGGGCTTGCGGCCTGGCTGTTGCAGGCCGACGCTTTGCCGTCCTTGCCAAGGACTGCGCTCGCCGGATTCGCGCTCGTCCAGTTCGCACTCCTCGTCGGAAGCCTGATCCCGATGTGGGGCCGCGTGAACGGCATTCCCTTCCCCAATGACGGCCTGCAGATCGTTCTGCTGATGCGCCGCCGACACAGCATCGACGCCTATCGGAGCTACGAGCAGGTGCTAGGGCATTACACCCCCGGACGGCCGCCGCAGACGACCGACGCGTCCTCCGTCCTTCGAGCGCAGCTGGCGCGCCCCCTGTGGGTCGATGCCAACGCGCGGCGCGACATGCTCGACGCGCTACGGCGCGAATTGAAGAAGGACGTGATGTCGCCCGAGGAGCGCATGCTGATCCTCAACGTCCTGATCTCGCTCGCCCTGATCTCGCGTGATCCGATCTTCTATCCGCATCTCGACGGCTGGGCCTCGCGCCTCGCCGAGCTCGGCCCCGGCGTCGCCTCGCTGGCGAGCACGCGCGGCGGCGTGCTGGTCGAGCTTGGCCAGTTCGCGGCCGGCAAGGCCGCGCTCGATGCGGTCGCAAAACCGGAGTTCGCGGCGGCCGACCCCTTCGAGGCGACCGACTGGATCATGACCCAGGCCTTCATCGCCCGTGCCGAGGGCGCGCTCGGCAATCCGCGCGCCGGCCGCTCGCGCCTGGTGCGGGCGCGGGAGGCGATCCGTGCCAATGCGTCGTTCGAGGTGCTGCGTCCGCTGATCGAGCGCATCGACCGCGAACTGTTGCCGGGACGCTATCAGGCTCCCGCCTCCACCAGCATTTCGGCGAGCCGGTCCGGCATGTCGACCATCACGTCGTGACCGCACGGCACCTCGCGGGTGCGCCACGACGCGTCCTGGCGCAGGGCATCATAGGCGCGATCGAACCCCGGATTGGCGTAGCTCTTGGCGCGAATATAGGTCTTGCGCGCGATGCGCTCGCGCGCGCCGGTGAGCGCAATCGCGTCCGTGAAGGTCGCGATCGGCTGCGGGACGCACAGCCGGTCGACCCAGGCGCGGTCGGCCGGATTGACCCCGAAGGCTTCCGCGGGCCGCGGCGGGATGCCGAGATCGCTGCGCTGTACCGTCGCGCGGATCGTCTCCCGCACGGCCGCACTGGTGAGCTGCTCCACGCTCTCGCCATTTTGCGGCACGAAGGCATCGAGGAAAACGAGTGCGCGGATCGCGCCCGGCATCTGCTCGGCGACGCCCGAGATGACGAAGCCGCCGTAGGAATGGCCGCACAGGACGACGTCGCCGAGCCCCTCACACGTCATCACGTTGACGATGTCGGTGATGTGGGTCGCGAGGCCGATCCCGGACTCCAGCTGATGCGCGCGCTCGCCGAGCCCGGTCAGCGTCGGCGTGAACACCACATGGCCCCCGGCGCGCAGCCGGTCGGCGACGCGCCGCCAACACCAGCCGCCGTGCCACGCGCCGTGGACCAGGACGAACGTGCAGGACATGGTGCTCCCCCTTGGCTGCTGCGCTCGGATGCCCCCTCTTGGTGCTCCCGTCGGCAGCTCCCCTTGCGTCATCGGGGGCGCCGGCGCCGCCCCTCGACAAATCCCGTCATTCCTGGCACATCGCCGGCGCACACTTCCACCCCCGCCGGATCGGGCCGCGCCCGCGGCCGGTCGCAACCTGCGCGAACAAAGGCTCCCAGCATGACCACCCTGGTTCAAGAGCAATTCGGCCGCAATGCCGCTAGCTATCTCACCAGCAAGCCGCACGCGCAGGGCAAGAGCCTCGACCGGCTGATCGACCTTACCCAGCCGCAACGCGACTGGCGGGTGCTCGACGTGGCGACCGGCGGCGGTCACGTCGCCTACGCGTTCGCGCCGCACGTGGCGCGGGTCTGGGCGACCGACATCACCGACGAGATGATCGCGCAGGTGCGCGACCAGGCGGCGAAGAAGGGTTTCGCCAACCTGCGCGCCGCCCATGCGAAGGCCGAGGCGCTCTCGTTCGACGACGCGAGCTTCGACCTCGTGACCTGCCGCATCGCGCCGCATCACTTCGACAGCATTCCGGCCTTCATTGCCGAGGTGCACCGGGTACTCAAGCCGGGCGGCCTGTTCGGCCTCGTCGACAACGTGGTGATGCCCGGCAGCGTCGGCGACTTCGTCAATGCGTTCGAGCGCTTTCGCGATCCGAGCCATCTGCGTGCCTGGACCATGCAGGAGTGGAACGACGCCCTTGCCAAGCAGGGTTTCGTCATCGCGCACGTGGAGGAGCTCGACAAGGTGATGGAGTTCGCGCCCTGGGCCGCGCGCCACGACGCGAGCATGCAGGCCTTCCTGCGTGCCATGCTGGCGCATGCGGACCCGGCCGCCCGCGCCTCGCTCGATCCGCAAGGCAGCGGTGACAAGCTGACCTTCCACCTGCGGGAGGGCCTGTTCATCGCCCGCAAGGGATGAGGCCGGCTTGTTTGCCGGAGATGTGAAGCACGCTGCGACAATCCGGACGGGGTTTTTGCCCCTATAACCGCGGCGTAAAGTTGCGTTTCGCAAGGTCCTACTGTAGCGTGCAGGATTATATTTATTCTTTTGGAGGGGTGCGGCGATGGCCATCGATCCACGCAGCATCGCGGGACTTCAATTGCAGCTCGACGCATTAGGCGACGAGGCAGAGAAGACCGGCGATCGAGAATTGCGCGAGGCGCTCAATATCGCCCGCATTGCGCTCGCGAGAACCCATAAGATCTTAGCCGAGCGCAGCCTTCATCCGCGGCTGTCGGAAGACCTTTTTGTGCTGCCGGACTTCGATGTGAGCTCTCTTCCCGAGAGTCCGCAAGGCCGCACTCTCCATTTTCAGGTGCCCGACGATTACGAACCTCCTGAGGAACAAGGCCGCACTCTTCGTCTTCAGGTGCCGGACGATTACGAACCTCCTGAGGGCGGCTCCAAAGAGGGCCCCCCCGACTCCAAAATTAGATAACCCGAATGATGACGGACGACGGCGGAGACGCCGCCACTTATCCGACAACAGAGAATTGCCAGATGATGCCCCACCGGAGAACGCCGAGGGAGCCCGACAACGCCGAGGGAGATGAATCGCGCGCGTCCGGCGCCGCTGAGCGCCAGCCGCCGCGTGGTGAGCCGCCTGCCGAACTTCCGTCTCCTCCACCGCCGACCATCATCGGGACACTCGTCGATGAAGCGCCTGACGAGACGGAACTGCGCGGCCATACCGCCGAGATGGATGGACATCCCGAGTATTATTCGCAGATTAAGCTAGTGACCGAGGCGTCACACCGGATTGATTTCGTGCGGTGGCGCGGGCCTCCGCCTCCACCGGAGTACCGGGCATTTCGAAAGCAGATCGAGGATGTCGCCCGAGTGGTGCGCATCTTGTTTGAGGGAGACGAGGCACGACTGCGCGATTTCTTTCGGCAATTGCACGTGACGGCGGACTCCGGCCTGCGCGGTCGACATTGCAGTCTTGAAATTGGAGCGGACAATCTCCAGGACGTGAAGGACAGCATCGCCGACGCATTTCCGGTCATCAGGGAGAAGATTTGGTGGTCGAACCTCTTCATTCTCCTCGGGGTCACAGTGATCTGCGGCGCAGTGAGCGCCATCTTCTACCTGGTCACGGACGCCTGGGTTCCCGATATTGGTGACGGCAAGTCGATCTGGCCAGCGATTCAGCTCGCGGCGTTCCTGATTCCCCTGGGCGCAGCCATTGGATTGTTCGTGGAATTCGTCTTCCGCGTTGGTGATGATGTCCCCTACGAGCAGCTGCGAGCAATCAACCCGGGACGGTGGCGGCCATTTCAGCGCGCCTTCAACACGCTTGTGGTGGCCTATGTGTTCGCCGGCATTCTTGGCCTTGGAGCATTCCAGGTCGGGGTTGCGAGCGTCCTGCTCAATGAATTCATCGACAAGAAGCCGGTCTTGTCGCTCGCAATCGGCTTTGTGACCGGATTTGCGTTCCCATATGTCCGCGACCTCGTGCAGCAATTCCGCCCGATCAGACGCGACGCCACCTGACACAAGTGACAGGCGCTGTCTCGGCAGACACGAGATGCGCTACCCCCGCCGCTCAATACGCGATCAGATCGCCGTCGTCGCGAATCACGTTGACCAGCCGGCGCACGCCGGCTTCTGGCCGGCCGACATTGTGGATGACGACGTCGGCCTCGATTCCCTCGCCCATTGTGGCGGAGCGCGCCATCCGTCCGGCCTGGCTTCCGTCGCTCCCCCGCCCGCGTGCCGCGAGGCGTGATTGCAGCACATCCGGCGGCGCCGTGACGTGCACGACGGTCACGCACGCATAGCGCGTCCGCGCCGCACCGATCATGGTCCTGGACACGTTGCACACGACGCGGCGGCCCGCGCGGATGTCATCGTCGATCGTCGACGGAATGCCGTAGCAGAGCCCATGCGCCTCCCACCACAGGGCGAAATCTCCCGCCGCCGCCGCTCGTCGGAAACTCTCCTCCGACATCGTGTCGTGATCCTCCGCGTTCGTCGCCTCGCGCGTGACCGCGCGGCGCGGAAACACGACGGAAGTATCCGCCCCACAGGCGCCGCGCGCTCCGGCGATCAGCGTGTCCTTTCCGGCGCCGCTCGGGCCGACCACGAGGATGAGGCGGCCGGGGCCGATGCGCCGCGGCCGCGTGTCGCGCGCTGCCGCGATGTCGACCACGCGGCTCATGCGACGCGCACCCCGCGTTGCCAGGTCGCCCGCACCACCGGCACGTCCCCGGCGACGCGGACGCGGATGAGGTCGGCGCGCTTGCCCACCGCGATCTCGCCGCGGTCGGCAAGGCCGACCGCCTCGGCCGGCGTTTTCGTGACGGTGCGAACCGCCGCCGCGAGATCGATCGCCGAAACCGCCGGCAGGCGCAGCGCCGCCATCAGCAGGCTCGCCGGCATGTAGTCGGACGACATGACGTCGAGCACGCCCGCCCGCGCGAGGTCGGCGGTCGCGACATTGCCGGCATGCGAGCCGCCGCGCACCAGGTTCGGCGCCCCCATCAGGACGCGGATGCCTGCCGCGTGCAGCGCCTCGGCGGCCTCGACGGTGGTCGGAAACTCGGCGAGCGCCACACGGTCGCGCACCGCGTCGGCGACGTGATCGAGCGTGGTATCGTCATGGCTCGCGAGCGGCACGCCATGCGCCTGCGCGAGCGCGACGAGCTGCCGATAGTTTCCAGCGGCATGCGCCACCTGATGCTCGCAGCGCTTGCGAAACAGCACGTCGAGCTCGGCGTCGGTCAGTCCGCCTTTCTTGCCGCGGTAGTAGTCGCGCAGCTTGCGCTCGTCGCGGAACTGGCGCTGACCGGGCGTGTGGTCCATCAGCGAAGCGAGCCGCACATCGCTGCGGCCGATGAGCGGCGTCGCCTCGGCCACCACGGTCGGCATCGGCACCTCGCAGCGCAGGTGCAGAAAATGATCGACGCGCAGCATCCGCGCCGCACGCGCCTGCGCGATCGCGCCCGCGAGCGTCTCGGCCTGGCCGTCGACCTCCTCGACGCCCTCCTCGGTCCATACGCGCAGCGAATCGAGCACCGTCGTGATCCCGCTGGTGGCGAGCTGGCCGTCGAACGACACCACGGCGGCGACCGGGTCCCACTGCACCTTGGGGCGGGGCGCGAAGTGCGCCTCGAGATGATCGGTGTGCAGCTCGACCAGGCCGGGCAGAAGCAGGTCGCCCTGCAGGTCGTCGCCGCGCTCGGGCGCGGCGCCTTCGCCGACGTCGGCAATGACGCCGTGGTGGAGCGCGAGCCAGCCGCGCGCGATGACGCGATCGGCCAGCACGATCCGGGCGTTCGTCAGCACGCAGTCCGGCTGTCCCTCGCTCATCGGGTCCCTCATGCGGCGGCGGCGAAGCGCGTCATGTCGATGACGTCGTCGGCGATCCGGTCGCGGACGGCCTCGTCGTGCACGATGGCGACGATCGCGGCGCCGCGCCGCTTGCGCTCGGCAATCAGCTCGACCACGACCTCGCAATTCCTGGCGTCGAGCGACGCCGTCGGCTCATCGAGCAGCAAAATCGGAAAATTCGGCAGGAACCCGCGGGCGATGTTGACGCGCTGCTGCTCGCCGCCCGAGAACGTGGCCGGCGGCAGTCCCCATAGGGACCCGGCGATGTTGAGGCGGCGGAGCAGCTCGGCCCCTTCCCGGCGCGCGAGGTCGCGCGGCGTTCCGCCGGCGACGAGCGGCTCGGCGACCACGTCGATTGCGGCGACGCGCGGAACCGCGCGCAGGAACTGGCTGACGTAGCCGATCGTATCCCGACGCAGCGCCAGAATGCGGCGCGGATCGGCGGCGGCGACGTCGATCTGCTGCGCGCCCCGCTGCACCAGGATCCGCCCGCGATCGCAACGGTAGCTGCCGAAGATCATCTTGAGCAGGGACGATTTGCCGACGCCGGAGGGCCCTGCCAGCACCACGCATTCGCCGCGGCTGACCGCGAAGGTCACGTCCGCGACCACCGACAGGCGGATCCCGCCCTGCAGATGCATGGTGAAGCTCTTGCCGATGCCGACGAGTTCAAGCGCGAGCGTCATGGGCGGATCGGTCTCCGGTCATTCGGTCTTCTGGTCATTGCGGGGGATTCCTGTCATATCGGCCCCATCCTCATGGCGGCAGAATCGAAGCGACGAGCAGCTGCGTGTAGGCTTCGCACGGATCGTCGAGCACCTGGTCGGTCAGCCCCGTCTCGACCATCTGCCCGCCCTTCATCACGATCATGCGATGCGACAGCATCCGCGCGACCGCGAGATCGTGCGTCACGACCACGACCGAGAGCTCAAGATCGGCGACGAGGCCGCGCAGCAAGTCGAGCAGGCGCGCCTGCACCGAAACGTCGAGCCCGCCGGTCGGCTCGTCCATGAAGATGAGCCGCGGCGCGGTCACGAGATTGCGGGCGATCTGCAGGCGCTGGCGCATCCCGCCCGAATAGGTGCGCGGGCTGTCGTCGATGCGCCTGCGATCGATCTCGACGCGGTCGAGCCAGCCCAGCGCCGCGCCGCGGATGCGCCCGTAGTGGCGCTCGCCGACCGCCATTAGCCGCTCGCCCACATTGGCGCCGGCCGACACCGCCATGCGCAGGCCGAGTGTTGCGTCCTGGTGCACGTAGCCCCAGTCGGTCCGCGCCAGAAGACGCCGCTCCGCCTCCCCGAGCGAGGCGAGATCGCGCGTCGCCCCGTCGCGCATGCGATAGAGCACGCGCCCGGCGCTCGCCTCGATCTGGGCGGACAACAGCTGCAGCAGGGTCGACTTGCCCGAACCCGACTCGCCCACCACGGCAATCACCTCGCCGGCGTGGAGGCTGAACGAGACGTCGCGGCAGCCGAGCTGCCGGCCGTACCACTTGGTGAGCCCCTCGGCGATCAGCAGCGGCGCGTCGTCGCTCGCCATCATGGCGACACCGGCGCGAGATCGACGCGAAAGCAATAGCCGTAGCGCTCGAATCCGAGCGATTCGTAGAACGCATGAGCGCGCTCGCGGCGCGCGTTGGACGACAGGGTGAGCTTGTAGCAGCCCTTCTCGGCGCTCTTATGGCGCGCGAAGTCCATCATCGCCCGGCCGACGCCGCGCCCCTGCACCGCGGGCGCGACCGCCACGTCCTCGACGACGGCGGACGGGCGTCCGAGATGGCCGAGATTGTCCATCACCAGCAGCGCAAAGGTGCCGACGATCTCGCCGTCGAGCTCCGCCACGTAGAGCGTATAGTCGGGATAGGCCGCGAACCGCGCCCACAGGCGGCGCGCGTCGTCGGCCGACAGCATGCGGCCGTCGTCGAACCCGGGCTGTGCGTAGAGACCGAGCACGGCCGCAAGGTCGTCCTCCGTGGCCGAGCGCACCAGGACGGCGGGCGGCTCAGCCACGATCGGTCTCCATCTCGGCAATGTCGGCTGCGGCGTTGGATGCGGCGGGCTCCGGCCGGCTCGCCCGGCGCCGCTCGCAGTAGTCGGTGTCCGAGCAGACGAACATGCGTCCGCCGCGATCGTCGGTGATGACCTCGTCGAGGAAGCTCGCTTCCGAACCGCACAGCGCGCAGGCGCCGTCGAGCCGGTAGCGCTCGAACGGATGGTCCTCGAAGTCGAGGGAGATCACCTCGGTATAGGGAGGAATCGCATAGATGCGCTTCTCGCGGCCGGCGCCGAAGAGCTGCAGCGCGGCGCAGCGGTTCATCTTGGGATTGTCGAATTTCGGCGTCGGCGAGGGATCCGTCACGTAGCGGCCCTCGACCCGGACCGGATACGCGTAGGTCGTGGCGATATGGCCATGGCGGGCGATGTCCTCGTAAAGCTTGACGTGCATGAGCCCGTATTCGGCGAGCGCGTGCATGCGCCGCGTCTCGGTCTCGCGCGGCTCGAGGAAGCGCAGCGGCTCGGGGATCGGCACCTGAAACACCAGGATCTGATGCTCGGCGAGTGGCGCTTCGGGAATGCGATGCCGGGTCTGGATCACGGTCGCGTCAGCGGTGCGGGTGGTGGTGCGAACGCCCGCGGTGCGCACGAAGAACTTCCGGATCGACACCGCATTGGCAGTGTCGTCGGCGCCCTGGTCGATCACCTTGAGCACGTCGTCGGGCCCGAGCACCGCGGCGGTCACCTGCACGCCGCCGGTGCCCCAGCCATAGGGCATCGGCATCTCGCGGCTCGCGAACGGGACCTGATAGCCCGGGATCGCCACCGCCTTGAGGATGGCGCGGCGGACCATGCGTTTCGTCTGCTCGTCCAGATAGGCGAAGTTGTAGGCGGGCAGGTCGAGCTCGGCGCTCATTCGGCGGCCTCCTTGACCGGGGCGGCCGCGGCCGCAACGAACTCGGCGCGCAGGCGGCGAACCAGACCGAGCTCGGCCTGGAAGTCGACATAGTGCGGCAGCTTGAGGTGCTCGACGAAGCCGGTGGCCTGTACGTTGTCGGAATGGGAGAGGACGAACTCCTCGTCCTGCGCCGGCGCCCTCGCCTCCTCGCCGAGCTCGCGCGCGCGCAGCGCCCGGTCGACCAGCGCCATGCTCATCGCCTTGCGCTCGCAATGGCCGAAGCCGAGCCCGTAGCCGCGGGTGAAGCGCGGCGCCGCCGTCGCCGAGCCGGCGAACTGGTTGATCATCTGGCACTCGGTCAGCGTGATGCACCCGAGCGGCACCGCGAAGTCGAGCTCCGGCGGGGTGAATTCCAGCTCCACCTCGCCGAGGCGGATCTCGCCCGCGAACGGATGGTTGCGGCCGTAGCCGCGCTGGGTCGAATAGCCGAGCGCCAGCAGGTAGCCTTCGTCGCCGCGCGCGAGATTCTGCAGCCGCCCGCCGCGCTCCGCGGGAAACGACAGCGGTGCGCGGGTGAGATCACCCACTGGCGCCTCCGGCTCCGCCTGCGGCGCCTCCTCGATCAGATCGCCATGCGCGAGCAGGTCCGTGACCCGCGGCAT
>Ga0126384_10001018_pt1 | contig 16312 bp, 12 predicted proteins | sample PanSoiMetPlot_36_FD_92543 | JGI IMG/M metagenome (GOLD analysis project Ga0126384, IMG submission 92543) | Tropical forest soil microbial communities from Panama - MetaG Plot_36 | ecosystem: Environmental > Terrestrial > Soil > Tropical forest > Bulk soil | place: Panama | collected 2016-02-17 | reverse complement strand
CGGGAACAACGGCCGACCGCGTTGCAGCAACCGGGAAAATAAGCCAACCCTCCAAACAAGCTCCAGCAGCATCGGAACCGGCTCCTCGAGCGTTATCGCAGTCTGAGATCGATTCATCGCAAGTGACCTCTCAGCCGCCTCCAAAGAAGACCGGAGTGGCGATTGCGACCGGAATCGTAATCCTCCTGTTGGTGGCTGGCGCAGGATATGTTGGGTGGTTGCTCTTTGGTCGAGCGAGACCTGCACCCCCTCCTCCACCTGTGGTTGTTGAACAGCCTCCACCGCCAACGCCCGTTCCGGAGAAGCCGCCGGCGCCGGTGATTCCCGAGGGAATGATTTCCGTTAATGCCGGGACATACACGATCGGCAGAGATGGCGCTGATCCACTGGAGCATCCCGAGCACAAGGCTGACGTTCGTCCTTTCTACATCGATAGGACGGAAGTCACTAATGCAGCATACAAGAAGTTCGTAGACGCTACCGGTCGCAAGCCACCGAGTAATTGGACCGGCAACGCCTTTCCTGAAGGCAAAGGCGATTGGCCGGTTACGGGTGTGACCTGGCAAGATGCTGCTGACTACGCGGCCTGGGCGGGCAAACGCTTACCCACTGAAGTTGAATGGGAGGCGGCCGCAAGGGGCGCGGAAGCTCGAATTTATCCCTGGGGAAATGAATGGCGAACAGGCGTTGCCAACATCGGTCAAAAGCCGGATAAGATCAGTTCGGAGCAATATCCCGCGGGTGTAAAGCAGGTTGGCCAGTATCCTGACGGCGCAAGTCCAGTGGGAGCGCTTGATATGATCGGCAACGCATGGGAATGGGTGGCCGATGAAATCAAGGTCTACCGTGGAAACACCGAGAGCACGTTGAACCTCACGCCGGGCACAACCTTTCGAGTGATTCGCGGCGGGGCTTACGACGGAAGCAAGAGCAACGATGCGGCCTACCGAGGATATCTTGACGGCAGCCAACCCTACCCCAAAGTTGGCTTTCGATGTGCGAAGGACGCGAAGTAAAAGCGTCACCGAAGTCCCCGGAAAACCATCCACGCAGAGATTGTGTGAAGTATTAGGACTGTTCACATCATCTCTCTTCTGACCACGGACTCTTATGCGATTGAGCCTGAAGCTTGCAGTCCTCTGCGCTCTCGCCGCTTTCATTCCCCTCGTCATAGTTTCCCTCCTGGTTATTTCTCAGGCTTCCTCCCGAACGCGCAGCCAGGCTTTTGAGCATCTGCGCAGCGATGCTCGCGTGGTTGCGTCTCTCTGTGACAAGAGGCTGATTGAGTTACGCGCCGTCGCTCAAACGCTGGCTGATGAAGTGGCAAACCGCGCGCTGGTCAGTGCCGACAATCTGGATCGAAACAATGCGGCAGCGCTTGCGCGTTTACAAGACCAACTACCACGAACCCAGAGTGAAGCTTCACTTGATTTTGTGATTGTCGCCGACCCCCTTGGTAGAGTCATTGCTCGACACAACGACCGACCAGCAACCGGAGAAACGCTGCTTGATACGGGAGATAAGAACGCCCTCGCGGAGCGGGTTATATCAGGAGGGAACATACCGGCTGCTGCGTGTCTTGTTGAACGTGGTGAGCGTTATACGAGATTAGGTCTGGACAGGATAGCGCAGGTTCATCTGCTGGATGGAACAACTTTGGATCAGGCGCTGATGCTCGAGGCCTGCGCCCCGATCTTCAGCAGCGGACGGTTTGTAGGGATAGTTTTGATTGGGCAGATGCTCAACACTTATTACAAATCTCGGGCAAGCTCGAGCCCGCTGCAAACGCCGCTGGTCGCAGAGGCCAGACAAATTCTTTCGTACGCCGGTGAGGAAGCCGGGGCGGTGATTTCACTGGACAGAGCAATTGTGGCTTCGAGCGTACCGTCGAGCAACACTCGCGAGGCGTCCGGCGGTCCCGCTTTGGTTGGAGCAATTCGCGATGTCTCCAAGACAGAGGAGGCCTTTCGGCATGATGAGAACCGCTACGTTGTCGCCTGGCAACCGTTGAAAGCGCTGGATGGATCCCAAATAGGCGCGATTGGCGTTGCGCGTTCCGAAGGAGAGATGGAAGGGGTCGCTGGAACTATCGCTATTCTGATTGGCGGCGTAGCGACGCTGTTGGCGGCAGCGGCCGGATTCGTGTTTGGGCGCGCAATTGGAGCGCGGCTCGAAGATCTGAAAGAGGCCGCCGGCCGATGGAGCCTGGGTGATTTGAGTACACTCGCCCGGGATCGGGAACCGTTTCTTGCGAGGTGGATTCCAGCAGAATTCCTGAAGGACGAGGTCAATCACCTCGCTGAACAACTCGATCAGATGCGGGGGACGTTTCGGCAGGCGCTTGAACGAATGCGCAAGAGATGAACGGAATTGGGCAAGGCTGAAGCGGGCGACCTCTCCGTGTACGGAAACTGATCGAAACCGCCCTGACATTGGAGGAATTTCATCGTATAATCCTCGCGCGTAAATCGGCGGGCGGGAGATAATGAATTTGTCCGTCCTGATTATTTGCCTTCCCCAACTATATCGCGTGAGGCTTGCGCGATGGACGCACATCAACGGAGGTTTCTAAATATGAGAGTGAAACTCGTGACGTTTTGCATCACCGCAGTTGCTACTCTGGCGCTTGTAGTACAGGCATCGTCGCAGGCGGTCGCACAAGGAAACGCCAACAAACCGGCCGCTAAAAAGAAGGCTCCGCCCCCGCCACCTCAGGCCAAACCGGCAAATGCGCCCGCGCCAGCCCCAGCCGAAACTGCCGCCAAGCCGAAGCCAAAACCAAAGAAGAAGGCCGCTATGGCTGGAGTGCCAAAAGGCGTTCCAAATTGCATCAAGCGTCTTTCTCAAATGGCCGCCAAAGATCCTCTGATCGACTATTTCGGACATCCCTCGGAGATTATCAACGACGGCCTCCTGTGGAACGACCCGAAGTCACACTGCTCGGTCGCGAGTGACGAAGCGATGAAGAAGAAGGTACTCGATCTGGCGGAAGCATGGCGAAAGAAGGATGCCACGCAAGTTCGCTCGATCCTTGGGGAACTTGAAGGATCAGCGAAGTAATTTAGATCTTCTTTGCATATCCATCGGTCTTGCTCCGGGCAATCGGATTCTTCCTTTGTCCGGAGCCGACCACGCTTATCGGCCTCCTACGTTTGTTACCTGCCCCATTGCTTGACATGCCGAGAGCCCCTCGGCTAGTTTCAAATCAATCACTGCATGCAAATATCGTCAGTATTGTTGAAGTCAATCGTATTCCAGAGACTAGTCATTGGTCTGCTGGTAGCACTCTACGCTGTTCTTAGCGCTGCTTGTGGTTTGCTCCCATCAGATTCAAAAATTGATGAGGGTATCGTAAACGTTCCAAAGCTGAAGATACGTTCATCAACCGCCCTCGCTGCTCTTGACCTTGCGGAAGTGAAGCGCGGCGATCGTCTGGAAATTCTCGAACAGGCGCAGGTCAAGACCCCAACCCGCACAAGTGAGTGGTACAAGGTCCGAACAAAGAGTAAAGACGCAACCGAGGGCTGGGTGGAAGCTCGATACGTTATTAACAAATCAATTGTCGACAAGACCCAGGAATTATTCGAGAAATCCAAGAGCATAACCTCGCAAGGCACCGGACGCCTGAAGGTGCAAACAAAACTTCGCGCAGAGGCCGGCGGCGACGTGATTTCGTATCTCAGTCGCGGAATGATGGTCGATATCGTCGGCAAGGCTCGGACTGTGTTCAAGCCCGAGAAGCAACAGGATTCCGATGACAGCGAAGATGCCGACGAACCTGAAACGCGCACAGTGATCTGGTATCAGATTCGCCTCCCGGAATCGGAAGTCCTGCGCGCCGGTTGGGTCGGAGCGCAGCAGGTGCAGCTCGATACTCCTGACGAAATACTGTGGCTCGAGGGCGAGGGCCGCAGATTCACCGGCTGGGTTGTTTTCGATCAGACCAAACCGAAGAAGGGCGAGCCAAAAGACAATTACATCGCGCTAATGAAGAATTTGAGTACGGAAGGCCCGATCGATTTCACCAGGCTTTGGATACTGACCTACCTGCCGGATAAGGGCCGCTACACCGGTTCTTATATTGAAGACAGCTTGCACGGGGTGCTCCCTGTAAGCATTCACCCTGATCACAAAGGGTTCACAATTCACGAGCTTGATGAAAGCGGCAAACCCGTTCCTGTTGAGTACGAGGCCATCAGGACCGATCCGTCACACCTTCGAGTAAAACGTATCACGCCTAAGATTTATTACCGGAAGCCTGCGGCCAAGGGTAAACCGCCAGCAAAGCACCGAAACTGAGCTTAGAGCACTCTTCTATTCTCTGAGCACTCGCCTTTTCTCACGTAGTAACGACTTCAGTCGTTCTTGTTCGTATTTGAATGAGGAACGACTGAAGTCGTTACTACGTGGACTCCTCTCCTCAGGATGCTTGCTTGATTGATTCTTCGAGTGTGTCTGCGACAGCCCACGCCAGCAGCTCGACCATCGGCTTTGTATTCATCCTGGTCGCCTCATCAAGCGCAACTAAATACTCCGCATTCATCTCGGCTTTGATTACCAGCGGCGGCAGGTCGCTGCGCAAAGTAAACAGACTTGCCGCAACTAACGACGTCTGTTCATTTTTTTCCTCGAACGGTTGAATCTCGATCAGCCGAAGCAGGACTAACGCGGCCTGTTCAATCGGATTCAATTCCGCAAAGGAGTCCGCGGTGTACCATCGACAAGCGCTCTCGAGAAGCGCAGGCAAATGCTCTGGTGGAGGTGGCTTCCGGGTCGCGGTTATTATGCCCTGACTTTTTCGGAAACCTGCGTCGTGCGCACTATGAATGTCCAGAATGAGGTCAGTTGTGAGTTCCGCGCTCTTACCTTGTACGCGAGCCAGCGCTGCGATCCTGCGCAAAGAAGTCAGCAATGCGGCTACTCCGTTCGCGGCATCAGTTTGAACTGCGGGTTCAGAAGAAACCAGATGCGCGATTCTCTCACTGTCGAGATTGACTCCTTCAAGTGCGAGCGTGGAATGGATGAACTCAGCCTCAGTCCAGTGTTCGAGCTTTTTCTTCTGGTCACTCGAAAGTTTGAGTGAGGTGAGCTGTTTGTGGTTTTCGCTGACTCGCTTGATCCATTCGGAGGTTCCGCGAGCGAATAGAACGGACGGCGTGCTTCTGTTCGGAGGTCGCTGCATCACTTATACCGGGTTCCGTGTTTTATGACCATTGTAACATTCTGGAGGAGGTCGATATATCTTAGAACATCTCCGCGGACTGCGATGATGTCCGCGTATTTGCCTTCGCTGACCGTTCCAACTTGATTGTCCACCCGCATCAGCACCGAAGGCCAGTACGTCGCCGCGCGAATTGCCATCATCGGGTCTACTCCTAACTGGTTCACCCACGCATCGAGTTCATGCCAGGTGCTCTGGCTGTGAAACTTCATTGGTATTCCACTGTCGGTTCCTATGAGTAGGACGACACCCGATTCACTTAGCTGCTGGAACTTGCGTTTCAAAGTAGGTCTTCGATTTGGTGTGATCTGAAAATAGGAAAGACGCTCCGGGTGCGCAAGCGATTGTTTGATGTCGGCAATGATGGGCTCGGTCAATCCCACCTGCCACGATGGATCATCAAGTGCTTCAGGATTGTCGCGGGTGTATTCGTAGTTTAGTAATCCTTCAATAGTCGGCGTCCAAAACAGCGGGCCAAGGTTCATCTTCGCCGTACGCTCGCGCAACATTGCCAGAATATCTGCGGGATATTCTGGTGAGGCGGCAAGACCAGTGTGCTCGAAACAATCCACACCGACCTGAAGTCCTCTGCGAATTTCGTCGGGCCGGTGCGAGTGTGCGACTACTGTGAGGCGGTGCTTGTGAGCTTCGTCGACTACTGCCTGTACCTCCTCCAATGTCATTTGATCCTGATCGATCAGCTTGATGCAGTTGACGCCTGCATCAGCGAGCTTGCGGACCTTCTCACGAGCGTCTGATGCCCCGTTTACCCCCCATCGAAAGTATTCAGTACCGGGATAAGGCTCATGTTGAATAAAAGGTCCCGAGACGTACAGCGTTGGGCCAGGAAGCTTGCCGGAGTTTATTCGATCTCGAACCGAGAGGCTCTCCTTCAGAGGTCCTCCGAGATCACGTGCACTCGTTACTCCGGCCAGGAGCAGTTGCTTTGCAGAAGCAGGCATGATCACTGACTCCTGCAATGGCGGATAGGTTTTGTCCCAATGAGCATAGTCGCTGTGACCATTAATCATCAGGTGGACGTGCATGTCCCAAAGTCCGGGAAGGACAGACATACCTTCGGTGGAGATGACCTCCGTCCCTTTTGGAATCGGAAGAACGCCGACTTGTCCCACAGCTTTGATCCGTTCACCTTCAATGATGATTACGCTGTTGCGAATCGGCTTGCTTGCAAACCCGTCGATGAGCGTGCCGCCAACGAGCGCTTTGAGACCTTGGGGCTCGGCAGTACTTTGATTGGTTATCGTAAAGACACCGAGTGCCGCAAATGAGAGAGCCATGGCTGTTGATATTGCGCGTGCTTTCAGTGTTTTCATTCGAGCCTCCTCGAGCGAGGTGTAGTTTTATGTCGCGCGTACGAAAGTTGCAACTGAGGTAGGTGGATTGATCGATAATGTGGTTAGACCTTGTATGCAGCTAACACCAGCAGTATTGGAGAATCCAGGTACTTTTCAGCTGCCGGAACAGATTCGATCAGATCCCTATCGCCGTTGAATTCCTGGGCGTAGATTCCTCCAAATCCTGCTTCATCCAGGAGCTGAAGATGATCTGCCAGCGAATAGTGAATTGCGCCGAGGCGATACTCGACACCCTGTTGTTCGAAGTTTGCTTCGATCCCGGCCGCCGACATTTCCGGGTGATAAACAGAAAATACCAGCCTTCCACGCGGACGTAAGATTCGATAGAACTCAGAGTACACCGAACCGAGGTCGCTCAAATGTTCTCCTATCAGAGCACACAAGATCGCGTCAAAGGCGCCGTCTGGAAACGGGAGAGTTGCGTGAAGATCGGCGAGCGCGAGGGGGAAATCATCAAGTTGTCGTTGAGCTACCTGAAGCATACCGATCGAGAAATCTATTCCGATGGCAGTTGTACTGGCCGCCAGTAGAGGCTTCAGGTTTCTGCCGGTCCCACAGCCCGCGTCGAGTATGAGTTCGCCCGCAGCGGGAGCGAGGATCTTGATGGTGTGACGCGAATCCATCGTAACCACTGGATTTGGAGTAGACTCATAGGTCGCTGACCACAGGTCATAGCCTTGCCGTACGCCGACTCGTTCCTTTTTGTTTGGAGGTGGCATGAGTAGGGGTTCGGGATTAGGGATTGGGGTTGGTTTGTCCCTGGGCGTAGCCGTTCGCCGTTTTTGCGTTCATGTTCGGCAAGGCTACGCTTGATCGACCAACTTCGATCCAGATCCCAAACCTGAATTCGAATCCTAACTCCACCCGCTTAAAACCCCAAACCCTAATTCCCCCAACCCCCAACTCCTAACCCCCAATCCCCATCCCTAGCCCCTAACCTCCAACCTTGCTACAATCTCGGTGGGTTAAACAGGCTTCCCGCAGGTTAGCGGCTACAATGCAGACCGAACGAGAACTCAGAAAACAAATTGTCGAAATAGGCCGGCGTATTTACGAGCTTGGTTTTGTCGCCGCCTCGGACGGCAACGTGAGCGCTCGGCTTCCAGACGGAAACATCCTGACTACGCCAACCATGGTCTGCAAAGGGCGTATGACCGAGGATATGCTCGTCCTGGTGGATATAGACGGGAACAAAAAGCGTCGCGATGAGCGTAATCCGTCGTCCGAGTTCTCAATGCATAAGACGATCTACAAGCTTCGGCCGGATGTTCATGCGGTCGTCCACGCGCACCCTCCATTCGGAACCGGTTTTGCCGTAGCAAATGTTCCATTGGACAAGCCGCTTCTGTCAGAGGTGATATTGACGCTTGGATGCGTCCCACTCACAGGATACGGAACCCCTTCAACCGAGGAGTTGCCACAGTCACTCGCGCCATTCATCCCGCACCACGATGCGTTGTTAATGGCAAATCACGGTGCGGTGGCATACGGACCCGACCTCGAGCTGGCCTTCGCGCGAATGGAGACGCTCGAGCACTTTGCGAAGATAACGCTTGTTGCGCGTTTGGTTGGACGTCCACACGAGCTGCCACCGGAAGCGATAGAAAAGCTATTGGATGTGCGAGAACGTGCGGGTTACATGCCGGCGGGGGCGCGGGGCTGCCAGGCTTGCGGATTTCCACAGGGACATTCATCCACCTGTGCTGTAGGTCACGCGACTCACTCATACGCCTCGAACGGAGATGATACGGTTACCTTATCCAGAAGGGAGCTGACGGCGCTGATTACGGAAGCAGCGCGGCTGGTCGCTCGCGAAATAAAGAACTAGTCTTTGACAAGTCATCAGCAGTGCAAACGAAAATGATAGATGAGGAGATCACATGGAAGCTCTTGGAATGATTGAGACGAAGGGGTTGGTGGCAATGATTGAAGCGGCTGATGCGATGGTGAAGGCTGCTAATGTAACTCTGATTGGCTACGAAAAGATCGGCGCGGGGTTAGTCACCGCTATCGTGCGCGGAGATGTTGCGGCGGTGAAGGCTGCGACTGACGCTGGAGCCGCAGCTGCTCGACGCGTAGGCGAGCTCGTAAGCGTTCATGTGATTCCGCGACCGCATTCAGCGGTTGATGAGAATATGCCTGTGACCTACGAATCCAGAGAGAAGTAGAGTTGATTACTGAGAACTAAGGCGTAACAGGTTCGCCTGCTGACGCAGACTCGTCGAGCTAAATCATGATTCTTGCCCGAATAGTTGGGACGGTAGTAGCGACGCGAAAAGATGACCGCCTTCACGGCCGCAAGCTTCTGGTCGCGCGGTTGGTTGGTGTTGATGGCCAGGATGAAAAGGGTCACCTTGTTGCAGTTGATACCGTAGGCGCAGGAATCCACGAGGTGGTATTGATAGTGCAGGGCAGCTCCGCCCGAATGGCTTTCGGATGCAAGGAATGCCCGATCGATGCGGCGGTAGTTGGAATTGTTGATACGGTGGAAGTGAGTAGTCCGTGAAAGACGCATGAACACCATCCGAATAGCACTGGCTCAGATCAATCCGACTGTCGGCGACCTTGAAGGTAATGTTGGTCAGGTGCTCGATTACATCTCGCGAGCGCGAGCGGTCTCTGCTGACATAGTTGCATTTCCGGAACTTGCGCTTACCGGTTATCCTCCCGAAGATCTACTGCTCAAACCTCACTTCGTTCGCGAAAATCTTGCCGCACTCGAAAGCGTCATTGCTTCTGCCGGAGACCTGATGGTTGTGGTCGGGTTTGTAGATACCGACGGCTCCGATATCTATAACGCGGCGGCGGTTATCGCGGGCGGAAAACTGGTTGATTCATATCGCAAGAATTTCCTACCCAATTACGGGGTTTTCGATGAGGAGCGTTATTTCCAGAGAGGTACCAATTGTCCGGTGTTCTCGCTTGGAGATGCGCATATTGGGCTGAATATCTGTGAGGATATTTGGTATCCGGGCGGTCCGACCAAATTGCAATCGCTCGTCGGCGACGCGCACATCATAATCAACATTTCCTCCTCTCCGTATCACGCTCGAAAGATTCTGGACCGCGAACGAATGCTGTGCACGCGCGCGGAGGACAACGCGGTTGCGCTCGCCTATTGCAATTTGTTTGGTGGGCAGGACGAGTTGGTCTTTGATGGGAACAGCGTGATCATCAACGAACAGGGTCGCATAATCGCGCGAGGTAAACCTTTTGCTGAAGACCTGGTGGTCGCGGACATCAACATTGAACGTGTCTTCTCGGAGCGCTTGCACGACCCCCGCAGACGCCGCGAAAAGTTGCAGGTTCTAGCCAATGAGGCGCTCTACTCAATCGATCTTACGGACATTGTTACGAACTCAAAAGAAAGGTCTCCCATCGCCGAGCGGGTCGAGGCCCGACTGGAAGATGCAGCGGAGATATACGCAGCCCTGGTGACTGGGACTCGCGATTACGTATGGAAGAACGGTTTCGACAAAGTTTATCTCGGCTTGTCGGGCGGTGTTGACTCGGCGTTGACCGCGGTGATCGCCGCTGAGGCGGTCGGACCGGATGGAGTGAACGCTGTTTACATGCCGACAAGCTACTCAGCGGAGGAGTCGGGTCGCGATGCGAAGCAACTTGCTGAGAACCTCGGAATACACTTTCAGGTAATCGAGATAGAAGAGACCTTCAAAGAATACTTGAGAATGCTGGTTCCTTCGTTCAACGGGCTTCCTGCAGATACGACAGAGGAAAACCTCCAGGCTCGGATTCGCGGCAACATTCTTATGGCGCTCTCCAACAAGTTTCAAGGACTGGTCTTATCAACCGGAAACAAGAGCGAGATGAGCGTGGGGTACTCGACCTTGTATGGCGATATGGCTGGCGGTTTCTCGATGTTAAAGGACGTGCCCAAGACTCTGGTATATGAGCTGGTCGAATATGTGAATGTGCGAGGCGATCATCCTGTAATTCCGGGCTATATTGTTACGAGAGCTCCATCAGCCGAGCTACGACCTAATCAGACAGACCAGGATACGCTTCCGCCTTATTCAGTGCTTGACGAAATACTGGAGGCATATATCGAGAAGGACATGAGCGCGGAAGCCATCGTAGAGTTGGGATTTGCGCGCGAAACAGTCAGGTGGGTGATAGACCGGGTGGACTCGGCGGAGTACAAGCGACGCCAGTCGCCCCCGGGAATCAAGATTACCTCAAGGGCATTCGGGAGAGATCGCCGGATGCCCATCACGAACAAGTATCACAATTGAACCAGCCTTACTTGCTCGGAATCGGCGAGGGCTCGGGCTTTCGTATCGGAATCCTGCGACGAACCACTCTCCAAATCAGCCAAAGAGGCAGACCAAAAAAGATTGTAATTGGGACTAAGACAATAACCGCCTGGATGACAAAAAGAACTATCGAGGCTGCTGTATCAACCGCATCGCCGAATGCGCGCTTTATTGTCGTGCCAAAGCCGGTGGTGCTGGCTGCGATGATCGGCTGCGGCATTTGAAGCGTAATAGTGATGGTTGATAGGGCTGCCTGATTTTCTAGAAAGCGACGGCGGCCTTCGAGCCGTTCGATCTCTGTGCGTACCTCGCCCAGCTGGCTCTGGACCTCGAGCGCGTCGGTAACCTTTCGTGCCTGTTTCATGATCTCCAGGAACTGAGCTTCGAGGGCCTTCTTTGTCCGGAGTCGTGCTTCCAGGTCGAGGTATTCTTCGGATACGTCCTGGCCACTGACCTTTTCGTTGATCACTCGGCCGCCGAAACTGTGAATCTGACTCAGTGCGGTCTCAAAGCGGGAAGCCGGTATGCGTGCGATTACGGTGACAGTCTGTGTGGCTCTGGCTTGTGTGCCTCCGTCGTTTTGTTTGAGGTCGGAGGTGACGATGAAACCGCCGTTGTTTTCTGCAATGGCGGTGATTTGTCTAAGACCTTCGGTGGGCGAGTCCGTCTCGATGGTCAAATTCGCATCGCGGATGATTTTTCGGTCACTGGCCTGAGTCGACGCTTGAACAGTGCTGATGACGGATAGCGTGGCTTGTTCGGCGTCGCTGACGACTGGTGGACCGGAATTGTCTTCGTTGTCGCCGCTGTGTCGCGCTGGCACCGGTCTTGAGCGAACGAACTCTTGAACCGCATTAGTCGCTTGCGGTAATGACGCTGCAGCTGGCTTCTCCGCTTGCGGTGTTGCATTAGCTGGGGCGGATCTACTCGAGTGGTCGTTGGGTTTTTCCTCTGCACAACTGCAACACAGTATAAGCGAACACACGACTCCCGTTATCAAGAGGTATCTCATGTTTTGTAACCTCCGATTACTTAGACCATCACGGGCAGGGAAAGTTCCAACAATAGATCGATCAAACACGCTCAACTTGCAGATTCTGGTAAGGGATTGATGCGCGGGACAACTCCAAAAAGTTTGTCAGAAAAAAAGGGGGCCAATTGATGGCCCCGCCATGATGCTTCTAGAAACGACTTGTCAAGATTTAGAAATTATTCCTTCACGGGGTTCTCGACGATGTCTACTTTCAGCGCCGTCAACGTCGCGGCGACTTCTTTCTGCTCCTTCTCCGGGACCTTAAAATTTCGTCAACGTTGCCACAAGATGTTTTAGCGCGATATTCCAGTCCTGCTCGGAGATTCCGAGACCCTTGTGTGCTGTCTTCGATCTTGTACTACGTTGCTCACCCCGAGCTTGGATTTGAAACTACCTGAGGAGGAGGGCGCGAGAAGTGGACGGCTTCCCGCACCCCCATTTGAGCCTCTCGACTCTCAGGCGAAAGTCGGTTTTTGGCAGGGATGAGGCTCAATTCCCGGAAGTCGAGAGGGATTAGGTCCCAACTCCCGGGATACTTTGGCCGGCGTGAAGGAACCGGCCTTTCCGGCGGCTACTTTCATAATGGAGGGCGCCGCCGCGTATGAGACCAGATATAAATTGCCCCTGCTAAACCATCGCCCTTTCGTTCCTCCGAAAATCTCTTCTACTGCTATATGACAGGACGGAATTTGTATTTCTTCCAGTGCACAAATTTTTTTTAAAAAAAGTCAAAAGGGGGACCTTTTGGGTCTGTGTCGGTTAATGATTCGTTAACGTCAACACTGCTTACTGGCTAGTTTGGGCCTGGAGGGTTGTGAATTGCGGAAGGCGTCAGTCGGCTTGAGAGGTAGGAGGGACCGGCATCGAATCAGCTCCAGAAACCGATTCGACGGAGTACGAAGAAAACTGCAGACCGGACGGTCTACTGTGAAAGCCGCAGACTAGTCTACGGTACGACGCCTTTCAATTATCCTTCCACTCCGGAATTCGACCCGGAGTCCAGGGAGCTCCAGCGGCCTCCATCGCCTTTTCCAGCCTGGCCAGATCTCCTTCCACCAAAGGCCGAAGCTGGCTAAGCACCTGCTCAAACTCCTGAGCAGCGACCTCATAGTGCTGTCTTTGTGTCTGAGTAGGAGCCGATGTGGACATTCTTTGATCGGAGACGATCGTGCCCACTCGTTCAACGATTGAAGGCGGAAGAGTCTCCTGACGCTGCCGAAGCGCCACATCGCCGCGCAGAGCGCGCAGAATATCGTTCGTGCGCTTTTCGATCGAGGCCGCATCATCTGTGAGCTTTGCCTCGGCGGCGGGCGTTTCGTGGAGAGCCCGTTTGATCTGGACAAGCCGGCCCTTTACCTGGTTCGCGGTTTCCACTGCTCCTGAAACCGCTCGTTGTAACCGAGCCACTTTTTGCTGGAATTCAACAAGAGCGGCTCGATCAGGAGCCGCCATCGTATTCTGTCCGTCCACGAACACATTGAATTCCTGTGGCCCGGCAAGTTTGCTCGTTACTCCGGTGACCCGTTTGGAAAGCATAACCGAATACTTTCCGGGCATCACCAGCGGGCCTCCGGGTGGTTCCGCGAACGGGTCTTCCTCGCCGTCCGGTGGTCGAGGTGGCGCCAGGGTCGCCGCCGGATAGCGAAGATCCCAAGTCACCCGGTTCATGCCGGCTGTCAAAGGCGCGTTCAACCGTCTCACAATTCTTCCATTCGAATCGGTAATCGTGAAAATGATGGATGGCGCTTCCTCTTCTTCCTCAGCGCTCAATTCGGCCATCGACGGGTAAGACAGAGGCGAGCCTTTTCGCTCGGCTTCTTTCTCCGCATCCTGGCGCTTCTGTTTTCTGGTCTTCGGAACATCCTTCAGAAAGTAGGTAAACGTCGCACCATATGGAGGGTTCTCCGCGGTAAAGAAGCTTTCTCCCTGGAATGCTTTTCCACGACCGCCAAGCTGTTGAGACTGGATGTACAACATTGAATCTTTGACAGGAAACAGCGCCGCTTCCTGATTGAGCATGTCAGGTTTCAGCACACGAAGAGGCGTGTAGTTGTCGAGAATGTAGATACTGCGACCGAATGTAGCTACGACCAGATCATTCTCGCGTTTCTGGATAGCAAGATCGCGAACCGCAATGACTGGCATTCCGCCCTTTAACTGAATCCACTTCTGACCTCCATCGATCGTGAAGAACAATCCAAATTCGGTACCGACAAAAAGAAGGTTCGGATTGACGTGATCTTCGGCTATCGCGAGCACCGGACCGTTAGCTGGAAGGTTACTCTTGATCGAAGTCCACGATTTGCCGCGATCGGTGCTCTTTAACAGATAAGGCGCGAAGTCGCTCCGTTTGTGGTTCTCGAATGCAGCATAGACTGTGTCGGCATCGTGCTGCGAAGCGGCGATTCGGCTAACGTAAGTCATATCGGGCACGCCTGGGAAGCTCTCAATTTTGCGCCAGTTTTTCCCGCCGTCTTCGGTAACCTGGATCAAGCCATCATCCGTTCCCACATAGATCAATCCTTCCTTTTTCGGCGATTCTGCAAGCGCCGATGAATTCCCGAACGGATCGGTGGATGTGTGTTTTGCAATAGCATCGGGCCCCCAGATCTTGCCCATCACCGGGAGCTTATTTCGATCCAGCCCGCGCGAAAGTTGTCCGCTTATCAGCCTCCACGTATCTCCGCGATCATCGCTGCGAAAGAGCTTGTCGGCGGCAAAATAGAGACGGGTATGCGAATGCGGGCTGATGATAAAGGGCGAATCCCAATTGAACCGTAAGCCTTCCTCGCCCTTTCGCTCGGCGGGTTGGATACCCATTCGCTCGCCGGTGCGCTTGTCGAATCGCACTATCGAGCCGTACTGCAGCTCGGCGTAGATGATGTTTGGATCCTCGGGATCGACCTGGGTTCTAAAGCCATCGCCACCGTGAGTGACGAACCAATCGGAGTTCACAATCCCTGATGCGCTTCTGGTACGCGACGGTCCGCCCACGCTGTAGTTGTCCTGCATTCCTCCGTACACGTTGTAAAACGGCGCCGAGTTGTCGACGGTCACATCATAGAACTGGCCGATTGGCATGTTATTTTTGAAGTCCCAGTTGGAACCCCGATCATAGCTTTCATACACACCGCCATCGCAACCAACAAGATAGTGACGTGTGTTCTCCGGATCTATCCATATTACGTGATTATCGACGTGCTTTGATTTCTCTCCGAGACGACGGAGCGTGCGGCCACCATCATCCGAAACCATCAAGAAAACATTCATTACATAGATTCGATCCACTTCTTTCGGATCGGCGGTGATTTGGCCGTAATACATCGCGCCGGCATCAAACGGATTCCTCCGCTCCCAACTGCCTCCTCGATCCGACGAACGAAAGATCCCGCCCCTTCCGTCGGCTGCCTCGACGGTTGCGTAGATTACATTTGTGTCAACAGGTGAGATCGCCAGTCCGATCCGTCCCATCTCGACAGTCGGTAATCCGGCTCGTAACTTGTTCCAACTCGCGCCAGCATCAGTCGATTTGTAAATCGCGCTCTCCGGTCCGCCGTTGATCAACGTCCACACGTGACGACGGCGTTGGTACGACGCCGCGTACAAGGTATCCGGATTGTTAGGATCGATGGCGACATCGGTAACTCCGGTGTTCTCGCTGATTGAAAGGATGTTCTTCCAGGTCTTGCCGCCATCCGTTGTTTTGAACAATCCACGATCGCCGCCGGGGCCCCACAGCGGACCTTGCGCGGCGACGTACACCGAATCGGAATTGCGAGGATCTATAGCGATTCTGCCTATCCGTTCCGAGGCTTTCAGTCCTACATTCTTCCAGGTCCTGCCGCCATCATCTGAACGATAGACGCCGTCGCCGTATGACACGCTGCGCTGGCTGTTGTTCTCGCCGGTGCCTACCCAAACCGTGAACGGGTTCGTGGGGTCAAGCGTGATCGTGCCTATGGAATATGAACCTTCGTTGTCGAAGATCGGAGCCCAGGTCGTGCCTGCGTTTGTGGTTTTCCACACGCCTCCCGAAGCGACGCCGACGAAGTAGCGGCTATGGTCAGTAGGATCAACAGCAATGCTAACCACTCGGCCTGAGGTAAAGGCGGGTCCGATGGACCGCAGTCGTAGTCCGGAGAAGGTCGGTGCGGACATTGGATCGGATGGTCGTCGCGGTTCTTCTTTAGGTTTTGCCGAAGGCTCCTGAGCAGGCTTTTCTGCTGGATCCTGTGCTCCAACATCTGCTGAACGTCCCGGTTGGCGTTTTGTCGACCCCCACAACTGAGTGGGCAACAGTACGGCAACTAAATAGAGGATGAGGAGGGTTCGGATGATTCTCACAAGCAGGTTCTCCGGTGAAGAGTAGGGCAGTCAGTTCAACGTTCATAGCTCAACGTTCAGCGTT
>Ga0126384_10001017_pt1 | contig 16313 bp, 11 predicted proteins | sample PanSoiMetPlot_36_FD_92543 | JGI IMG/M metagenome (GOLD analysis project Ga0126384, IMG submission 92543) | Tropical forest soil microbial communities from Panama - MetaG Plot_36 | ecosystem: Environmental > Terrestrial > Soil > Tropical forest > Bulk soil | place: Panama | collected 2016-02-17 | reverse complement strand
TGAGAATTGGGGGGTGCTGAGATGGCTGCCAATGACTACAAACCTGGACCAGAACACAAATTCACTTTTGGATTGTGGACGGTCGGAAACCGCGGACGTGATCCATTCGGAGACGCGACCCGCTCAAGCCTGAATCCAATAACTATGGTCAAACGGCTGAGCGAGCTGGGCGCCTACGGTGTCAACCTCCACGACAACGATTTGGTTCCCATCGATGCTTCGCCCCAGGAACGCGACCGTATAGTTCAGGAGTTCAAGCGCGCGCTCGCCGATTATGGCATGAAGGTCCCGATGGCCACGACCAACTTGTTTTACGATCCGGTTTTCAAAGACGGCGCCTTCACCTCGAGCGATCCGCGCGTACGCCTTTACGCGATTCAAAAGACCATGCGTTCGATGGATCTGGGAGCTGAGCTCGGTGCTCACATTTACGTCTTTTGGGGTGGCCGCGAGGGCGCGGAAGTCGACGCTGCCAAAGACGCGCGTGAAGCCTTGAAATGGCAGCGCGAGGCCATGAACTTTCTGTGCGAATACTCATTGGACCAGGGCTACGACTACAAATTCGCACTTGAAGCAAAACCTAACGAGCCGCGTGGCGATATTTACCTGGCGACCACGGGCGCTATGCTTGCTTTCATTGCAACGTTAGACCATCCGGAAATGGTGGGCGTCAATCCGGAAGTCGGTCACGAACAGATGTCTGGTCTCAATTTCTACCATGTCGTGGCCCAGGCGATCGAAGCCGGCAAGCTTTTCCACATCGACTTGAACGATCAGAAAGGACCGCGGTTTGATCAGGATCTGCGCTTTGGATCCGAGTCGATTAAGAACCTCTTCTTCGTTGTGAGATTGTTGGAGGAAGCGTACGAGGGACCAAGACATTTCGACGCGCATCCTTATCGAAGCGAATCGGAAGCAGGCGTCTGGGATTTCGCCGCCGGCTGTATGCGCAATTATCTGATTCTCAAAGCTAAGGCGCAGCAGTTCAATGAAGACGCGGAGATCCAGGCTTTGTTGGCGGAAATCCGAGCGACATCTGCGGACTTTGAACCGCTTGGCGCGTTCAGTCGCGCCCGTGCAGATCAGGTCAAAGGCCTCCCACTCGATCGAGTAGAGCTCTCCAGGAAACAGTTGCCCTACGAGCGTCTCGATCAACTGACCATGGACATCCTGTTCGGCGTGCGCTGAAGGCTATGGTTGCAGCCTTTGCGACTTTGCTCCTTTGCGGCTTAGCGTGAGATCTCAACACGCCCGAAAACTCTTTGACGCAAAGGCGCAAAGTTGCAAAGCCCAAACCCGCATTACTGGAACCCGTTAATGATCAAAACAAAACTCGCAGGGCGTTGGCTTGCTTTCTTACTGCTTGCGACCTCAACTTCGGTCACGGGTGTCGCGCAGAAATTACGCGAGCAGGCGGATCAGAAACGAATTCTAATCGGGGCCGCAGTCGATCCTTCGAAGTTCACCGAAACCGCTTACGCCGAAACTCTCGCTCGCGAGTTCAATATGATCGAGCCTGAGAACGTGATGAAGTGGGGTGCGATTCGTCCCACGCAAGAGCAGTTCAATTTCACACGTGGAGATCTGGTCGTCGCTTTCGCAGAGAAACACAACATGAAAGTGCGCGGGCACTGCCTGCTTTGGAGCGAATACAATCCGGGTTGGCTCGAAAGAGGAAACTTCACGCCGGAACAGATGTCCGAGCTCCTTCAGGAGCACATCAGCCGAGTGATGAAGCACTACGCGGGAAAAGTGTTTGCCTGGGACGTTGTGAATGAATCATTTCTCGCTGATGGCACCATCGAGACTTCCGTGTGGTACGACCGTCCCGGCATCGGCTTCAGAGGGAAAGGCACAGCCTACATCGAACAAGCTTTTCGCTGGGCTCGAGCTGCCGATCCGGTCGCGTTGCTTTTCTACAATGACTACGACACCGAAGGACTGAATCCAAAATCAGACGCCGTCTATAAGATGGTCAAAGATTTCAAAAAGCGTGGCGTACCCATTGATGGCGTCGGTATTCAAGCACATATCGTCAACTTCAATCGCTCAGAGATTGCGTCCATCGCGGCCAACCTCAAACGGCTGACAGATCTCGGTCTGCAAGTTCACATTACAGAGATGGATGTTGGTCTGCCGCTGGGCGCAAATGGGAGCCTGGCAAATCCGGGAGATCTTTCTACACAAGCCGATATCTATGCTTTCATCGCGAAAGCCTGTTTTGAACAACCTGGTTGCACCGCGTTTCAGACTTGGGGATTTACCGACAAGTACAGTTGGATTCCGGGCTACACGAAGGGCAAAAAGGGACAAGCGCTGATTTTCGATCGCGAATATGCCACGAAGCCGGCTTACCAGGCGGTGCTGGAAGCATTGCAACAAGCTCATAAGAGGTGAGTCATTAGCTGCGGCTTGCTGCCGCACAATGCGGTGAGGTTCCGCCTCACCGGGAAGCACGCAGCGTCCTTCGATTACTTGTGTGAGGCGTGGGTTCACGGGCGGGACGCCCGTGCCACTTTATTTTAAAGAAGGAAGGAAAGCGCATGAAACGCTATCTTGGATTCACGGTGGGCGGGCTCGTTCTCGTCATTGCGTTGGTGTTGGGCTGGCCTCTGCCGAGTACCAGCGGACAAGGAGGACTGCCGGCTTACAAGGATCCATCTCTTCCAATCGAAAAGCGCGTCGACGATCTCGTCTCGCGTATGACGCTTGAAGAGAAGGTGTCGCAGATGATGAATGCGGCGCCTAAAGTCGAACGTCTCGATATTCCTGAGTACGAGTGGTGGAACGAAGCGCTCCATGGTGTTGCACGTGCCGGATACGCGACCGTGTTCCCGCAGGCCATTGGCCTCGCAGCAACGTGGGACACGAAGCTGATGGCCGACGTCGCCGACGTCATCTCGACTGAAGCCCGCGCCAAGCACAATGAATTTCTGCGTCACGATGATCACGGACGTTACAAGGGACTCACGTTCTGGAGTCCCAACATCAACATCTTTCGAGACCCGCGCTGGGGCCGTGGCCAGGAGACCTACGGTGAAGATCCGTACCTCACCGCAAGACTTGGCGTCGAGTTCGTCAAAGGACTACAGGGCAAAGATCCGAAATACCTGAAACTCGTTGCGACTCCCAAGCACTACGCGGTACACAGTGGACCAGAACCCGAGCGCCATTCCTTCGATGCGAAAGCCTACGAGCGAGATTTGCGCGAGACCTACTTGCCCGCGTTTCACGCCACCATTGTCGAAGCGCAGGCAGCCTCCATCATGTGCGCTTACAACCGCACGAATGGTGAACCGTGCTGCGCGAACAATCGACTGATGATTGATATTCTTCGCAAAGAGTGGGGCTTCAATGGCTATGTCGTCTCCGATTGTGGTGCGGTCAGCGATATTTGGAAGGGCCATCAGTTCGTGAAGACAGAAGCTGCAGCTTCAGCGATCGCCGTCAAGACTGGCACGGACCTGGCCTGTGGCCGCGAGTATGGATCGCTGATTCAGGCAGTGAAGGACGGGCTCCTCAGCGAGTCTGAAATTGATGTGTCACTCAAGCGCTTGCTGTACGCGCGCTTTAAGCTGGGCATGTTTGATCCTCCGGAGATGGTCGCCTATGCTCGCATTCCTTTTTCGGAAAACGACTCGGCCGCGCATCGAGCCTTGTCGCGCAAGGCAGCTCAGGAATCGATCGTGCTGCTCAAGAATGACGCCAACGCTTTACCTCTTAAGAAAAACCTCAACGCCATCGCTGTGATTGGACCGAACGCAGACGCTCCTGAAGTGTTGGTCGGCAACTACAGCGGGCGCCCATCGAAATCAGTCACTCCGCTGGCAGGCATTAAGAACGCAGTCTCTCCGAGTACTAAAGTTCTTTATGCGCTTGGATCCACGCTTACCGGCGAAGCGGTTGTTCCTATTCCGGCACAGTATCTTTCAACCGCCGGCAAAGGCACGCCAGCTGGATTCAAGGGCGAGTATTTCAACAACCAGGAGCTACAAGGCGAGCCGGCAGATGTCAGGACCGACGCGCAGATTAATTTCGATTGGGGGCGCTACAAGCCTACACCGCATGTTGGCGAGAACAACTTCTCCGTGCGCTGGACCGGCAAGCTGACGCCGGCAGAGACCGGCACTTATAAACTCGGCGCGACCGCAGACGACGGCGTTAGACTTTATCTGGATGGAAAGCTGCTGGTCGACGCGTGGAAAAGTAATCCCACCAAGACCGTTACCAAAGAAGTAAACCTCGAAGCCGGCCGATCCTACGACGTGCGCATGGAGTACTTTCAATTTAACCGCGAAGCCATAGCGAAACTGGTTTGGTCCTATCCGCATTTTCAGGAACGACAAATCGAAGAAGCCGTGAATACGGCCAAACAAGCCGACGTCGCCGTGCTGGTGCTGGGATTGTCAGCCGCGCTTGAAGGTGAAGAGATGACGGTCAACACCGAAGGATTTCGGGGCGGTGATCGTACGGACATTGCGTTGCCAAAGAGCCAGGAAGCTTTGCTCAAGGCGGTCGCAGCGACTGGCAAGCCGGTGGTGCTCGTGCTGCTGAACGGTAGCGCGGTTGCAGTCAACTGGGCGAATGACAACGTGGCAGCGATTCTTGATGCCTGGTATCCGGGTGAAGAGGGTGGGACCGCGCTTGCCGATGTGCTTTTCGGTGACTATAACCCCGCAGGCCGCCTGCCAGTTACCTTCTACAAGTCGGTGGACCAGTTACCGCCTTTCACGGACTACTCGATGGCGGGAAGAACTTACCGTTATTTCAAAGGTGACCCGTTGTATCCGTTTGGATTCGGGTTAAGCTATACAAAGTTCGAGTACGAGAAACTGCATCTGAGTTCCGCGACAATCAACGCTGGCGCGGATTTAACTGTTAGTGCCGAGGTGCGCAACGCCGGCAGCCGTGCAGGAGAGGAAGTGGCCCAACTGTACGTCACGGACTTAGCAGCTTCCGTGCCTGTGCCGATCAGATCGCTGGCTGGAGTCAAGCGCCTCTCTTTGCAGCCGGGTGAGAAAGCACTCGTAGCATTCAAGCTACAGCCTGAACAGATGTCGGTTATTGACGATAACGGTAAGCGCGTGATCGAGCCGGGTGAATTCCTGATCAGCGTTGGCGGAAAGCAGCCCGGCTTCAAAGATCGTGCTGATGCTTCGACGACCAGCGTTGTGACCGGAAAGTTTGCGGTCACAGGAAAGGCAACTCTGACGCAAGCTGTCAGCTCACGGTCACATTGAATCGCGTCGAGGCACACGCAAACTAACAGTTTGCGTTACAAGAAATGAGTTGGGAAGAACGCTGGCATCCGTTACGCGAAGAGTGGGTGATTGTAGCGGCGCATCGTCAGGATCGGCCGTGGAGCGGTGAAATGCTTGCAGCTCCCGCAGAGGCTCCGGCCTACGTTGCAGATTGCTATTTGTGCCCCGGCAACGCGCGCGTGAGTGGTATGCGCAACGATAACTACACCGGCACTTTTGTCTTTGATAACGATCATCCATGTGTTGGACAGGACGCGCCTTTGCCGTTGCCCGAGCCTTCAGGTTCCTACCGTAATCGTCCGGCAAATGGAATCGCGCGCGTCGTTTGTTACAGTCCGAAGCACAATGTAGCTCTCTCGGAATTAGAGCTTGCAGAAGTTTTGAATCTGCTGCAGGTCTGGCAAGAACAGTACAGAGAGCTTGGGAGACGTTCGGAAGTTCAGCATGTCCTGATCTTTGAAAACCGTGGCGAGGCCGTTGGCGTTTCCAATCCGCATCCGCATTGTCAGATCTACGCGACTAACTTCGTTTTTAAGACTATCGAGACTGAACTTGCCGCAAGTCGCAAGCACCTGGCCGCGACCGGACGGCTGCTCTTTCACGACATCATTGCTGCTGAACGGGCTGACGGCAGGCGTATCATTACGGAGAATGAAACGGCGATTTCCTTCATGCCTTACTTTGCGCGCTACGCGTATGAAGTCTACGTCGCTCCAAAGAATTCGCATGCAAGCATCGATGGTTTGAGTGAAGCGGAATTATCAGACCTCGCGGCCGTCTTGAGGGAAACCTTGATCAGGTTTGATAACCTTTGGCGCCTGCCCTTTCCGTATGTGATGGCGTTGCACCAGGCTCCGACTGACGGCGGTGACTACAGCGCTTTTCAGTTTCACATCGAGTTTCATCCGCCGTTGCGAAGGCCAAATCTGTTGAAATACCTGGCCGGGCCCGAGATTGGAGGCGGTAACTTTCTTTCGGACACGATGCCTGAAGAGAAGGCTGCGGAGTTGCGAGCCACAAGCGCTGTGCATTACAAACACGCAACTGATCAATGAATTCTCAACTTGAATCGCAAAGTGGAGAGGAGCTTTTGAGCGATGCAGCGGCGCTGCTGGGGCCCTTGCGAGTTCTGCATGAACGCGTCCGCGATCACGTGGTGGCTGCTTGTGAGCGTGGGGCGCTGGAGGATGTATCTTCGGTCAGCGATGATGCGAGTGCCGGCGACACCATCTACGCCATCGACCGCGTCAGTGAAGATTTATTGCTGGAGTTTTTCGAACGCGAGGTCGCGCCCGCCGCGCCACACGTTTTGATCGCTGAAGGCATTTCCGGGGGCCAGCTTGTTTTGCCGCGCGGCACGAATGAGGCGCAGGCCCTTTGGCGGATCATCGTCGATCCGATAGACGGCACGCGCGGATTGATGTATCAGAAGCGTAGCGCCTGGGTGCTAACTGGTATTGCGCCGAATCGTGGCCCGGAAACCAGCCTGCAGGACATCGAAGTTGCATTACAGACTGAGATACCACTCGTCAAACAACATCTGAGCGATGTGCTTTGGTGTGTGCGTGGTGAAGGAGTTCGAGCTGAACGCTACAATCGTCTGGCTCGGGAAAGCAGTCCATTAAAGTTGCAGCCTTCAACCGCTTCGTCAATTCGACACGGATTTGCCGGCCTTGCTCGCTTCTTTCCCGGTGTGCGTGAGGAGCTGGCAGCGATCGATGAAGAAGTTGTGCGCGGTGCGCTTGGCGACGTCGAATACGGCAAAGCCCACTGCTTTGAGGATCAGTATCTATCATCCGCGGGTCAGTTGTATGAATTGATGGCAGGCCACGACCGATTTATTGCCGACCTGCGCCCGTTGATGGAGCCATTACTGCAACGGCGCGGGCGCGCGCTTGGGATATGCTGTCATCCTTACGATGTGTGTACCGAATTGATCGCGCGTGAGCTGGGAGTAATTGTCACTGATGAGCGCGGTCAGAATTTGAATCCGCCACTTCGGATCGACGCGGAAGTTGCCTGGTGCGGTTACGCAAATGAACGCGTACGGTCCGAGATTGAGCCCTTGCTACAACAAGCCCTGAAGCGGCGCGGTTTGTCTTAAGCGGTCGCTGGCGGCTTGCGTCGCACGGCGCGTTCCCATTTTTGAGGCTATGCCTCGAATTTCAGCCAGAACTAATGGAACTGGTAAAGGAAAACATTCAGCATCGCGCTGATACTCAGGACTTCCTGGCGTTATTGGCAGGTCTTCCCGATCACCCCCAGCGAGATTGCCGCGAGCTCTTTGATAAGAACAAGCAAATCTGGATCACACGAGCGCCGGGACGACTCGATGTGATGGGCGGCATTGCAGATTATTCAGGATCGCTGGTGCTGGAATGGCCGATCGCAGAAGCCGCGTTTGTCGCTCTGCAACGCGACTCTTCGCGACGGGTCAGAATCATCACGCTCGCTGACGACAACGCGCGCGAACCAGTGTTTGACCTATCGCTCGATAATCTTGAGCACGGCGGCGCACCTATCCAATATGATGAGGCGCTCGCTCTTTTCAATAATGATCCATCCAGGCATTGGGCTGCTTATTTGGCGGGTGCCTTCCTGGTGTTGATGCGAGAACGGGGCGCTCGCTTCAGCGAGGGCGCACGCATCCTTTTAGGTGCAAACGTGCCGGAAGGGAAAGGTGTCAGTTCCTCGGCAGCCATTGAAGTAGCGACTATGTCGGCAATTGCTGCAGGGTTCGGGATCGACCTGGCGGCTCGTGATCTCGCTGTCCTTTGTCAGAAGGTGGAGAACGAAATCGCCGGCGCTCCATGTGGAGTGATGGACCAGATGACCTCCGCCTGTGGTCATGAGCGCGAGTTGCTCGCCTTGCGGTGCCAGCCCGCGGAAATCGAGGAGTTCATTTCACCTCCTGGTGACCTGTGCGTTTGGGGTATCGAGTCCGGCGAGCGCCACTCAGTTAGAGGCGAAGATTACGGCTCAGTCCGAACGGGCGCATTCATGGGCTATCGTATGATCGCCAATGCAGCAGGCCTGGCTGCTAACGTTGAAGAGGACGGCGTTGCTCACATCGCGGATGAAAAGTGGCACGGCTATCTCGCAAACGTTTCGGCTTGTGAATTTGAAACGTTTTACTCCAGCGGCATTCCCGATCGCATGGCAGGCGCCGAATTTCTCGAGCGTTATGGCGGGACTACTGATAAGGTGACGCGAGTCGAATCGAAGCGAATCTACCCGGTTCTTAAACCGACAGCTCATGCAGTTTACGAAAATTCGCGGGTTCGCAGTTTCGCGAAGTTACTGCGCGATCCGGCGAGCTGTAAACGCAATCAGCAACTGGGGGAGTTGATGTACGAGTCGCACGCCAGTTATTCAGCTTGTGGTCTTGGTTCGCTCGGAACCGATTTGTTAGTCAATCTCGTCGGTGATCTGGGCGCGCGCAATGGCTTGTACGGCGCCAAGATCACCGGCGGCGGCAGCGGCGGAACCGTTGCGGTGCTCGGATCGAAGAACGCTGAGGCAGCTGTGCGACACATTGCCGCGAGTTACGAACAAGAAATGGGTTATCGTCCTTATATCTTCGCAGGCTCGTCGCCAGGCAGCGCGAGTTGGGGACATCTTAATTTCGAACTGCAGTGACCTGTCACCACTTTGGCTTCGACTAAACTCTACAGGAGACGCAAATGAAAGCTACGATTACTATCACCCTCGCTTGCCTGATGTTGTGCTTTGGTGGAGCGTGCAACAGGAATAAAGGAAAAAGGCTCGCGTTCGTTACCAATAATGCATCTGACTTTTGGGCCATCGCTCGCAAAGGCACCGAAAAGGCGGGCAATGAACTACCTGGCGTAACTATCGAGTTTCGTATTCCGCCGGACGGGACGGCCGCTCAGCAAAGGCAGATCGTAGATGATCTGCTCGCGAAGGGGATAGACGGCATTGCAATTTCGCCTGTCGATCCAAATAACCAAACAGCTCTTATTAATGACACCGCCAAGCAAGCGCTCGTCTTCACCCAGGATAGTGACGCGCCGCAAAGTAACCGCACTGCCTATGTCGGAACCGACAATGTCGCGGCGGGACGGCAGGCGGGCACGTTGATTAAGGAGGCTCTCCCGGACGGCGGCAAAATCATGGTATTCGTTGGCAAGAGAGACGCTCGCAATGCACAGGAACGCTTCCAGGGGATTCAGGAAGTCCTGAAGGATTCAAAAGTTGAGATCGTTGACGTGCGTACCGATGACGCCGACCGCGTTCGCGCGAAGTCAAACGTCGCCGACACGCTGGTAAAGTATCCCGACATCAAAGCGCTGGTAGGTTTGTGGAGCTACAACGGGCCGGCGATCGTGAACGCACTCAAAGAAGCGGGAAAATTGAATCAGATAAAAGTCGTCTGCTTTGATGAAGAAGATGAAACTCTTGCAGGAGTGAAGGCAGGAACGATCTACGCGACTGTAGTTCAGCAACCGTTCGAGTTTGGCTACCAGGCAATCAAGATGATGAACCAGGTGCTCGGCGGCGATAAGAGCGTTATTCCGGCCAACAAGCAGATAATCGTGCCGACTCTGGTCATTAAGAAGGACACCGTTGAGGCGTTCCAGACCAAGATCAATCAACTGCGCGGCCGCGGCTAAACAGGTCAGTACCACCGCGCGGTAGCGGGTGGGTCAAACGATTGCGGATTGTTGATTGGGGATTGCGGAAGTACAACCCACAATCCGCATTCCACAATCGTTTTAACCCACCCGCTACCGCGCTTCATAGATGACCTGCTCGATATGCTCGTTGAATAATGACCGAGATTCTAAAAATGCAGGGGATTGCCAAGCGCTTTGACGGCGTCAATGCGCTGAAAGGCGTCGACTTCTCGGTGTCGGCCGGTGAGGTTGTTGCCTTAGTTGGCGAAAACGGCGCCGGCAAGTCAACTCTGATGAAGATTCTCGGAGGCGTTCACCAGCCGGACGCGGGAACCATCTTTATCGATGGACAGCCTACTCGCATCCATTCCGTGGCAGACGCGATTCATCGCGGCATTGCTTTCATCCACCAGGAACTGAACGTACTCGACAATCTTGATTTGGCCGCAAACGTCTTTCTTGGGCGCGAACCAGTGAAGGGCGGCTTCCTGCATCTTATCGATCGAAAACGCATCCATGCGGAGACGCAGGTCTATCTGCGGCGGCTGGGTTTGGACGTGCCTACAACGACGATGCTTGGCAGCCTTTCAATCGCGCAGCAGCAGATGGTGGAGATCGCAAAAGCGCTTTCACTAAAGGCCCGCATTCTGATCATGGATGAGCCCACCTCAAGTCTGACGCTTACCGAGACAAGCCGGCTGCTGGAAGTTGTTCACGACTTGAAAGCAGAAGGCGTCGCCATCATCTACATCTCGCATCGGCTGAGTGAAGTGGAAGCGATTGCCGATCGAGCCGTGGTGCTGCGCGATGGCGCCAATGCCGGCAGTTTGTCTCGCGAGGAGATTTCGCACGATCGCCTGGTGAGCTTGATGGTGGGGCGTAATCTGGAAAGCTTCTACCGCCATCCTGAGGGAGCTGCGGAAGATGGTTTCTTCCAAGTGAACAACCTGCGCACAAGTCGCTATCCGCAACACACGGTCACCTTTTCAATCGGCCGGGGCGAGATTCTGGGTCTGGCAGGACTAGTGGGAGCCGGACGCTCTGAAGTTGCTGAAGCTTTGTTCGGTATCAGTCCCGCCGGCGAAGCCGAAGTGCGTCTCGATCAAAGGCCTTTGCGAGTGCGCTCAGCTCGCGAGGCCATTGATCATGGCCTCTATCTCATTCCGGAAGATCGTCGCGTCGCTGGCCTGATTACCGAGGATGTGATTCGTCAAAATATCACGCTGCCCGCGCTCTGGCGTTATACATCCGCAGGATTGATTTCTTATGAGCGCGAAGCTCGGGCCGCTACAGACGTATGTCGTAAGCTGAACGTCAAGGCTGCTTCAGTTGAAGTCAAAACCGCCAATCTCAGTGGCGGAAATCAACAGAAAGTAGTGCTGGCCAAGTGGCTTTCGCTGGAGCCGAAGGTCCTTATTTTCGACGAGCCAACGCGAGGCATCGACGTCGGCGCCAAGGCAGAGATCTATGACTTGATGCGCGAGCTGGCGAAAGAAGGCGTTTCAATCCTGATGATCTCTTCTGATATGGAAGAGGTGCTGCATATCAGCGATCGCGTGGCTGTGATGCATGAGGGTCGCCTGACAGGGATTCTCGAGCGCAGCGAATGCACTGAAGAAAACGTCATGCGCCTCGCCGTCGGCGCGGTGAATTGAAGTTTCGGACTTTGCGGCTTTGCTTCTTTGCGGCTTTGCGTGGAATTCATTGGGAGTAGCTTAATCTCACGCAAAGCCGCAAAGAAGCAAAGTCGCAAAGACCTGACGCACTCTAATCAAAGTCTTTTGAACTCTGTTAGCTCCTGGAGGACTAATGCGCTTCTTTGTCTCAGTTTGTTTGTTTCTAATCCTCTGCTTCGCTCCGGCGTGGGCCGTTACGGCGGCAGCGCAATCACATGTTGACAAACAGTCTTTTGGAAAAACCGCTGATGGTAAGTCTGTCGACATTTATACGCTGACAAACAAGAGCGGCGCGAAGGTCAAGATAATCACCTATGGAGCGCGCGTGGTCTCGATTGAAGTCCCGGACGCCAACGGCACACTCGGCGACGTAGCGCTCGGTTACGATGACATCGCCGCCTACGAGAAAGATCAATCGTACCTCGGACCAATTGTTGGCCGTTACGGTAACCGCATCGCGAAAGGTAAATTCACACTCGACGGTAAGACATACACGCTGGCTACGAACAACAATGGGAACCATCTTCACGGTGGTTTGAAAGGCTTTGATAAGGTGGTTTGGACTGGTAAGGGCTCCATGGTTGCTGGAGTGCCGCGAGTCACGCTTACCTATTTGAGCAAAGACAAAGAGGAAGGCTATCCGGGAAATCTCTGGGTCACGGTTACCTACAGCTGGACGGATCGAAATGAGCTCAAGATCCAATACAGCGCGACGGCAGACAAAGCCACAGTTCTCAATTTGACGAACCATGCCTATTTCAATCTTGCAGGTGCAGGAGCTGGCGACATACTAAATCATCAAATGCGCATCAATGCCCTGCGCTTCACACCGACGGACGATACATCGATCCCCACCGGGGAAGTGCGCAGCGTGAAAGGAACGCCGCTAGACTTCACTACTGCGACACCGATTGGCGCCAGGATCGAGGACAAATATGAACAACTCATTTCCGGATCCGGATACGACCATAATTTCGTGCTGAACAAGCCGGCGGGGACGTTTGGGCTGGCTGCGGAGGTCTTTGAAGCCGGCAGTGGCCGTGTGTTAAGAGTTCTGACCACTGAGCCTGGTGTTCAGTTCTATTCCGGAAACTTTCTTAGCGGCGCCACCGGCAAGCGCGGCCAGACCTATCCACGGCGGTCAGGGTTTTGTCTGGAGACACAGCACTATCCTGACTCTCCGAACGAACCGAAGTTTCCTACAACCGTGCTGAGGCCCGGTGGTCGCTACACGCAGACGACCATTTATCAGTTTTCAACCAGGAAAGCATAACCAACTAAAACGATGAAAAAGGAACTCGGCACGTTTCTGCTGCTCGTGCTGCTCTGCATTGTGGTTGCGATTCTGAATCCTCGCTTCCTTTCGGGAGCGAACTTGCAGAACATGGCGCGTCTCGTTGGTGCTTACGGGATTTTCAGCATTGGCCTGGGTCTCGTAATCATGACCGGCGGAATCGATCTCTCAGTTGGTTCCGTGTTTGCGTTGTTGGGAGTCTTACTCTCGATGATGCTGACCGAATGGCACTGGCATTGGACGTTGGCTGTGCTGGCCGTCATCGGCATCGCCACTGGCCTCGGCGCGTTGCACGGTCTCTTGATCACTCGGGTCAATCTTCAGCCTTTTATCGTGACGTTATGCGGGCTACTTTTTTATCGCGGGCTCGCGCGGTTTATCGCTAACGATGAAACCAAAGGCTTTGGCAATGCCGCGGGCTTTGAAACTTTGCAGAACGTGGCTACCGGAAGTGTGTTGCATGTGCCGACTCCTTTCATCCTGCTGGTTGTTATCAGCGTAATCATGTGGTTTGTGCTGCACCGGTCTGTCTACGGTCGCTATTTGTTTGCGGTCGGGCGGAATGAAACGGCGGCGCGCTATTCCGGCATCAATTCCAAACTGGTCATCACCAGCGCCTATGTGATCATGGGCTTGTTGGCTGGTATCGCCGGGATTGTCTTTGCCTTCTACACCAACTCGATCTCCCCGTCGTCGCACGGAAACTTTTTTGAGTTGTACGGCATTGCCGCAGCAGTGCTTGGTGGATGTTCGCTACGTGGCGGCGAGGGCTCGATTCTGGGGATTCTGATTGGAACAGCATTGCTGCAGGTGCTTCAGAATCTGGTTAACTTGTTAGGCATTCCGTCGTCATTAAACTTCGCGGTGATGGGCGCAGTGATACTTCTGGGCGTGATTGGCGATCAATTCCTGCAACGCCGCAAAGCGCGAACCGGCTAAGGAGCAAGAGACCTTGGCACTGAGAGGCGAAGCCCACCCACGGCAGTGGGTGGATTGTTTCGGATCCTTACTACGAGATCACTTGGAGAGGCAGTTTGAATCCCACCCACGGAAGTGGGTGGATGCTTCAGATCCTTTCTAAGGCGGCTCGAGTTTCGTTCGTCCGGTGCACTGAGAAGGCGAATTCCACCCACGGCAGTGAGTGGATTGTTCAGATCCTTTATGCGAGATCACTCGGAGGGACAGTTGAATCCCACCAACGGGCAGTTGGTGGATGCTTCAGATCCTTTCTAATGCGGCTCGGCTTTTCATTTGTCCAGTGATTGTAGAAAGGATCTGAACGGATCCACCGTAAACCTGGAAATGGCTTTTGTTCAGAGGGGAGGATGTCCCCTCAGGAAAGGAATAGTCAACCATCCTGTATGTTCGACGAAGTGCGTAACAGCGGCTATGCAGCAACTAGGAACCCGGCTGACAATCGAAAGAGTCAGCGCCGGAAACTCTGCGGCTAAGGTGGCTGGAGAAACACGGAGTGGAACAGAGGCTGCGAGGTGAAGCGTAAGACGCTGAATCTGGTAGTCAGCCCCGTTAGGTTCTGAATTTGAGTGGGCCGAAGCTTTGGTGGAAGCCGCAAGCAACAGGGGCAAGGGCGATAGCGACGAGCACCTGCCCACCACTCCGGGGTCTCAGACAGCATCGAGCAGCACACCGTGAACAGAAGCAAGCCAGGCGGCCAGACAATTCTTGGTGAGGGGCTGAACAGGCACCGAGTATGACGAACAACCGTGACAGGGAGAACGTCAAAAGAAAGTCTGGCTAGGGATGGCTGTTGGGATAGCGAAGAAGCCGGGTAATGCTGGTGGAGTGAAGACAGCCACAGTTTTCAATCGTGAGCGGACAAACATCAATTACACGCAGAGGTAAAAGCAAGATGGCAAGAGACCTAACACGAATAGGGGAACGAGCGCAGCAGAAGCCCCCGGAACGGTTCACGTCGATCTATCACTACGTGACCGACATGGAGCACCTGCGCGCTTGTTATGGGGCGCTGCCGGCAGACAGAGCAGCCGGAGTAGACGGCGTAAACAAAGAGGAATATGGACGCAACTTGGAAGCAAAGCTGACCGAGTTAAGCGCGAAGCTGGGGCGGCTGGGATATCGGCCGCAACCAGTAAAGCGTGTCTATATTCCGAAGCCGGGCACGAACAAGCAGAGACCGTTAGGCATTCCCAGCTTTGAAGACAAGCTGGTGCAAGTGGCGCTGGTGAGAGTACTGGAGCAGATATACGAAGCGGACTTCTGCGAGAGTTCCTACGGCTATCGTCCAACACGAACCCAGCACCAAGCCTTGGACCAGTTAGGACGGACTATACAACAGCGCCGCGTGAACTACATCGTGGAAGCGGACATCAAGGGCTTCTTTGACCATGTGAATCAAGAATGGTTACTGAAGTTTCTGGAACGACGGCTTGGCGATAAACGAGTGCTGCGACTAATAGTGCGGTTTCTGAAGAGCGGGATAATGGAAAACGGGCTGGTGCAAGCGAGCGCTGAAGGAGTACCGCAAGGCGGGAATCTTTCACCGCTGCTCTCCAACGTGTACTTACACTACACGCTGGACTTGTGGTTTGAACAACAGTTTAGGCCAAGGTGCAGGGGAGAGGCCTACTATCTACGCTACGCAGACGACTTTCTGGCCTGCTTCCAATATCGTGATGAGGCCGCAAGGTTCCATCGCCAACTGGGAGAAAGGCTGAGCCAGTTTCATCTGGAGTTAGAACCAAGCAAGACGAGACTGGTGGAGTTCGGACGCTTTGCTGAAGAACGGACCCAAGCCCGTGGAGAGAAGCCGGGCACGTTCGACTTCCTTGGCTTCACGCATTACTGCGGACATACGGCCAAAGGTCAGTTCAAAGTAAAGCGAAAGACCTCCGCAAAGAAGTATCGAGCAAAGCTAAAAGAGCTGAAGGAATGGCTGCAACGAGAGCGAAGCCGCACGAAACAGGGCAAACTCCTGCAGCAGGCCAAACTGAAACTCGAAGGGCATCTCCACTATTACGCTATCACGGACAACAGCCTGATGTGCCATCGGTTCAGCAGTCAGGTCACGCAGCTGGTTTACAAGTGGCTTAATCGGCAAAGTCAACGTAACAGCTACGACTGGGCGCGTTTTCAAGACGCGCTCGCCTGGGTGAGATGGCCCACCGTAAAGGTGCTGCATGATCTGAGTCCATTGCGCCGCTGGCCGACCCTGAATGAAGGCTGAAGAGCCGGATGCTGGGAAATCCGCTTGTCCGGTTCTGTGAGGGGCAGGGCAGCAATCATAGGAAAGCACCCTGCCTACTCGACAACTGCTGTTGGTGGGATTCCGGGAACGAAGGGCGGATGTTTGTAGAAGGGATCTGAAGCATCCACCGTAAACCTGGAAATGGCTTTTGTTCAGAGGGGAGGATGTCCCCTCAGGAAAGGAATAGTCAACCATCCTGTATGTTCGACGAAGTGCGTA
>Ga0126384_10001015_pt1 | contig 16321 bp, 18 predicted proteins | sample PanSoiMetPlot_36_FD_92543 | JGI IMG/M metagenome (GOLD analysis project Ga0126384, IMG submission 92543) | Tropical forest soil microbial communities from Panama - MetaG Plot_36 | ecosystem: Environmental > Terrestrial > Soil > Tropical forest > Bulk soil | place: Panama | collected 2016-02-17 | reverse complement strand
GTCGCTTCCTTGTGCACATCCATCCCGATACTAGGTGGCCCTCCGGACTATGTCGAGTAGGACGCGGTGTCCGAGCGCAACGTGCAAGGCCGGAGCGGGGTTTGAGGGGCTGCGGCTGCTCCACTTCTCGACATAGCCATGAGGTCTTGGAGACGCTTGAATACGCTTAAGGCTCTGGAGAAAGGCCATGAGCTTATCATCCGGTTTGTAGGAGCGCGGCTTGCCGGCTCTTGAAGAGCAGGATCGACTCCTTCAGGGCAAGATTCGCGTGGAGATAGATTTGTGTCGTCTCCACGGATTCATGTCCATGCCACAGAGCGATCACAGGACATCGGTGACTTTGTGCAGCGTTTTGTCGGAGTAGGGGACCCAGACTATGTCGAGTGAAAGGTTCACGGAAAGTCCTCAATACAGGACTACGCAACGACTACTCGACATAGTCCGGGGGGCCACCTAGTATCGGTTATATCGAGCTCGACATAGCCGATATACTTAATGTCACGACTCATGTGAGTTGCCTCCTTGGGGGGAAGCTCATTCGTGCCAACGTTTATCTTTCCCCCAAGGTTAAAGTGCCATGGTTCAGGGTCTCCCCTTGTAGAAGCGGACGTTAACTATTCTGAGTCCGGCTGCAGCCAACGCCACACGCAGCTTCAATCTTCTGAAGCGGGGCGTTCTTTCATAATGCATCGACACGGTTTTTGGCGAATAAAAAGCGCAAACTTGTGAAATCGCCTGTTCCCGACAGTTAGCTTCGCAAATGTTTCAATGCGCTCCTATGCTGCTTCCGCCACCGCCTCTAGGAGGGATACCGCCTTGGCTACATCCGTGACACCGAAGACCACTAGCGACAAGTTCAATACCGGCGCTGTTCCGCAATAGGCATAATTGATATTGATGTGGGCTTCGCCAAGGCGTGACGCTGCGCGGTATAGCTCACCCGAGCGATGTGGAAGTGCAACCTGGACAACCTCGGTTTCGGTGTAGTAAATACGGTCATCAGTCAGCAGCTTCTTGGCAGTCGCGGGATCGTCTACGACCATGCGAATCAGGCTCTGTCCTTCCCGCTCGAATGCCTCAAAGGCGAGGATGTTCACGTCACGCTCAGCGAGCGCTCGGCAGCACTGCGCCAGTGTGCCAGGCTTGTCTTCTATCCGAATCGTAAGTTCTTTCGATATAGGCATGGTTCTTGCTCCTCTTCCCGTCTGAGGTAATCACACACCCTAATCTCCTCGACGCCTTACCGAAGCTGTCTTTGTTGAGAATAGCGCAGCTGGACCACTGATGCACATCGGATGCGGATCACGGCGAATCCGCACACTACGCGAACAACGTGGCTGGACGCAGACGTATCTCGCTGTTCACACCGGCCTCGGACGAGCATTCATCTCTGACTTGGAAAACGGAAAGAAGGAGCCGTGCCTTCGTTCACTGGAAATCCTAGCAGCGGGATTCCAACTTTCCTTGTCACAACTGTTCAGCCGTCTTAGGGTCTGCTTCAGCCGAGCTTGATACGTCTAATGTCTAAACCAGTATTCTGAAAATTTCAAATCGACCTATGAACCAACAGGGTAGGCGAGCCGTGCGCTGTGAGGCAGCTTACCTCCCCAGTAGCGCTGGACAGGATTACGAGAAGACGTTCTCAAGACGGTGTTTTCATATCAGGCGGCACCGCATCGCCGCTCCGCCCTTGTTTTTGAAAAACGTTTCCTTGCGTATACAAACGAGCGCGTCTGGGCAGTCGTGGAGGGCTCGGAATTCCTTGGGGGTGCAACCGTTAAGGGGCCAGTGATCTACCTGTCAGAACAGTCCGACACCACAGTCAAGGTTGCACTCCAACGTGCCAACCTGCTCAACAGCGACGATCTGCGAATCCTGACCTGGGCTGAAACTCGGCGGCGCGGTATGGTCTGGCCAGAAGTTGTGGATTTTGCCGTCCAGCAATGTAAGAGAATTGGCGCCGTCATGTTGGTGGTCGACACCCTCGGTCAATTCGCAGGTCTCGCTGGGGACGCGGAAAACAATGCAGGTGACGCGACCGCGGCCATGCAACCTCTATTGCACGCAGCAAGCCAAGGACTTGCGATTCTAGTTAGTCAGCATGAGCGCAAGTCGGGCGGTGATGTGGAAGATTCAGGACGCGGCAGTAGTGCCATCGGAGGGGCCGCTGACATTGTATTAAATCTACGACGGGTACCCGGAAACTGTAACCCCAATTTCCGCGTGATCCGCTCGCTTTCACGTTTCGACGAGACTCCGGCCGAGTTGATTGTCGAGTTGACCATGGAGGGATATGTCCCGCGTGACAAAGGCGTTAATGCATCAGAGCAGGTCAAAGAGAAGGTTTTGGCCGTTCTCCCTGTGTCCCAGGAAGAAGCAATATCGATCGACGAATTGTGTAAGCTGGCGCATCTCAAGCGCACAACTACGCAGGAAGGCGTACAGGAATTGAACGCTGAGGGACTGCTATTGCAAGTTGGCAAGGGACGGAGGAACGATCCAGTTCGCTTTTACCGTGCAGTAACTCACTCCGCCGCGGCTGCACGTTCTTAGTGGCGGAATGAAAAACGTCAGAAATGGAATCCTCTGAGTAGAGGTTAGAGCCTGACCTTTTCCTATTGCTGAGTTCCAAGCATGGCGGGCCGTCGAGCGAGCGAGCGGTAAGGCTCTGCTGCCGAGCGAGATTGCCCAGAGTTTCAAGCGGTTAGTCGAGGCAAAAGAGATTCGGTAAGAGCACAGGATTCTTGCGGGAATGCACGAAACAAAGCTGTTTCTGAAAGTGCAGTGATTCAACACAGCGGAGGAAAATCGGGATCGAGATCGCGCCGACGCCGAGCGGAAGATGCGCAAGATGCAGTTCGAGTTAAAAGCAGCGCAGCCGCCTGATCCGTTGTACTGGATCATCACAAGCGGCTTAGGCACGGCGAAGTTGAAGCGGATTCCGCAGCACGAAGAACAGCTTTCCGGGAGGCTCCAATGCGCAGCGTACCCACTCCCGAGTGGTTGGACCTGCGAGCACTCCGGCAACGTCCTCCGATCATCCGTGCAATCGATAACAAATAATTTGGCTCCTATGGTACTGTCTTCTACGACGAACATCGGCGTGCCTCCTGTGGAGGAGCTAGAAAAAATGGCACGCCGTCGCTATCAGCGTGGAAGCATTCGCCTGCGCGGAAAGAAGCAAAAGGTATGGGTTGCGAAGTGGCGCGAAGATGTCAGATTGCCGGACGGCACCGTGCGCCGCGTTCAGAAATGCGGACGGTGAGAAGTTGCGTTCCGAACAGCCGCACCGCCTTCGCATTCCCCGCGCTGCTTGGCAACTGATTAGCCAGCCAGCGCTGACGCTCTCGAGGATCATCGTTTAGGGAGCAAGTGCGCAGTGCCCGCGTGCGAGCGATAGGTTAGCCCCTGACGACACTTCAGGCGTACATGCGGATCATGTTCAATGTTACGCACGTATCCAGCCTTCATGCCGTGCTCTGCTACTAGCCAGAACTGATTCCCGATATGTCCATCCCCCACTGGCGTGCGCCGTGGCTTCCCGGTCTTTCGTCCTTTCGTTTCGAGCAACGCATATCCGGGCAGTGGCAGACCCAACGCAAGCGCCAGCCTGATGTGCCATCTAGGCCGACCTCACTGTACAAGTCCGCAATCGACTTAAAACCGCCTTCTGTCTGTGCCTGAGTGGCGTGGAAGATCTCATCGAACACCTCCGGAAGAAGGCCAATATATCAGACTGCTGGACAGGCGGCGCACCGCTGAATCTGGTCAAATTATGTCAGATCGGCGGAACTCCTCGACGTAACCTTGGGATCATTTCTAGCGAATGATCTATCGCAGTGCCCGAAACAGCGCGTCTTTCCATCGTTTCGCATCGACGGTCCAGCAGACTTTCGTTTTGTGACCCTTTTTGAGCACATCTTCCCAAACGTCGCGATTGCGATCGTCGCCAGCGACGTTCAGCAGGTCCACGACCGTCATCCCGCGGGTCAGCTCGCTATGCGCTTCCACGTCCACATAGTGCTCGCTCCAATCTGTTCCAATTGTTGGATCAAGTGCAACGCTCATTGCCACCGGATCGGGCAATGAAATTCCGTCCTCCCCTGTCTGTACCTTATATGCCTTGCGCGCGTGACTATTGCATTCAATGGCGAACCGGGCCACATCGTTGCCAAAGCCAATGATCTTGCCGATGTCCTTTTCGGACAACACCGACTCACCACGCGAGGTCTGCCAACCGACCAATTCAATGGGAAGGCCGCTGTGCATGACGATCCGCGCCGCTTCTGGGTCGACCCACATGTTGTACTCTGCCGCCGGAGTCACGTTGCCCTCGCAACAGGGCGCACCGCCCATGACCACGCAACGTCCTACTTTCGAGACGATCTCCGGCTTTCGCGCCACCGCCATAGCAATGTTGGTCAGCGGCGCCAGGGTCACGATAACGATTCCCGGATTTGCATCAACGGCCTCTATGATCGCATCCACTGCATGCAGTTTTCCGGGCGACCGTTTTGGTGGCGGATACCCATGCTCTCCGAGTCCGTCGCGGCCATGAAACCAGGTGGCATTCTTGTACGCACATAACAGCGGTTTGTCTGCGCCGGTGTAGACGGGAACATCTGCCCCACACAGTTCAACCGTGTATAGCGCGTTGCGCGTCGACTGTTGCACCTCGACATTTCCGGCAACGGTGCTGATTGTTACCACGCGTACGTCTGAGGCCCGCAGTGCCATGATGATCGCCAACGCATCGTCGGAAGCTGTGTCGGTATCGATGAGGAAAAAACGCATATGGCGCGTAGGATAGCAAACCCGGCGTTGCGCTCTTGACCATCGAGTCCTGAGTCCCATAAAGTCGTGTGCCAGACGGGGCTCATCGCAACTCGTACTTTCATTGCTGTGCGAGGCAAATCATGGCACTCCACGACCCAACCCTCAAGTCAACACTGACGCAGAAGGCGCAGTTGATGTCTGCCTCGGAGATCGATCGCACCATGGTGCGCCTCGCCCACGAGCTTCTTGAGAAAAATGGGGGTATCGAGGACCTTGGCCTGGTCGGAATCCGCCGTCGCGGCGTTCCTATTGCTACGCGACTCGGCGAAATGATTCATCGCGTTGAAAAAACTCCTGTGCCCGTAGGTGCCCTCGACATCACGTTTTATCGGGATGATCTTTCGACTTTGGGACCCAAGCCGGTTGTGCAGGACACAGAAATTGGCTTCTCGATTGAAGGAAAGCGCATCGTGCTCACCGATGACGTTTTGTTTACTGGACGTACGATTCGCGCGGCCATGGATGCTCTGTTTTCTCGCGGACGTCCGAGCCAGATTCAGTTACTTGTCTTGATTGATCGTGGTCACCGCGAGTTGCCGATCCAAGCCACATTCATCGGACGTACTGTTCAAACGACCATGAACGAGGTGATTGAGGTCAAGTTGACAGAAATCGATAATGCGGAGAAAGTCCTGCTGATGGAGAGAACAACCGCTTAGCCGCGTGTGATCGAAGCCCACTCATTCTCAAATCGCGACCGTCCTTGCTAATGTGTCCCGCCAGTTGCCGGACCTCCTGATGGGGTCGTTTCAGTAATTCGTCGAGCAATCCAAGTTCATCCATCACGTGCAAGGTGGAAGGATGAATTGTGTCGCCACAAAGATCGCGTAAGAAGTCTGCATGCTTCTCCAACACCCAAACGTCGACACCAGCTCCAGCAAGCAGAAATCCGAGCACCATTCCCGACCCGCCACCGACAACGCAGCAACGAGTTCCGATCTGCATGTTCATAGGGCACTTCCTTGATTTCTAGTTAGTCCGAGACTTGGTAGGAATTGGCGGATTATTGACCGTCTATCCATTGTATTGTGATGTTGCGGCGCGCATCTCTAAGAAGAAGTGCCTTAGCTTGTCGCCATCCAGTTTCCCGTTCGTTCTCGGTACGGTGGGCGTTTTCGCAACTTCGTGTCGGCCTGCTCTCCGCAACTATATGACGGCGGCAATGGCTTGGTTGAGCGACTGGTATCTGAATTTCCTCGCTTCAATGATGTCAGCATCTACGAAGGCTTTACGGTCAAGTTCTACAAGCTGCCGCAGTTGGCGATCTGGTTCCTGGATTGCAGCCTCGGGAAAAGTGGGAGCTTTCGCATCGAGGATATAGACAAAATGATGGCTTTCGCTGACTACATATTGTCCCCCGTCGCGCTGCACCTCCACGGGATGATCAGCTAATCACGTGAACTGGAACACTCGATCAACACACATCAGATGATTGTTCGCGACAGTTCTCGGGAAGTCGAGATTCGGGCCCACTGCATCTATGCAACCGCGCTTTTGGCTGAAGAGATCAATAAGCTCCGCGAACCCGGGCGGCAGATTGCCGCTCCACAGATTGATGCTCGCCTCTGGACCCACTTCCACACAACGTCGTGGCCCCACCATCTGACGAAGACGATCATGTACTGACCGACGCTTCAGCGTGTTGAAACTCTCGCTTGAATGGCCAATAAGGTTTAAAATAGCGAGCCAATCAAACCGTCAATCCTATGCGAAAGAAAACTCTCCCCTCTGCGACTCGCCAGCGATTGTTGAGGCTTGCGCGGCAAGCAATGAGGAATGCTTATGCGCCTTACTCGCATTTCCGCGTCGGCGCGGCGATTCTCACTTCCAAGGGCAAGGTATTCCTAGGATGCAATGTTGAGAACGCCTCGTATGGCATGACAAATTGCGCCGAGCGCACCGCGATTTTTGCGGCAATCTCCGCTATGGGCCCTAAGACTGAAGTGCGGGCTGTCGCCGTCGTCAACGATCACGGTGTTCCGTGCTCACCATGCGGCGCCTGCCGCCAGGTAATCTACGAATTTGGCCCTGAGGCAGTGGTTTATTTCCAGGGCAAAAGACGTTGGCAGGAAAGTCCGATTACGGATCTTCTCCCGGAGGGTTTTCGCCTCCAGTGAGCCCGACTGTCTCCGCGCCTGCCCCATTTCGTGCCGTCGATCTGATTCGCAAGAAGCGCGACGGTTCCGCATTAACTCCCGCAGAAATTGAATATCTGGTCGACTCCTACACGAAGGGAACGATACCTGACTATCAGATTGCCGCATGGCTGATGACTGTCGTAGTGCGTGGAATGACGCGCGAAGAAACCGCTGCCCTTACACATTCCATGCTTCATTCGGGCGAGGTGCTCGATCTGAGTTTTCTTCCAGCGAAAACCGTAGACAAGCATTCCACCGGTGGGGTGGGCGACAAAACATCCTTGATCCTTGCGCCGCTGGTCGCTGCCGGGGGTCTCTTCGTCCCGATGATCAGCGGCCGAGGTCTTGGTCACACGGGAGGCACGCTCGACAAACTGGAAGCGATTCCGGGTTTCAACGTGAGTTTGTCGATACCTGAGTTCCATCGAGTGCTGAAGACCGGCGGTGCTGCCATGATCGGCCAGACCTCTGAGATTGCGCCCGCCGACCGCAAACTGTATGCCTTGCGCGACGTGACTGGTACGGTCGAAAGTCCTCACCTGATCTGCGCTTCCATCATGAGTAAGAAACTCGCGGAAGGCACCGACGCTATGGTCCTCGATGTTAAGACCGGCTCAGGCGCCTTCATGAAAAAGGAAGAAGACGCAGTCTTCCTGGCGGAATTGATGGTCGAGACAGGCGAGCGCATAGGCAAGAAGATGGTCGCTCTCATCACGAACATGGACCAGCCTCTCGGACGCATGGTGGGGAACGCCACCGAGGTTTACGAATCCATCGAAGTACTTAAGGGTGGCGGTCCCGATGATCTGCGCGAGTTATGCTTGGAGCTCGCAAGCTGGATGTTCTACCTGGGCCGTGCAGCCAAAACAACCGCGGACGGAAAGAACCTTGCCACACAACTAATTTCGTCGGGCAAGGCATTCGCGAAATTTCGACAACTAGTGGAGTTGCATAGCGGCGACGTCAGCACCATTGATAATCCGGCGCTTCTGCCTGCCGCACAACGCCGCGTTGATGTTACGAGTTCACGGGGAGGATATGTAACCTCGATCCAATGTGAGCACATTGGCACGGCATGCGTGGTCCTCGGTGGTGGGCGGGAGAAGAAAGAAGATTCGGTCGATCCAGCCGTCGGAATCATTGTCCACAAGAAGGTTGGCGATAAAGTGGCGATCGGCGAGCCGCTTTGCACCATTCTCTGCCACTCTGACGAGCAGGCATCGCGGGCGCGGAAACTCATTGAAGAAAGCTATGAATTGAATGCAGCTCCTCCAGCCTACAAAAAATCGCTGGTACATCGAGTGATTCACAAAAGGGAACACTAGATGGCACGCTTCACCGGAATTCTCGGGCTGCTCACCATGGTTGCTCTCGCGTATGCCTTTTCTACTAATCGCAAGGCGATTCGCACCAAAACCGTAGCATGGGGCCTGGGTCTGCAGATCGTGTTTGCGATTTTTGTTCTCAAGGTAGAGTTTGGACGCAATCTTTTTCAGAAAGCCGGTGATGTCGTCAATCGCCTTCTCGCTCACGCTTTTGTCGGATCGCAATTTGTTTTCGGTGACTTGGGAAAGCAAAGTTCCCACCTCGGCTTCTACTTTGCTTTCCAGGTATTACCCACAATTATCTTCATTGCTGCCTTCTTTGCAGTTCTTTACCACTACGGGATCATGCAATTCGTCATTCGGATTGCGGCATGGGTGATGACGCGCGTCATGGGTGCGAGCGGCGCTGAATCGCTCAACGTCGCTGCCAGTATTTTCATGGGACAGACTGAGGCTCCGCTGACCATTCGGCCGTTCCTGCCCGATCTGACAAAGTCCGAGCTGATGACGGTCATGACGAGCGGTATGGCGCACGTCTCGGGCGGAATTATGGCAGCCTACATCGCCTTCGGAATTGAACCCAAGCACCTGCTGAGTGCCGTCATCATGACCGCGCCAGGAACAATCCTGGTATCGAAAATGCTCGTCCCGGAAACAGAGGTACCGAAAACCGCAGGCAGGGTTGTGATGAGCGAAGAAGAAACCGAGGCTGAAAAGAGTGAGAATCTGCTCGGCGCCATTGCGCGTGGCACGACCGACGGACTTCATCTGGCCTTGAACATTGCCGCCATGCTGATCGCTTTTCTCGCACTAATCGCGCTTGCCAACACAATCATGGGCGGAATTCACAATGCTCTTCACATCTCGTGGTTCCCGTCGAGCCTGCAGCAGATTTTCGGTGCACTGTTTGCGCCGGTCGCCTGGCTGATCGGGATTCCATGGCGCGACTGTTCCGCAATTGGAAGTCTGCTCGGCACGCGCATGATTCTGAATGAGCTGGTCGCGTTTTCGCAGCTTGGACCACAAAAAGACATGCTTGATCCGCGCTCGTTTACGATCGCCACGTTTGCGCTCTGCGGCTTTGCCAACCTGAGTTCAATCGGCATTCAGATCGGCGGGATCGGTGCTCTGGCGCCGAACAAGAAAAGCGAGCTGGCGCGACTCGGACTCCGTGCAATGCTGGCGGGCACCATGGCAAACCTTATGTCTGCGTCGATCGCCGGAATCCTTCTGTAGAGTAGTTAGCTCTTGCACGCCACCTTGGGTCGATCCCCGGGTCGGGCCTCATCGACAAGGACATGGTGCTCGAAACCGACACCGACGTGATCGGGCACGTCAATGGCGGTCACACCGCACTTCCAGACGATGAGATCACTGCACTTTGCGAGAAGTCCACGCGTGCACTGGAGATGGCGGCGGCTTTATGACCCCGCGTATGTTCACCGGACTGGTTTTCGAGGGTGTCTAATAAAAAGAGGGGTTGAACTTCATGAGCAATCAAGACCGCAAGACGATTTTCATCACTGGCGCTTCCTCAGGCTTGGGTCGGGCTACCGCGCTGGGAGCCTTTTGCTGTGCGGATCAGCGCGTTGTAAGAGGAAGTACGGCATAACGTTTAGATGTTGATCGCGACGACACGTTGGGTAGCCACGAAACAAATCCGGAAGCAGAGCGTGGTCGGTCTTTTGCTCGATGTCAATCCCAATAGCTCTGCAGGGCGTACGGCGCCAGCAGTTACGGAAGAGTGACTTCGGCGTTCGATCCGCCGGGCGCGCAGCGTTGAATGCGATCAGGGTGGAGGCTAGCCAAAATCGAAACAGGAGGCATGAATGTATATTCGTTCGCTGACAGGGCGCTAATCTCCCCATACCAGCTTCCCACGTTGTTTCCGAGAGGCGTTCCTGCTTGGGTTTTGTCGTCGATTTGTGTGCTGCGTGTTTTGTCTTCGTCGCGTACTATCCCTTCTTATGCCTCGTGACGTCGGCAAACTCGATTCGCAACCTATTGCCTCGGGGTCGATTGTTTCGGTTGAGGATTTTTCGCACGAAAAGTTCGTAGTGGGAAGAATCTTGCGCGGGGGCATGGGAATTGATTATCAGCTTGTGCCTGTGCGCCCGGTTCTTCGGGCAATGGCGCTGAAAACGTATCTCGACGCCGCCGATAGCGCCAAGTTTGAGAGTGAAGCACGTTCGTGGATTTCCCTGGGCACGCATCCGAACATTGCCCAGGCGCATTGGTACGGCAAATGGTATAAGCAACCCGCAGTTCTCGCCCATTGGTATTCCACAGCTCTTTCAGAAGCTGACATACGGGACTGGACCACAGACCGCATCTTGAGTCTCGCACTTCAGATGATCGAGGGATTGGATTTTTCATTCAAACAAGTTGGATTGATTCACCGAGACGTGAAGCCCTCGAATGTACTGCTTGACGAGTTCGGAGCGTCTCGGATTGCTGATTTCGGAGTGGCATTGCTAGCGAAGCCTCTGTCAGAAGAAATACAAAAGAACTCTGACGAGCATCGGATGGTGCGGACGGGTGGGCTTTTCTGCGTTCATTCCGCCGGATGCCGTTGAGGCTTGCCGAAAGTTCAAGGCGACAGGCTTTGATTCAAGCGTCCGCATAACGGACCCTTGCTTTTCAACGAGTGGATTGCAGAACAGCAGAGTGCCTATTTGATTTTCTTCGTTGCTTTGGCCGGCGCTGGTTTCAGCGTGACGTGGGGGCAGTGGCTGCTAACGGTTGCTGTTCTCATATGGGCACCGTTCTACATACCGGGCGTGTACTCGACTACCACTCACAAGGAGAAGATTGCACAGGATCATAAACCGTGCATGCCCGGGTGCCGATTCAAGCTTTCAAAGGGAACTCATCTTCGGATATGGGGTACGAACCTTGTTTTCTCGATCGTGCTCGCGGGAATAGCTGCCTATCTGGCATTTCACGCACTTAAGGAACCGACGCAATAGTCAAGAACGACCGTGCGGGACATACACACAGAAATTACCCTCTACCACTAAAGCTTCCGCTTACAACGGACGGCAAGCAGCCCTGTACCCAACAGAACAAGCGTTCCCGGTTCGGGTACGGTTTGAACATTCAAAAGCGACGTTCTCCGCTCGAAAGATTCTAGGTATTTCCACAGCAGAACGGCTATACCGAAGAAGGCGAAGAGGCAAATCCAAAATAGGAATTGAACTTCCGGTAGGAACTTCATGGGGGGAGAACTCCTTGATGAACGCGGAAACTCTACACCCACAATGTCAACGGTTTTCCAGAGTAGCTGATAACAATGGCCGCTCCTTTATCACAGGTGGAAAGAGCGGGCATTTCACCCAAGGTTCAGTTGTCTCTATCTGCGGCAAAAACTGTACACCTGTCACTGCTCATGTCAACGGTTTTTCAGAGTAGCTTGACCGACCGCTTAAAATAGAAGCATGTTTGATAGCGCCATGTCCTGCCGGGATGTAGAACGCATCATTGCCGAGATGGCAAAGGGCAAGAATTTGGACGACGCCACAACGGCCATGCTGGACGAAGCCGACGAAAACCTGCAAGGTCTTTGCGAAATCTTGGAGATGATTCGGCACCCGAAGCCTTAAAACCCCATTTCGTCTGGATCGCTCATTCTCATCGGTGCCCCTGAGTTTTATCTCTGGTAGTACCTTTTACGCTTACGTTCGGTTTCCGGATACATGCTTCAGCAATGGCATCACCGCCGATTGCGGCACCTGAGGCGGCTCAGGCATTACGTAGACCTGACGGGCACACGTGACACATCGGCTTCCAGTCGAACGACTGCGACGCACGAACGGAAGAAGCCTGTGGTTTCGCGCTTCGGCCAGTTGACGCGCTTTGTTTAGGAGTTTTTCTAGTTTCAGTCATTCACGGGGGGAGTAGAGCCAAATTTTACCAGCTCTCAAATGTTATCTGCTCCGTGTGTCACCCGTCCCGACTAGACTGTCCAACGGGTTTCTACGGTCTGAAAACGTAATACAGACCTTGTTGCGTGCGCTGCTCCCTCATTCCAAATCTTTTCTTCGGGGGTTTACCGTCCAATATCAGGGCAGCGAGGTCGGCTAAGACTGTTCGACTGCTTCCAAAATAGGAATGACGAGTGAGACTTGTGTCGACTCTAGAGGCGTCAATTGTGTCCATGCCTTGCACGATCACGATTGTTGAGCCTGCGCGCCGGTACAAATGGAAAAGCTTTGACAACAGCAGAGCACGATCTTTGTAGTTCGAGTACATCGTCAATCGCTCTGCCGCTGGCGCAATTGCTGCAGCCAAATGATTAAAAGTCTCACTGTCTATGTCTGGAGCTGTCAAAACAATGTGTCTGAACAATCCCGGTGGCAGGGCCTGTTTCGCAACCAATAACTCGAGAGCGGCGGTCAAAGCTCTGTTGCCCATACTATGGGCAATGAGATGGATAGTCTGAGCGCCAGACGCCTCTACCAATGCCCTCAGAAAAGACTCAAGGTGCGGGACGGACCAGGCTACATTCGTCTCGTCTGCGGCATACTTCCACCAACTGCCGCGAGAAGGCCAGCTATAGCCAGCTATACAGAACGGGTGCGCCATCGAACTGAAGATCGCAAGCAAAACTGAGCAGTACGGCGAGCCGCATCTTCAAAAGTAACGTTGTAGCCGTGAACAAATACGAACGCCTCCTTGCGTTCCGAGTCCAACACGCGTTGCCGCAGTTCAGTAAAGAAGGTTTCTTCCCTTATCTCTACATCGACGAGAATTACATGTTTCTCAGGGTCTTCCTCAAACTCAAGCCTAAAAATAGGGGAATTCGGACTTCATAGTGGGTGAAACGGATGAGAAAGTGGCTCTTTCCTTCCTCCCGTGATTGTTTCGCATCGGTCCGCGCCGTCAAGGGAGGCTTCGCCCCGCGCTGGCGCGCGCGCCCTTGACCGCTCCGGGCCGCTGCGAACCCCATTCCACTAGGGAAGGAAAGAGGGGAAACCGGAATGCGCCTCGGGATGCCCGGCCGGCCCGCCATGGGAAAATCTGGCTATGCAAGATTCTGAACTGTACAGCCGGATTTTAGGTATTGCGGCTCCCTGGCGAGTGGAGCGGGTGGAGCTGAAACTGCAGCAGGGCGAGGTGCACGTCTATCTGGGCCACGAAGACAAACAGGACTGGCCTTGCGCCGAATGCGGAGCCCGGTGTGCCCTCTACGATCATCAAGCCGAGCGGCAATGGCGGCATCTGGATACCTGTCAGTACCGCACGATTCTGCATGCCTCGCCCCCGCGTAGTGAGTGCGCCGAGCATGGGGTGCGGGTGGTGAAGCTGCCTTGGGCCGAAGCCAACAGTCGATTTACAGCGCTGATGGAGGGGCTAGCCATTGCGTGGCTGAAACACGCGAGCCAGAAGGCGGTAGCGGAACAGTTGGGACTGAGTTGGGACGAGATTCACGGGATCATGGAGCGGGCGGTGGAGCGCGGCTTAGCTCGGCGCCAGGCAGAGAAGATTCCCTACTTGGGAGTGGACGAAAAGGCCTTCCGGAAGGGGCACAAGTACCTGACCTTGGTGAACGATCTGAGCCGGAATCGAGTTCTGTACGTAGCGCAAGATCGTGAGCAGAGGAGTCTGGACGGGTTCTGGCCCACGCTCACCGAGGAACAGCGCGAGAGCGTGGAAGCGGTGGCCATGGACATGTGGGATCCGTATGTGGACTCGGTGCGGGAACATGTGCGAGCAGCCGACCCGAAGATCGTGTTCGATAAATTTCACATCGCCAAACATCTGGGAGAAGCAGTGGATCGAGTGCGACGGCGCGAGCACAAGGCGCTGAAGGCGGAGGGCGATGACCGTCTGACCGGAACCAAGTATGACTGGTTACGAAATCCGACCAACATGGAGGGGGAACAGAGGCGCGAATTCGCACAACTGAAATACAGTGAGCTGAAGACAGCGCGCGCCTGGGCCTTGAAAGAAACCGCGATGGCCTTCTTCCACTATGTCTACGAGCGGCCAGCCCGAAAGCACTTTCCCTGGTGGTACAACTGGGCCGTACGGAGTCGTCTCCAGCCCATGAAGGAGGTCGCCGCCATGCTGAAGCGGCGATTCGAGAACATCATTACCTACTTACGCCACCAGATTACTAACGCTGCTAGCGAATCACTCAACGCAAAGATTCAGTGGGTGAAGTACACCGCACGAGGATTCCGTAACAAACAGAACTTCATTAATGCGATCTACTTTCATTGTGGAGATCTAGATCTGGCTCCTTCGGCCACTAAATAGCCGGAAGCGCCTAAAATAGAGGGTTTTTCCAGGTGTCCAACTTTATGTCTATCGGATTCCGAGATACTCACTTCGCAAATTCCAAGCGAAAGCTTTCCATCTTTGGCACGCTCGTTTTGGAAAAAACACTTTGGCACTCTCGAAGCCGTCCTTTGCCTGTCGGTGGCAAAGAAGACCCTAATCACCTTAACTTCACCATAACCTGACCGAAGGGACCTTGGAAGGTACAGAAGGTACAGATCCCGGTTCAATCGCATCAGATCGTCCTTCATCTCTTTTGCACTCTGGTATCGAAGTGAAGGATCCTTCTCTAATGCTTTAGTTATGATGCGCTTTAACTCGCGGAACTGACGGTAATCGTAGATTTCTGTTGGATTGTGGTGGAGGATTTTTTTGAAGACGGACGTAGTTGTTGATCCATGGAAAGGCGGCGTGCCAATAGCCATTTTGAAAAGCACAGCGCCGAAGGAAAAGAGGTCGCTTTGGGCATTGATTGCATGCTCGATCAACTCCTCTGGGGATATGTACGACACGTAGAGGGAAATTCCCGAGGTCAGAGGTCTCACCACAACTTGCGATAACTTGAGCGGGCCAAAGTTTAGAATTTTGACGTGACCGCTTTGGGTGATGAAAATGTTGGAAGGCTTAATATCCCCGTGGATGATACCTATGGCGTGGGCAGCCTCAAGGGCGTCGGATATTTCGATTGCGATCGAAAGAAGGCGTTCAACTGGAAGGCGTTTATCAAGGCTGCCGAAATCCCTTTCCAGACTCTCGCCTTCCACATACTCCATGTAACGAGGTGGCGTAACAACGCGGTTTCACTCAATCATCCGTTTTCCTACTGCTCTCGATCCCACCTTTCCCCTATGCAGAATTCCGGTTTTCCGCGCAAAGAGGGCAGTGTCCTCTTTTTCCGACATTCCAAAACAAATAATTAAATATTTAAGAATGGGATGGAGCGTGGGCCTGTGTGTGTGGAAATGCGGAAAATGAATGCCATGAAGCGGGCAATTTCGGACTGATCCTCGCTGGGGGAATTCGGAAACGTGTTCCCACGTGTGTTTAGGCTTCTCGCCAGGCCGGTGCCCGTTTCCTAGATGGGTCCCATCTGCCGCTCTTTGGAAATTGGAAATATGGCACCTTTGAGACGAACGCCCAAGTGGCTTGCCCATCGAGGAGTCTGGCCTAGCAGACGATTTTCGAACTTTTTCCTGACGTCAGAACTTCTTGGTTGGGCCCGGATCTCAATGATTGCCGCCTTGTGTCGCAACGCGAATTCCGGCCCTAAATAGTCTAACGTTCTTGCATCTCATCAGGAAAAGCGCGGGATTGCTCTGTCTCGGACAGTCGGACATCATAAGACGGCACTCCTCGGGCGTAGTAACCTTTGCGGGCGCGAACCTGCAATCTCTCTCCGTTCTTTCGCGCCTCTATTTTGATTTTGCGGTAACGCCCGTCCGAGGTGAAATCAGCCGGTCTGTAGGAGACCGCGTACCGGGCGCGTAACTCTTCGACAATTTTTGCAAAAGCCTTTGGCACAGCCTGGGGCCTCCCAGGGCGAAGCAGGCGGCCGCCAGTCTGCTCAGCCAGCTTGCGTAAATTCGAGTTACCCAGCGTCGCCGAGAAATTCTGTTCTAAGTCGCTTGTCGCATAGTTCGTGCTGATTGCGTAAACAGGCACCTCGGCCTGCTGAGCGGCATCAATGGCGGCATTCAGGCCAAGCTTTCCGGCGTTATTGTCACCGTCTGAAAGCACGAT
>Ga0126384_10001014_pt1 | contig 16321 bp, 10 predicted proteins | sample PanSoiMetPlot_36_FD_92543 | JGI IMG/M metagenome (GOLD analysis project Ga0126384, IMG submission 92543) | Tropical forest soil microbial communities from Panama - MetaG Plot_36 | ecosystem: Environmental > Terrestrial > Soil > Tropical forest > Bulk soil | place: Panama | collected 2016-02-17 | reverse complement strand
TGTTCGATCACCACGAAGGTCGCGCCGAACTCGGCGTTGATCGCCTTGAGCCGGTCGCGCAGGTTCGCCAGCATGGTGAGATTGACGCCGCCGGCCGGCTCGTCGAGCAGCGCGAGGCGCGGGCCGGCCATGAACGCCATGGCGGCGTCGAGCAGCTTCTGCTGGCCGTAGCTCAGGCCACCCGCGAGTTCGTCGGCAAGAGGCCCGAGCCGGAAGAAGCCGAGCATCTCGTCGGCGCGCGCCGAGAGGCCGGCATCGCGCGGGCCAAACAGGCGCGACAGCATCGTGCCCTTGTGCTCCTGGCCGGCGAGGATCAGGTTCTCGCGCACGCTCAGCTGCGGGAAGATCTGCAGAAGCTGGAACGTGCGGCTCACGCCGAGCCGGTTGAGATCGCACGGCCGCATGCCCGTGACGGTGCGGCCGTCGAGACGCACGTCGCCGGCGGTGGGCCGGAGCTGGCCGAGGATGCAGTTGAACAGGGTCGACTTGCCGCTGCCGTTCGGACCGATGATGCCGAGGATCTCGCCTTCCTTGAGTTCGAACGACACGCCCGCCACCGCGACAATGCCGCCGAAGCGCTTTTCCAGACCGTGCACCTCGAGCACCGCCGTCATGACGCGCTCACCGGCGGGGCGCTCGGTTCGGCCGTGGCGGCCCGCGGGAGCGGCCGCGGCCGCCAGATGCGCTCGGCAAGGCCGAGCAGGCCGGCGGGGCAAAACACCATCAGCACGATCACCAGGACCGCGTAGGCCATCAGGTAGTAGCCCTCGGTGAAGCGCAGCCATTCCGGCAGCAGCACCGCCACCATGGCGCCGAGGAAGGGGCCGAAGAAGTAGCCGGAGCCGCCGACCACGACCATCAGCAGCAGGTTGAGCGAAAGCCCGAGCGCGAACGGCGAGGGATCGATGTACTGCACCAGCGGCGCATAGAGCGCGCCCGCGATGCCGCCGAGGCCGGCACCGAGCGCAAAGGCCATCAGGGTATAGCGGCGGGTATCGACGCCGAGCGAGAGCGCGCGCACCGGGTTCTCGCGCAGCGCCACGAAGGCGCGACCCCACGGCGAGCGGATCAGCCACCAGGCGGCGAGCGAGACCAGCACGAGATGGGCGAGGCAGAACCAGTAGAATGCGCGCGGCGCATCCATCGGCCAGCCGAGCACGCTCGGGCGCGGGATGTTGCTGATGCCGTAGATGCCGCCGGTGAGCCACTCCTCGTTGCGGAAGACGAGATAGACCAGCGTCGTGAACGCAAGCGTCACGAAGGCAAGATAATGATGCTGCACGCGCAGCGCCGGATAGCCGAGCAGCCAGCCGATCGCGAAGCAGACGAGGCCCGCGAGCGCATAGGTGCTCCAGAACGGCCAGCCGCGCGTCGTCAGATACGCCGTGACGTAGGCGCCGATGCCGACGAAGGCCGCCTGGGCGAGCGAGATCTGCCCCGCATAGCCGAGCGTGAGGTTGAGGCCGATCGCCGCGATGCTCATCACGGCCCACATGCTGAGGATGAACACGCCGTAGGGCTTGAAGGCGAACGGCGCCGCGACCAGGAAGGCGGCGATGGCCGCGAGCGCGACGCAGGCCAGGAGACGGCGGGTCATGCCAGCGCTCCGACGTGCCGATTGTCCCCGCCCTCATCCTGAGGAGCCGCGCGCAGCGCGGCGTCTGGAAGGATGGGGGCGGCCGTGACGGCGACGCTTGCGCCCTTGGCCCATGGTTCGAGACGCGTCGCTGCGCGACGCTCCTCACCATGAGGCATAGAAAGATTCATACGGTCCGCTCCTCGATGCGGCCGAGCAGGCCCTGCGGGCGAAACAGGATCACCAGGATCAGGATCACCAGCGGCAGCGCCATGCGGTACTGCGACGAGACGTAGGCGGCGGCGAAATTGTCGACGATGCCGAGCAGCAACCCGCCGACGATCGCGCCGCGCACCTGGTTGAAGCCGCCGACGATCGCTGCGATGAAGGCGTAGAGCCCGAGCCATTCGCCGTTGGTGAACTTGGCGAGATAGATCGGCGTGATCAGCACCGAGGCGAGCGTGACCAGCGCGGCGTTGATCAGGAAGGTGTAGAGGATCATGCGCTCGACCGGGATCCCGAGCAGTCGCGCCACCGTCGGGTTCTGCGCGGTCGCCTGCATGCAGCGGCCGGTGCGGGTGCGGTTGAGGAAGAGCTGCAGCGCGGCCACCGCGGCGACGCAGATCGCCAGCACCACCAGGCTCTGCAGCGCGAACGTGACGCCGAGCACGTCGATGTCGACGGCGGCGGCGAGCGGCGGGAACGGCTGGGCGTCGGCGCCGTAGAACTCGCGGATCGCCTCCTTCATCAGGATCGCGAGCCCGATGGTGGCGATGACGAGCGGCAGCACGCCGTGGCGCATCATCGGATCGACCATCAGGCGCTTGAACAGCAGGCCCAGGACGACCACCGACACGACCGCCGCAACGGCGACCGCCGGCCAGAACGACAGGCCGAAATGACCCATGGCGATCAGCACGAAGAACGCCGGCAGCATGACGAACTCGCCCTGGGCGAAGTTGATCGTCTGCGAAGTCTGCCACAGCAGCGTGAAGCCGATCGCGACCAGCGCGTAGATCGCGCCGGTCGCGAGCCCGGCGACCAGGAGCTGGAGGATGTCGGCCAGCAGGGCGACGCCTCCCCGACTTGTCGCGCTTCGTCGTGCGCCGTTGAGTGACGGACTACTTGCCGAGCTTCGGCAGGATCTTCGTGATCTTCTGCTGGCCGTTCACCACCTCGGCCAGAAAGCTGATGCGGTCGATCTCGCCTTTGTCGCCCCAGCTCGTCTCGATCAGGATGTTGGGCTCGTCGTTGGGCGAGATCGTCAGCCCGTGCATGGCAGCGGCGAGGCCCTTGCGGTCGAGCTTGCCGACCTTCTTCTCGGTCGCATACTTGATCGCGTAGACCGCCGTGTAGCCCTTGATGCCGTTGTGGTCGGGCTTGTAGTTGAAGCGCTTCTGGAAGCGCGCCGCGAACTCGCCGACGGCCGCGATCGGCGCGTCGGCCGAGAGGCCGACATGGCCCATGACGCCGTTCGCGGCGTCGCCGGCGAGCTCGATGGTCTTCTGGCTGAGCAGCGTGGTGTCGCCGATGAACGGGCCTTTCAGGCCCTGCTTCTTCGCCTCGCGCATGATGCGCGCGCACTCCTCCTCGTTGGAGTAGACGAACACCGCGTCGGCATTGGCGGCCTTGAGCTTGACCACGTCGGCGGCGAAATCGACCTGGCCCGACTCGGTCGACACGTCGGCGACGACCTTGATGTTGCGCGCCGCCATCTCTTTCAGCAGGTTGTCGCGGCCGCCCTTGCCGAAGTCGTTGTTGACCCAGATCAGCGCGAGGGTCTTGGCCTTGATCTCGTCGCGGATGAAGTTCGAGATCTTCGGCATGCCGATCTGCTGGCCGAAGGAGGTGCGGAACAGGTAGGTGTCGCCCATCGACGTGAGTTCGCCGGCCTCGCCGCCGACGAAATGCGGAATCTCGGCCTGCTTGAGCAGCGGCATGGTCGCCTTGACGCTGCCGGAGAAGACCGGCCCGAGCACCACGTAGGGATCGGCATCGATCGTCTTCTGCATCTGCGAGCGCGCCACACCCGGATTGGTCTGGGTGTCGAGCAGGCTCAGCGCGATCTTCTCGCCGAGGACGCCGCCCTTGGCGTTGATCTCGTCGACCGCCAGGATCACGCCGTCGCGGAAATTGCCGCCCGACACCGCGATGCTGCCGGAGATCTCGCCCACATAGGCGAACTTGACCTCTGCCGCCGTCGCGCCGCCCGCGACCAGCATCAGCGCCGCCAGCGCGGCCCCGAAACGCAACCCACCCATGCGGTCCTCCCTGCGCCCGCTTTTCAGGGCGTCAAATTGGTGCGCGCGACGTCACGCGCCGCGTCGCGGCGATTATGGCGTGCGGGCGGGGAAGTGCCAAGGCGAGGGATGTGCGGCTTGTCGCGGCACTGAGGCCACACGCACCGCGCTCGCGCTCCCTCTCCCCGCTGAAGGGGGGAGAGGGAGATCAGAGTCGGTGCGCGGCACGAGGGAACGCCAACGCGGGGATCGCGATCACACCTTCCGCGGCCGCCCCGGCTCACCCAACGCGCATTCGAGCTCGGCACGATTCCACCTGCCGAGGTCTGCAGCCGCCTCGTAGGTGCTCTGCAGAAACTCCATCAGCGCGCGCTTCGGCTCGGGCGCGGTGCGCACCGCGTCGTAGGGCAGGATGAATTCGCCCAGCTCCTTGCTGAAGAACGCCTGGGCGGGGCGCACCGGCGCGGACGCAAAGCCGGCGGGCACCGGGTACGCATAGGAATAGAACGCCGCATAGTCGATCGGACCGCCGCCCGGCCAGAAGCCGGCGCTCGACACCTCGTGCGAATAAGCCTCGCGCGTGACCGCGTCGGCAAGACGCGGGATGCCGCCCGGATGCGGCGGCGCGCGGCGGCCGGAGAACCGCGTCACCGCAAGGTCGAAGCTGCCCCAGAAGAAATGCGCCGGGCTTGCCTTGCCGAGGAACGCCGTGCGGAAATGCGAGAATACCTCGTGCGCGCGCAGCAGCACGTGCCAGAACCGGTTGGCGAAATCCGGATCATAGGCCGCGTGCACGCGGTCCTGGCTGAACGGGATGCCGTCCGCGATCTCGTTCGGCACCTCGTCGACTCGCACCGCAAGGCCGAGCTCGGTCAGCGCGATCATCACGTCGGCGTAGAACTCGGCGACCGACACGCGCCTGAGCATGACCTGGCGGAAATCGCCGTCGGTGGTGCGTATCCACAGCACGTGATCGATGAAATCGAACTCGATCTGGAATTCGCGCTCGCCGACCGAGATCGGCGGCGTCGCCAGCCCGCGCGCCGTCACGTGCAGCGTGACGTGCCACGAATGGTTGAGCCAGGGCACCAGCACGAGACGGATCTTGCCGACGACCTGCGTCCACAGATGCAGCGTGGCGCAGGTGTCGCGCCATGCCGGATAAGGCAGTTCGGGCCAGAGCGACATGAGGGTCTCCTTGGCGCTTCCCCTCCCCGGCAAGCGGGGGACGGAGAAGAAAAGGGAGAAGAATGAAAGCTGGGGGCGGGAGCGCAGCCGCGCGCTCTTACACTCCTACTTCGCGAGGTCGCCCAGCATGCTGGCCGCGACCGTGAGCTTCGACAGCGTGAGACCCGAGGCCGCGATCTCGTGCACCGCCATGCGCACGCGCTCGGCCTCCTCGCCGCGCGACTTGACCCATTGATCGACCGCATCGGCTCCGGCGGCGCCGTCCGACATCATCTCAGCCGCGATGCGGCACTCGGCGTCACCGATGGCATCGAGCGCGCGATCGAGCGCCAGACGGTCGAAATAATCGGCCAGCGGAATGCTGCGCGCCGCCGTCGCGATGTGGTCGATGCGGAAATAGGCGCCGGCCGCAAAGTAGGTCGCCGCGACATCAGCGACCGGCTTGCCGGAGCGGTCGGCGACCAGCACGATGTCGGCGGCCGGGATCATCCACGGCAGGTCGGCAAGGCGTCGCGCCAGCGGCTCGGGCACGCCGGCCCCGGCGAGCTCGGTGGCGCGCGTCGCGCGCGCAATCCGCGCCGCGTCGGTCAGCACGTCGTCGAGCGCGGCCGCCACGGCCGCGATGCCGGACTGGTAGTGCTCGATCACCGCCGCGAGCCCGCGGTCGAGATCCACGTGGCGCAGGAACCAGACGATGCGGTCGAGCAGCAGGTCCTGCACGGCCGCGAACAGTTCGAGCTGCAGCTTGCCGGCGATCCGGCCGTCAAGCGCCTCGATCTCGCCGTTGAGGCCGATCAGGTCGTAGCTGTTGCGCACCGCCGCGAAGGCAGCGGCGATCCGCGCCGGCGACGCGCCGGTCTCGTCGGCGATGCGCGCGACCAGCGTCGGGCCCCCGCGGCTGATCATGGAGTTGGCGAGTTGGGTCGCAATGATCTCGCGGCGCAGACGGTGGTGCGCCAGCGCGTCGGGGAACCTGTCGGCGACCGCGGACGGGAAGTAGCGATTGAGCTCGCGGCCGAGATAGGGGTCGTCCGGCACCTTCGAGTTGAGCAGGTCGTCCTTGAGCGAGAGCTTGGCATAGGCGAGCAGCACCGCAAGCTCCGGCCGGGTGAGCGGCGCGCGCCGCCGGCGGCGCTCGGTCAGCTCCAGGTCGTCGGGCAGGACCTCGACGGTGCGGTCGAGCAGATGGCGCGCCTCAAGGGTCTGCATCAGGCGCTGCTGGAAGCCGAGGTCGTCGAGCCCGCGCCTTTCGGCGAGCGAGAGCGCAAGCGTCTGCTGGTAGTTGTTGCGCAGCACCAGGCGCGCGACGTCATCGGTGAGGCCGGCGAGCAGCGTGTCGCGCTCCTCGCGCGCGAGCCGGCCGTCGCGCATCGGCAGGCTCAACGCGATCTTGAGATTGACCTCGACGTCGGAGGTGTTGACGCCGGCCGAGTTGTCGATCGCGTCGGTGTTGAGGCGCACGCCGCGTTGCGCCGCCTCGATACGGCCGCGCTGTGTCATGCCGAGATTGCCGCCCTCGCCCACCACCTTGCAGCGCAGATCGGCGCTGGCGATGCGCAGCGCGTCGTTGGTGCGGTCGCCGACCGACTCGTCGCCCTCCGTGGAGGCGCGGACATAGGTGCCGATGCCGCCGAAGAACAGGAGATCGACCGGTGCGCGCAGGATCGCGCGGATCACCTCCTGCGGGGTCGCCTTGGCCTGCTCGAAACCGAGCGCCGCCTGCGCCTCCGGCGACAGATCGATCTCCTTCAGGGCGCGCGAATAGACCCCGCCGCCGTCCGAGATCAGCACCTTGTCGAAATCCTGCCAGCTCGAGCGTGGCAGCTCGAACAGGCGCCGGCGCTCCGCATAGGTTCTTTCCGGATCGGGCGACGGGTCGATGAAGATGTCGCGATGATCGAAGGCAGCGACGAGCCGTGTGGTGGGCTCGCGCAGCATGCCGTTGCCAAAGACGTCGCCCGACATGTCGCCGACGCCCACCGTCGTGAATTCGGTCCTGCCGATGTCGATGTCCATCTCGCGGAAGTGGCGCTTGACCGATTCCCAGGCGCCGCGCGCCGTGATGCCCATCTTCTTGTGATCGTAGCCGGCCGAGCCGCCGGACGCGAAGGCGTCGTCGAGCCAGAAGCCGTGCTCGCGGGCGATGCCGTTGGCGATGTCGGAGAACGTGGCGGTCCCCTTGTCGGCCGCGACCACGAGATACGGATCGTCGCCGTCGTGCCGCACCACGTCGGGCGGCGGCATGATCGCGCCATCGGTTCCGATGTTGTCCGTGAGGTCGAGCAGCGTCGCCATGAAGACGCGGTAGGTCGCCACGCCCTCGGCCTGGATCGCCTCGCGATTGCCGGACGGCATGGGCTTCGGCACGAAGCCGCCCTTGGCGCCGACCGGCACGATCACGGCGTTCTTCACCTGCTGCGCCTTGACGAGGCCAAGCACCTCGGTGCGGAAGTCCTGCGGCCGGTCGGACCAGCGGATGCCGCCGCGCGCCGCCTTGCCGAAGCGCAGATGCACGGCCTCGAGCCGCGGCGAGCACACGAAGATCTCGACCAGCGGCCTGGGCAACGGCAGGCCGTCGATCTTGCGGCTGTCGAACTTGACCGCGATCTCGCTCTTGGGCTGGCCGTCGGCGCCGATCTGGAAGAAGTTGGTGCGCACCGCCGCCTGCACGACGTTGACGAAATGGCGGATGATGCGGTCCTCGTCGAGGCTCTCCACCGCCTCGAGCGCGGTCTCGATCCCGGCCGCAATCGCGGCCTCGCGCGCCGCACGGCCGCTTCCCGCTTCCGTCATGTCGAGCCGCGGATCGAACCGTGCGTGAAACAGCTCGACGATCCTGGCGGCGAGCTCGGCGTGCTTGACCAGGGTGGTCCACAGATAGTCCTGTGAATAAGGCACGCGGATCTGGCGCAGATAGCGCGCGAGGCCGCGCACCATCGCGACGTCGCGCCATGCGAGGCCGGCCGCCAGCACCAGCGCGTTGAAGCCGTCGTTCTCGGCCTGCCCGCTCATCACCTTGACGAAGCAGGCCTCGAGCGCCGCGCGCAGCGAGCCGAAATCGTGGCCGCCGCCGGTCGCATAGGCGAGCATCATGTCGTGCAGCCAGAAATCGGCGTTGCCGTCCTCGGGGCCGTGCACCTGGTAGGTGCTTTCGTCGACCACGCGGAAGCCCATGTGCTCCAGCACCGGCACGCGCTCGGAGAGCGGAATCGGCCGGCCGCGGCTCCAGATCTTCAGCCCGACCGTGCGGATCTCGCCCCAGACGTGCTGGTAGAAATCGACGCCGAGCGGGCGTTCGGCCGAGAGCCGCTCGATCATCCTGACGTCGTTGACGGCGTCGAGCGGCGAGAAGGCCTCGCGATAGGCTTGCGAGAAGGCGTGCTGATAGCGCGTCAGCAGCGTGCGCGCCCGCACGGCGTCGTGCGCCTCGTTGATCGCGTCGACCAGCGCGTCGCTCCAGGTGCGCACGATGTCGGTGACGCCGCCTTCGAGCTCGGCGCGGCCCGGGCTCGGCATCTCGCCCTTGCCGCGCGCGATGACGAAATGCGCGCGCACCAGCCGGCCTTCGGGGAAGAACAGCGTGTAGGAGGTGACGCGCCCGCGATAGGCGTCGGCGAGAAACGCGGCGATCTCCTCGCGCACCGCGCTGTCGAACCGGTCGCGCGGCACGTAGACCAGCACCGAGACGAAGCGATCGAAGCGGTCGCGTCGCGCCAGCACGCGCACGCGCGGGCGTTCCTCGAGCTGGAGGATCGCAAGCCCGAAGCCGAGCAGCGTATCCTCGTCGATCGCAAACAGCTCGTCGCGCGGATACTGCTCCAGCACCGCGGCGAGCGCCTTGCCGGAGTGACTGTTGGCGCCGAGGCCGGCGCGCGAGATCACGGACGCGGTCTTGCGGCGCAGATAGGGGATGCCGGCGGTCGAGCGCGTATAGGCGGTCGAGGTGAACAGGCCGACGACGCGAAAGACGCCGACCAGCCGGCCGGAGGCGTCGTAGCGCTTCACGCCGACCAGATCCATGGTGACGTTGCGGTGCACCCGCGAGCGCTGGTTGGTCTTGATGACGATCAGTGCCTGCGGCTCATGCAGCATGGCGCGCCCGGCGGCCGGGAGCGCCAGCCGCTCGCCGCCCGCGGTCAGCACCTCGCTCGGACGATGATGCAGGATGCCGAGCACGCTGCCGGGCTGCTCCGCCAGCACGCCGGTCGTGTCGTCATAGGCGTCGCTGCGCACGCCCAGGAAGGTGAAGTTGTCCATCAGCAGCCATTGCAGAAACTCGACCGCCTCGGCGACCTCGGCGGGCGGCAGCGGCGGCGGATTGGCCTTGAGGTCGGCGATCACCTCGTCGACCCGCTCGAGCATCGGCCGCCAGTGGCTGACCGCGAGATGGACCTCGGTGAGCGCGTCGCCGAGCGCTTTGACGATCCTGCTCCTGCGCGCCTCGTCGGGAATGCGCTCGGTATGGATATGGATGAAGCTCTCGCGCAACGGGCCGCTGCCGAAGTCGGTCAGCAGACCGTCCGCATCGCGCGCCACGGTCACCAGCGGATGCGCCACGAGGCGGATCTCGACGCCGAGCTCGGCCAGCTGGCCCATGGTCGAATCGAGCAGGAACGGTTTGTCGTCGTTGATGATCTCGATCACCGAGATCGCGTTGAGCCGATCGCCGTCGACCGGCGACACGATTCGTACCTTTGCGGTGCCGGGCCTGCGCTCGCCGAGGAACGCCCAGGCGTCCTGGGCGAGGCGGGCAAGGTCGCGGGCCTGATAGGCGAGCAGATCCTCGGGCGCGGCGCGGCCGAGCAACAGGTCGACGAAGTTCTTCGGCGCGCTGCCGCCGATGAGGGGGCCGGCCGCCTGGATGAGGGCGCGCGCCCCGTCGTCGCCGGCGGGGCCCAGACCCGCCACGCGGGCAGGCTGCGTGCTCGTCATGCTCATCGACAATACCGCATCGTTTGTCCCGGAGGCGGGGCCTGAGGCCCGCGCGCTCTCCGTGTGGCCGCAGTGTCTCCGATCACGCCGCATCCGTCGAGAGCAATTCGTGTTCCGTCGATGCGCTCGGGAAGAGTAGGCTGTGGCGAGCAATCCGCAGCGAGGGAGCGAGCCGTGGCCAAGCACCGACAAAAGTCCCGCAATGGCGCGACATCCGGGATGGAACGCAAGGCCGGCACGAGCACCAGCCGACAGGAACGCGGCGCTGCGCCGCGCCGCCAGGCCGCCGACGACGACATCCGCATCACGGCGCTCGGCCTCAAGGAGGCGGCGCCGAGCGATGCCATGGCAGCCTACTTCAAGAAATGCGAGGAGAAGCTCGGCTTCGTGCCCAACGTGCTGCGCGCTTACGCGTTCGACATGGGCAAGCTCGAGGCGTTCGTCGCCATGTACAACGATCTCATGCTCGCGCCCTCCGGCCTTTCCAAGCTCGAGCGCGAGATGATCGCGGTCGCGGTGTCATCGGTGAACCGCTGCTACTACTGCCTGACGGCGCACGGCGCCGCGGTGCGCGCCTTGAGCGAGGACCCGGTGCTGGGCGAGCTGATGGTGATGAATTTTCGGGCGGCGCGGCTCTCGCCGCGCGAGCGCGCCATGCTCGATTTCGCCGTCAAGCTCACGGCCGAGCCGTGGGCGATCGAGGAGGCGGACCGTGCGGCGCTGCGCAAGGCCGGGTTCTCGGCGCGCGACATCTGGGACATCGCCGCGGTCGCGGGCTTCTTCAACATGTCGAACCGGGTCGCGAGCGCCACGGACATGCGGCCGAATCCGGTCTACCATGGGCAATCAAGATAGACCGCAAGTCAAATCGCAATATCGATCGTACGCGGTCTATCGCATCGGGAGGAACGCAATGCTCGCCAAGCGCATCCGTTCGGCCGTCGCGACGCTCACGGCGACGCAGTCGCCCGCGCCGACACCGAGGATCGTCATGGAGGAGATGATGGTGCCGGCAGTCGATCCCGGCATCGAGATCTACGTGCGCAACAAGCACCGCGCCGAGATGACCGCGTTCCGGCCCGAGCGCACCGTGCTCTACGTGCACGGCGCAACCTACCCGGCCTCGACCTCGTTCGATCTCGTGCTCGACGGCCTGTCGTGGATGGATTACCTCGCGGCGCGCGGCTACGACGTCTACCTGCTCGACGTGCGCGGCTACGGGCGCTCGACCCGGCCGCCCGAGATGGCCGAGCCGGCGAGCGCGCATCCGCCGATCGCGCGCAGCGACACGGCCATCAAGGACGTCGGCGCGGTCGTCGACTTCATCCTCAAACGCCGCAACATCCCGCGCCTCAATCTGATCGGCTGGTCGTGGGGCACCGTGCTGACGGCGACCTACACGACGCAGAACGCCGGCAAGGTCGAGCGCCTCATGCTCTACGCGCCCGGCTGGGTGCGCAAGACCGCCTCGCTGGTGCAGACCGGCCCGGGGCCGCTCGGCGCCTGGCGCACCGCGACCCGCGAGCAGGCGCTCACCCGCTGGCTCACGGGCGTGCCGGAAGAGAAGAAAGCGACGCTGATCCCACCGGGATGGTTCGACCGGTGGGCCGACGCCACCTGGGCGACCGATCCGGTCGGGGCGAAACAGAATCCGCCGGTGATCCGCGCGCCCAACGGCGTGATGGCCGACAGCGCCGACTACTGGTCGTCCAACCGGCCGTACTACGATCCGGCCAAGATCACGGTGCCGACGCTGCTCGTGCAGGCCGAATGGGACCACGACCTGCCGCCATACATGGCGCAGACATTGTTTCCCCTGCTCGTGAACTCGCCCGCCAAGCGCTACGTGATGCTCGCCGAGGGGACGCACACCATCATCATGGAGAAGAACCGGCTAGAGCTCTTTCGGGCCGTGCAGGCGTTCCTCGACGAGGCCTGAAGGTCGTGAGGTCCGTCAAAGTCTCCGCCGTCATGCTCCGCAAGCGGCGCATCCGGTGCGCCGTTTCGCCGCGACACGTGAACGACCCTTTCCAAGGAACGCCGTGAGGACTGGATCGCCCGCTTTCCACCTGTTCTGCCTGGAGACATGACTGACGGGTGTTCGGGGACATCGCTGACACGCAGCACCGCAGCGAACGCCCGAAAGCGCCGACGGCGTGGCGAAATGGCGGCGAACCAGCCATGATCATCCTCGGGAGGGGGGGCCGCGGCCTCGCCGTGGGACGCCACCCGCGCAGGAGGGCGTGGCAAGGCCGATGCGGGCGCCGATCGCGGGCCCGGCCACAGCTTTGTCACTCGACGCCGATAAAAGGTTCAGTATGCTCCCGAACTGCGCATGGCGCCCCCGGCGACCCTGCCCGGACACGCGCTAAGGCCATCATGATGCTGCCAAATCGTCGCCTGACCCGGCGTCTTGCGGGTCCCGTCTTCCTGCTTCTCGCCACGCTGGCGCCGGCGGCGGCGCTCGATCCGGCGGCCGCGCCGAGCAGCGCACCGCCACCACCGCGGATCGAGGCGGTCACGGCCCACAACGGCATGGTGGTCGCCCAGGAGAAGCGCGCGACCCGCATCGGACTCGAGGTGCTGGAGAAGGGCGGCAACGCGGTCGACGCCGCGGTCGCGGTCGGCTTCGCGCTCGCCGTCATGCTGCCGAAGGCCGGCAACCTGGGCGGCGGCGGGTTCATGCTGGTGCATCTCGCCGACCGCAAAGCCGATTTTGCGATCGACTATCGCGAGACGGCACCGCATGACACCCCGGCCGACGTCTTTCTCGACCAGACCGGCGCCGCCGACCCGAGGAAATCGCGCGACAGCGGGCTCGGCATCGGCGTGCCCGGTACGGTCGCGGGACTCGCACTGGCGCTCGACCAGTTCGGCTCGGGCAAGTTCAAGCTCGCCGACCTGATCGCGCCGGCGATCGCGCTTGCGCGCGACGGCATCCCGGTCGAGGACGACCTCCTCGACTCGCTGCTGCTCGCGGCGCCGCGGCTCGCGCGCTTCCCGTCGTCGGCGCGCATCTTCCTCAAGCCCGACGGCGCGCCGCTCGGGACGGGCGACCTGCTGGTGCAGGCGGACCTCGCGACCACACTCGAGGCGATCGCACGCGACGGCGCCCGCGCTTTCTATGCGGGCCCGATCGCCGACGAGGTCGTGGCATCGGCGCGCGCCGCCGGCAGCCGCATGACGCGCGGCGACCTCGAGCGCTACGAGGCGATCGTGCGCGAGCCGATCCGCGGCACCTATAATGGCTACGACGTGCTGTCGATGCCGCCGTCCTCGTCGGGCGGCGTCCACCTGATCGAGATGCTCAACATCCTGGAGGGGCTGCCGCCGCGCGACTTCGCGGCGCCGACGGCGGCGTCGCTGCACCTCATGATCGAGGCGATGAAGCTCGCCTATGCGGACCGCGCCGAATATCTCGGCGACAGCGCCGCCGTCGACGTCCCGATCGCGCGCCTCACCTCGAAGGCCTATGCGGCGGAGCTGCGCGCCACCATCGATCCGCACAGGGCGCGCCCTGCCCTCGATATCCGCGCCGGCGACACGCTGCCGACGAGCGGCGGCAACACCACCCATTTCTCGATCGTCGATCGTGACGGCAACGCGGTCGCCAACACCTATTCGCTCAATTTCAATTACGGGCTCGGCCTCGTCGCCGGCTCGACCGGCTTCCTGCTCAACAACACCCTCGACGATTTCGCCGCCAAGCCGGGCGCCCCCAATGCGTTCGGCCTCGTCGGTGGCGCCGCCAACGCGCCCGGACCCGACAAGCGTCCGCTGTCGTCGATGACCCCGACCATCGTGCTCAAGGACGGCGCGCCGGCCTTCGTCACCGGCGCCCCCGGCGGCAGCCGCATCATCACGTCGGTGCTGCAGGTGCTGGTGAACGCGATCGATTTCAAGAAGCCGATCGCCGAGGCGGTGGCGGCGCCGCGCGTGCATCATCAATGGCTGCCTGACGAGGTGATGGTCGAGCGCACGCTGCCGGCCGAGACCGTGCGTGCGCTCGCGGCGCGCGGCCACAGGGTGCGGGTCGGCCCGACCGCGGGCTCGGCCAACTCGATCGCGGTGACGCCGGCCGGCCTGGTCGGCGCCGCGGATACGCGCGCCAGGGGCGCGACCGCGGCGGGATATTGAGGCCGCCATTTCGGCGGGGGGCCGTCGATGCAACCCATTACGGTTCGCGTCTTCGTGAGCTCGACTTGGCTCGACCTTCAGCCGGAACGAGACACGCTCGAGTCACTGCTCCAGCGTTTCCGCGAAACCAAGTTCATCGGCATGGAGTATTTCGGCAGCCGCGACGAGACGACTCGCCGTGCCTCGCTCGACGAAATCGACCAGAGCGACATCTACCTCGGCGTCATCGGCGACCGCTACGGGTCGGGCATCACCGAGGCGGAATATGACCATGCGCACGCCCGGAAGAAGCCGTGCTTCATCTATTTCAAGCGGGGCGTGCAGGTGCCGTCGGAAGGCCGCGGTGACGAGCCGGCGCGCGACCCGCGGCTCGAAAAATTCAAGGCAAAGCTCAAGGACCAGGCGAGTGGACACCTCGTATCCGAGTTTTTTGGGCCGGCCGAGCTCGCCCTCGTCGCGGCGAGCGACCTTCACAACTGGCTCGTCCCCAAGCTGCTGGCACTCGCTGCGGAGGAGGCGGCCAAGGGCCGTTTTGACGCCGAGCAGTCGCGCAGGCTGGACGGCGCCCTGGGCGGGCTCGCCGCCCTCAACCGCGATCTGCGCGAGGAGGTCGAGAAGCGGCGGGCGATAGTTGAGACTCAGCTCGACGCGTTCTTCCGGCTGACCTACGACGTTCGGCAAGCCCTGATGAACTTCAAGGGAACCGAGCGGATCAGGGAACGGTTCGCACGGCAGAACGTAGGGTCCCTGACGCGTCTGTGGGAGCTCGATCCCGGAGCCCATGACGTCCGCCGCGAGCTCGCGACGAACTATCGTATTCTCGGCGAGGTCCTGTCGTCTCTGCGCGAGTGGCGAGAGGCGCACGCCGCGTACGAGGACAGCAAGCGCCATACGATCGCGCTGGTGGAGGCCCAGCCGGACAACGCGCTTTATCGGCACGACCTTGCACTCAGTTATCTCAACGGCGGCATCATGCTCCACCAGCTCGGCGACACGCGTGGCGCGCGCGACGCCTACATGGCGAGCTTGCCGCACGCGCGGCGCGCCGCGGAGCTGGACCGCCGGTGGGCATCGCTGCCGGGCGAGGCGCAGGCGGCCATCGATGAGCTGAAATAGCCGGCACCTGTCCCGCAACCGCCTCGGACAAGTTTTGACGCGGTCGACGCGGACACGCTATTCGTTGTGCTACCTCTCGGGTCTGCGCAAGGTATCGATCATGACATTGATGGATGAACGGCAGCGCCGCATCGTCACCACGCATGCGGGCAGCCTGCCGCGGCCCACTTCGCTCTCCGCCAGGCTGTTCGCGCGCGTGAGCGAACAGAGTTTCGACGCGGACGCATTCACCACCGAGTTGCGGGACGCGGTGCGCGCGATCGTCGCGCAGCAGCGCGAGCTCGGCATCGACGTCGTGAGCGACGGCGAATTCTCCAAGATCAGCTTCCAGTACTACGTGACCGACCGGCTCGGCGGAATCGCGCCGATCGCGCCCGCGTCCGGGCACCGCGTCACGCGCGAGACGCGCGCGTTCCCGGCTTTCTATCGCGACGGCTCGCATTCGGGCACCCAGCCGACGCGCTTCGCCTGCACGGGGCCGATCCGCTACACCGGCCACGCGCAGCTGGCGGCCGACCTCGACAACCTCAAGGCCGCCGTCACGCGCGCGGGGCACGTCGACGCCTTCATGCCGTCGGTGTCGCCGTCGAGCTGCGTCGGCCTGATGGAGAACCGTTACTACAAGAGCGAGGAAGAGCACCTGTTCGCGGTCGCCGAGGCATTGCGCGAAGAGTATCGCGCGATCGTGGCGGCCGGCTTCATGGTGCAGATCGACGATCCGCGGCTCGCCATGCATTACATGCTGTTTCCTGACCAGAGCGTGGAGGATTCGCGCGGCTGGGCGAAGCGCCGCATCGAGGCGCTGAACAACGCCTTGCGCGACATTCCACCCGAGCGGGTGCGCCATCACACCTGCTACGGCATCAACATGGGGCCGCGCACGAGCGACATGGAGCTCAAGCACCTCGCCGACCTGATCGTGACGATCCGTGCCGGCTACTATTCGTTCGAGATGGCCAACCCCCGACACGAGCACGAATGGCGAGTGTGGGAAGCCGTCAAGCTGCCGCCCGGCAAGGTCCTGATGCCCGGCTGCATCACCCATGCGTCGGTGATCGTCGAGCATCCCGAGCTCGTCGCCGAGCGCATCGTGCGGCTCGCAAACATCGTCGGACGCGAGAACGTCATGGCG
>Ga0126384_10001013_pt1 | contig 16324 bp, 20 predicted proteins | sample PanSoiMetPlot_36_FD_92543 | JGI IMG/M metagenome (GOLD analysis project Ga0126384, IMG submission 92543) | Tropical forest soil microbial communities from Panama - MetaG Plot_36 | ecosystem: Environmental > Terrestrial > Soil > Tropical forest > Bulk soil | place: Panama | collected 2016-02-17 | reverse complement strand
CGCTTCGCCCAGGAGATGCAGAAAGCTCCCGTGGTCCTCGGCTTCCTGGTGAGCGCACAGGGAGAACGATCCGGCACCTTGCCTTCCCCGGTGTTCACCGTGAGCGCGCTCGCCAACGCGGAGTATCACTATTTCAGCGCCCCAGGCTACAGCGGCAACATTGCACCGCTGCAGGCGGCCGCGACGGCCGCGGGACATCTGTACCAGGCGCTCGACTCGGATGGCGTCACGCGCAGCGTGCCGATGTTCATGCAGGTCGGCGACGGCTTCTTCGAAGCGATGTCGCTGGCCGTCCTTCGCGTCTACCTCGACAACGCGCCGATCAAGCTCGAGACCACCATCGTCGACTCGGGCGGACGGAAGCTGGGGTGGATGCGCTTCGTGCACGTCGGCGACACGGTGCGCATTCCGCTAGACGAGACGATGGCGGCGCTCGTTCCGTACCGCGGCGAGGGGAGCTTTCGCTACGTCTCGGCGACCGACGTGATCCGCGGCACGCTTGGCACCGACGAGTTGAAGGACCGGATCGTCATCGTCGGCACCTCGGCCCGGGGGCTCGTCGATGTCCGCGCCACACCGACGCGGGAGGATCTCCCGGGTGTGGAGATCCACGCGAGCCTCATCTCCGGCGCGCTCGACAACGCGATGAAATCTCGGCCCGCGGAGACGCTCGCCATCGGCGTGCTAACCATCCTCCTCGTCGGCATTCCGCTCGCCGTGCTTTTGCCGAGGCTGTCCGCCCTGGCGTCGACGCTCGCCACGGCTGTCGTGCTTGCAATCTTGCTAGGCGTGAATGCGTGGGCGTGGCAGGCGCGCAATCTGGTCCTCCCGTTGGCCGGCCCGCTAGTCATGCTGACTGGCCTCTACTTTCTCGCCGTCGTGTGGGGCTTCTTCGCCGAAACCCGTCACCGGCAGCTGATGACGAACCTGTTCGGAACCTACGTCCCGAAGGAAATCGTCGCCGAGATGGCGGCGCATCCCGAAGAGTACTCGATGCACGGTCAGAGCCTCGACATGACCGTACTTTTCGCCGACATTCGCGATTTCACGTCGATCGCCGAGACCCGCACGCCCCAGGACCTGAAGGACCTGATCAACACCTACTTCACGAGGATGACCGCTTGCATCCAGGACAAGCGCGGCACGGTCGACAAGTACATCGGCGATGCGATCATGGCCTTCTGGGGAGCGCCAGTGCGCGACGCCGACCATGCCCGGCGTGCGCTCGAGTGCAGCCTCGACATGCAGAAGGCGTTGCGCGAACTGGACCCGGTGTTCGCGCAGAAGCGTTGGCCGGCGCTGCGCATCGGCGTCGGCCTCAATTGTGGCGCGATGAGCGTCGGCGACATGGGTTCGCATTTCCGCCGCGCCTACACGGTGATGGGCGACGCGGTGAACCTCGCCGCGCGCCTCGAGCCCCTCACCAAGGAATACGGCGTTGGCGTCCTCGTCTCCGAGAACATCGTGCAAGCGGTGCAGGACTTCGTCTACCGGGAAGTGGACAAGGTGCGGGTGAAGGGCAAGCAGGACTGCGTCGCGATTTTCGAGCCCATCGGGGCGCAAGGCGAGGTCGACCGCGACACGCTTGTGGAGATCGCCCGCTTCCATGAGGCGCTAGCGCACTTCCGCGGGCAGCGCTGGGACGAGGCCGAAGCGCTGCTCAAGGAGCTCCACTTCGCGGCGCCGGAATTCAAGCTCTACCGACTTTACCGCGAGCGCGTCGCGCACTTCCGCGCCAGCCCGCCTGGCGCCGACTGGGAGTGTGTTTTTGGTTTCACCGCGCATTGATCTTCCTCGAGTGGACGCTGCGAATGCGTCAGAAAAAAAGAACGCCGCCAGCCTTGCGGCGGCGGCGTCCTGAACAGTTACGTCGGAAAACGGCGTAGCGCAGCTACTACTTCTTCGCCGTATTTTCCTTGCGTTCGAACGTGAGGAATTCCTCCTTGCTGATCTTGCCGTCCTTGTTCGTGTCGGCCTCCGACCACTTGCCGAGCAGCTTGGGCTCCATCGTCGCTTCGCCTTTGTCGAGGACGCCGTCCTTGTTCTTGTCGAGCTTCGCGAACTCGGCCGCGTCATCGTCACCGGCGCGCGCAGGCGCCGTGGTCGAAGGCTTGGCGGGCTCGGTGGCAGTGGTCGACGGCTTTTGCGTCTGGGCGGCAGCCGGCAACGCCGTCATCAGACCGGCAGCAGCGAGAACCGACAACACCAAACCGGAACGAACTACCCATTGACTGGTTTGCATGATCATCTCCGTGGACGTTTCACTTCTGTAAGCCTATCGACAGTTCCAGACAGCCACAATGTATGAGCCGCTGATTCTGTTGTAGGAAGGACGCTGTCATCCGGAATTGGCTGAGGAAAGCTAAGGCAACAGGGCTTCCCGCGGCGCTCAGTTGAACGAAGCTTCACCCTCGCTCCTCACCGCGGCGGTTCTCGCCGGCAGGATGTCCGCCGCGCGGTTCGCCGCGCGAAGGTCCCGCGGGCGCTTGCATATGCGGCGCCTGCGCATGCATCTCGGGTCGCGGTGCAACTGTCGCCTGCCTTTCCGGACGCGGCGCGCGCGGCGCTGCGTGCATCTCTGTCCGCGGAGCGGCTTGCGCATGCATCTCCTGATGCGGCGGGCGCGGTGCCGCGTGCATCTCTGCCCGCGGAGCGGCTTGCGCGCGCATCTCGGCACGCGGCGCGACTTGCGCGCGTCCTTCGGAACGCCCGATCGGCGCTGGGGCGCGATGCTCGACCCTCGCCTCGCGGTGAACCGGCGCGCTGGGCTGCGCCGCGCGATGCTCCACTCTCGCCTCGCGATGAACGGGAGGCGCGGCCTGCGCGTGCATTTCCGGCCGACTGCTCTGCGCGCGTGACTCGCGATGGGTTGGTGCGTTCGCTGCAACTCCCGGACCAGCGGCGCGTTGACCAGCGCCGCGTCCGGCGAAAGCCGTGGCCCTGGATGTCGCAGTAACGCTCGGGGTGCCGTGATTCACCGACGCCCACTGGCCGCGATCAGCGCGCGCGAGATTCTGGTGCTGTAGCTGAATCGACGTCGCCGATCGACGCGCATCGCGCTGCGCGAGGCGTTCCTCGGCGGTGGGCTGCCTCGAAATCCCGCCTGGGCCGCCATTGAAGCTGACGCGAGTCGTCGTCGTCCGCGTGACCGGTTGGTTGAAGACGTTGTTGACGACCGTCACGTTCACGTTGGTAACAGCGGTGTTGTAGAAGAACGCGCCGCTCCTCCAGTAGCCACCAACAAAACCGACGCCGAAGTAGCCGAACCCGTAATTGATGCCGCCGTAGAAGCCTACGTGCGGACCCCAGTAACCGGCGTGCCATACGTATAGACCGTTCGCCCAGCCCCAGTAGCCCGGCGTCCACAACGCACCGACGAAGGGCGGCAGCACCCAATAGCCGGGCACCCAGTAGTACCCGTCGAATCCATAGGCCCAGTACCCAGGAATCCAGATGTAGCCCGGTCCGGGGCATATCGGCTGAGCATAAACAGGAATCGGAGGCGGAGCGATCGCAACCGACACGAACACTGCGCCGTGCGAAACAGATGCCATGCCCAAAGCGAGCACGGCCACAAAGAGTAGACGAGTGAGCAGCGAAGCAAACCGCCGCGTAGCGAGAGTTCTCATGCTGGTCTCCAGCAATGACGCTATTCAAGATAACGTCAAGAAGGAGACCGCAGTTGACCCGCCTGCGTTCGGATTGCCGCCAATATGCGAGCGCTTGTGCGCTGGCTGTAGGACCACGTCCTAAAACAAAAAAGCGTCCGTCCTACCGCAAACCTCTAGCCACTTCCGCGTGCCGCGAACGCGCTCACGGCGGCCCGATCAAGTCGCGCGGACGATCGATCAAGTGCGGATTGAACTCCGCCCCGATGTACGGACTGCGGAGCAAGAGCGGACGACGCAGAGTGAAGCAACGACTCGCACAATCGCTCAATATCCAAGCGTACCAACCTTTAACTCACGATCTATCAAAGGAGATCTGTCATGAAGACTTTTGGTAAAACAGCGAACGCGATGTCCTTGGTCGCAGCCATCTTGGTTGGCCTGGCTGGTTCCGCATCAGCTCAGGGAACGAGTGCAAGTGATGTCTTCATCAACTCGAAAGACATCAAGTGGGGTGCCGTGCCGCCTTCCTTGCCCAAAGGGGCGAAGATCGCGGTCTTGCAAGGCGATCCGGGGAAATCAGGGCCGTTTGTTATTCGGCTGATGGTTCCGCCGGGCTACAAGATCCCGCCACACTCGCACTCCCAGGACGAAAGTCTCACAGTGATCGCCGGCACACTTTATTTCGGGCCGGGTGACAAGGTCGACACAAGCAAGGCACAGAGGGTCACTCCGGGCGCTTTCCATTTCCTGTCTGGAAAGGATCACCATTACCTGGTTGCCAAGAGCCAAGCGGTCGTTCAGGTCAGCGGCAACGGGCCGTTCGATATCACGTACATCGACTCGGACGACGATCCACAGAACGCCAAGAACTAGAAGCTGACGGTACGCGGAGGAGGATGTTCATGCATCCTCTCTCCGTGCCCCCCTCACGGCGGGTTGCTCCTCCGTGTCCGGCACGCACTCGAGAATGTCCCCGGGCTGGCATGAGAGGACGGTGCAGATTGCGTCGAGCGTCGAAAAGCGGATCGCGCGGGCCTTTCCCGTTTTCAGAATCGAAAGATTCACGATCGTGATGCCCACGCGCTCTGCGAGCTCGGTGAGAGTCATACCTCGCGCGTGCAGCACGTCGTCGAGCTTGACCACGATCGCCATGTCACACGGTCCCCTCCAGGTCCTCACGCATCAGCGTGCCTTCGGCGAAGACACGCGCTGAGTAGCTTCGGGCCATCGATCCAGTATTTCAATAGTTAGTGATATCGATAAACAATAATATATTTATCGATATTCGGCAAGTGCTACGGTTCTCGGCTCATGAAAAGGACGAACTCGAAGACTTCCGGAAACCGAACTTGCAATCCGCTGTTCGAAGCAGGCGGGCAGGATCGGAGGAGAATGTAGCCGTGACGCTGCGCCACTTTGGCGGGAGGCTGAAATGAAGTTGCTTATCCTGGGAGCAGTACTGCTGCTCTTCTCCGCGGCGTCGCTGGCAGACGAGCTGCCAGGCGCCGGCGGACCGCGTCTGCCAGGCGCCGCTGGACCGCCGCCGACATCGGGCACCACCAGCGATGCAAAGGCGCCTCCCGGCGGCGACGGCTCTCAGGCAACGAAGGCCCCGGGTCCTTCGTGCAACAGGGCAGCGTTCGGCACCTGCAAGGGCTGCTCGATAACCTGCCCCCAAGGCCAGAGGGCCGTCTGCAGCGATCCCCTCTACAGTTGGAACTCAAACAAGTGCGTCAGAGACGCGGCCTGCAACTGTAAGCCGCCGCGGCAGCGGCGCTCCTAACCGCTGCGCGCAATATCGGTTCACGCGGACGATCATCACGCGAAAAAAGGATGCGGGCCGTCACGCCAACCTCTTTCTTCCACAATATGTAACGCCTGGCGCAAATCGACTTCGGACAACTCGATACCGAATTCTTCGGCCAACACACGCCGATAATCGCTTTCCGTCGACAGAGCATGTCGATCGGCGTTTCCGTTTGCATCGCGCTTTGTCAGTCGGTTATTGAACAGCGTTAGTCGCGTCCTCCCGGGCCCGGGTCGCGCGGCGATGATGTTGCTGACGTAGGGACCCTCTGGATGCGTCCCCGTGTACCAGTTTGCAATCTCGTACTCGGCATCGAAGCGCGGATGAGGGACGATGCGATAGATATGCTCCCAACTGCCGCGAAGCTTTGCCTGGAGCGTCAGCTCTTCCCCCATCGGCAGCAAGCGCGTCGTCTCGTGTGGGGTCTCCTGCTCAACGATAGGAGAGAGCATCAAGGCGGCCGTCGGAGCGAGGTTGCCAAAACCTACGTCCGCAAGAAAGGGACCCTCGGGAAGCTCGACCCGCAGAACCATGTGAAGGGCCGGTCGCGGCGCGTCGATGGCCAGACCACGGACGACCCGAGCCTGAAGGCTAGTCACCGCGAATCCTAGCGAGCGCAGGCCCTCACGAAATAGCATGTTCTGTTCGAAGCAGTACCCGCCGCGGCGCTGGTACACCATCTTGGCCAGCAACGACGGCACATCGAGCTTTGGTGGTCGTCCGAGCAGAACATCAATGCTCTCGTAGGCAATCGCAGACGCGTGCGACAAGACAAGATGGCGAAGCGTTGCCAGCGTTGGGTCGCGCGACCCGGAGTACCCGATGCGTACTAACCAAGCGTCCCGATCGAAGCCGTCTGTGGTCATAAACCCACTGAACCGTTCTACGTCTCCCGCGCGGCCTCGGCGTGCCGATGCCTGTGGCTCGAGCACGATGTTGCCATGGAGGTGGCACGCTTAGTACAACGGTGCCATTATTACCCTTAAGGGCGCCCTCGCACGATTCGCATGGCTATCAATGTCGAATGCTACTCCGGCTACCGCTCCGAACAGGAACCGCTCGCCTTCTGGCTCGGTGAACGGCGCCTCGAAGTCCGCGCCATAGTCGACCGCTGGTACGCTCCCACGCAGCGCTGGTTCAGAGTCGACGCCGACGACGGCAACCTCTACGTCCTTCGTCATGATGAACCGAGCGACCAGTGGGAGATCGCCGCCTTTACTGCAAGCCGTCGAGCCGCAACGCCATGATGACTCTCCACAACGTCCGCACGCTCACGCGCTACATGGCGTGGGCCAACGACAAGATCTACGATGCCGTCGCCGCATTACCCGAAGGCGAAGCGACCAAGCCTCGGCGCAGCGTGTTCAAGAACATCGTTCACACGCTCAATCACGTCTACGTGATCGACCTCATCTTCCAAGCACATCTCGAGGGACGCGAGCACGGCTTCACCGCGCGCAACACGCCGGACTGGCCGCCCCTGAACGAGCTGCGGCGCAAGCAGCGCGTCCTTGACGACTGGTACATCGCCTGGAGCGATCGACTCACCGAGTCCGAGCTCGAGCGCAAAGTGCACTTCACCTACGTGGGCGGCGGCGAAGGCGAGATGACGTGCGCGCAGATCGCGATGCATCTCGCGAACCACACGACCTATCACCGCGGCTACATCGCGGATATGCTTTACCAGGTCCCTGCGAATCCGCCGACGACCGATCTCACCGTCTTCATCCGGGACGTGCCGGCCTAGATGAGTCCACACGATTCGCTTCCCGCAGGCGTATTGCCGCTCGACGCGCTGGAAATCCTTGTCGTCGTGGACAACGAAACGGACACGCTGTCCAGCGTCGATCCAGGAGTGCCCCAAGTTCCGGAGGTTGTGCACCTTGCTGCGCGCACGCCGGCGAGTCGCAAGTACGAGGGACATGAATGCAAGACGGTATTCGATCAACTTTGCTGCGCTTGCCACGGCCTCTCGGTGCTGATCACCGGCCGCCGAGACAACGAACAGCGCAGCATGCTATTCGACGTCGGGCCGTACCCTGATCTCTGGCTCGACAATGCGCGGCGCTTGGGGATCGATCTTTCGAGAATCGAGTGCATTTTTCTCTCGCACTGGCATTTCGATCACAGCGGTGGATTTCCGGAGGTGATCGCGGCGATTACTTCGGCGCGGCGTGCAGCCGGATTGGCACGACCGATCATCGATCTGCATCCGAACCGACCCGACCAGCGCGGGATATTGCTGCCGAGCGGAACGATGATCATGTTTGCGCTGGAGCCCACCTTCGAGGTCTTGGCAAACGCCGGCGGCGAAATCGCTGCCAAATCCGATCCCCATCCGATTTGCGGTGGGTTCTTTTTTGGGAGTGGAGCGATCGATCGCGTCACCGCCTACGAGACTGGCCTCGTCGGTCACCACACGTTTCGTGGCGAAGTTGGAGCGCCGGATCCGCTGATCATGGATGAGCGGTTCGTCGCAGCGTGCGTGCGGGGCAGGGGCGTAACCGTGTTCTCAGCTTGCTCGCATGCCGGCATCGTCAATGCCTGCCTCAACGCGAAGAAGCACTTCCCGGGTTCCCCAGTCGACGTTGTGCTTGGCGGCTATCATCTCGCCGGAAAAGCAATGGAGCCGCGCATTGAGCCAACGGTGCGCGACCTCAAGACGCTCGTCGAGCCCCGCGTCGTCGCTCCCGGTCACTGCACGGGCTGGCGGGCCAAGGCGAGTCTAGCCAATACCTTCGCTCCCGGTCGCTACGCGCCGAGCGTGGTGGGCACTCTGTACCGTCTGAGCGCGAGCGTGGAATAAGAGTCAGAACATTGCGCGGAGCGCGGAGAGCGAGAGACGCCACCAGTCGGCGACCTTTTGTAGTGTGACCTCTTCGGGGAAACCGTGTCGCGCGATGTGCCGTTGTGGAATGGTGTCCCATGCTCTGTGCTCGATCGAGACCCGCGTCTCGTTTCCCACGGGTTCAAAGCGCACGTCGACCTCCGTCGACTGCTCAGGCGAGAAGCTCGCGTGTCGCCACCCGAAGACCAGGCGCTTGCCGGGTTCCCACACCGAGATGCGCCCGATCTCGAACGTCTCGCCGTTACCGAGATGCGTAACGAGGCGGCCTCCGGCGCCTGGCTCGAACGCGAGCTCACCGTCCCCGTGTGGGGTGAGTTGGAAGAGGGGATCCGGTCGCCACCACGATGAAATCTCGTGCGTGAATGCCTCGAATGCTCGCAGCGGATGAGCAGGCACGCGCAGGGAGATGAAAACCTTGGATGTCACCCTCGGGTCTTCTGCAAGTGCGCCTTGAGCGCGCTCAGCTGTCGGGCCCACATCGCGTCCGTTTCCGCGAGCCAGGTTCTAAGCGCGCCAATCGCTTCGGGCCTCAAGCGATAGATGCGGACGCGGGAATCGAACTCGTCGCGATCTTCCTCTACTAGACCGCTCGTGCGAAGGGTTCTCAGATGACGGCTCATGGCCGGAAAGGAAAGACGCATTGCCTGTGCCAGCTCTCCCGCCCGATGCGGTCGCTCGCGGAGGAGATCGATTACGCGCCTGCGATACGGATCGGCGAGGGCGGCGAGCGTACGATCGAGTTTGGTCGCGCTCACGGCAGCTTGTTGAATTTGAATCCTGTTGCTTTCTCCATCTCCTCCTTCGAGACGTTTCGGGTTGGCTGCGAAAAGGTCCAGTAGTGACCCTCTAGATCGGTAGCGATGTAGGTGCGATCGCCATAGAACTGGTCGGCAGGCTCCATTACGATTTTCGCACCGGCCTGTCGCGCCCGAGCGCAGTGCTCGTCGATTCCGCGCTGGACATGCACATGGACGCGTTGCGTGTTCTTTCCTCCGAGCGAGGCTGGACTTCGAGTCCAGTCTGCCCACTCGCTGCCGATCATGACGACACCATCGTCATGGGTCATTTCGGCGTGCACGATATTGCCCTGTGCGTCGGTCAGGACTTCGCTCGGCTCGAAGCCGAAGGCGGTCTCCAGCCACTCGAGCGCGGCGCGGTTATTCTTGTAAGCAAGCGACGGGATGAAGGCTGGCCGATGGGGTGTCGAGGAAGCCATGGTGGGTTCTCTGACTGTTAACGAATACGATAATAATTAACCAATTATAGAAGTATGTCAAGCCCCCCTGTTCGAGGCTTTCGCAACTGGCCTCGTTGCGCGACGGGCGCGCGCCGTCTATTGTCACGCCGAGCGGCTCTTGCCGTTACTTCCCATCGTCGAGGAACGCAATCGTGGTACACCAGCTTGCGAAACCCGTTTTCCTTTCCGCTCTGTTTGCATCGATCTCGATCTTGGCAGCGCCCAGCGTGAACGCCTTGGATCTCGTCGTGCATTCGTCGATGGTCCTCAAGGCGCTCAAGACGCAGGTCTTCAAGGACCAGGGCCGCTATTATCTGCAGCGTCCCAACCGGTGCAGCGATCCGCGCCTGGAGAATCCGACGGTGTCGTTCAAGCAAGGCCGAGTCTATGTCGGCGCGCGTTTCGCCGGAAAGGTCGGGGCGCTGATCGAAGGCGTCTGCAAGTCACAAGCACTTCAACCGAGCGCAGTCATGCTTTCGGCTCGGCCCGTTCTGCGCGGGCAGGAAGGTGCGCTGGAAGACGTCCGCGTCGAAGCTGCCGACGACCCGATGGTGGCTGCAGTGTTGGTGAGCCTGCTCGGCCCCAACTCGCTCTCGAAAATGCACATCGACCTGGTGCAAGCGGTGAGGACGCTTACCGCTCCGGAGAAGACCGCGCCCTACACGATCACCGTGCGCGAGCTCAAGTTCAGTGACCTCGACGTGCGGAACGAGGAGCTTCACGTCGCAGTGAACGGAGTGGTAGAGATCCGGTAAAGCCCTACAACGCTTGTGCGCGTTGCTTGTCGCCGGTTCTCGATGCGCTTCGATCGTCTTCGGGTTCGGCGGTGAGGATCTTCAAAGTTGTTTGTGCGTCGTTCGTCGGTGGCGGCGCGCAACGGACACCTGGGAAACCGCACGATTCAGCCGATACCGTATAGGTCATGCAGCGAGGATCTGGCTTGCGAACCAGGCTCGCATTTTTTGCGGCGCTATCGTCGGCAATACCCTCTTCCTTGATGGGACTCTTGGTCATGGGCAGGCTCAGCTCTTGAGGCGGTTGGTCGCGAAGCAGTGCCATGCGCGCGCGAATGCTTGCATTGATTGCGTCCATCTCGGCGCCAGCGCTTGCCGTCACCACTCCATACAGCAGCGCAAACCATAACATCTTCACCATCCACTCCTCATGGTTGTACGTCGCTGCGAACGTCGTAATTTGACGAACGGCGTCAGTTGGTCCTTAAAACCAATTGCAATGAATCATCATCTCGAACGATGAATTCGCAAGCCGTATGCCAATCGCGGCGATTGTCCGTGCGCGGTCGGCTTTTCGCCGGCGACGTCGCATTGTGACGTCATCAGTCCATTCGCGCCTACGTTTCTGGCCGAATCGCTCCAGCTGCACACGTCCGTACGTACACGACAATCTGCGCAAGCATCCTGCGGCGGCAGTTTGCGCCCAATAGCTTATGCCGGGACTGATCAACCGCCGCCGGCCGTTTTGATTGCGCTCGGCGTTGTGCGATAGTCTCCGGGTTGCCAATCGTGATCAAGGGAGGTCCGTATGCAACGAGTTTTGCCCGTCGTTTTCGGTGGGGTCCTTTTAGCCGTCAGCGCGCCAATATTTGCTCAACCTGTCGCAGTGAAGTCCAGCGAAGTGAAATGGAGCGACATAAAGGGAATGCCTGGCTGGAAGCAAGCGGTTCTCGTCGGCGATCCCGACAAACCCGGGCCTTACGTCGAGCGGATCAAGGTTCCGCCCAATGCCTCGGTCCCGCCGCATTCGCATCCCGACACGGAGAACATCACTGTGCTCGCAGGGAGCTTCGGCATCGGCGAAGGAAACAAATTCGACAAGTCCAAGGGGACGATACTCGAGGTTGGCTCCTTCTATATGCTGCCCGCCAACACCGTGCATTACGCCTGGTCCGGCCCCAAGGGTGTGACGCTGCAGATTCACGGCGTGGGTCCGACCGGAATGTCGATGGCGGATCCTGCTAAAAAGCAATAGGCGCGTCCTCATCCGCGACGCCCCGCTGAAGCTCGATTGAGTTCGTGCTCGCGCCGCGGGGACGATTGCTGCGCGTGCTGAGGTTCGAATTTGCCGGGGGCAGAATTCACTCCGGCGAAGTCATCGCCGATCCGGCACGGCTTCGCGAGCTCAACTTGGCGGTGCTGCCGTAGATTTCTCGCTGGCACATCGCCGTCGCACTTGCCGCGAGCAGTATGGCGACCGATCCGGCGAGGCCCGCGTAGAGAGAATGCGTCGCGTCAGCGAGCCAACCGGTGAGTACGGGACCGATCGCCTGGCCGACCGCAAACACCACGGTGAAGACGGCGACCGCGGACCCCCACGCCGCTTTGGGCAGCGACGTCTTGACCAGAGCCGTCACCGACGCCGGCGCCGTGAACATCGCCCCTCCGAAAAACAAAGCGGAAAGAATCATGGCCGGCAGCGAGGTACTGTAAAGCGGTATGCCTGCGCCGACACCGATGACCGCGCTCGCCGCCGCAAGCGTCGCCGTCGGCTGCCACCGCTCGAGCGGCACACGCCACACGATGGGCGCGATCATCGAGGCTATACCGAGCGTGCCCCAGGTCAATGCGACGTCGATTGAGGACGCACCGTGCGATCTCATCCACGCGACCACGAAAGTCATATAGGCGATGTATCCGACGCCAACCAGAAAATAACTCCCGAGCGCGACGCGAAATTGGCCAGTCGGCCAGGCGCTGCGTCGCGAGCCGCTCGACGGGTCCTTGATCTTGCGTGCCGCCCAGATGCTGAGCGCGCCGAACAGTGCCGAGACAGCACCGATGGCAAGCCAGCCGATCCGCCAAGCGTCGTCGCCCGCGATCTGCAGCAACCACGGTATGCCCATCCCCGACAACGCGATTCCCGCTCCGGCACCGGCGAAATACAAGGCGATTGCGCTCGACGAGAGTTGCGGTCGGTCAGAGAAGACATTGCTCGCGAGAACCGCGCCGCAGATGAACACCATGGCGCCGCCCACGCCCGCGACGGCGCGCAAGCACAGTTGAGCGATGAAGTCGCCGGTGAGTCCCGAGCCGATGATGGCCAACACCGTCGCCACCATGCCGGCGTAGAACAGGTGCCGGTTGCCCACGCGGGAAACATAGCGCGCGGCAATAAGAGCACCCGCGAGATAGCCGAGTGCATTGGCGGTGTTGAGACCGCCCGCTTGCGAGTAGCTGAGACCGAGGTCGCTGCGCATTGCCGGGAGAAGCAACGCGTAAGCGAAACGTGCAAAGGAATTCGACACCGCGGGACCCAGCGAAAGTGCGGCGACTACCCAGAACCGACGTCCGAAATTGCGCATGAGCCAGTCTAACGAGCAGCCGTGACGCGAAGACTTCAACCGCAGACGAATCTTGTTTCGTTTGTTTCGCTGCGCACGGCCGGCCGCAGCGGATTCAGCATTGACGCTGCGCCTAACTAAACACGTATCTTGAACAGTCTTGATTGTTGCGACAAACGCGATGTGCGCATGCCAGCAATGCGTTTGCGGAATGACACCTAACTCGGGCTACACCCTCTACACTTGTCGAGTAGAGCCACTAACCGCGGAAAGGACACGCCATGGCAGTGAGAGTCGAGAAGGAAGGATCGGTCTGGACAATTATTCACGACCGTCCCGAAGCCCGCAACGCGATGGATCCGCAGAGCGCCGATGCGCTGACCGCTGCCTTTCTTGAATTCGATGCTGACCCGGATGCTTCGGTTGCGGTCTTCTACGGCGCGGGCGGTGCGTTTTGCTCGGGCTGGGATCTGAAGTACGTCAGTACGCTCAACGCCGATTATCCACTCAGGGAGCTCGACATTCCGCCGGCAGGGCCGCATGGCAACGGCGGCGAGATTCCACGCGGTCCGCTCGGACCTTCTCGACTCGAGCTGGACAAGCCGGTCATTGCAGCCATCGAGGGGCCCGCGGTCGCGGGTGGCATGGAGCTGGGGCTGTGGTGCGATTTCCGAGTGATGGCGAAAGAGTCGTACTTCGGTGTCTATTGCCGTCGCTGGGGAGTGCCGCTGATCGACGGAGGCACCGTGCGCTTGCCGCGAATCGTCGGCAGCGGTCGCGCGCTGGAGATCATCCTCACGGGTCGGAAAGTGCCGGCAGAGGAGTGCTTGAGCATCGGCTTGTGCGAATACCTCACTCCCAAGGGAGGCGCTCGCCAAAAAGCGGAGGAATTAGCGCAAGAGATCGCCCGCTTTCCGCAAGTGTGTGTGCGCGCCGATCGGCGATCCGCAATCAAGAGCCACGGCCTGAGCGTACGAGACGCGCTGATCCAGGAGTGGTACAAAGGGCGCGAGGCACTGATAAAGGACGGCGTCGCCGGCGCGAGCCGTTTCAAGGAAGGGCTCGGCCGGCATGGCGACTTCGCCAAAATTCTCTAGTTGTCGGCACAAACCTAGGGCGGTCAGATCTCAATCGATTCCATGGGCGCGCGTGATCTCCCCGCCAAAGACAAGCTGACGATCTGTTTCGCCCACGTTGCTTATCGCATGGGCGAACGCTTCGCTCGGCGTAACACGGGCCTCGACTGGTTCGAGGTGCGGAGCCTCGAGGATTTGCAGGCGCGCATCGGGGACATGGACGTCCTGCTGTGCTCCGGCTTGTGGCGGAACGAATTGATTCCCACCGCGCGCAGGCTCGCGTTCATCCAGTCGATCAGCGCCGGCACCGACCAGTATTCGCGCGACGCGCTTTCTGCGGCCGGCATCCGTGTCGCCAGCGCGCAGGGCGTGAACGAGCGCGCGGTCGCTGAGCATGCGATCGCCTTGATCCTCGCCATGGCACGGCAGATTCCGCAGGCGCGCGACAACCAGACCGCGAAGCAGTGGCGTGGCATGATCGGGGACATCTCGAAGCGTGAGGACGAGCTCGGCGGCAAGACGCTGCTGATCGTTGGCATGGGCCGCATCGGCTCGCGTTTGGCCACGCTTGCCAAGGCCTTCGATATGCGTGTGATCGCCATTCGCCGCGATCCATCCAAGGGCGCCGGCGCGGCCGACAAAGTCGTCGGCGATGATGCGTTGCGAGGTGTGCTGCCGCAAGCCGATTTCGTCGCACTAACCTGTCCGCTCACACCCAAGACCGAGAACCTGATCGACGCGAACGCGCTCGCCGCGATGAAACCCTCCGCGTATCTCGTTAACGTCGCGCGCGGCAAGGTGGTGAACGAGCCGGCGCTCACCGACGCGCTCGTGCAGAAGCGCATCGCCGGCGCCGCGCTCGATTGCGTCTGGGATGAGCCACTGCCTGCCACGTCGGCGCTGTGGAGTGTGCCCAACGTGCTGATCACGCCGCATACCGCGGGCGAGACGCGCCGCTACGAGGACAACGTCATCGACCTCTTGCTGGAAAACCTCGAGCGTCTCTGGCGCGGCGAAGCCGCGTTGAGAAATCAGTTCGTCTGAGTTCCACGCCACCTTCGCCAATGCGAATTCTGCGCCCGAAATTAGGCGGCGCCGCGCGCGTTTCCGAACTACGATTCAAGCGAATCAACGAAGGAGGCAGACATGTCATTCCGCGTTCTCGGGCTTTCGCCGGTTCTATTCCGTCCGTTTTTTGTCATGCACGACGCTCGACTCCACAAACTAGGGGCTCGTCGCGTCATCGCCGACGACCCCCGCATGCCTTGCCGCGTGAGCATGGAGCACGCGCAACTCGGCGAGGAGCTTCTTCTCCTCAACTTCGAACACCAGCCTGCGAACACGCCCTATCGGGCGACCCACGCCATCTATGTCCGCAAGTCCGCTGACAAAGCGTACGACGCGGTCGACGTCATTCCGGAGGTGCTCCGCTCGCGACTGCTGGCAATTCGCGCCTTCGACGCGGAGCACATGATGATCGATGCCGAAGTGTGTGACGGCACTCAAGCTGCCGATCTGTTCGAGCGATTCCTCAGCGCACCGCAAACCAGCTACCTGCAGGTGCACAACGCCAAGCGCGGCTGCTACGCGGCTCGCGTCGAGCGCGCTTAAATGCGCAGACACGCTATGCCCGTGGCAATGCCTCCCAGCGTCACCGTCGCGCTCTCCAGGGTTGCGTCCGCAGAGGCACGGGTCGCCGGTTACGACTGGCCGGCGATCGCAGGTGAGCTCGACAACTACGGTTGCGCTGTTTTGCCGAAGCTCCTCTCGCCCGAAGAATGCCGCACCATCGCAACCCTCTATGACGACGAGAGCCACTTCCGAAGCCACGTCCACATGGCGCGGCACGGCTTCGGCAAGGGCGAGTATCGCTACTTCAAGTACCCGCTTCCAGATCTGATCGGTGGTTTGCGAACGGCGCTCTATCCGCATTTGGCTGGCGTGGCCAATGCATGGAACGGCCGAATGCGAATCGAAGAACGCTTTCCCGACGACCACGCGTCATTCCTCGAGCGGTGCCACGCTCTCGGACAGACGCGCCCGACGCCGCTGCTGCTGCAGTACGTCGCGGGCGACTTCAACTGCCTGCACCAGGATCTCTACGGCGATCTCGCATTCCCGATCCAGATCGCGATTCTCCTCTCGGAGTCCGGCGTGGATTTCACCGGTGGGGAGTTCGTCCTGACCGAACAGCGGCCGCGCATGCAAAGCCGCGCCGAGGTCGTGCCGCTTCGGCAGGGGGACGCCGTGGCCTTCGCTGTCCACAACCGGCCGGTTCGGGGAACGAAGAACAACTACCGCGTAAACCTCCGCCACGGCGTGAGCCGCGTCCGCTCCGGCATGCGGCACACCGTCGGTATCATCTTCCACGACGCGACTTAAGGTGTTGCTTTTCGATTTGGAAGCAAGGACCGGATCGGTCGCACTAACGCCGGGTTCTATCTTCT
>Ga0126384_10001012_pt1 | contig 16339 bp, 13 predicted proteins | sample PanSoiMetPlot_36_FD_92543 | JGI IMG/M metagenome (GOLD analysis project Ga0126384, IMG submission 92543) | Tropical forest soil microbial communities from Panama - MetaG Plot_36 | ecosystem: Environmental > Terrestrial > Soil > Tropical forest > Bulk soil | place: Panama | collected 2016-02-17 | reverse complement strand
GATATAGACCGCGCCGCAGTGGATTTTAAAACTCCGTCCGAAATCAAATGGGTGAGGAACGCCGCCGGAACCAATGAATCGGCCGTGCTATTCGGCGATCCGAGCAAGCCAGGCCCTTATGTCGTCCGCCTCAAATGGTTGCCAGGTAACATGAGCCGCCCGCACTTCCATCCCAACGACCGATTTTTCGTCGTATTGTCGGGCACCTGGTGGGTGGGGACCGGCGAAAAGTTCGATCCGGACAGTATGGTACCGATGCCTGCGGGAAGTTACGTCGTTCATTATGGGAACAAAATTCATTACGATGGGGCCAAGAACGAGGAGGCTGTCATTCAAGTCTGGGGCATGGGTCCGGTGACTTCTACGCCCGCTGAAAAGAAATGACGTTGAACGGCAAAGTAATATTTATAATCACCTGCAGTCACGAACTGTAGGACTGGATCAGAACCGGCATAGCGGAAAAAAGGAGTTAGATTATGGATTTCAGTGTACAACCGGACACACCGGAGATCAGCGCGTTTCGCAAAGAGGTGCGTGATTGGTTGGCCGAGAACATGCGCGGCAGCGAGCATTTGCGCTGGTCGGCGCGCTGGTCGACGCGAGAAAACGACGAGGAGTATCAGTTCCGCAGGCAGCTCGCGCGCAAGCTCGGAGAGAAGCGCTGGCTCTTTCCCACCTATCCCGTTCAATACGGCGGCGCGGGTCTCACCCTCGATCATCAGTTTGTTTTGGAAACTGAAATCGATCGCTATGGTCTGGCCCTCGGTTCGATTTTTTACACGCTTGCTCGCCTGGTGGCGCCGGCGGTGCTCAAGTTTGGCACTGAAGAGCAGAAGCTAGAGTTTCTGCCGCCGATGTTGCGCGGCGAACTGGCGGTTTGGCAAGTGCTGACCGAACCTCAGGGCGGCAGCGATGTGGCGAACTGCTTGACTAAAGCGATCCGTGACGGCGACGACTACATCGTAAACGGACAAAAGATCATGGTCGGTCATCATTTGCCGCCGGATTTTGTCTGGACGCTGGTGTGCACCAATCCGGGTGGAAAACGGCACGAGAACTTAAGCTGGCTCCATATTCCCGCAAACCTTCCCGGCATCACCATTCAGCATCTGCACCTCATGATGGGGATCAAGAACGCGGTGTTCTTCGATAATGTGCGGGTGCCGGCGAAGTATCTGGTCGGCGGCGAGAACAACGGCTGGAAGGTGGCGAATAGCTATCTGGAGCTGGAGCACGGAGGCGGCGGCAGCGTGTCCGAAAATCCGCTTTTCAAGCGGCTGATTGCGCATTGCCAGAAGACGGAGTTTGACGGCGAGAGCCTTATGGAAGATCAAGACGTGCGGGACGTGATCGGCGATATGCTGATCGACATGGATGTTCAACGGCTCATGGGGCTGCGCAACTTTTGGCATCGCTACGTGCGCGATCCGCATCCCTACGGCGGCCCGCAGTTTCTTTATTTCCAGAGAATGGTGCGCCTGCGGAATTCGGAGCGCGTGCAGCAGATTCTAGGATTTGACGCGCTGGCGCCGGACCCTTCGGTGCACGAGGAGGCCGACTTTGAATATACCGTGCGCAGCGGGCCGGGCTGGCTCCATGGCGGCGGCACGTTGGACACCGACCGGTTGATCATTGCGCGGCGGCTCGGCTTGGGCCGGCCGTCGCAGGAGAGCGCGCCAACGACCGTGTAGCGGGGAAAGGAGTAGCAAGCGATGGACTTAAGACTGAACGAAGATCAGAGCATGATGAAAAAAGTCGCTGCGGATTTTCTCAAAGCCGAAGCGCCGCCGTACGCGATCACTGAATGGTTCCAGAAAAAAAATGTTTTCATTCCAGAACTATACAAAAAGACAGCCGAAGTTGGCTGGCTTGGCATGATGATACCTGATGAGTACGGTGGTGGCGGCGCGTCATGTGTGGATTGCGCCGTGGTGTTTGAAGAGCTTGGCCGCGGACCGCTGCCGGGGCCGTATTTTTCGTCAGGAGTGTTGGCGGCCGAAATCATTTTAACCGGCGGTTCTCAAGTCCAGAAAAAGACGTTGCTGCCGGAAATCTGTAATGGCCGATCAATTGTAATCCCGGCGCTATCGGACGATCCGATTCAATGGGGGGCCAAGTCGGTACAAACGCGCCTGAGCCGGACGGCAATGGGTTTTACGTTGAACGGGACGAAGCGATTCGTCTACGATGGCGACTCTGCAACCAACTTTATCTGCGCTGCGCGCGTGGAGAGTGGCGGCGTTGTGCTCGCGCTGGTTAACAGAAACGCGCCCGGTGTTTCGGTTAGGCCGGCAGCGGGCTTCATGATCGGAGCCGTGGAAGTCCACTTCGAGAATGTAGCGATCACCGCAGATAACTTCGTCGGCGACTGGGAAGTTGTCGAACGCGCGCTCATAAAGGCGCTGCCAATCCTGTGCGCCTACAAAGTCGGCGCGTGTCAGGAGATTTTCGAAATGACCAATGAATATACGCGCACCCGGGTGGTTTTCGGGCAGCCCATCGGACGCTTCCAGCGGGTGCAGGACCATTGCGTCGATATTTCAATTCACTTGGACGGCGCGCGCTGGATAACCTATGAAACGCTGTGGAAAATCGACTCGTCAATGGAAGCGGCGGCGAACGTGCACCAAGCCAAAGCGGTGGCAAGCGAGGCTTACTATCAGTCCTGTAATTTATCCCACATGGTATTCGCTGGTCCCGGTACCGATTACAAGCATCCGTTAATGGCCCATAGCGTGCTGGCGCACACGTTGTACCAATATTTGGGCACGCCGTTGTATCACAAACGGGCGATGGTGGATGCGCTCTATCCGCGGACGGCAAAAGACAACGCGGCATAGGAACGAAAAACGTGCCAGCGCCTGTGATTTTAATCTAACGGCTTTCTGTTTCCAGGAACGGGAACGTCGAAGGCGTTGAGCGTCATGGCGACCATGACGTAAAATCCCACCGCGCTGACGAGTTCGATCAGCGCCTGTTCTCCGAACATGGCTATACCCCGCGCGTAGGTTGCCTCGGATAGCGAGCGAGTGGTGTTGAGCTCCAAGGTAATATCGTAGACAAGGCGTTCATCCCCGCGGGTAAAGTTCGGTGCGCGCCGTTCGCGAATGGCGTCGACGATATCATGAGAGATGCCGAGCTTGAGCGCGTGGGGCTCGTGGACAAACCAGGCAAACTGGGCCGTGGTCAGTCGCGCCGAAACCAGGATCATCAGTTGCATTAACCGTCTTTCAAGCTTTACTCGTGAGGCAAACATATCCTGCAGCTTAAGCGCGTATTCAGCCAGCTCGGGATTGCGCAGCCAAACGGCAAACGGGCCGCGAACTTGGCCGCGGACGCGGATGATTTCATCGTAAACGCGTCGCTGGTGGGAAGAGAGTGTTGCTTCGTTGATGTCGGGGAGGCGTCCCATGGACGTCCTTTCTGCTTTTGTGATGTCACTCGACTGGAATAGATGGCGAGTTCTATTCGACAAGGTCACTGCGGTCGATTTTCTTAAAACGTCCTCGGTTAAAGCGAAAAAATATCTTTCCCAGATCATTCGTCTATCCTAGCGTCGCGCTTTGTGTCAAGGTTCGGTCACGCCTTGACAGTGATTTTCGACGATTGATATGGTTCTCTTTCCGTCGAGCGACTTGAACAAATATTATAAGGAGGACTGAGGAAAATGGCAGAGAACCCTGAAGCAATTGCAAAACAGAAAGCGGAAAAAGTCGAATACGAGTGGGGCACACTTTGGCCCTGTTACCACAAGGAGAAAATGAACTGGGCGACGGGGTTTCGCACCAAAGGCGACGTCGATATTCTGTTTCTTTCCGGAACTACTGGAAGGGATCCTTTTACAGATGCTCCCTGCAGAACGCCCGAGGAGGAGAGGGCCGGCAGAGGTACGGTCGTAGGCGGTATAAAGGAGCAGACGCGCCAATGCTTGGAAGATATTAAGACGAATCTCGAGATCATGGGCGCATCACTTAAAAACATCGTGATGTTTCGTTATTTTCTCAGACGCAGAGAAGACGTGTTCGACATGCGCGATGAAATGTATGCCTTCTTTGAAAAACATGAGCCTGATCTGCGGGCGCATCCGCGGCCGGCCACTTTGCTCAGGGACGTTGGCATCGACCTACCGGATATGCGTGTAGAGATTGAAGCGTGGGCGGTTGTGCCGCGAGGAAAATAAACGCCGTTCAAGCCGTTCAAAACGTTTAAACAGTTTCAGTCGTTGGTGAGTTGCGGTCCGATCTTAAAGAGGTCTGAATGAAGAAGCGGTTAGTTATCATTGCGGGCGCATTTCTTGTTGCGGCACTGGTTTCGCCCACGCATGCCAAGGATCGGCTGGCCATCGGTTACAGTAGCGCGAGCGGGGTTTTTGCCGCTCTTTGGGTGGCGCAAGAGGGTAGGATTTTTGAAAAGTACGATATCGATTCTCACCTGGTACTGATCGCCTCCGGGTCTTTAATGGTCCAAGCGATGCTGGGAGGAGATCTCCCCGTGGCCGCCGCGGCAGGCAGCGCGGCGGTCGATGCCAGTCTGGGTGGAGCGGACGTGATCATGTTCGGATCGCTGGTCAAAGTTCCAGCTTTCTACATCATGGCTTTGCCGGAGATCAAAACCATCGACGACTTACGGGGGAAGACTGTTGGAGTGACCCGATTCGGTTCTTCCACAGATTTCACGATGCGTTATGTTTTGCGCAAGCAGGGACTCGAGCCCGGACGAGATGTAACGCTTATACAAACCGGCGATCTCTTTGCCGCAGTTACGATGCTGCGCACGCGCGCCATCGTGGCCGCTCCCTTCTCCAGCCCGGCGAATCTTCGCGCAGAAGAGGTGGGAGCCAAAGTAATCATGAACATGGGCAAAGCCGGAGTTTACTTCCCCCATGATGCCTTTATGGCGCGCCGCTCTTTTATCAACGCTAATGAGGATCTGATTAGAAGATTTCTGAAGGCTTACTCCGAAGGCGTGTACCGCTTGTTTACGGATCGCGAGTTGAGCCGGCGCGCCATCGCCAATTACGGCCGCGCCAACGGTGCAAAGACCATTGAGGCCGTTTACAAATATGCGTTGGACTACGTGGATAAAATTCCGTACAACACCCGCGAAGGCATTCAAGAAGTCCTGAATCAGACTGCGCCACGGAATCCGAAGGCCAAAGACGCCAAACCGGAAAGTTTTTATGACGATCGTTTTGTAAAGGAGCTAGACAGTCAAGGATTCTACAAACAGCTGTGGAGATAGTGATGGTCCGTTCTGAAACCGCGAGAACTGAAGGAGAAAGCTATGACGCACAATAAAAGCACGATGCTTTTCATGGCCGTCCTGACGTTTTTCATTCTCGGCGGCGACACTCATGATTTGCAAGCTGCGGAAACGCGCATCTCCATCGGTGTCACTGAAACCATGGAGACGTTTAACCCTTATGGTGACAGTGTAGCTCTGATGTACAGCGTCTGGTGCCAGGTCTTGGGTTGTCTTGGCACCTACGACTTCGACCAGGGAAAGCACGTCGGGTTGTTGGTCGAGAGCTGGGAAGTTAAAGATCCAAAGACCTGGATTTTTCGGCTACGCAAGGATGGCAAGTTCCATAATGGCCTGCCGCTCACCGCTGCGGATGTGGTGCATTCCATTAATCGCATTCGCACGGATCCGTTCAGCAAACAACTTCAGAACATATCGCCCATCGCCAGCGAAGCCGCCCTCGACAATTACACAGTACGGATCAGTACCAAGGAGCCTACCGCGCCCCTCCTGGACTATCTATTCGACCGAATCATGATCACCAGTAAAGTCATCTATGACAAGTACGGCCCTGAAGTAGCGGACAGGCAGTATCCAATCGGCGCAGGTCCTTACAAGTTTCGCGAGTTGATTCCCGGCCAGCGTTTAGTGATCGGCAAGGATCCGAGCCATCCGATGTGGAAACAATATAAGCAGGCGCCGGACGAAATCGTATTCCGCATTATGCGGGAGCCGGAGCAACGGGTGACAGCGCTATTGAACGGCGAGATTCAAATTGCTCAGTTTGTGCCGCCGCATTTGCGCGAGCGCGTCGAAAAGAGCGCCAACCACAAGATCGTCAGTTTTCAGAGCGCGGAGATCATGTTTCTGGCGATGATGCCGAAATTCAAGCCTTGGGATAATAAGCTGCTACGCCAGGCAGTGGCGTACGCGATCGATCGCGATACCATCATTCGAACACTGCTGAGAGGCGAAGCGACCCGTCTTGACGGTCCCATAGGGGTGGGACAGTACGGCTACGATCCAAATTTGCAGCCAAAGTACACTTACAACCCAGAGAAAGCCCGCGAGCTGGTGAAACAAGCGGGCTTTCCGAATGGAGTGGACGTGGAGCTCTCCACACCCGTCGGTCGCTATACTCTGGATAAACAACTTACCGAGGCGATGGTGCCGATGCTCAACTCCGTGGGGATAAGGACTAAACTTCTGACCCCCGAATGGGCGACTCTCTGGGCAAACGTTCAAGTGGGGAAGGTTCCGTTTTACTACATGGGTCGTGGAGCGGTGGTGGACCCGAGCTCGGCGCTGTCGCAATATTTTGAAACCGGCGGTTCGCCAAGGATCGGTTATTCTAATCCGAAACTCGACGAGTTGTTGTCGGCGGAACGGCAGTCTTTCAACCCTGACAAGCGCAAAAAGATTCTCAGCCAGGCCATGAGTCTGATTACCGAGGAGGCACCTGCGCACTTTCTCTGGCGTCATCAGCTATTGTTCGGTTTGGCCAAGAATATTGACTATCGCCCGCTCCCGAGCGAACGCATCTACGGATGGAACATTAAAGTAAGATAATAAAAGCGAATCCCCGCCAGTCGCCTTTGCAGCAGAAAACCCCTATAATCTTCACCGTCAGGAAGGAATCTGGAAGGAGCAGCTTGAATGGCTAGAGTTGGCTACGCTTTAGGTTACGGCAAATTCACCAACGTCAAAGAGATGGCTGAGGTCATGAAACAGGCCGAGGAGCGCGGCTTCGAGATGGCTTTCTTTTCGGAAACCATCGAGTTGATGCGCGATTCGGTGAGCTCGCTCGCGGCCATCGGATTGGCCACGACAAAGCTCAAACTCGGGACGACGCAAATTGTTCGGTTGCGCGGTCCCGTCGTCATGGCGCAATCGCTGGCGACCCTGGATGAACTGACCGGCGGGCGGATGACCATCGCGCCCGGCGCTTGCACCAAGAGCCACGCGAGAGTCCATGCGCTTCCGCAAGACGTGGGCGCGACTCCGCCCGAGGTTTTGAAAGAATACGTCGAATCGATTCGGCTATTGCTCAAGGGCGAGAAATGCTCGTACCACGGAAAGTTCGTTAATTTCGACAATGTGGGTTTGGGATGGAAGCCCTTGCGGACTAGCATTCCGATCTATCTGCCAGCGACAGCTACCGCAGGCTTGCGGTTGGCCGGGCAGATCGCGGACGGCGTTGTACTGAATGCGGTTTGCTCTCCGGAGTATACCGTCAATGCGTTGAAGATTATTCGCGAGTCCGCTGCGGCGGCCGGTAGAGATATTTCTAATTTCGAGGTGTCACAAATCATCAACTGTTCTGTCGAAGACGACCATAAGAAAGCCCTCGATGCGGTGCGCTGGGAAGTCGCCACGAAACTTGATCCCGTCCAGATTTCCTTCATTGCGGCACCGAAGATGCGCGTGGGCGAGCCCTACATAAAGAAAGAAGACATTCCGCTCTTCGAAAAAGCCCACGCCAAGGGCGGCATGGAAGGGCTCATCAAGGCGATTCCGGATTCCTACGTCGAGGGCATGACCGCCAGCGGCACGCCGGACGAAGTTAAAAAACGCGTGCAGCAATACCGCGACGCCGGAGTCAAGATTCCGCTTTTGCGGCCCGCGGCAGCGCATCAAACCCAACGATTGCTGGATCTGTTTGCGCAGCGCTAAGCCGCGGTTCCGGGTTTCGGGTTTCGAGTCTCGGGTTTTGAACGATCGAGGGGACCGAACTTGAAACTCGAAACCACAAACTCGAAACTGTTTCTTAACCATGTACCGCGTTGCCATTGATATCGGCGGAACCTTCACCGACATGCTGCTGGTCGGCGACGGCAGCGCCGTCATAGGCAAAACTCTGACTACGCCGGCCGATCCCAGCCTCGCCGTGGAAAACGCGCTGCGTCCTGAGTTGGAAAAGGGCACGGTGAAACGGGGAGAGCGCGGCACGCTTATTCACGGTACGACCCTCGTGACCAATGCGCTCATAGAGCGCAAAGGCGCGCCGACGGCGTTACTCACCACGGCGGGCTTTCGCGATGCGGTCGAGATCGGCCGCGAACACCGTTACGAACTGTACGATTTAAATCTGGACCTGCCTAAACCGCTGGTGCCCCGCCATCTGCGCTTCGATGTTCCCGAGCGCGTCGCCGCCGATGGTAGTGTGTTGCTGCCACTGGACGAAGATTTTGTTCGCCGGCTGGTTCTTGAGCTGCGCGAAAAAGGAATCACGGCCATCGGTGTTTGTTATCTCAATAGCTTTCGCAATCCAGCCCACGAGCGGCGGACAGCGGCGATTATCGCTGAAGTCGCGCCTCAGATTCGCGTTTCCGTAAGCTCCGAAGTCGTCGCCGAAATTCGCGAATTCCAGCGCACCAGCACGACTCTTGCCAACGTCTACGTCCAGGAACGAGTGGCCGACTATCTCGGTCAGTTACAAAGACGATTGGATAAGGTCGGCTTTACTGGCAGCTTTTTCGTCATGCTATCCAGCGGTGGCATCGCGACTCCTGAAACGGCAGCGCGTTTTCCTGTGCGCCTCCTCGAGTCCGGACCCGCGGCGGGGGCCCTTGCGGCAGCTGAGGCGGGAAAACTCTCGGGCCATCGCGATTTGCTTTCCTTCGACATGGGTGGAACGACGGCTAAGCTGTGCGTGATCGAGGATGGTGAGCCGGCCAAGACTCACGAATTTGAAGTTGATCGCGTGTATCGCTTTAGAAAAGGAAGCGGCTTGCCCGTGCGTATTCCGGTCATCGACATGATCGAGATCGGCGCCGGCGGCGGCGGCATCGCGCGGGTGGATTCTCTTGGACTCCTCAAGGTAGGACCGGAAAGTTCAGGGGCAGATCCGGGCCCGGTCTGTTATGGGCAAGGAGGAACGCATCCGACGGTGACGGACGCGGATCTTGTCCTCGGTTATCTCGATGCGAATTATTTTCTCGGCGGTAAGATGCAACTCGACATCGAGAGCGCGCGCCGCGCGCTGGCGCATACGGGGGAGCCGCTCGGCATGAATGCTGAGCAAGTGGCGTGGGGAATTCATCACATCGTCAACGAGAACATGGCCAACGCCGCCCGCGCGCACCTGAACGAGCGCGGCAAAGATCCGCGCCGCATGCCGATGTTCGCCTTCGGCGGTGCCGGGCCAGTGCACGGATATCGGGTGGCGGAGATTCTACGGTTGCCTGCTGTGATTTCTCCGGTAGGGGCTGGCGTCGGATCGACTTTTGGACTTTTGGCTGCACCGCTGGCATTCGATTTCGTGCGCAGCGCTTATAGCCGTTTGGATGAGCTTGACTGGCAATTTGCCAACGGGCTTCTAAATGAGATGGCGGGAGAAGGCCGCAAAGTCTTGGAGAGTTCGGGGTTATCTTCAAAAGATGTCAGCTATCAACGCACCGCCGATATGCGTTATGTTGGCCAGGGTCATGAAGTCTCTGTGCCGCTACCCGATGGAGTTCTCGGCTCCCAGCATCTAACCCAAATCAGTTGCGCTTTTGAAGAAACCTATAAGAGTCTTTACGGACGGAAAGGGCCGGACGTGCCTTTGGAGATTATCAACTGGCGCGTGGTGGCCAGCGGTCCGAGACCACTCATGAATTTGAAACTTTCGCGCAAAGAAAAGTTCCAAACGGACGCGCGCAAGAGATTCCGCCGCGCATACTTTCCCGAGCTTGGTAGCTATATCGATACTGCGGTGTACGATCGTTCCGCTCTGAAGTCTGGCCAGGAATTCACCGGGCCGGCGATTGTCGAAGAGCGCGAATCAACATTGATCGTAGGTCCCCGGGGGCGCGCTCGCATCGATGAAGGGCTCAACGTGGTGGTGGAGTTTGTCGATGGAAACTAAAGCGATGGATACGGTGACTTTGGAAGTCATTTGGAACCGATTTCTGTCCGTGGCCAATGAGCAGCAGGACGCGCTTATACGCACGGCCTTCAGCACCATCGTGCGCGAGAGCCAGGATCTTGCGTGCGGCCTGTTCGATACTAAAGGACGCATGATCGCTCAGTCGATCAGTGGCACGCCAGGTCATATCAATGCCATGGCAACTTCGATGAAACATTTTCTCGCCGCCTTTCCCCCCGACAAGTTAGCCCCTGGCGATGTGCTGATCACCAACGATCCCTGGATGACCGCGGGGCAGATCAACGACATCACCATCACTACTCCGGTATTCAAGAACGGAAGGCTCGTGGCGCTTTTTGCCAACACCTGTCACAGCGCCGATATAGGCGGGCGGATCCTGTCGGCGGAGGCGCGAGAGGTATTCGAAGAAGGGTTACGGTTGCCGATCATGAAACTATTCGAGCGCGGCGAGCCGAACCAGATTTTGATGCAAATCGTGCGCGCCAATGTGCGCCAACCCGATGAAGTCATCGGCGACTTCTATGCCCAGACCGCAAGCAACGACGCCGGCGGCCGCGCACTGCTGGAAATGATGGATGAGTTCGAACTGGACAGCATCGATGGCGTTTCGGAGGAGATCATTCGCCGTTCCGAGAACGCTGTGCGCAGCGAAATTCGTAAACTGCCGAGCGGTGAGTGGTCGAGCGAGACTTGGAGCGATGGCTTTGAAGAGCCGATCCTGGTGTGTTGTACGGTGCGCATTGCCGGTGACGAAATCTTTATCGACTTCAGCGGTTCTTCGCCGCAGAGTACGCGCGGCATCAACGTCGTGCTTAACTACACGCACGCTTATGCGAGCTTCGCTATCAAAGCGGCGATCTGCCCGGATGTGCCGCACAATGACGGCAGCTTTCGGCCGGTTCATGTGAGCGCGCCGGCGGGAAGTATCATGAACGCTCTTGATCCGGCGCCGGTGGCGAGCCGACAGGTCATTGGCCACTTTATTCCCAGCGCTATTTATGCGGCGTTGTCCGGCGCTTTGCCGGGCCGTTTGATGGCGCCAGGCGCCGATCCGATTTGGCTCAGCGTTTGGCGCGGCCAGAATCCGCCCTTTACGTTGACCATTTTCCAGGTCGGCGGTACCGGCGCGCGCCCGTCGAAGGACGGACTTAGCGCCGTTGGATTTCCGAGCGGTGTGGCGGGAGTGCCGGCGGAGGTTATCGAGAGTTTGTCGCCGGTGGTTTTGAGAAAACGGCAGCTCCGCCCCGATTCGGGAGGCGCAGGAATTTGGCGCGGTGGGCTCGGTCAGTTGACGGAATTTGCCCGACGCGGCGAGGGTAACTGGAGCGTCAGCTCGATTGCGGATAGAACCGTATATCCTGCGCCTGGGCTTGTGGGCGGTTCCATGGGTGCAGCCGGTGAGCTTTTAGTAAGCAATGGTTTACAGCCAAATCCCAAAGCGTTAGTTGATCTCAACGCAGCAGACGTGGTCTACGTCAACCTGCCCGGTGGAGGGGGATACGGTAGCCCTTTTCAACGTGATCCGGAGAAGGTCCGATGGGACGTGGTCGAAGGATACATTACCCCGGAAGCAGCGGAAAAGAATTATGGGGTTTCGGTGCGATACACCGGCAAGCCGGATGCATTGGTGAAGCTACCGGGTGATTGGGTGATCGATGAAGCGCGCACGGCGGAGTTGAGAAAAAATAGTCTAGGGTCTCCTGTCTAGAGTCTTGAGTTAAAGTCTTCACAACTCGAGACTATAGACTATAGACAGGACTGGAACAAAACGATGGAACTTTCCGGCAGAGTGGCGTTGGTGACGGGCGGCGCTGGCGGCATCGGGGCGGCTGTAGTTTCTCAGTTGGCGCGGGCTGGTATCAGCGGGGTCGTGATAAACTATCGCAAGTCAGCCAAAGCAGCGGAGGAGCTTGCGGCTGAAATCAACCGCGCTGGTACCAAGGCGATCGCTATTCAGGCGGATGTGCAGAGCGACGATGAAGTTCGCCGAATGATGGATAAGATCCGCAGCCACTTTGGCCGACTCGACGTACTCGTTAACAACGCGGGCATGACCCATTGGGTAGAACTCTCGAACCTTGAAGCGCTAACTGAGCAGATTTGGGATGAGATCCTCGACGTGAATATCAAGGGAGCCTTTCGCTGCACAAGAGCCGCTGGTCAAATGCTGGCTAAACATCAAGGGATGGTGATCAATGTCTCGTCCATCTCGGGTGTGCTGACGCCGTCGACGATGTCTTCGTTGCCTTACGCGACCGCGAAGGCGGCACTCATCCACATGACCAAGGGGCTCGCTGTTGCCTTGGCGCCAAACGTTCGCGTCAACGGTGTTGCGCCGGCGTTCACTGACACGCCCTGGATGAGGGAGCACTACGGCGAAGATTATCAACAGATCATCAAGCACGCATCCGCCGGTTATCCCCTGCAAAGAATTGCCAGCCCCGACGACATAGCCGCGGCTATCCTTGGGCTCATAACCGGCGGTGATTTTGTTACCGGGCAAACGTTGATTGTGGACGGCGGATTGAGTCTGAGCTAACCATGAATCGAGCCGCACTGATCACGGAAATGCAGCGCAGCCGTTTGGTTGCGGTAGTGCGTTCCAAAACTCCGGAAGATGCCCTCGCTTTAGCCCAAGCCGCTATCGATGGTGGTGTGAAATTCGTTGAGATTACTTTCAGCGTGCCGGGTGCTCCCCATGTGATCAAAAATTTATCCGGGCATCCGGATGCTCATGTCGGAGCGGGAACGGTGCTGTCGAAAAAACAGGCTGAAGCTACCATTGGCGCTGGCGCCAAGTTTATCGTCTCGCCGACTTTGGAGCTGGATCTGATTCCGATGTGCCACGAGGCGAACATCGCTTGTTTTCCTGGTGCGGCGACTCCCACGGAGATTTTAACTGCGGCCCGCGCCGGCGCCGATCTGGTAAAGATTTTTCCCGCGGACTTGGTCGGCGGCGTGGACTTCATTCGCCAGATGGTGGGGCCGTTCCCCGAGGTTCGCTTCATGGTGTCAGGCGGAGTCAATCTGAGCAACGTCAAAGACTATGTTCAAGTGGGGGTACTTGGAATTTGTCTCGGCAGCGCGTACCTGGACAGCTTTCTGGCGCAGCACGGTCGCGAACGATTCATTGAAGAGATGAAGAAATTTACGCGCGCCGTGAATGAGGCGCAAATGTTACGCTGAGTGTTTCTTGAAATGTGTGAAAGGACTACATCAAGAGATGGTTTCGCGCCGAGCCGCCAGCTAGACAAATCCGAAATCCGAATATCGAAATCCGAAACAAGCTCCAAGACAAAAATCTCAAATCGGAAAATTCAAACCGAATCCGAATGAAGCTTGTTTGGAGTTTTTATCTGTTTTGGTCATTTGAGATTGTTTCGAATTTCGGATTTCGAGTTTCGCATTTATTTGGTTAGGAAATAATGAGCAACCTTCATTTTACTTTAGCATGTGAAGACTACGACCGGACCCGGCCTCTAAAAGACGGAATGATTAAACCGGAAGGCATCGAGCTCAATTACCTCGTAATGTCCGTGGAGGAAATCTTTTGGCGCATGATGAAGTATGAGGAGTTCGATGCCTCAGAGTTGTCCATGGGCGCCTTTCTCACTGCAGCGGCGCGCGGCCGCCGGCCGTTTATTGCGATCCCTGTTTTCCCTTCGCGAACATTTCGCCATCGTTGCATATTTGTTAACGCCGCTTCGGGGATTCAGCGCCCGGAGGATTTGCGTGGCAAGCGGATGGGAGTTCCGGAATACAGCATGACAGCCGCTGTTTGGCTGCGAGGGCTGTTTGAGCACGAGTACGGTATTGCGCCAAAGGACATTCATTGGATTCAAGCAGGTGAAGAGAATCCGGGACGAAAGGACCGAGTGGACTTTGAGATGCCGGCGGGCGTGCGGCTCGAGAGCAAGGCGGATCGCACATTGAACGAAATGATCGAAAGCGGTGAGATCGACGCCATGATGTCGCCCCGCATGCCGACGTGCTTTTTGCAGGGCTCGCCGCGCGTCAGGCGCCTTTTTCCGAACTACAAACAGCAGGAGATGGATTATTTCAAAAAGACCGGTCTCTTTCCGATCATGCACGTGATCGTCATTAAACGGTCGATTTACGAGCGGGAACCCTGGGTCGCACAGACCCTTTACAAAGCCTTTTGCGAAGCCAAAGATCTGTGCATGCGCGAACTTTACGACACGAATATCCTGCGCGTAAGCCTCCCCTGGACCTCCGCCGAATATGAACTGACCCGGGATTTAATGACCGCCGATTACTGGCCCTACGGGCTGGAACCTAATCGAACCAATCTGGAAACCCTACATGGCTATCTTTACGAACAGGGGCTCATCAAACAAAAGCTTAATCTGGACGAACTCTTCGCCCGCGAAACCCGCGAAGCTTTCAAAATCTAGCTAACTCTCATTTTCACGTTTTGAGCCTATCAAAACGTAAGTGAAAGTTGCGCCGCAGACTCTAGAGGAACAGGTTTTTTCCAATTCTAGCTAGGGGGCGAAGCTAGAGGAGAGCGTTGCTGCGATGAGGCACGTGTCGATGAGCCGCGACCAAGTGCCAAACGGAGCGAACGATCGCTAATAATGGAGGAGGCAATTCTGAACTGCAACTCGCCATTGCTCCGCGTAATTTCAATCGCCACGGCTGAAGCCGCCGCCGATGGGTGTAAGGACGACGATTTCCGACGGCAAGGGGAGAGTCGCTTTGCTCACCGGGAGCGTATTACCCGGTAACCGGCGGCTTTTAAAGCCATTTAGAAACATGCTGACGAGTGACATGTTCTCCCGGTAGTGCATGGGAATCGCGATTTTGGGCTTGAGCTGCTGCAAAACTTCCCGAGCCGTGTCCGGAGGCATGGTGAACATACCGCCGATGGGAATCATCGCCACGTCGACTTTGCCAAAGGCTTTGATCTGCTCCGGTGTCAGCGGGTGACTTAGATCCCCGAGGTGCGCGATACAGAGAACGCCGAGATCGAATACGAAGGCTGCGCCCTTGAGTGCGTTGCCGAAGGCCTGTTGGTAGACGGGAACATTGTAAATGAGAACATCGCGCACCGTCGTGCTGATTTTGTTCCATTCGGCGCCATAGCTTCCCAGACCGCGCAGTATTATCGGCTTGCCCTGCGCCAGCTCCACGTAGTTGTGATTGGGATGTTCCCGGCCCACCGTGATTACATGAGGCGTTACGACGGGTGTCGGATACATGCCGGGAGCGATGGGATCGGTAATGATCTTAGTCCCGCTTTTAGAAGTAATTTGAAAAAAGTTGTGGCCAAAATATTCGATGAGTGCGTCGGGTTCGGCGGCGTAGGCGGGCCTGAAGAACCCCCGCGCCACATCGGGGTCGCGGCAAGACGCCTGTGCGGAGGGACGGCTAACTACGCAAGCGCAAAGAACCACGACGAAAAATAGCTGCTTTGCCGTCATAGATTTTGCTACACAAAACTGGCTCGCTGCCCAAATTGTTCGGCTTTGAAGAAATCCGAAACGTAAGCGTTCGCGGGATCGCGCATGAGACTTTCCGGGGGATCCACCTGTTCGAAGCGCCCATCGCGCATGACCGCAATGCGGTCCGCCAGCGCGACCCCGTCGGCCAAATTATGCGTGACGTAGATGGTCGTCAGACGATTTTCCCTGTGAAATTTCACAATTTCACTGCGCATTTTGAGGCGGTTCGGCGGATCTATATTGCTGAGCGGCTCATCCATGAGCAGAATGCGCGGCGAAGTGGTCATAGCGCGGCCAAGGGCGACCCGCTGTTGTTGGCCACCGGATAGCTCGGTGGGCTTGCGTTGGAAAAAAATGTCATCGATGCCGATGCGCTGCGCCAACGGACGCAGAAAGCCGTCGATTTTATCCTTGGACCATTTCCTGACCTTGAGCGGCAGCGTGAGGTTGGTGTAGCCCCGCTTGTCGTAAACCTTCATGTGCGGCCAGAGCGCGTAGTTTTGAAAAATCATCTGCACACCACGCCGGCCCACGGGCACGTCGTTGACTGGCGTATCGCCGATGAAAATTGTGCCGTCGTCCGGGGTCTCCAGTCCGGCGATGAGTCTCAGCGTGGTGGTCTTGCCACAGCCGCTTTCCCCGACAATCACCAGGAATTCACCTTCATTGATGGCGAGGTTGGCCTGATTAACGGCCACGATGGCGCCAAACCTTTTGGTAAGATTGCGCAGGATGACATGGACCACGAGCCGTATGCTATTAG
>Ga0126384_10001010_pt1 | contig 16347 bp, 17 predicted proteins | sample PanSoiMetPlot_36_FD_92543 | JGI IMG/M metagenome (GOLD analysis project Ga0126384, IMG submission 92543) | Tropical forest soil microbial communities from Panama - MetaG Plot_36 | ecosystem: Environmental > Terrestrial > Soil > Tropical forest > Bulk soil | place: Panama | collected 2016-02-17 | reverse complement strand
GCCCCGCCCGCGAGCCGAGCCCGACCAGGCGCGACCGCGAACACCATACTCCGCCTGGCTTGCGTCGCGGGGGTCGCAACGTTAATATGCCAACAGCATATTTCACGCGAGCGGCTGCCTGGCGGAACACCCGGGCACCGCCGCGCGGACCCAGGGAGACCGGCCGTCATGCGCAAAAAAGCCTCACCTGTGATGCTCGCTATCAGCCTGGGCTTCGCAGCCACCGCCGCGCTCGCCCAATGCCCGCCCGCAGTGCCTGTCGAGGGTGCGCCGCCTCCGGCACCGCTGCCGGTGTTCCCGTCTGACAATTGGTGGAACGTGGACGTCTCCGCCGCACCGATCGACGCGTCCTCGGCGAACTACATTGCCTTCATCAACAATGGCGGGACCCGGCACCTGCACCCCGACTTCGGCGGCGAAGCTTCACCCGGCAGCGTCGCCATCTACGGCATGCCGTATGCCATTGTCGACGGCAGTCAAGCGAAGCAGCCCGTGACCTTCGACTACTGGGACGAGAGCGACGGCGTCGACTACTCGACTGGACAAGGGATTCCGTTCTATCCGCTGCCCGCGCAGGCAATCAATCAGCCCCACTGGGTTGAAGGCGGATCACCGGCAAACGTTGATCAGCGCAGTCAGCAGGACCGGCATTTGCTCGTCGTCGACTGCACGAACCGATTGCTCTACGAGCTCTACAACGTCTTTTACGATGCCACACAGTCGAAATGGTTCGCGGGTTCCGGCGCCTTCTTCGACATGAAGACGAACAACCGCAGACCCGACGGCTGGACCTCCGCCGACGCAGCGGGCCTCGCCATTCTTCCGGGTCTGGTGCGCTACGACGAAGCCTGGAACCCAGCGGTTACCGATATCGGCCACGCCTTCCGCGTCACCGTTCGCTCGACCAACGGCTATGTCTATCCCGCCTCGCACAGAGCGGGATCGACCGTGGGCGCGCTGCCGATGGGCGCGCGGCTGCGCCTCAAGACGAACGTCGGCGGACTCGACCCGGCGCTTCGCACCAGCGACCCGAACGTGCAGAAGATCTTCCGCGCGATGCAGAAATACGGACTAATAGTCGCCGACAACGGCAGCGACATGTTCATCACCGGTACGTTCGACACGCGCTGGAACAGTGACATACTCAATCCCGCATTCTCGCTGCTGAGCGCGAGCGACTTCGACGTCATCCAGCTCGGCTGGAAACCATCGACCGGAGCGCCTGCGCTGAGCGCCGTAAGCGTGAACCCGAGTCAAGTCGTCGGAGGCAATCCCTCCACCGGCACCTTGAATCTGACTTCGCCTGCACCAGCGAGCGGAGTGACGGTAACCTTGTCGAGCGCAAGCACTTCCGTGTCCGTTCCGCCAAGCGTCAGCATCGGTCAGGGCGCGAGCACGGCCAACTTCGGCATCACGACGACTGTGGTGACCACGCAGACACTGAGCACTGTGTCGGCGACCTACAGCGGGGTCACCAAAACCACGACCCTCACGGTCAATCCCGCTTCGGCGCCACCTCCGGCGCTGGCTGCGATCGCACTCAACCCGGTAAGCGTCGTCGGCGGAGGCTCAGCTATCGGCACCGTCACGCTCACCGCACCCGCACCTGCCGGCGGTGCGACCGTTACCTTGGGCAGCTCGAAGTCGACTCTTGCCTCTGTACCGGCAATGGTGGTCGTCGCGGCCGGGACGACATCGAAGAGCTTCACGGTGACCACGGCGAAGTCGCGAAGAAGTACATCGGTCACGATCTCGGCTTCGTACGCCGGCGCCAAGAAGAGCGCCGTGCTGACGGTCACGCGCAGGTGACCCTAGTTCGGTATCTGCGGAGGATCGTCGAAGAACTCGTGCATCAGGAAGGTCTCCAGCCCTGCGTTATCGGACAGCCGCGCTGACAGCACGTAGTCGCGGTTGTGCCGGACCGAGCGCCAGATGAAATCCTCCTTCGAATACTGACGGATGATGGCGATCATGCTTCTTATTACCGCGATGCGCATGTCCGCGTTGCTGCCCTTGCGGACCTCGATCATTTGAGGCGTACGACGCTGCATGTCGGCGTTCCAGCCGAAGAACTCGAACGCCGCGTCGTCGTAGTCCATGCGCTTGATCTCGAATAGACCCCCGCCGTGCTTCGGGTCTTGAGCGGCCACGCCGTGCGAAGCCGCGGGAAGATTGGCCGCAATGGCCGCGTTCAAATTGGGTCTCTCCTCGCTTGAAGCCGGAGAGTCCGGCAGTCCGCGCTCGTGTCGCCTCGCCTGGATGTAAGCCGAGAGATCGGTCTCGGCCGGCGCAGGGGTTGGTCTCGGCGTGGCTATTTGCGGCGCCGGCTCTGGCACGGGTAACGTGGGTGCTTGGAGGGGCGGCAGCGGCGTTGATGGCACGGCGGCCTTTGGAACGGCAATGGGCGGCACACGCGGCGCGGCTTTTATGCCACGGGCGGGCGGCGGCGGTGTTTCGCGCGAGGGGGGCGGCGCCGGCGCAGGCGGCGGATTGGCGGCCAGCTGCACTTGCAAGCGGTCTTCGGTGGTGGGCGTCTCTTCCCCAGGCGAGAAAAGCTTCGTTCTCGGGATCACGAAGATGAGCAACGCGAGGTGAAGTAGCAACGACAGGACGAACGTCACCCACAGCGTGCGCACCATCACGCCTTCGTGAGTGAAACGCGGTTCGTCAAGCCAGTGGTACATAACTCAATCTTATCGGTCGCAGGGGCGCTGCCTGCCGTTACCTTGCCTTGCTAAGATAGTGTGTAACGACTTCTCATGAGCCCTGTGACATGGCGAGCGAGCTGCTGTTCAGGAGCGACGCCTACCTCAAGACAGCGCAGGCTCGCGTCCTCGCGGTCCACGAGGGCGGGATCGAGCTCGATCGCACGATCTTCTACCCCATGGGCGGCGGCCAGCCGGGCGACACCGGCGCTCTCGTTCGCGCCAGCGGCGAGCGCATCGCAATCAACGATACCCGAAAGGGCGGGACCATCGATAGCGTGTTGCATATCGCAACATCCGGGATGCCGCGCCTCGCGCCTGACGAACCGCTGACACTCGAGATCGATTGGCCGCGTCGCTATGCACTGATGCGGCTGCACACGGCCTTGCACGTGATGTCCTGCGTCGTGGTCGCCCCGGTGACCGGGGGCAACATCGCCCCTGACAAGGCCCGGCTCGATTTCGACATCGACATGAGCCTGCTCGACGCCGTAAAGATCGAGCACGAGACAAATGCATTGATCGCGCGCGCGGTCGAGACCCAGACCGAGTGGATCACCGACGAAGAGCTCGACGTGCGTCCCGATCTGGTCAAGACCATGAGCGTGCAACCACCTCGGGGAGCAGGCCGCGTGCGTCTGCTCAGAATTCCGGGTATCGATCTTCAGCCCTGCGGAGGCACTCACGTCAAGAACATCGCCGAAATCGGAGCCATCCGCGTGCTCAGGATCCGCAGCGAAGGCCGACGCAACCGACGAGTCGAGATCGCGCTCGTGGATTGACGCCGGGCGCGAGTCCCGCTAGATCGAAAGCTTCCGCAGCGTTTCCGGATTCTTGATGACGGTTTTTTGCCTGCCGGGCGGCGCCCCATACAACCCAGCGGGCGGATTGGTCTCCAGCCGATTGAGGACAGCGGCATCGGTGCAACGTTTGTCGAAGGCCACCGTCACCTGCTCTGCGTTGACGTTGCCGAGCGTGAAACACGCCTCGCCGAGTTTGGCGTTGAGAGGTTTGAGCACACCGCTGGCCACCAGCTCAGCCGGGGCGCCCGAGCCCGCGAGCTGAATGTCGTACACGCGCGGCTTCGCCGGCGGCCTCGCTGTGGCGGCGATGACTTCAGGCAGTCCTACGAGCTCGCGAGCAAGCAGATCTTCCGAGGCGGCATCCGGCATTCCCTGAATGGAGAGCACGACCTTCTGACTCGTCACGCTCGCGTGCTGCAAAAAGAATTCGCGCGAGAACTGGTCGGCGATTTTCGCCCCGATCGCCTTCAACGCTTCCTCCTCGGAGGGCCAGCTGCCCACGCTGGTCGGAAGGGTCGTGCTGTAATAAATTTCCTCGCCTGTCTCGCGGTCAATGCACTTGATCGTCCACGACGTGAGCGCGTACTTCGTTACGACGAGCCCCGATGCTTCCAGCCGCATGGACAGTCGCTTGAGCGCTGCCTCGCCGATCACGGCGAAGTCGGCTGCTTTCCCGGCGTCGCTGCCGCCCTCGGCCCAGGTGCGAAAACCGAACGATTTGATGCGCTCCTTGAGAATGTTCTCCGCGACCGGAGAAGGCAGTGGCGGCGCGCCCGGCTGATCGGCGTCGCGGACCGCGATCTGGACCGAAACCTTCGGGTCGCCACCGGCGCGAATGAGCTCGATGCGTTCGTCGCGCGACATTTCGTTGAGCGACTTCTGCACGGCCTTGACGTTCACGACCGCATCGGTCGTGATCGACATCAGGCCGTCCTTGCCCATCCGCGGCTCGCCTTCACGAACGACGGTCTTGATGAAGTTTCCGCTCTTCGAAAGCAGCCGATCCTTGAGCAGGTCGTAATTCTTGGTGAAGGAGTTGGTGTCGAGTAGAAGGCCCGCTGCCTTGGCGACGAGCTGGCCCTTCGAATCCGCGCGCAGGTCGCTCTGCAGTAGCGCCTTGTCGCTCTGGTAGCGGGGATCACTCGGGTCGATGAGGCCGAGCGCCGAGATCACGAGCGTTCCTGCCTCGGGTTTGGATGCTGCGGCCGGCGCGGTCGCGGCGGGGGTCGATGTCGACGGTGCTTGCGCCGTCCTCGCGCCGTCGAGCGCCTGGCGCTGGTACATGAACCACGCGCCTGCCGCAACCGCAACGACGGCGGCCAACGCGCCAATCAGGATCGCGGGGCTCCACGAGGTCTTCGCCGGTGTCGTCGCCGCCGGCGGTACCGCGGCCGGCCGGTCCACCGGCGTAGCCGGCTTGATCATCGTCGCCGCGGGTGGGGCGACGACGGTAGCTTCCACGCCCGGGGTCGGCGCAGGAACACTCGGCGAGGCAACGGGCGCCGCCGCTCGAAGCGCGTCGGCGAATTCCTGCGCCGTCTGGAAACGTTCGTCGGCGCGCTTGGCGAGCGCGTTGCGGACAACAGCGTCCAGTCCCGGCGGCAACTGCACGTTGAGCGTCGAAGGCGCCAGCGGCTCTTCCTTGAGCACTTTCTGCATCGTCGTGGTGGCCGTCGCGCCAGCGAACGGACGCTCGCCGGTCAAGAACTGATAGAGAATGACGCCGGCCGAGAACAAGTCCGAGCGCCCGTCCACCGGCAAGCCCATGATCTGCTCGGGCGACATGTAGCTCGGCGTGCCCATGACAGTGCCGACCTGGGTGAGATTCGACGATTCGATGTGCGCGATTCCAAAGTCAGCGACCTTCACCGATCCGTCCGGAAGCAGGAAGATGTTCGCCGGCTTCACGTCGCGGTGAACGACGCCCTGGCGGTGCGAGTAATCGAGCGCGCCCAGGATCTGCGACATGATGCGCACGATGTCGGCGGTCTTGAATCGCTCGTTCGCCTCGAAGCAAGCCTTGAGCTCGCGGCCCTGGACGAACTCCATGGCGATGAACCACACGCCGTTGTCTTCGCCAAGATCGTAGATGGAAACGATACTCGGGTGATTCAGACGTCCTGCGGCTTGCGCCTCGCGACGGAACCTGGCGACGATCGTCTCCGACTGCTCGCCTGCGAGCTGATCCGCGCGGATCGTCTTCAGCGCCACGATGCGCTTGATCGCCGGGTCGTAACCCTCGTAGACCACGCCCATCGCGCCGCGCCCGAGTTCGCGTCGGATCTCGTATTTGCCCATATGGTCGATGTCTGGCATGGCTTGCTCCGAAAACAGCGACGCCGGCAGCGCGCCGGCGTCGCGGAAGTCGACGGTCAGGCGGTTACTTGTACTTGCTGTCGATTTCCCACACAGACTTCTGCACGAGACGCTGGACCATCGTATCGAGCGAGACCCCGCCCTGCTGCGACTGATGGACGCCGAGGGCGCCAGACGATGTCGCGCCGATCTCCATCTTCTCCTCGGTATATCCGGTGGCAACCTGCTCGGTTGTCTCGGCGTTGATGATCTTGTAGCGCATGCCGATCACCCAGACGCTCGTCGATTCGTCGTTATGGACCGAACCAACCGCAGTACCGCCGACCGCGCCGGCCGCTGCGCCGCCCCGCGACCCGCTGAACGCGCCGAGCAACCCAGCCATCTGCCCGAGCGTCCGGCCGTCGAAACCTTGCTGCGCAGCGGCGACCTGCTCGGTCTTCAGGATGTCGAATTTGACGACGTATTTGGTGGTCTTGAGCTTGCCCATCTTCAGGAACTTGCGCGCTTGATCCTGATCGCCGAGATTGTAGGCGAGCTCGAATTCCTTGAGCACCGGCCCGAGGTTGGAGCGCTCCAATACCGTGAAGTTGGCGCTGGTCAGCTCGATTTCGCCGAAATCCGCGATGTTGTTCGCTGTGAACTTCTGCAGGAACGTGGCATTGTTGCTCTTGATTTCACCCGGGATGACGATCACCGCCGGTCCCTTTTTGGCGGCGTTCGTATAAGTCACCGGCTGATAAATGGTCTGGTCGGCCGCGGCGTTGGCCTTCTGCGATGTCTCCTTGCCGGCGGTCGGCGAGGGATTGCCCCACGTCGGCTGTGCCGAAGCGAGCGAGGCGACCGCGAACAGGGCCGCGCCAATTAGGTAGGGCGTAACTCCAGTCCAGGCATTGCGTTTCATCGAGTATCTCCCTTCATCGAATCTCCAGGCCCCTCTCTCAAGTTTACTTCGTCGCCGGCTTCTTCGCAGCGGCTGGCGCTGCGTTTCTGCAGTAATCTGCATAAAGAGCAGGTACGACCTCATCGGCGTTTTCCTTGACGAGCGTCAGCGCCATACGCTCTACGTTCGCGCCCGCATAGGAGCTCGAGGTTGCTTCGCGATTGGAAACAAGGCGGCCGTTGGTACCGTACAACGTAAAGGTCATCGTCACCGAGACCTGATTGACCGCCATGATGGGATTGGGCGCTGCCTCCGAGGTGATCAGGCCACGTAGGACAAAGTTCGCGCCGAGGCGCTTCGAGGCGCTCAGCGCAGCGTCCGGATCGTTCCGGAAGTAAGCGTCGATCTCGGCCTGCGCGATCTGCCTGCGGATCTCCTCCGGTGTGTAGGTGCGCAGACCGAGCGCACGCAGTCGGGCGTTGATCGCCTGGAAATGTGGGCCGTAATTCTGTTGCTGCGCCGCAATGTACCCGTTCGACTGCCGCTCGCCAATCACGACCATGATCTTCTTGTCCTTGAGATCGGCGCGACAGGGCGTAGAGAGCTGCTCCGCGATCCGGCTCTCGCGCGCTTCCTGCTCTTCGCGGTCGGCGTCGTCGGGTTGAGAAAACTTGAAGCCCTGTGCCCCCGCAAGCGCAGGCGCAAGCAGGACTACCATCGAGACAACCTGTAGCGGTCGCATCGAGCTGACGAAACCTGGGTGGAGTCGGAGCGTGCCGACGAAGCCTAAAAGGCTAACCCAACAGGGGTCGAAAATCTACATGGAATATTCGACAGCTAGACCGATCAGCCAAGGTTTTGCTTGAAGAACGCAACAGTTCGCGACCAGGCGAGCTTTGCCGCGGGCTCGTCGTAGCGAGGCGTGGTGTCGTTGTGGAAACCGTGATTCGTACCCGGATACATGTACATCTGGTATTTCACGCCATTCGCCTTGAGCGCAGCCTCGAACGCGGGCCAGCCGGCGTCGATCCGCTCGTCGAGCGCGGCATACTGTATGAGAAGGGGTGCTTTGATCTTGGCCGTATCCTCCGCCGTCGGCTGCGCGCCATAGAAGGGAACTGCGGCCGCGAGATCCGGGAAGCGCACGGCCATCTGGTTGACGATACCACCACCGAAACAGAAACCGACGGCACCGATCTTGCCATTGCACTCGGGACGCGACTTCAGGAACGGTACCGCGGCCATGAGATCTTCGGTGCGCTTCTTAGGGTCGAGCTGGGAGAAGAGCTGGGCAGCCTTTTCGTCGTCTCCGGGATAACCGCCGAGCGGGGCCAGGACATCTGGCGCGAAGGCCACGAAATTCTGCGCTGCCAGTCGGCGCGCCACGTCCTCGATGTATGGATTGAGTCCGCGATTCTCGTGGATGACGACGATGCCCGGCAGCTTGCCGCTCGCGTTGGCCGGGTGCACGAAGTAGCCACGCATCGTCCCGGAGCCTTGCGGTGACGGGTAGGTCAGATACTCGGCTTTGATCCGCGGGTCGTCTTTGGCGACCTGCTGCGCGAGCGCGTAGTTCGGCGTCAGGCTCTCGAGCATGGCCGCCGCGGTGAAGCCACCGACCGCGAACTTCGCTGCGCGGTCCAGGAATTCACGCCGGCCGAACCGGCCGTGGATGTAACCGTCGAACAGCTTGAGCACTTCGGGAGGGAAGTCGCTGGCTTTCTTCCTTTCGATGGACATGATTCCTCCGGGTCGCAATGTGAGGTCTACACGCGGTCCTCCACGGGGTGGAGAACCGCGAGTGATGGACCCTTCTCTGGGTATGAGTCCTCGGGAGCAGGCGCTCTGCGCGCGGGCGCGGCAGGCACCAGAACGAGCGTTGCACGCAGACCTGGTTGGTTGTCGTCGAGTAGCAGCGCTCCGCCATGCAGCTTGGCGACCGCAGCGACGAGGCTGAGTCCTAGCCCGACGCCGGGCGTTCCGCGACTGGCGTCGCCCCGATAAAAGCGCTCGATTACTTTGGATTTCTCGTCCTCGCCGATGCCCGGGCCGTCGTCACAAACGACGATCTCGATCGCCTTGTCGGCACGTTGCCTCGCCGCGATCGAGATCCTTCCGTTTTTCTGTCCATACTTGAGCGCGTTGTCGATCAGGTTCGACATCGCCTGGGCCAGCAGCAGCGGGTCGCCGGCAAGGGTGAGCTCGCCGGAGGACTGGAACGAGAGCGCGACGCCCTTGAGCTCTGCCACCGGTTGGTAGAATTCCGCGACGTCGCTCGCGACCTTGCCTGCATCGACCGAAACGAATCCAGAACGCCGCGCTCCGGTGTCGATCTCGGCCAGTCGGAGCAGCGCGTTGAAGATGGCGATCACGCGATCGACGTCTCCTACCGCCGCGTCGATCTCCGCGAATGTTTCTCGCGGATCCGGCCGGCTCAACGAGAGGCCCTCCAGGCGCGAACGCAGCTCCGCGAGCGGTGTGCGCAGATCGTGTGCAATGGCGTTGGATACATGGCGCACGCCGTGGACGAGCTGTTCGATCTGGTCGAGCATCCGGTTGACTGTTTGCGCGAGCATGTCGAGCTCGTGCGATTCGCCCCGCGCAGGTAGTCGGCGTGAGAAATCGCCGTCGACGATGGCACAGGTCGTCTCTCGAATGAGATGCACTTCGGAGAGCAGCGCGCGGCGAATCAGCCATCCTCCGACGACGCCGGTCAGCAGAAGAATGCTCGCGGCGCCGGCGAGCCCATACAGGAAAACCGCTTCGAGGGGCCGGAACCGCGAGTTGTCGCGTCCGACCAGCAGGTTGTATCCGCCTGGCAGCGTCGAGCGCGTGAGGAGCGCCCGGATCGACCGGTTGCCTTCCGAGATCGTGAGCTTGTGCACGCCGGGCGTGTCCGGTGCCTCGGGCGGCCACGCTTCGAGATTGCCGGCGAGTCGCGTCCGCGCAGCATCAGTGAACAGGATGATGTTGTTGACGACGCGCTGGCTTTTCACTCGCGCATTGATCACCGCGGCCAGCACATCGGGACCCTGATTGAGAAAGATATCCGTCAGGCTCTGGGTATCCTCGCTCAGCAATTCGGTGCGCACCTGCTCGACGTTCTGGCGCCACGCGTACCAGAGCGGAGCGGCGAAAAGCGCAAGCACAGCGATGCTCACGGCGATGTAGCCGATCGACAGCCTGAATGCCGACGAGCGGAGGAATCTACTCATCGGCGGTCAGCATGTACCCGGCGTTCCGAATCGTGCGCAGCAACGGCCGGGCGGAACCGGCGTCGATCTTCTGCCGCAACTTGCTCACGTGCACGTCGACGACGTTGGTCTGCGGGTCGAAGTGATAGTCCCAGACGTTCTCGAGCAGCATCGTCCGGGTGACGACCTGATTTGCGTGGCGCATCAGGTACTCGAGCAGCTTGAACTCGCGTGGCTGCAGGGTCACGTTCTTCTCACCGCGTGTCACCTTGCGCGAAAGGAGATCCATGACGAGGTCGCCGACCACGAGGGTGGTCTCCGCTGTGCCGGCTTGCGTGCGCCGGAGGAGCGCGTCGAGCCGCGCGAGCAGCTCGCCAAATGCGAATGGCTTGACCAGATAGTCGTCGCCACCGCTCTGAAGTCCACGAATTCGTTCGTCGACGTCGGAAAGTGCGCTCAGGATGAGAATTGGGGTCCTGCGTCCCGTTTTGCGCAGCGCCGAGATGATCCCGAGGCCATCGATGTCTCCGGGAAGCATGCGGTCCATCACGATCGCGTCGTAGGATTCCCCGGCGGCGAGGAACATGCCGTCTCGCCCGTTGTCGGCGTGGTCGATCGAGTGTCCCGCTTCAGTCAGGCCTTTTTTGACAAAACTTGATACACGTTCGTTGTCTTCGACCAGCAGGACTTTCATGGCGCACGCGTAACTGTGGATTCGATTCGACAAGGAACCCCGCGAAAGCAGGGCGGTGGACGCTGCTGGTCGGACAAGGAACACATGTCCGAGTTCCGGCAGCCACGAAGAGGCCGAGAACTCCTCGGCCCTCCGTGACTCGTTCGACGCGTTTGCTACTCGGCCGAGCTGTTTCGGGCGTGGAAGACCCGGGCGATGCGCTCGCCAAGAGATTCCTGCGGGCTATTCTGCGCAACCGTGGCCTGCTCTTGCGCCGAGAGAGGTGCTCCTGGCGCTGCAGCGAGTTGCCAAGCCGGCGCGTCGGACGACAACGCCTGCAGCTCAGACTCGCTCAGACCACCAGGGTGGCTCTCGTTGAACGTGGGGTCCGAAGCCACGCCGGCGAAGACAGGGTTATCGACCTTCCACGCCAAGCCCGGCGCGGAATACGATTGGAAGACGCGCTCCGGCAAGCCGTCGGGGTTGGCTTTTCGCCACACCGAGGGTGCTTGGTCGAACGTCGGGTTGCTGTTCTTCGTCCGGTCGTTTCCACCGTTGAATGCGTTGTAGGACTCGCCCGTGAACGGGCTCATGCTGCTGTCGTCAGCGCGTGCCATACCGGAAACGCCAACCGCGAGTGCCGCGGCCAGAACGAGTCTTTTCATCAGGGGATGCTTGTTGAGAGCCATAACGATCCTTTCGCAATTCGACACTGAGTGGCGAGCCTCTCACGTTCGAGACTCTCGCCTGTCGACACTATGGACGCGGTCGCGTTGACCGCGGATTGGCGGATCGTTAACTTCCGTTAATGCTCGACAGCGTCACGCGCCGGACAGCGCGTTCGCCTTGGCGGCCATGATGAAATCGTTTTCGTGGAGACCCTTTATTTTCTTGGTTTGCCACGAAACTCTGGCCCAGCCCCAGCCGAAGCTGATATCGGGATGGTGCCCTTCGCTTTCAGCCAGAGCGCCGACCTTGGCTACGAAATCCATCGCCTCCTTGAAGTTGCGGAACTTGAAGGTTCGCTCGATGCGGTGGGCATCGTCGAGTAACTCCCAGCCGGCGGCCTGCGGGAGGAAGGACAGAGCCTCGTCCCGAGTCAGGGGTGGTACCCCGCCGCGACAGGGCGTGCAAGTCTTGGACAAGAGATCGTTGCTCATTCGTAACCTCCGTCTTCTGGGTCTCGCGATCGGAAAATACTGCTCTGAGGGAGGTGCTTCGTGCAAATTTCTCGCGGCGCGCCTCGACTCTGCGCCCCAGCGCTAAAATGACAGGCATGGTCAATCGAGAGATGTTTCGTGCGGTGTCCTTCGTCATCGGTCTTACGCTAGGGAGCAACCTCGCCGCAGCCCCAGCCAAGTGCCAGTTCGAGCGGATCGCCGCTTGGCCGGTCCGGATAGTTCACAACGCCCTGATTGTCGACGGCGCCATCAACGGCAAGCAGGTCGGGGTCATGCTCGACACTGGCGCGGGCACCACGGTGATCCTGCGGTCGGCGGCTAGACAACTCGGGTTGGCGCGGCAGCCCGCTTTCGGATATCGGGCGTTCGGGGTCGGCGGGGATGTCGAGGTGACCACCATCGACGAGTTCAAGATCGGCGAAGGCGAGGTGACGCGCAAGGGCAGGCAGGTGTACGTTGCGGGCGAACACGATCTCGGCGGCGACGTCGGGGTGATCCTCGGCGACGACTTCTTCCACAAAGTCGATCTCGAATTCGATCTCGCGCATAACGCCGTGAGACTGTTCCAGTCCAAGGACTGCGACGGCGTGTCGCTCGCTTATTGGGCGAAGGAGGCCCCGAGCGTAGTCGACATCGCGCCGGTCGACGAGACGAGGCCGCAAATCGTCATCACGGTTCAGGTGAACGGGCGCAGAGTGAAGGCGCTCCTCGATTCCGGCGCCGCGTCTTCGGTACTGGACAAGTGGGAAGCTTCTCAGGCGGGCATAACGCCGGAGACTCCGGGCGCCGTTGCGTTTGGCAGCAGTGGCGGTCTCGGACGCCAAACGGTGGACGTCTGGCTCGGCCCGATCCGCGCCTTTACCATCGGCGACGAGATGATTCAGGATACGACGCTGCAATTTGCCGACCTCTACAAGCAGGCGACCTACCTGCCCCCCGGAAGCCGCATCCCCAGGAAAGTCGATGAGCTGCAGCCGATGCTGCTCGGCGTCGACTTCCTGCGCTCGCATCGAGTGCTGATCGCTCACAGTCAGAGCAAGATCTATTTCAATTATGTCGGAGGTCCCGTGTTCCAGGTGGCGAAAGGCTTGGAGCCTCAGACGGGCAAAGCCCCGGAACCTCAGACAACAAAAGCGGCGGAGCCTCGGACAGCGAAGCCTCCCCTGGAATCGCGCAACAACCCTCCGCCGCAGTTCGACTACAAGCCCTAGCCCTTGGATATCGAGGCAAGCAGCGCGATGAGGAGGACCAATATTGTGAGTCCGGTCTTTCAGACAGCGCAGGCCTTCGCGCCGCGTGACTTGCGAAGCGAAGCGTTGCAAACTGTGCGTTCGAAATCCGATTTTGCCGTGCCATCGACGGGGGTGCGGCCGCAGCCAGAGGAGCATCCATGAAACCGTATATCGCCTGGAACATCGCCGCATTCGTCGCGCTCCTGATCCCGGGTCCTGTGCTCGCCGCCGATCTCAAGGACGAAATCAAAGTTGAGGTCGACAGCACGGCAATGGATCCGCATATGAAGCCCGGAACCTTTGTTTGCGCGGCGGGACACTTCCACATCAAGGGTACCGTTCAGAACGTCGGCGCTGTCCCGGTCGGGCCGGTCAAGGTCGCCGGTAAAGTGTTCGACGCCGATGGCAAGCTGCTCGGTACGGCAACCGCTTCGACTAAACCTGCGGTCCTGAACCCCAACGAAAAGGCATCGGTCAACTTGGAATTCCTCAGCGTGACCGGGCCGAAGATCGAGCAGGTGAAGAACCAGCAGCTGACGGTCGTTGCCGTGGCGCCCAAGCCGTAGCGTGGCGCAGGAGCGACGCATGAATAAGTATCCTGTCAAGCTTGGAAAACGGGCGCTGCGTGCGCGCCGGAGAGCAACGCTTCCGACGATCGAGGCGGTTGCCCAGGACAATCCGTTCTTCAGCTTCCGCTATTCCTACACCGAAATGTCGGCGGAAGGTGGTCGTGCGCGAGTGAAATCCAGGAACGCGCGCTACGAGCATGGGAAGCTCACCACGGAAGTGTTCGATGGGGAATTCGAGCGCAGCGCGTACGATCGCATGTTGAGTGAGGCGCAGCGCCATATTCTCGGGCAGGCAGGTCTGCTTGCGCGATGGTTCCTGCCGTTCCTGGCTTCGTCGCGAGATTTCTCCGAGCGCGACTAAGCACGACCACAGTCGGTCGATCTGAGCTAGACCGCTCGCGCGGCGGACCATGCAGGTTGCGGTCGCCGTGGCGCTCCTTGTCGCCGGTGCAGTCTCGCTTGCGGAGGGAAACCCGATGAGCTTGACCATCAATTCGAGCGCATTCGCCTCGAATGCCGCTATTCCGTCGCTTTACACCTGCGAGGGGAAAGACGTGTCGCCCCCGCTGTCCTGGAGCGGCGCACCCTCGGCGACGAAGAGCTTTGCGCTCATCGTCGACGATCCCGACGCACCGGATCCTTCAGCACCCAAGATGACCTGGGTTCATTGGGTGCTCTACGACATTCCTGCCACGGCGGTCGGGCTGCCAGAGGCGGTCAAGTCGGCAGCGTTGCCGCCCGGCACGCGCGAAGGCATCAACGATTGGAAGCGCACTGGATACGGCGGCCCATGTCCTCCGATCGGGAGACACCGCTACTTCCACAAGCTCTACGCACTCGACACGGTGCTGTCCGATTTGCGGCGTCCCGACAAGGCCGCGCTCGAGAAGGCGATGCAGGGACACATCCTAGGGCAGGCAGTGATCGTGGGCACCTACCAGAAGCAGCGATAGACGGGGAGGCCTCATGGCCACACGACACAAGGTCGTGACAAAGGAACAGTGGATCGAGGCAAGGAAGAAACTTCTCGTGCAGGAAAAGGAATTCACGCGCCTGCGCGATCAGCTGAGCAAGCAACGACGCGAGCTTCCATGGGAGAGCGTCGACGAGGAGTACGTTTTCGAGGGCCGCGACGGCAGCCAGACGCTGTCCGAGCTTTTCGACGGCCGAAGCCAGCTGGTCGTCTACCACTTCATGTTCGGCCCCGACTGGGAGGCAGGATGCCCGCATTGCTCGCGCTGGGCCGACAACTTCAACGGCATCATCGTGCATCTGAATCAGCGCGACGTGACGATGGTCGCGGTGTCCCGTGCGCCTTACCGGAGGCTCGCGGCTTACGCGAAGCGCATGGGCTGGAGCTTCAAGTGGGTCTCTTCAGCGGAAAGTCGATTCAACTTCGATTACGGCGTGTCGTTTACGGAAAAAGAAACTTCGAAGAAGCGCGCCTATTACAACTTCACAATGCAGGATCCGGGCATCTCGGAGCGCGAAGGCGTGAGCGTTTTTTTCAAGGACTCGAAGGGACAGGTGTTTCACACGTATTCGACCTACGCTCGAGGCATCGACATGCTGTCCCTCGATTATCACTATCTCGATCTGGTCCCCAAGGGGCGCGACGAGGACGGCCGCGGGCCGTTCTGGGTGCGCAGGCACGACGAATACGGGCGGTAGAATCGTTCCTCGAGCGTCTTCGGGAGCGGCAACATGCTGGTGGTCTGGGGGAGGAACAATTCGGTCAATGTGCAGAAGGCGCTCTGGTGCTGCGAGGAGATCGGCCTTCGATACAATCGCATCGACGCCGGCTTGGCCTTCGGCGTCGTGGACTCCCCCGAGTACCGCAAGCTGAATCCGAACGGACTCGTGCCTACGATAGATGATGACGGGTTTGTGCTGTGGGAATCGAACGCAGTTGTCCGGTATCTCGCAGCGAAGCACTCCGAGGGGCGTCTGTGGCCGCGCGATGCCGTCACGCGCGCGAATGCGGACCGCTGGATGGATTGGCAGACGACCACGCTCTGGCCTGCGCTAAGGCCCTTGTTCATGGGGTTCGTTCGTACGCCTGCGGAGAAGCGCGATCCACGTGCTTTGGAGGAATCCAGATTGAAGACCGCGCAAGTGCTCGACGTTCTCGAAAACTATCTCGGTACGAGCAAGTTCGCGGCGGGCGAGGACTTCACGATGGGCGACATTCCGCTCGGTTGCGCGGTCTGGCGCTGGATGGCTCTGCCGATCGAACGTCCACCGCTTCCTAACGTTCGGCGGTGGTTCGATGCGCTTTCGCAGCGGCCGGCGTATCGGAAGGCCGTCATGCTGCCGCTGACCTGAGCTTCTCGCCCGCCAGGCGATGAGCTTCGGTCTCGAGCAGGTCCTCTCGCCTCCGCTGATCGCGACCGTGGCGGTAATCATCGCGGTCGCAGGCCTGGCTCACGGCACGCTGGGCTTCGGATTCCCTCTCGTCTCCACGCCGCTCGTCGCGCTGCTCGTCGACATCAAGACTGCGGTGCTCGTCACCGTTCTCCCGAATATCGCCGTCAACATGATCAGCATCCTGCGCGGCGGAAACTGGCGCGCCAGCATCGGCAGGTACTGGCCGCTGGCGGTGTGGGTGGTGCTCGGGACACTCCTGGGCTCGCGGCTGCTGCTCACCGTCCGCCACGAGCCATTGCAGATTCTGCTGGCGGTGATGATCGTCGTGTTTCTATTCCAAAACCGCTCCGGGCGTCTGGAGTGGTCGTGGGTGAGAAGGAGGCGCGCCCTGGCGGCATTCGTCTTCGGCGTGACCGCCGGCGTTCTG
>Ga0126384_10001009_pt1 | contig 16362 bp, 17 predicted proteins | sample PanSoiMetPlot_36_FD_92543 | JGI IMG/M metagenome (GOLD analysis project Ga0126384, IMG submission 92543) | Tropical forest soil microbial communities from Panama - MetaG Plot_36 | ecosystem: Environmental > Terrestrial > Soil > Tropical forest > Bulk soil | place: Panama | collected 2016-02-17 | reverse complement strand
CACTCCGCTGTCCAACCTGCCGGACTCTGGTGCTCCGCGGCGCTGAGAATTTTCCCTTCTGCAGCGAACGCTGCCGCCTGATTGACCTGGGAAAATGGGCCAGCGGGGCCTATGTAATTTCTACTCCTGTTACTGATCCGGAAAAACTGGAGACCGCAAAGCCGGAAAACTCTGCCAGTGATCATAACGACAGATCTGATGACCACTGATAAGACCTCGCGTGGTTCCTGGCTCGTCGCCACCTTTTTTGGTGTTGGTTATCTCCGTCCTGGTCCGGGCACATATGCCTCTGCAATCACGGTCCTGTGCTGGTGGGGGGCATCTCACCTGGTCGCGCAGCGGTGGCTAATCCCAGTCGAAATAATAGGTGCGGCAATCATTACACTGTTGGGTATTCCACCTTCCACGGTTGTGGCCAGAGAGAGCGGAAACAATGATCCCGGATTTGTCGTAATTGATGAAGTAGCAGGACAGATGATCGCTCTCATCGCTGTTCCGCTGAATTGGAAATACCTTTTGACCGGTTTTATACTCTTTCGTGGGTTCGATATCACTAAGCCATTTCCGCTTCGTCGCCTGGAGAGACTTCCGGGTGGAACTGGAATTATGATGGACGATGTGGGAGCAGGAATCTATGCGCTGATCCTGCTTCAGATTTGGTTGCATCTAATGGTGTGATGAATCCATATTCACATGGGTATTTCCGAAGCATTACTGGGCAAGAAGAATGTTGATGGCAATCCTTTCATTGAAGCCATTGATCCTCCTGCTTCTCTGCCCGGAGGCGAAGTCCGAATCATCGGCAAAGCGCTGAAGCCCCCCAAGCTTGCACGCCCGGAAGTCATTTTCAGCGGAATGCCCGGCACCATTGTGATCAGCTCAGAGGATTTTGTCGTTGCGCGGGTTCCTCCCGAAGCACACTCGGGAATGGTGACCGTGCAGGCCAACGGGCACGTAAGCAACGGACGTGAGATGAAGATTGCCCGATCCATTGCAGAGAATCTGCATCCTGTGGGCAATCCGGCATTGGACCAGGAAGGCAATGTCTATGTGACGTTTTCAGGTCCGCGAGGCCAAAAGGTCCCAGTATCGGTGTACAAGATTGACACCAGCTACAACGTGCGGCCGTTTCTCTCTGAGCTGATGAATGCCACTGGCCTTGCTTTTGACACTGAAGGGCAGATGTATGTCTCATCGCGTTACGACGGCACGGTATATCGCGTTGCGCCCAACGGAACTATGACCACATATGCCGAGGGTATGGGCATCGCCACCGGAATCGCCTTTGACCGCGAGCAAAGCTTGTATGTTGGCGACCGCACGGGGACAATCTGGCGCATAGCGCGCGACCGTCAGATTTTTGTTTTTGCCACACTTGAGCCCAGCGTGGCTGCGTATCATCTGGCTTTCTCACCCGATGGCACGCTGTATGTGACCGGCCCCACCACTTCCAGCTATGACGCAGTTTATTCCGTTGACCCGCATGGATCAGTCACCACTTTCTATCGCGGACTGGGTCGCCCGCAAGGCCTTGCCTTTGACGCCGCAGGAAATCTTTATGTAGCGGCATCACTGGGCGGGAAGCGCGGGATTGTCAGGATCACTCCGGACAAGAAGGCCTCTCTCGCCGTTGCGGGACAAAACCTGGTTGGTCTGGCCTTCACTCCGACGGGCGGCGCATTTCTCACTACTACGATCGGCGTTGCAGACGGAGCCCTCTACGATCTCACCCTGGGCATTCAAGGTCTGCCCCTCACTTAATGAACGCAGAGATCGTCGCTATCGGATCTGAGCTGCTGACTGCGTTTAAGCAGGATACGAACTCCTTATTCCTTACTGCCAAACTCAACGAGCTGGGCGTGAATGTGGATTTCAAGACGGTTGTGGGCGACCGCCGTACCGATCTCGTAAGCGCGATCCGCATTGCTCTGTCCCGCGCAGACATTGTGGTCCTCATGGGCGGGCTTGGCCCTACCGAAGATGATTTGACGCGTGAGGCAACGGCGGATGCTCTGGGGCTGGAGCTGAAACGCGATCCCGAAATTTCAGCCTGGTTATATGCCCGCTTTGCTTCCCGGCGGATCAAGATGGCGGAAAACAATCTCAAGCAGGCAGACGTGATTGCCGGAGCAGAAGTGCTCAAGAATCCGCGGGGAAGCGCTCCTGGACAGTTTCTGCAGACGGAGTTTCAAGGCAAGCTGAAGATCGTGATCCTGTTGCCCGGCCCGCCTCGGGAAATTCATCCCATGTTTGAAGAACAGTGCATGGAGCGACTGCGGAAAATTCTTCCCGAGCGTCACATCGCCACGCGTGTTCTCAAGATTGCGCTCATTCCTGAATCTGAGGCTGATCGCCGCGCAGCTCCTATCTACACCAAATGGCCGGACATCGAAACCACGATCCTGGCCCATCGCGGCGAAATCCATCTCCACCTGCGCGCGCAGGCGCACACTCTGGCAAAGGCCCAGGAAAAAGTGGATGCACTCACATCCCAGCTCGAGGATGAGTTTGACGATACAGTCTTCTCCACGCGAGGCGAGACGCTGGAACAGATCGTGGGCTATTACCTGCAAATGCGCAACGCAAACCTGTCTGTAGCTGAATCGTGCACAGGCGGCATGATTTCGCAGCGAATTACTTCCGTTCCAGGAAGCTCGCGCTATTTTGTGGGCGGCGCAGTGGTTTATGACAACTCACTGAAGTCGGGGCTGGCCGACGTTTCGCCGATTTTGATTCAGCAACACGGCGCGGTCAGCCGTGAAGTCGCAACAGCGTTGGCGGAGGGGATTCGTAAGCGGTGTAATACATCCCTCGGTATAGGTGTGACCGGCATTGCCGGCCCGGGCGGCGGTACTGAAGAAAAACCTGTTGGCCTGGTCTTCCATGCGGTAGCCGACGGCAACTCAACTGACGTTATTGAGCGACGCTTTCCGGGCGACCGCGACCTGATCCGGCAATGGGCGACAGCGCAAGCGTTGGATATGGTAAGAAGAAAACTCAGATGAAGGAAGTCAGGAGTCAGAAAGGCCAAAGGCTAAGAGCCAATAGCCAAGAGCCAAAAGCCAAAGGCCGCTTTTGCTAACTACTAAATACTAAGTACTAACTACTGCTTTTCCCCATGCGACTCTTCATTGCACTTGATATTCCTGAAGACGTTCGCGAGCGCTTGCGCCAGTACGTCGAGCGTGTCCGCATCTATGCTCCGGAAGCCCGATGGACGCGGCTGGAATCCCTGCACGTTACGCTCAAGTTCATTGGTGAAGTTAAAGATCCTAAGGTCCAGGAAATCAAAAACGCGCTCACTCAAGTCCAGGGCAAACCATTTCAGGTTGACTTCAAGGAGATCGGCTTCTTTCCCACTCCAAGATCAGCGCGTGTCTTTTGGGCCGGCGTGAGTGCTTCGGACTCTCTTTCCCAGCTTGCTTCGGTCGTTGAGGAATCAGTAGAAAAAATCGGCGTCGCTCGAGAAAAGAGACCGTATCATGCTCATCTCACCCTTGCGCGGGCCCCGGAAGCTGGCGCGTCGAGGCACTGCTTTCGTCTGCTGCAGGAACGGCTAAGCTCGGAGACGCCGCCACAGTTCGGTACAATGACTGCTCAAGAATTCTTTTTGTTTCAGAGCCAGATCATGCGGGGCGGCGCGCGTTACACGAAATTGCAACGATTCCCGCTTCAATAATGGAAAGCAATGCTGCCTGAATACATTTTCCTCGTGGCCGTTTCTTACCTGCTGGGCTCCATCCCCTTCGGATATCTGCTGGTGAAAATGTTTCGTGGGGAAGACATTCGTCTCTCCGGGAGCGGCAACATTGGCGCAACGAATGTCGCCAGGTCAGGGGCCAAGGGCCTGGGGATCATCACGCTGGTGCTGGACGCATTGAAGGGGCTCCTGGCCGTGGCACACGCTTCTCATTGGGCCCATGCGCACCTTCAGCATGCCGATATCAGATTGCAACATCCTGACCTGGAGTCACATGCCATGGCGATTGCGGCCCTCTCGGCTGTGGTCGGTCATATTTTCCCTGTATGGCTCAAGTTCAAAGGCGGCAAGGGCGTGGCGACGGCGCTGGGCGTCTTTATTCTTCTTTTTCCCAAGGCACTTGTGGTCTCACTGATCATTTTTATCCTGTGCGTCGCCCTCTCGCGGTATGTCTCACTGGGTTCAATTCTGGCCACCATTTCATTGCCCATCGCGGCATACTTTCTGGAAGATTCTGCTCACCAAAATCACGATGTGCACTGGCCAGTAGATTGGGGAACGTTTCTGCCGGTATGTATCACGGCGCTGCTGGTGATTGCCAAACATCATGAGAACATCCGAAGGTTGCTTGCAGGAAATGAAAACCGATTAGGGCAAAAGAAACCTCCACTTCCGGAGGAGCAAGCGTGAGCCGCGTCGCGGTGATTGGAGCCGGCGCCTGGGGAACAGCCCTGGCCATCGTCGCCGGACGACGAGCGAAACACGAAGTCTGCCTCTGGGCGTATGAAAAAGAGGTCGCCGCCAGCCTGCAGCAATCGCACGTCAACAACCTGTTTCTTCCGGGAATTGAGGTTCCATCTTCGGTCAGAGCGACAAACGACCTGAAAGAAGCGCTGTCCGGAGCCGAGATCGTGGTCAGCGTGATGCCTTCACACCACTGTCGCCGGACATTTGAGCACATGTCGCAATGGCTCCTGCCCAACATGCTGTTCGTGAGCGCGTCGAAAGGCATTGAGAATGACACGCTCCTGCGCATGACTGAGGTCATTCATGAAGTGGTAAGCCGTTTTTCCGGATTCACGCCACGCATCGCCGCCGTCAGCGGGCCGTCGTTTGCCAAAGAGGTGGCCAAGGGCGATCCCACCGCGCTGACTGCAGCTTCGAGTGATATTTCTCTTGCGGCGATCGTGCAAAAAGAATTCAGCGATCCCGGTTTTCGCATTTACATGAACGACGACCTCATCGGCGTGGAGTTGGGTGGCGCGCTAAAGAACGTGATTGCTATCGCTGCCGGCGTTTGTCATGGTCTGGACCTGGGACACAACTCGGTGGCCGCGCTGGTCACGCGTGGCTTGACTGAGATCACACGGCTTGCGGTCGCCTGCGGCGCGAAGCCGCAAACGATGGCAGGACTGGCAGGCATGGGCGATCTGGTGCTCACCTGTACTGGCGGACTTTCACGCAACCGCAGTGTCGGCGTTGCTCTGGGCCAGGGACAACCGCTGCAGAAGATCATTGCGGGCATGCATGGCATGGTCGCCGAGGGCGTTTTGACTACCAACGCCGCCATCGGTTTGGCGAAGAAACACGGTGTTGAGATGCCTATCACCCAGCAGATGTACGCAATTCTTCATGACAGCAAAGCCCCGCTCGATGCCATTCGGGAATTGATGACGAGACCGGGGAAAGTGGAAGACAGGTTTTGAAAATTCCGCCTTTGGCCTTTAGCCATTGGCCCCTGGCTTCGTCTTCTCACTCCCCTGTGCCCTGTAACCTGTTGTTCCGATACTAACGTAATTAAGGCCCAAGGGCTTTTACCGATTAGACTTAGCGTGATTCTGTCTGAAACAGCCCAAAGGGCGCCTTTGCCTGGTATGAAGCTGCCGCTACCGTCAAGAGTCCGAATTCTATATCTCATCCTCGCTGTGCTGGTTGCAGTGGCGGTGGTGCCTTTGTATTTCTACGCCCGCAAGGTCGTGGACATGAACCAGGAGGCGCTGCAACGCAACGAGAAGCTGCTGCAAAACACGGTCACCAGTTCTCTGGCTCAGGACGTGGCGCAACGGCAAAGAGATATCCTTTCGACTCTCGCGAGCCTGACTTATTCCGTGCAGGTAACCAGCGGTGGCAACCTGAGCGGCACGGCGGTGGAAGCTCCTGAACTTCGGGCGCTTCTTCAGAATTACATTGAGAATCCCGATTCCATCGTGCCCTATGCCCGGCTTATCAATATCCAAGGCCATTTCATGTCAGTGGGCACGCTGGCGCCGGATGCCTTCGTCGAAAAAGAGCTTGAGCACGGATTAGCCGCTGCCCGCGATGGCCGTGCCTACACTGGTGAGGCGCTCTCTATCGGATCAGGCCGCGATACCCGCACCGTTATGGTCGTAAGCCGGCCAGTTGGCAATCATGATTTCTATCTGGGCGCTCTGGAGTTGGTGGTCGATCTCCAGTATCTCCTGCGGAAATTGCAGGCTGCCAAGAGCCAGGAAGGATTGGACACCTTCATGGTGGACCATTCCGGACGTCTGGTTGCTTCTTCCAACGGAAAATACGCAACCGGCCAGGACATGAGTACCAATGAACTGGTGAAGAGCTTCGTCGAACAGAGTGGAAACGCGCAGGTTTCCGTGACCAAGCCATTTACCTGGAGTCCGGATGGCAAAACCAGGACTGAAATGCTCGGGACATACGATCCTGTTCCGGGCTTGGGCTGGGCTGTGGTCGCGCAGAGGCCCCTGGCCACCGCCTACTATGACATCTATCAGATGCAGCGGGCCGCGCTCTTCTTTTTGGTCGTGGCCATCGCCTTCAGCGTTTGCGTAGGAATTCTGGCCGCTCGCCGCCTCACAACTCCGCTGCAGATTCTCACAGAATCCAGTCGCGCCATTGCCGGTGGCGACTTCTCCAAGCGCGTCCAACTCAAAAGCCGCACCGAACTGGGCGAACTGGCCCAGACGTTCAACAGCATGACTGACGATCTGGAGCGCTTCGTCTTTGACCTGCGCAAGGCTGCCGACGAAAATCTGGCGCTGTTTCTCAGCTCGATCCAGATGCTCGCCGGCGCAGTCGACGAAAAGGATCCGTACACCAAAGGTCACTCCGATCGCGTGACTCGCTATTCACTCATGATTGCCAGGCAGATGGGACTGACGCAGGAGGAAGTAGAAAAAATCCGCATCTCGGCGCAGCTTCATGATGTAGGCAAGATCGGGATTGAAGATCGCATCCTGAAAAAGCCCGGCGCTTTGACTCCGGAAGAATTCGAGATCATGAAGACCCATACCACCAAGGGCGCCGCCATCCTCCGCCCGGTCGAGAAGCTGAAGGACATGCTACCCGGCATCGAACTGCATCACGAATCTCTCGATGGACGCGGCTATCCGTTTGGGCTCAAGGGCGATCAGATTCCGCTGATGCCGCGCATAATCATGGTGGCTGACACATTCGATGCCATGACAACCAATCGTCCTTATCAGGCCGCCATGGACCCCGAATACGTGATTCGCATTATCAACTCACTTGCCAACACCAAGTTCGATCCGCAGGTTGTGGCGGCGATGACGAAGGTGTTCGAATCTGGCAAGCTGAAAATCCACCGCGCCGCAACGGTTACCGGTGAGCAGGTCGAAGCCAAGCAAAACCCGCCGCAACACTCCTCTGACCTTGCAGCTACCCGCACATAAGCCCACTAATTTAGAGTTCTGCTCCATGTGTTCGCACAGTATGCGTGAACTGCGGACCTGAAATATATTGGGTGGATGGCAACGTCGGCTGCGAAAAGCAATCCGCTCATTGCGACATTGCGTAGAGTTCCGCTGTTCACCGATTTGTCCGACGCCGAACTCCGGTTGGTTGGCGATCGCGCTACCCTCCGCCGTTATGACTCTGGCGAAATTATTTTCTCCGAAGGCGACAGATGCCTCGAGCTATTCATTGTTCAAGAAGGAAGCGTAAAAATTCTAAAGAGTGCCGCTAACGGTCGCCGTCAGCTTCTGAGCGTTGAACGTGCTGGAAATACATTGTTAGAACTCTCTGTGTTCGACGGCAATCCCTATCCTGCGACTGCAGAAGCGGTGATGCCAAGCGTTTTGCTCTGCGTAGAAGCCAGCCGTTTTCGCGGAATCTGTCAGCAAAGTCCGGATGTGGCTCTGAAAGTCATTAAGGTGTTAGGGCATCGCCTGCGGCGCATGGCTGAACTGATCGAGGAGCTTTCTTTTTCAACTGTCCGGGGTCGTCTGGTAAGCCACCTGTTGCGGCTCGCCCAGGAAAATGGCCGTCAGAGCACGAGAGGAATCGTAGTGGATCTTTTCGAGAACAACGAGGAACTGGCGGCACGCCTCGGGACCGTCCGCGAGTTAGTTTCGCGCAATCTGGGGCGTCTCCACAATGACGGATTAATCGAGGTCCGTCGCAGATTGGTCATCATTCCTAATCTTGCCGCTTTACGAAACGAGCTGGCTGCATTTCCCAATCTTCGCTAGGTCCTATTCCCTCGTTGTGACAAAAGTCATCGCCAAACTTCACTCAGGTGCCTACTCTGCCTGCACTGCCAAAAATACACCGTCTGTGAGGAATCATGGCTTACGTAATTGCCGAACCATGCATTGGAAACAAGGATACGGCCTGCCTTGTTGCTTGCCCCGTGGACGCAATTCATCCGTCCACGGAAGCTGCCGAATTTGCTTCAGCTACGCAACTCTACATCGACCCGGCTTGTTGCATCTGCTGTGCTGCCTGCGTACCGGTCTGTCCCGTAGGCGCTATCTATGCGGAAGAGGACCTTCCTGAAAGATGGAAGCACTTTTTACAGATCAACGCTAATTACCGCTAAGGGGTTTCAGTGTTGCCTTTGGTTTAGTTTTGGTTTTGCTTTTGCCAAGAGCCAAAGGCCAAAAGCTAAGGGCCAACCCCTTTATAATTTGTATGTAAGCCTCCACCATGATTCAGACACTGTTTGGCACGCCCGAACCAACCTTCCTGGAGAAGATGAAGCAGGCAGTCACGCGCACGCGTGAGAACCTGAGCGACAGGATCGACGAAATAGTCGCCTTTACCAAGGAGATTGATCGCCAAACGCTGGATGACCTGGAATCCATCCTGATCAGCGCTGACCTGGGGACCAAGACCACCGAGCAGATTCTGAAAAATCTGCGTGAGCGCGCCGACCGCAAGCAGATCAAAGACGTGGCCGAGCTTAAGCGTCTGATCAAGGAACAAATTCTGGAGATTCTGAACGCCACGCCGCCACGTTCAGGCAAGCCGGCGAAGGGTGAGCCTGAGGTGGTGATGGTTGTTGGTGTGAATGGCACGGGAAAGACCACGACTATCGGCAAGCTGGCGCACGCATTGCGTTCGGAAGGGAAGACCGTGCTGCTTTGCGCAGCCGACACCTTTCGTGCCGCCGCAATCGAACAGCTTGAAGTGTGGGGCTCGCGCACCGGCGTCGAGGTCATCAAAACCAAGCCCGGAGGCGATCCCGCGGCCGTGTTGTTTGACTCACTCAACGCCGCGAAAGCCAGACATACGGATAGCGTGATCGTTGATACTGCCGGCCGTCTTCATACCAAATCGAACCTGATGGCCGAACTGGAAAAGATGAAGCGCACTGCCCAACGCATCATCCCCGGCGCGCCACACGAGGTGCTGCTGGTGATGGACGCTACAACCGGACAAAATGGGCTGCAGCAGGCACGACAGTTCACTGACTCAGCGGGAGTGACAGGCATTGTGCTGGCCAAACTCGACGGGACTGCGAAAGGCGGAGTTGTGGTAGCGATCTCGCGCGAACTAGGACTGCCGGTACGCTACGTTGGCGTTGGCGAGAAAGCCGGCGACCTGCTTCCGTTTAACGCCCAGAATTTTGTTGAATCGCTGTTTGCTCCTGAATGAGCTTCTCTGCACAAGACGAACAGTTCATGCGCCAGGCCCTCGATCTGGCGCGACAAGGCACAGCTCTGGCTTCGCCTAACCCACGCGTCGGCGCCATGGTCACAGACACCGCGGGACAAATTGCCGGAACGGGTTTCCACACCTATGAGGGCGTGAAACACGCCGAGGTCATCGCGCTCGAGCGCGCCAGCGCCAAGGCCAGAGGCGGAACGCTTTATTTGAATCTGGAGCCTTGCTGTCATCACGGACGCACCGGCCCATGCACAGATGTTGTAATTGCCGCTGGAATCAAGCGCGTTGTGGCCGCAATGACTGATCCCAATCCAAAAGTGGCAAGCAAGGGTATCGAAAAGCTGCGCGTGGCCGGAATTACAGTTGAAACCGGCCTGATGCAGGACGAAGCGCGGAAGCTGAACGAGGCATTCGCCAAGTTTGTGCTCTACAAACAGCCGCTGATCACCATCAAGTCTGGAATGACCCTGGATGGCAAGATCGCGCCGCCACCGGGCGAATCATTCAATCCATCCGCTTTGGGCACTGGGGGCGCAACCGGCGGCTGGATCACAAGCCAGGAAGCGCGCGCTCACGTGCAGGAATTGCGCCACGAGTCAGACGCCATCCTGGTGGGTGTCGGCACCGTCATTGCCGATGATCCTCTGCTTACCGACCGTACCGGTTTGCCTCGACGTCGTCCGCTGCTACGTGTGGTACTGGATTCGCGCTTGCGGCTTCCTTTGGAATCGCGGCTCGTCAAAACCTCTCGTGACGATGTTGTGATCTTCTGTTCCTTTGCCGAAGAAAAGAAAAAGCATGCGCTGGAAAAGGTTGGCATTCGCGTGGAACAGGTTTCCATCGGCCTGGGTGATGGCCGTCCTGACCTGCTTCGCATCGCTCAACGACTCGGAGACATGGAAATCACCAGCCTCATGATTGAAGGTGGCGCGCTGGTGAACTGGATGGCGCTGGCCACCGGCATCGTTGACAAAGTTTTTCTTTATTACGCGCCCAAGATCCTGGCCGGCACCGGGTCTGTGCCGTTCGCCGGCGGAGCCGGATTTAAGAAGGTGGCGGAGGCCGCACTGGTGAAGGACATTTCCATCCATCGTTTCGGAGAGGATTTCGCGGTGGAAGGCTATCTCCGCAATCCCTACGATCCGCCTGTGCCTCAACCGGCTTTAAAGTCGGCGACAGTTCTCGCCGTGACTGCGCCGACGGAAAAGGAACCGGCCTGATGTTCACTGGTCTGATCGCAGAAACGGGCAGAGTCGCGGCTTTGCGACGTAACGGCGGCAAGACGCGCATCAGCATCAGCGCAAAACATATTCCTGCTGAGCTGAAGGTGGGAGATAGCGTCGCGGTCAGCGGCGTGTGTTTGACGGCGGTTACCTGCAGCCGTCGGGAGTTTTCCGCAGATCTGGCGCAGGAGACTTTGCAGCGGACATCGCTTGGCGCATTGAGAAAAGGCTCGTCAGTCAACCTGGAACTTCCCGCCCGCGCACAAGATCGGTTAGGCGGGCATGTGGTGCAGGGACACGTAGATGGTATTGGCAGACTGCGGAATCTTGAAAAGATCAAAGGCGCGGATGACTGGCGGCTAACCATGGAAATTCCAGAGGGGCTTGAGCGATACGTCGTGCCTCAGGGATCGATCACCGTAGAAGGCATTAGCCTGACCGTCGCTAAGATCAGCGGGCACGTTGTAGAAATCGCGATTATTCCTCACACCTACAAAGCCACCAACCTGCCCACCTTAAGCGCAGGCAGTCCGCTGAATATTGAAGTGGATGTCCTGGCGAAATATGCAGAGAGAATGAGTGCCGCTCGCCCAGCCAGTGAATTGACAGTGGGAGACTTGGTGCGTCGAGGATTTTGATTCGGGGCTGTTGGCTCTTGGCTTTCGACTTCGACAATCAGCGTAAATCTGCGTAAACCACCGGTTAGGTTTGCTTTTGATTTTGAATTTCAAATTTTGGCACTTTTGGTAATTACGGCGATTTTGGCTATCTCTTCTATGGGTTTGCGGCTGGCGGGTAACTCGGCGGTTCAGCTCTGGGCAAAATATGCTGATCCAGTTTAAGAAACTCCTGTACCACCTCTTCCTGGCTCTTCTCCATCTCTTCCGTGGTGCCGAAGAAAATTACTTTGGCTTCATGCAGGAAAACAATACGATCCGCCAGCTTTTTGGCCAGCCGCATATCATGAGTTACGACCACACTGGTGAGCTTAAGCTGATGTTTTAGTCTTTCAATGAGGTCGCCCAGCAACTTGGCCATAAGCGGATCAACCATGGTTGTGGGTTCATCGTAGAGGATGCATTCCGGCTGAGCGGACAGCGCGCGGGCAATAGCCACGCTGCGCTTCATTCCGGTGGAAAGATCGGAAGGCAGCAAGTCGCGCATGGGCTTCACTCCGACCATATCCAAGAGACCGTCCACGATCTGGAAAATCTGCTCTTCGTCCAGATCGTGACGCTCGCGCAGGGGAAAGGCCACATTCTCGCCCACGGTCAGGGAGTCGAAGAGTGCACCGTTTTGAAACACCATGGTCACTTTCTTGCGTATGCGCTCCAGCTCCTCCTCACCACAGTTGGTGATGTCCTCATAGGCCACAGTTATCCGTCCGGAATCTGGCCTGAGAAAGCCCATGATCAGTTGCAGCGAAACCGACTTGCCCACGCCGCTGCGCCCGAGAATGCACACCGTTTCGCCGGGCATCACATTGAAGCTCACGTCAGTCAAAACCTGATGGCTACCAAAGGATTTGTTGACGTGGTCAAACTCGATGTAAGGCTGATTGGGCTGCTGGTGATGATTGTGGTTCATAGCTGCTGTCCGGAAAAACGTTTGCGCGCGCGTTCAAAATCTTCCGGAGTATTCAGATTCTCGAACATATCGGCAGCCTTGGCAAACCGGGCCAACTCCGCTTCGCTGATCAGGAGTGTTCGCTCTGGCGGAAATGTCGGTTCAACTTTGTATTTGCCGGATTTCAGCGCCGCCTCAGCAATTGGAAGAAACGCGCGGGAAAAAACAGCACAGGCTGGCTGAACAACGCCTCCGATGCGGGGGGCCGTCACGATGGCTGAAGCGTCGAGCGCGCGGCCGATCATGTAACTGAAAAACTCAGCGCTGACGAATGGTGTGTCAACGGCGGTGACCAGACTGTAAGGAGTCGAAGAATTCAATAGTGCCGCATGAATGCCGCTCAGGGGCCCACAGTTCGCATATAGATCCTCGTAGCACTCGCCATAGGCGCCATAGAGCTGCCGAGATCCCAGAATAAAGACTTTTTCGCACACCTGCTCCAGGATGGTCCTGGTCTGCTGCAGGAGCGAGACGCCATTCAAGAAGAGCAACGCTTTGTCTGTGCCCATGCGGGAACTTTTCCCTCCCGCCAGCACAAATCCGGTGACTTCAGAATGCTTTTTCAAAATCCACCACGGAGACACTGAGACACGGAGAATGCTATTTTTCGCCAGTGCCACTGCCCCTGCAAAAAATTCTAAATTTCAACGTGATTGATTACAAATTGGAATGGGGAACACAAAAAGCGGACCGCAGCCACCAAATTTTGGCACTTTTGGCAAATGATGGCAATTTTGGCAATCTCGGGAAGCTAGTTGATTTCCAACCCAATAATCCGTCCCGCCCCATCCAATTCCAGCTTGGCAGTTGCCTCAAAGACGGAATCGCCGCTCAGGCCGGGAACGGTCACAAATACGCGCTCGTCGATCACGCTGGCTGAATCTGTGCGCTGCAGAAACATCAGCGAGTCCTTGTTTTTGGCGCAAGGCTGAGGCAGCTCAAAGGCAAGGTCGGCCAGTTCTCCCGTTTCAGTGACGGATAAGGCCACATCTACCGGGAACGACCTCTCGGCGCCCCGCTGCTCCGCGGTGGGATCGACCGTGGGCTTGAAGGCCACGTAGAAGTGAAATCGTCCCTTTTCCGGGTTGAACGTTCCGCGTGCGACACTCAGCGACATATATTTAGAGACCGAGCTTTTTATCACACTTCGCTTGTCCAGTCCAAGAGCACTAAAGGCCAGTTGTTATTACTGAGTTGTGATTGGCGATTTTCGATGGCCCAGCGGTGAGAATGCCAATTGAGACATTGCCGTTGCTCTTCACTTTTGGCAATTTTGGCACTCATGGCAATTATGGCAATTCTCCGCGATCTGTAGAATTTCACTATGCTTGTCTTCCTCACCGGCGCGACCGGCTTTGTCGGCGGCCATCTCCTCAAGCGATTGTTGGCCGAGAGACATAATGTCCGTGCGCTGGTACGTGATCCCGCAAAAGCAAAACTTCCGGGCGGCAATCAGATTGAACTCGTTCAGGGCGACATAGTTGATGAAACCGGGCTTGATTCCGGGATGAAAAGTTGTGATGCCGTCATTAATCTGGTCGGCATCATTGTGGAAACAGGCAAAAACACATTCGAGCGCGTGCATCACATTGGAACCCGCAACGTAGTCGAAGCCGCCCAGCGCAACAAGATTTCCCGATTCATTCAAATGTCCGCGCTGGGCGTTCGCGCCGATGGCGTAAGCGAATACCAGATCACCAAATGGAAAGGCGAAGAGGCAGTCCGACAGGGCGGAATTCCTTATTGCATTCTGCGGCCATCGCTCATCTTTGGGCCGGGCAGCGGCTTCGTCACCGAGATGCTGGACATCATGCGCAAGGCGCCGCTCTTCCGTCCAGTTCCTGGCGACGGCAAGCCTCGCTTCCGGCCGATTTTTGTTGAAGACGTGGCTGCCTGCTTCACCCAGGCGCTTACCAATCCGGCGGCCACAAACAAAACCATTGAGCTTTGCGGGGGCGAGGAGTTGTCCCTCGACCAAGTCCTGCAGGAAATTGCCGACTGCGCGGGAATACGGAAACGCGCGATTCATGTGCCCATGGCGCTCATGTTTCCCGCAGCCGCTGTTGCACAAACCCTGCTCCCGCGCCCGCCGGTTACCGTCGGGCAGTTGAAGATGCTGAAGGAGGGATCAACCTGCGATATCGGGCCAATGGTGCAGACCTTCGGCTTCACGCCCGCCGGATTCCGAAGCACGCTGAAAAATTATCTTTCTATCAGTAGCGGATAGTAGGAATTTTTACCACAACCCGTTAGGTTGCCAGAGGGTTTAATATAGTGGGGTGCAGTCAGACTGTCCCAGGCCGAAATGGTGTTAAGTACTGAATTACCAAAAGTTTACAAATTCACAGTTAAAACCGGCAGCTCTGCATCTAAAATTGAAATAGGCCACTAGTACAGGAGCAAATATGAAAAACACGAGGAGATATCTCGGGTTGGCGCTGCTCTCACTGGCGCTAGCCGTCATGGGCTGCAACAAGATGGGCAGCCGCTCGGATTCGCAAATTGCGTCCGACGTACAAAACAAGATTTTTGCTGACAGCAGTGTTCCCGACAAGCAGATTACGATCAATTCCAACAAAGGAGTCGTGACCCTGTCCGGGACAGTCAGCAGCGACGCGGCGCGCTCGGCTGCTGCAACTGATGCTGCTCAGGTGGATGGAGTGAAGACGGTGGTAAATAACCTTGAGGTCGCCTCCGCCGCCAACGTTCCACCACCGCAGCCAACGGCTGCAATCGAACCGCCGCCTACAGCCGCATCGTCAACGCCTGCACCAGCAACGACAACTCGCACACGGCAGCGGTCGCCGCGCATTTCCAGTGGCAACAGTGGCAGCAATGGACTGCGTACCACTGTGCCGTCCAGCAGCGCTGCTACAACCAGCGCCCCAAGCTACACTCCTCCGCAACCACCGCCTCCGCCTGCGAAGGTCACAATTCCTGCCGGAACACAACTCAGCATCCGCATGACCGATGAGGTGGATTCCGAGAAGGCCCAGGTGGGCGATGTGTTTCACGGATCAATCTCAGCGCCGGTGTCGATCGATGACCAGATTGTCGTTCCCACCACCGCTGATGTTGAAGGCCGCGTGGTGGACGTGAAATCTGCCGGACGCTTTGCCGGGGGATCACTCCTGACTCTGCAGTTGACGAAGCTGATCATGAACGGCAGGGCATATAGCATCGCGACTGACCAATGGAGCAGGACTGGAACCGGCAAGGGCAAGGGAACGGCAGCCAAAGTCGGCGGCGGCGCTGCAGTTGGCGCTGTCCTTGGCGGGATCTTTGGCGGCGGCAAAGGCGCAGCTATCGGTGCTGCTGCCGGAGCCGGAGCCGGCACAGCCGGTTCGGCTATCGGCAAAGGCCAGCAGATCATCCTGAAACCTGAAGCAGTCATTACTTTCAACCTGCAAAACTCGCTGACGGTAACTCCTGGCTCAAGCCGCCAGTCCATGCAGTAGTCAGACCTGTTTTATCTCAAGACGCCGCAGCCGCAAGGTTGCGGCGTTTTTCTGTCTGGATTTTCAGTATCACCTGCGCGAATCAGCGGTATGCTTTTGCTTTTGGTTTGCTAACTACTAATTGCTAATTACTAATTGCTATCTTATGCCGAAGATTTCCGGGCTCGTTCATATCCGCAATCACGATCTTCATGTGGGCCGTGCTCTGGAGTCGTTACGGCCGTGTGACGAACTGCTGGTTGTGGACCACGGCTGCAAAGAGGAAAGCCTGCGAATCGCTCGCGAGCATGGGGCGAGGATCATCAAGGGAGTGAACGGCGTGGACCACGGCGCTTACGCACAGGACGCCCACAATGACTGGATCCTTTGTCTCCAACCGTCCGAATCAATAGCTGAAGATCTGGAAGCCTCGCTGCTGGAATGGAAAGAATCAGAACCTGCGCCGGAATTG
>Ga0126384_10001008_pt1 | contig 16367 bp, 12 predicted proteins | sample PanSoiMetPlot_36_FD_92543 | JGI IMG/M metagenome (GOLD analysis project Ga0126384, IMG submission 92543) | Tropical forest soil microbial communities from Panama - MetaG Plot_36 | ecosystem: Environmental > Terrestrial > Soil > Tropical forest > Bulk soil | place: Panama | collected 2016-02-17 | reverse complement strand
TTGCTCGTTACTGCATTGAATTTGTTCCCGGTAGGTCAGCTCGATGGTGGCCACGTGGTGTATGCGGTGCTGGGGCGTCGGGCGCACAAATGGATTTCACGTATTGCCACGCTAGCGTGTGGCATGTTAGCGATCTACTCATTGTTGGTGCACCAGCCGCCCGTTTACCTGCTATGGACCTTGGTGCTTCTGTTCCTGATGAAGGTCGGCCATCCGCCCGTTGTTGAAGAAGAACCTCTGGGCGCGGCACGGGTTACCATCGCAATAATAGCCGTACTGGTTTTTGTGCTGTGTTTCATGCGATTCCCCATCACCACAAATTAGCTCACATAAGATAGGCTCGAATTTAGTCGACATTGTAGTTGATGTGCTATCATCAAGACGTTCAGCACGCGTTTTTCTGGCAATGGGCACAGGAATAAGATGGACTCGAGCATAAGCGTAATTCTTGCATCTGGATTTGTCTGGGGACTTCATCATGCTCTGGATCCGGATCATCTCGTCGCCGTTTCGACGATAGTAAGTGAACACAAGAGCGTGTCGCGCTCCTCGCTGGTGGGAACATTCTGGGGCGTTGGACATACGTCTTCACTCCTTCTCATAAGCTTGATCGTTCTCCTTGTGAGAGCTTCCATCCCAGAAAATATCGCACGGTGGATGGAAGCACCCGTCGCCCTGATGCTGGTCGCGCTGGGAATAACAACAATAATTCGCGCTGTTCGAGAACGCGGCTGGCGTATTCACTCTCACACTCACACGCACGATGAATCCTCGCCGCACACACACCTGCACATTCATCTCGAGGAGGAACATGCGCATCAACATCGGTTTTTTAAACTTGGCAAGAGACCGTTCGTGGTTGGCATGGTTCATGGGGTTGCTGGAAGCGCAGCGCTCACGCTTCTTGTTCTGTCAACGATTCCGTCAGTTGCTCTTGGTTTGCTTTACATAGGAGTTTTCGGCGTAGGATCGATTGGAGGAATGCTGTTGATGAGCGCTTTGATCGGTCTTCCTTTTGCTCTGACCGCCCGACGATACGCATTTATAAACGGCGGGATTCGGCTCGTTGCGGGCGCCGTCAGCATAGTTTACGGGTTGGTGCTTGCGTGGAATCTTTAAACCAAAAGCTAATAACGATTCAATAAGAGTGTTCTATCGACTGATGCAAGCCCATCTACGATCTCATTCGATTCCACTCAAATTCCGATACGATTATGCCCCGGCCTGAAAACCCCAATTCTCAACTTGTCCCTTATCTCAACCCTGAGTTCCTGAAGAGTCAGGAGGCCAGGCTCATCAGGATTCTAGCTGAGTACATCGAACCCGCGACGAGACTTCGTCGGCATCGGATTCGCGACACCATAGTGTTCTTCGGGTCTGCACGATCAATGTCACCTGAGCTTGCCGCGGTTGAGTTGGACAAGGTCAGGGAAGAAATAGGGGCGATAACAAAAGCAGGCGACGTCATTACCGCTGAGCTGCGAGCGCGAGAAGCAAGCGCGGAACAAGCCGGTAAACTCGCTCGCTACTATAACGACGCTATGGAACTGGCTCGCAGGGTAACTGAGTGGTCAAAGAGCTTGACTAGCAGTCATCATTTCATTGTGTGCTCGGGGGGATCTCGTGGAATGATGGAAGCCGCGAATCGCGGCGCTTCAATGGCTCGCGGAGAAACCATTGGCTTGAACATTCAGCTGCCACTGGAGCAGGAGGTCAATCAATACGTTTCGCGTGACCTGATCTTCAATTTCCACTACTTCTTCATGCGCAAATTCTGGTTTGTTTATCCAGCAAAAGCGCTTGTGGTGTTTCCGGGCGGCTTCGGAACGATGGATGAGTTATTTGAGGTGCTTACGCTGATTCAAACCAAGAAACCGCACAAGACCATGCCAGTGATTTTGTTTGGAACGGAGTTCTGGGATCAGATTATAAACTTCGAAGCGTTGGTTCGCTGGGGCGTCGTCAGCGCTGAAGATCTGGAGATCTTCCACAAGACTGATTCGGTTGATGATGCATTCGCTTATTTGACCGAAAAACTCGAGAAGCTGTACCTGACACCGAAGGGACTTGAGCAGGTAAAACTGACATAACTTCTATTGCTCCTGTTCCCGATCTACCACCTCGATCACTTTTTCAATCTGAGTCAAATATTTCGCAAACGTCTGGTTTGTCTCATGCTCCAGCCAGACCTCTTTGTCTGCCGCGTATTCGTAGATCCGTTCAAACACCTTCTCATCCAGTTTAAGCTCCGCCGCCAACTGCATCGTGCACTCTCTCTTGTTAAACGAGGCGGGCTTTCCGAGCATCGCAAGGACGTGCCTGAACAGAACCGCAAAATTGTCGAGGGAATCAACCATAAGCCTCGCCAACTGATCTGCGTTTCGTGACGCCGGAATGTAAAGCCGCCGCACGCGGAGCAGCTTGGCTCGTAGTTCATATTCAAGCTGGTGTCTCAAATTGCGGGTCGAGATTTCAAGTCCATCGAACGGGTCCTTTCCATAAAGCACATGCCGAACCTGGCTCATATCCACGAATTCGATGGGAAAGACGTCAGATGAATCATTTATTTCCTCGGTTGTGAAATAAAGCGGTACCGGATTTCCTTCCGATCTCCACCATTCGGTTACACCTTGAGCCGCGTGTAGATCGGAAGGCGTTATGCGCTTGAGGACGACCAGGACTTTCTTTGGTCGATCCTGATCCAGCTGTCCGCCGACCACCGCCGAGCCGTAGAGCACAACAGATGAAAGATTCTCGTTGTGTGCCTCGTTGAGTCTTCTTACAAGATCCTTTAGTTCGTCAGCCAAGTTTCCTCCCGGTGAGGCACGGATTTACCAGCTGTCACTTGCGCCGCCGCCGCCAAAATCGCCGCCGCCGCCAAAGCCCCCAAAATCACCCCCGCTATCGCTACCTCCACCCCAGCCTGAATCGCGGCCACCTCCGCCAAAGCTGCCCCAGCTTCCTCCACCACCCCTTCCTCCGAATAAAATCGTCCAGAGCAGTAAATCTGAAGCAACGCCGCCCCATCGACCGCCACCTCCCCGCGGGCCCCCGCCACCCCGGCGTCCGCTAAACAAGTTATGCAGAACCGCAAAGAGAATAAACCCGATGATAATGATGACATATATCGGTATTCTTACGACGCTTCCTCCTCGCGAGCGTGGCTGTTGACGAGCTGGTTGGCGAGCGGCCTGTGTAGGATCTACTCCGTCCATCGCGATTCCGAGCTTCTGAGAGAGGGTCGCGAGAATCGTTTGCGTTCCCGTAGTGAGAGCCTGATCAAAACGACCTGCAATAAAGTCGTCGCGCATCTTCCGGATCAAATCCCCGGCGAGGATATCGGGGACATCGCCCTCGAGATGCCTGCTGACTTCGAGCCTTGTTCCGCCGTGATATACGCCCTGTGCGTCCGGAGGCTTTATTGCAACAAGCAGCAGCAGCGCGCGCTTCTCGGAATCGCGACCGACTCCCCACTCGCGACCCAATCGAAGAGCATAATCCTCAATCGGATAGCCTTGCATATCGTCGAACGAGATTGTCACAACAACGACCTCGATGCCGGTACGGTCGCGGAAATTCCGAAGCAGATTTTCAAGCTGCTGATTGTTCGCTGGGCTGAGCTTACCAGCAAAGTCGTTAACGAAACCTTGCGCCTTGGGCAGCTGTGGATCGCCAAATGCTGTAGCTGCAAAGATTAGTAGCAATGCCGTACAGATAAAGCCAAGTTTTGTAGCTCTGGTCATAGTTCCTTTGATTATCTCCCCAAATTCCATGCCGACCAGCGCGCTCACCGGACTGCCCAGCCGTTTTTGTTCGCCCGGCGTGACGATCTTGCTCGCGCTTGCCTGACGTAAACATTGATTATGACCGATAGGACTCGAAGGACAAAGTAAAGTGTGGATCCAACTTCGAAACTTGCTTCTCAATTCTTTCTGTATGTTGACAGATACGAGGGCTGAACATATACTTAGCAGTCTCATTTGAGAGTGCTAACGCGCACATGTATCTCCAACTTTTTAGCGCTTAGCTTCAATTCATTAGAAAGGAGCAACTACACACATGGCTAGCATACGCCCGCTTCAAGATCGTGTGATCATCAAGCGGATCGAAGAGAGCGAACAGATCCGCGGGGGCATCATCATTCCAGACACCGCAAAGGAAAAACCACAGGAGGGCGAGGTCATCGCCGTTGGCGCAGGCAAGAAGCTCGATAGCGGAGAGCGGGTCGCGCTGGATGTCAAAGAGGGAGACCGCGTGCTGTTCGGCAAATATGCCGGCACCGAGGTGAAGCTCGATGATGAAGACTACTTGATCATGCGCGAGGACGACATCCTGGGTGTGATCGAAAGAGCCGCTGAAAGCAAAGCTAAAGGAAAAGGAAGATAAGCAATCTTAGAACAGGAGAATAAAAATGGCTAAACACATTGCATACGGGGAAGAGTCGCGGCGCGCGCTGCTGACAGGTGTTAATCGCCTCGCAGACGCTGTAAAAGTGACTCTCGGCCCCAAAGGTCGCAACGTCGTCATCGAAAAGAAGTTCGGATCGCCCACGATAACTAAAGACGGCGTCACTGTCGCTAAAGAAATCGAACTCGAGGATAAACTGGAGAACACCGGGGCGCAGATGGTCCGCGAAGTCGCCTCAAAAACTTCCGACATCGCTGGTGACGGCACCACCACTGCAACCGTACTTGCACAGTCGATCTTCCGCGAGGGAGTCAAGACTGTTGCGGCCGGCGCGAGCCCGATGGCGTTAAAGCGCGGCATCGACAAAGCAGTTGACAAAGCGGTTGAAGAAATTCAGCGCCTCTCCAAGAAGGTTAAGGACAATGAAGCGATTGCTCAGGTCGGAACCATTTCGGCAAACGGCGACTCTACGATCGGCAACTTGATCGCCGAAGCGATGAGCAAGGTCGGTCAGGACGGCGTCATCACCGTTGAGGAATCGCGCACTCTCGAGACAGCTCTTGAAGTCGTCGAAGGTATGCAGTTCGATCGGGGTTATCTCTCTCCTTACTTTGTAACCGATCCGGAGCGTATGGAAGCAATTCTTGAAGACGCGGTGATCTTGATTCACGAGAAGAAGATCTCCTCGATGAAAGATCTCCTTCCGTTGCTCGAGCAGGTTGCGCGCGGCGGCAAACCGCTGCTGATCATTGCTGAGGATGTTGAGGGCGAGGCCCTGGCGACGCTGGTTGTAAACCGCCTGCGCGGTACGCTCCAGGTTTCTGCGGTTAAGGCTCCCGGATTCGGTGATCGACGAAAGGCAATGCTGCAGGATATCGCTATTCTGACCGGCGGCAAGGCAATCACCGAAGATCTCGGAATCAAGCTGGAGAGCATTCAGTTGACCGATCTCGGACGCGCCAAGAAAGTTGTTGTTGACAAGGACAACACAACGATAGTCGAAGGCGGCGGCAAATCTGCGGAGATCGAGGGCCGTGTCAAGCAGATTCGCGCTCAGATCGAGGATACGACCTCGGATTATGATCGCGAGAAACTCCAGGAACGGCTTGCGAAGCTTGTTGGGGGCGTAGCGGTAATTAAGGTGGGCGCCGCTACTGAGACCGAGTTGAAGGAAAAGAAAGCTCGAGTCGAGGACGCGATGCACGCTACCAAGGCTGCGGTTGAGGAAGGTATCGTGCCGGGCGGCGGCGTTGCTTTCCTGCGCGCTCAAAAAGCCCTCGAGAATTTCAAGGTCGAAAACGAAGACGAGAACATCGGGGTTGGAATCGTCAAGCGCGCGCTTGAGGAACCGCTTCGTCAAATCGTAGGGAACGCAGGCCATGAAGGCGCAGTTGTCGTCGACAAGGTCAGGGCCAACAAGTCGGCCAACTACGGCTTCAACGCTGAGTCTGAAGAGTACGGGGATCTGCTTGCGATGGGCGTGGTCGATCCTACAAAGGTTACTCGATATGCTCTGCAGAACGCTTCGTCAATCGCAGGACTGCTGCTGACGACCGAAGCGCTGATTTCGGAAGTGCCGGAGCAGGAGAAGGAAGCTCCGCAAATGCCTCCTGGAGGCGGCATGGGCGGCTTCTAAACTGGTCAGCAGGACAATAAGGAATAGAAGGCTCTGTCTCCGTAAGAGACAGAGCCTTTTTTTGAATAGGGTAGTCTGTCGCGATCCATCCGAATTCCACTCACTGCAGAGTGTGAATATTCGTGGTCCAATCTTAGCATCTGCGTAATCTGCGGATGAGTCTCTTCGGTTCAAGTACGACGACCTCATCCGCAGATTACGCAGATTACGCAGATGATAACGGTGGGATTATTATATGTCGCGCAAAACTCAAGGGCCAATTATTGCGCACGCAAGGTTGCCAACGGTTTGCGAGACAGCACGTCAACCGTCGCAAGCGTTCCAACAACAGTCACCAGCACGATCGTCGCCCCAATACCTCCGAAGTTCACTACAGGCGTAAAGCTCCAGGGAATTTCAAACACCCACTTCGACGTCGAGTATGACAACCCTACCGAAGCCAGCGACCCGATTATTCCGGCTACCAAGCCAATCAAACTGTATTCGGCGATCAGGATTACTAATAAGACTTTCCGTTTAGCACCAAGTGTCTTCAATACCGCAACCTCATAGATCCGCTGGAACTTCGTCATTGCAAGCGAGCCGATCAGTATTAATGCGCCGGTCAATAGAACAAAACTTGCCACAAACGACACCGCTAATGTGATGTTGTTTATGATCCGTTCGATCGCGCGCGCAACGTCCGCAACATCGATTACCGAGATGTTGGGAAACTTGTCTACAAGCGTGCGCTGGAATCGCGAACGTTCCACCTCACCTGATGGCCCGTTAAGCGCTCCCACCATCATCTGAGGTGCTTTTTCCAGCGTTCCAGGCCTGAACAAAATCACAAAGCCGGTCCGCGAATTTCGCCAGTCTACGTGGCGTACGCTCGTTACCCGCGCGACCAGCTTGCGTCCTTGAACATCGAAGCTGATCTCACCTCCGACCTCCAAGCCGGACACTCCGCGCAAGCTCTCTTCGATAGAAACCTCAGCGTCTGGTGAAGGTGTCGGGTCCCAAAATTTTCCAGCGACAATCGATTCATTCTTCTCAAGGTTAGGTCGATATGTAACCACGTATTCGCGTCCCAGTCGTCCACGCTCGCGCTTCACCTCTGCTTCGTTGAGATCGATATCTTTCCCGTTGATCGCAACGATCCGAGTTCGAACAGTAGGAACCAGAATCGGAGGCGTGCCCATTGTTTCGGTTACGATATCAGACACTCCCTGGCTTTGATCGGTTTGAATATCAATCAAAAACATATCCGGCAGATCACCGGTGCGCCCTCGGTCCAGCTCATGAATAAAGTTTGTTTGCAGTGATTGAACGGATAACACCGCAAAAACACCAAGACCGACGACCATCACAATTATCCGAGTTTGATTGCCCGGTCGATGAAGACTGTTGATTGCTTGCCGAAGCGCAAACGACGTCAACGACCTGGTTCTGCGAACCAGAAAAATCAGCAAGGTAGCTCCCGCGTACAATGCGCCCGCCGCAACGACAAGCCCACCCAGGAAGATCAGCCCGACTCGTACACCTCCGCCTTGCCACGACACCACAAACAAAAGGCCCAGAATAACAAACACCGCGACCGACCAGCGCAGGAGATCAAAACGACCCTGCTTGCTAGCGCTATTGTCGCGCAGCAGCACATTCGGCCGGATATGACGTATGTGAAGCAGCGGAAGAGCCGAGAACAGTATCGAGATCATAATGCCTACCGCCACTCCCTGCGCTGCGGCACTAGCTCGAAGTCCATAGGTCATATACGGCGGCAGCTTGTCAGAAAAGACTCCCTGTATCAGCAGCAGAACTGCCTTACCGAACAAGACGCCGAACGCGCTTCCCACCACTCCCATCGTGATCACCTGCGCCAGATACGCAACGGTTATCCTGCGACCAGTTGCCCCAATGCATTTCAACACCGCGATCGCCTTGCGCTTCTGTTCGATAAAAACGCGAGTTACGTTGGATATCCCTATTCCTCCCAACACAAGGATGACGAGTCCGGTCAGCGAAGAATAGTCCTCGGCGCGAGAAAATGACTCATTCAGGTTCTCCTGCGAATCACGATATGAGCGAACGTTTATGAGATTGTTTCTTAGCCCCTCCCTGAGCTGCCGGACCATCGGCCCCATCTTGTCTTCCGGAACGGTGAACAGGAGCTTGCGGCGAGCACGGCTGCCGAAACCAGTAAGCCCGGCACCTTCCAGTGCTGACCTTTCGATAAACACGCGTGGACCGATTCGAAACCCGGCGCCACGCCCCGGTTCCTGGTCGATTGTCGCCCGGACCTGAAACGTCGTTACACCGATCTTTACTTCATCGCCGACCTTAAGTTGCAATCGGTCTAGAAGCGATACTGACGCGACCGCACCATTGTTCTGAATCAAAGAGTAGTCGAACGACCTTCCATCGGTCAGAGTGAAATCGCCCACCAGCGGGAAAGCGGAATCGATCCCTTTCAATTCGACCATCATCGCGCCTTCGTGAGCCGAATCGGCCGGACGAGCCATTGTCGGGGACTCGATCGTCTCGGTTTTTCCCAATGCTATCGGAGTTGTCACTTTATCGATGAGGCTGAGCGCTTCGGGTTCCCAGGGCCTGCCGCTGTCCAGCTGAACATCGGCGGTCAACAGGTTTCGGGCTTCGGAGGTCATTGCGCTGTGGGCGTTTTGAAGCATCGACCGCCCCGCCGCAATCGCGCCAACCCCCACTGCGATGCAGGCGAAAAAGAACAGCAATCTTCGCCAGGAAGCTCTTATTTCGCGCCGCGCCATCTGTAAAATAAATCTCACGACCGTGTCGCCTCCAGTGTTTGCTCCTCTTCCAATTCGACGCTGTCGCTGTCGCTCACCACTCTTCCGTCTCGCAAAGATATTCGGCGGTCAGCCAATGCTGCCAGCTCGTGATCGTGCGTAACCAGGACAAGCGTCGCGTTGCGTTTTCTGTTCATCTCAACCATCAATTCGAAAACGTGACGCCCGTTATGCGAATCCAGGTTTCCAGTAGGCTCATCGGCAAGCATAATCGAAGGATCGTTGGCAAAAGCCCGGGCAATAGCGACGCGCTGCTGCTCGCCTCCGGACAGTTGTGACGGATAGTGATGTGAGCGAGCTATCAGATCTACGTCCTCCAGGAGATGCCGGGCCCGCCGTTGTGCGTCTCTCACGCCGGCGATTTCCATTGGAACCATAATATTTTCGAGAGCGGTAAGAGAGGGGATCAGATGGAAAGACTGAAATATAAAGCCGATCTTGTTACCGCGCAGCTCTGCAAGCGAGTCTTCATTCATCGCGGTAATTGGCTGGCCATCGATCCGAATCTCACCCGCTGTAGGGGCGTCGAGGCCCGCGATGAGGCCAAGAAGAGTGGACTTTCCACTGCCCGACGGACCTACGACTGCAACGAACTGACCGCCTGGAATCGTCATATCGAGTGGCTGGAGAATCGTAAGCATCTCGGCGCCCGAGGGAACAACTTTTGAAACCCTGTATAATTCGATCATGAATCGTTTTCTAGTTTACCTCTTCTTTTTCGCGATGTTCGTTGTGGAAGCTTGTAGTAGCACGCCTCCTAAGCAGGCGCCTGCACCGCCTCCCGCTTCCGCGGCGCCTTCAAAGAGTTTACCGAAGATAGTTGCATTCGGCGACAGCCTCACGGCTGGCTACGGCCTTTCGGAGTCCGCAAGCTATCCGTCTCTTTTGCAAAACAAACTGACCGCGGATGGTTTCGATTACGAAGTTGTAAACGCCGGTGTCTCAGGTGACACATCGGCCGGCGGCGTCCGTAGAATCGACTGGGCCCTGGAGGGAGATGTCAAAGTGGTCATTCTCGAGCTTGGGGCCAACGACATTTTGCGCGGCCAACCTATACGAGAGATGAAAAAAAATCTGGGAGCCATCATCGAACATTGCAAGGCAAAAGGTGCGATTGTACTACTCGCGGGTATGGAAGCACCCACAGACACGGGCTCGGACTATCGGCGGGACGTCCACGAAGCTTTCGCGTCCGTGGCGAGGGAAAATAGCGTGACGTTGATTCCGTTCTTTCTCCAAGGAGTAGCCGCCATCGATTCGCTGAACCAGCGCGATCGGATACACCCCAACGAAGAGGGTACTAAGATCGTGGCCCAGACCGTGTACAGGTCGCTTCGCCCATTGCTTGAAAGTTTGCGATCGGGGGGTATTTGAAACATTAACGTCAGCATCCGCGTGCTGGCCACGAAGAGGCCCAGGATGTCCCCACGGAAACCCCGGGCCTACGCTCGACAAAGGAGTGTGTCTTAAACACGTGCTGTGCTGACGAAAATCAAGCGATCATTGAATTCGCACTCGCGTAACCCGACCTGGAAAGATTTCCGTCACAAACAGATCTCCAGTCGTATCGTCCCGAGCGAGACTGGTTGGCGCCACTAAATTGTTCACCAATACCACAGGAGTTCCGTTAGGCTGATCGTAACGCGATAACCTGCCGGGCGCACCCGAAAGCTGGTTTGTGCTGAACTCCAAAACAAAAAAGCGATTTTCGCCTGACTGATCCACAAACGGCAGCACGTCGATCGCAGACGAAAGGCCTGAAATAAACGGCTCATTGGCTCCGTTTACTAACCGTACCTTCCGAATCTCGGCCGTTGCGGGAACAAAAGGAAAGCCGGTCAATAGAGGCACAAGTAAAGTCTTTCCAACCACTCGGACGCTGTCCGGGACCGAGTCAATAAATGGAGGGCCGAGGTTCGGGAAGAGCGAATTCATTCTGGGCCCTAAAACAATTACGCTTCGTCGTTCTCCGGTATCGCTGTTAACCTCCCATATCTGGTTCTGACTTGCATCCACGACGTACAATTTCCTACCGTTGACCGTAATTCCAAAAGGATTCGAAGCCCGCACATTTCCGGCGAAGTTTGGCCTTGAATCGGGGGTGAAGTTCGGGAAGTTGACCAGAACCTCTAAAAATACCTCGCTGCCGGCGGAATCTGTCAACTTTGCGAACCCGCGAGTCTGGATATCGGTCTGATCGGCTAACGTAACAGTAAAGCCCTGAGTAGAGTCTTCAACTTGCTGCGTTAATCGAAACTTCAACACCGAACTCAAAAATGGAGAGGAGGGGCTCGGATTAATCATCTCGGTTGCGGGGAGTGGACCAGGCAAAGTGCCATCACCAGCTCCGATGGTTATAAAAAGCATGCGTCCTCTTAGTGCCAATCCTGAGGGACCGGACGGATCAAGGTTGGGAGGAGCTAAGCCAGACGGAAGGCCATCAATTAGGGTGCGGCGATTCCCGCTACTGTCGATAATTGAGATTCTACCGGTATTCGGTCCGCTTCCTGCTTCGGCGACAAGAAGATTGCCTTTAGGGGTGACAATGCTTTTGACCGGAGCTTTGAGACCTGATGCAACCACAGATGTCGAAATAGTTTGGCCACTCACGCTCACATTGATGAACGTGTTAATGAGGCAGGCCAATCCGATCACAAACAGAATCCTTCTAAACATTAGAATCTCCTTTCTTGAGAATCTTTTACCTGTGTCTGATTATTAGCTTTGTCTTAATTCGATAGAGCAAGGACGTGGACTTAAGGCGAGTGACCCTTTTCCCTGACGCGGCGTCTCCAAGGAAGGCCTCGTCTAATAGACTCGGACTGTGATCCAGTATCATTGAAAGTGCGTTACAGAGCGCCGAATAAGCGCTGCTTGCTTCGGCCGTCTCACCAGCCCCTGTCACGTATCGGGTATACCGGACAATCTCGATTCGGCGTATCCTGTTCAAACGCAGACCCCTTTGAGACTTTGGCGTTAGCGCGTCGTGCTCTATACTCTCTGGGCGCGCATACTTCGGCCCGATCTCATGACCACGAGAGTAAGCGCAGCCCACGACCCTAAGTTATCTGCAATCGCGGTTTGCCGTAACGAAAGAAACACGAAAAATACGCGAAACTTTTGGTAATTGATCCTTTTCTGTTTCCTCTACGTTGGCTGATGTTGTGAAATGAGCCTCGAGAAGATTCACTTGTGTGAAGAGTTCACGCTCGATCTCGCGCGCGGCTGCCTTCTGCGCGCAGGACAGCCCATACATCTGCGCCCCCAATCTTACGAAGTGCTGAGGTACCTGGCTGAAAACAAGGGACGCTTGATAAGCAAAGATCAGCTAATAGAGGAAGTATGGCAGGGCCGAGCTGTTACCGACGGTTCATTAGGCAAATGTATAGAGGAGGTCCGACAGGCACTGGGAGAAAACGCCCGTTCCTATGTTCGCAATGTCCGCGGGCGGGGCTACATTTTCGACCCACCTGGTGTTCAACAGAATACTGCCTGGGCGGAACAGGTGGAGGTCGTTCGCGTAGTCGTTGAGGAGGATGAGCATAACGCTGAGGCGGCGAATAACGTTGTCTCCTCACCTGCGGTCTCCGGTTCGCCTGGGCAAAAGAAAACCAGAGTATTGTTACCCGCCATTGTGAGTCTCCTCGTCGTTGCTATCGCCTTGGGCGCTTACTATTTTTCATCGAGGTCTGCAAACCCGGGAAACTCAAAAGTGAGATCCCTCGCAATTCTCCCTTTTAGGTCACTCGGAGTCGATTCCGGGAGCGAGTACCTTGGTCTGGGAATGGCTGACACACTGATCACGCGTTTGAGCAGTCTTAAGAAGGTTGCGATTCGACCTACCAGCGCTGTACTGAAATACACCGGTGATCGAAAGGATTTGATAGAGATAGGCCGGGAGTTGGGGGTAGAGTCTGTTCTTGATGGCAGCGTGCACATCTCAGGCGGACGGATGCGCGTAACGGTTCAGTTGATGGGCGTAAACGATCAAACGCCTCTTTGGGCAGATACTTTCGACGGGCAGGTTTCTGAGATTTTCGGTGTTGAGGATTCCATTGCCGCGCGCGTTGCTGAAAGGCTAACGAATAAACTAAGCAGTGACGATAGGAGGGCTCTCACCAAACATTACACCGAGAATACCGACGCGCATCTGCTTAGCTTAAGCGGTCGTTACTTGCTCGAGAAAAAGATACCAGAGGCCACCAGAAAAGCGATAGATTTCCTTCAAAAGGCAATTGAAAAAGATCCCAACTTTGCGTTGGCATACGCGGATATTGCAGAGGCGTACTTCACTCTTTCAATCACCGGCAGCCTGACTCCGCGGGATGCCTTTCCGCCGGCAAAAGAAGCGACTTTGAAGGCTTTGCAGATCGACCCTCTCCTTGCCGAAGCGTATTGCAACCTCGGTATAGCTAAGTTCTTTCACGATTGGGATTGGGTAGGTGCAGAACGGGATTTCAAACGAGCGATTGAAATTAACCCAAACTATCATTTAGCACATGAAATGTACGCTCATCTCCTATCAAACCTCGGCCGCCATACCGAGGCGATTCCAGAAATTAATCGTGCCCTGGAAATCGATCCGCTCTCGCTAATAGCGAACGCGATCAAAGGGCAGATCTTATACCTGGCAGGTCAGTATGACGAAGCGGCGGCGCAGTTGGAGAGGGCAATTGAAGTAGAGCCGAACTTTTGGATATCACACCTGATCCTCGGCAAGATCTACGAGCGACGCAAAATGTACCCGGAGGCGATTGCCGAGTTTCAAGCAGCTTCCGATCTCTCGGGTGCTCCTGAACCGAAATCGTATTTGGCTTACACCTACGCGGTGTCCGGACAGCACGCTGAGGCTCAGAAGCTGGTCGATGAACTGAAGCTGGCAGCCACCCAGCAATATGTCCCCCCGAAACATGTCGCTTTGGTTTATGCTGGGATGGGACAAAAGGATGAAATGTTTGTTTGGCTCGAAAAAGCCTATGAAGATCGAGATATCAGCTTGGCGTTCATTAAAGTTGAGCCGCGATGGAACGAGTATCGCGCTGACCCACGTTTCAACGATTTGTATCACCGCATCGGCTTCAAACAATAGAATGTCCTCTGTCTAAATCCTCTCGTATGATTGACTCTTCGTGGTAAGATTTCGGGCCGTCGAAGGAACTAGTGGAGTGTAACGTGAATTCGCAAGTCATTTCATCGGGTCAGTCCTGTAAAGGATGTCCTGATAACGTGCACCTCCGTGGCCGCCCCTCCTTGCCGCGATTAGGATTATGTAAGAGGTGGTGGCCACGGAGGGCCACCCTTACAGGACTAGCAAGTTCTTCTCCGTTAAGCTGCACTAGATGACCCGTAAATGAAAATCCGGCAAACAACACCTATTCTGTTGCTGCTTGCTTCTTTCGGATTCTTCATTCGTGCGGAGTCTGTCGATCTTGCACAGGTCGGCGACGGAATTGTCGCAACCGAGTTCATATACGAACAGGCTCCCTTCCCTTCCTGCCATGCGTCTACGATCGCGGAAACAAAAAGTGGACTAGTCGCGGCGTGGTTCGGAGGAACCCATGAAAGAAATCCTGACGTAGGCATTTGGGTTTCGAAGCGAGACAAGCGAGGCTGGTCGAAACTGGTCGAAGTCGCGAACGGTGTTCAACAAGACGGCCAGCGTTACCCTTGCTGGAACCCAGTTTTGTTTCAGCCATCGCGCGGACCACTTTTGTTGTTCTACAAAGTAGGGACGAATCCCAGTGAATGGTGGGGCATGCTCACCAGCTCAACAGATGAAGGCGCTACCTGGTCAAAACCAAGTCGATTGCCCGATGGAATCTTAGGCCCGATCAAAAACAAACCGATACAGCTACGAGATGGATCGATCTTGTGCGGTTCGAGCACCGAAAACGCCGGCTGGCGAGTTCATATGGAACGCACAAGCGATCTGGGCCTGACCTGGCAGAAGACTGAATCGCTGAATGATCGAACTCGGTTTGGGGCCATTCAACCGGCAATCCTTGATTATCGTTCGGGCGCGATCCAGATACTGTGTCGCAGCCAACAAGGAAAAATCACCGAAAGCTGGTCCATTGACAGCGGAAGAACCTGGAGCACGATGGCGGCTACTTCGCTTCCTAATCCGAACGCTGGAATAGATGCGGTGACGCTCAAAGATGGCCGCGCTCTGCTTGTGTATAACCACACCCAAAAAGGACGAAGCCCGCTCAATGCAGCCGTATCGAGTGATGGCAAACTCTGGAATGCAGCACTAGTGTTGGAAGACCAGCCGGGAGAGTACTCGTACCCTGCAGTGATACAGACTACCGATGGACTTGTACACATCACATACACGTGGAAGCGGCAACGAATAAAGCATGTTGTGATCGATCCGGCAAAGCTTAGGCTTCGTCAAATCGTTGACGGTCGTTGGCCTGAATGAAAATCGGTTTCTGGTTTCTCATCTTTTAATCTGCGTAATCTGCGGATGAGGTGTGGTTTTATTTCTCAATCTATCGCACCGATTCATCCGCAGATGACGCAGATTACACAGATGAAAAGCAATGGAATAAAGACTCCTACGAAGCCGTTACAGACCTAGCGGTAGATAGGATGAAAAAACAACCTCAGCATTTCGAAAAACCAGAAACCTCTTTTGCCCAATCTGAAACCTACAAGTGGTTCGTTGTCGCAATGCTTTGGTTCGTCTGCTTCTTCAACTACGCTGATCGCCAAGCCATCTTCTCAGTCTTCGAATTGCTTAAATCCGAAATGCACCTTAACGACGTGCAGCTGGGAATTGTCGGCGCATCCTTTATGTGGGTCTACGCGGGTATTGGCCCGATTGCCGGGCTGGTAGGAGATCGAATCAATCGCAAAACACTCATAATCTCGGGCCTTGTTTTCTGGTCCGTGATTACCATCGCGACCGCTCTTTCGACGCGATACTCACATCTGGTTTTCTTCCGCGCGCTGGAAGGCTTTGGCGAGGCATTCTACTTTCCTGCATCTATGTCGCTGCTGAGCGACTATCACAGCCCGGCTACTCGATCTCGAGCGATGTCTATACATCAGTCCAGCGTTTATGCGGGCACCATTGCCGGTGGCAGTGTTGCCGGAGTGCTAGGCCAACAATTCGGCTGGCGGTCGAGTTTTTATCTCTTTGGTTCGCTTGGAGTGCTTCTCGGGGCCTTGCTTCTTCTCATGCTCCGTGAGCCTCCGAGAAAGAGTTCGTTGGAAACCGCCGAAATCGCGCCGGCACATCGCTCAAAAACGGGCACCGCCTCTGAATCGCAAGGAAAGAGGCTTGGAACTATGCTGTCACAGGCATTCAGAACCATCCGAGAACTGTTCGCCAACCCAATGGTTCGAATACTTACCGCAGTCTTCGTCGGCGCTAACTTTGTCGCAATGATCTTCCTGACCTGGATGCCTTCTTTCCTCTATCGAAAGTTCAATCTGAGTCTTGCAATGGCAGGCGTCAGCGCGACAGCTTATCTGCAAATCGCATCGGTGCTTGGAGTTCTAAGCGGAGGCGT
>Ga0126384_10001006_pt1 | contig 16375 bp, 15 predicted proteins | sample PanSoiMetPlot_36_FD_92543 | JGI IMG/M metagenome (GOLD analysis project Ga0126384, IMG submission 92543) | Tropical forest soil microbial communities from Panama - MetaG Plot_36 | ecosystem: Environmental > Terrestrial > Soil > Tropical forest > Bulk soil | place: Panama | collected 2016-02-17 | reverse complement strand
TCGCCGCCGCGCTGTTGGTGGTGGCCACCCTGCCAATGCTGTCGGCGCTGACCGGGGTTAGGTTGCCGCGGTTCGGCGGCGTGGCCCTGTCACCGGCCGCCGGCGTGCTGGCGCTGGCGGTGGTGGTCGTGGCCGGCGCCGCGGCATGGTATGGCAAGGGCGGCGGTCTCAACGTCGCCAACATCGCCTCAAACCTGCCGCTGATCGCCGCCAGCAAGCCGCTCGAAGGGCGTGCCTACGCCGTCAGCGGCGACACCTTGCAGGTTGGCGGCACCACCGTGCGGCTGTCCGGCATCGAGGCCCCGGAACAGGAGCAACGGTGCGGCAGCGGCTCGCGACGCTGGCGCTGCGGCGCGGCCGCCACCGATGCGCTATCGCGGCTCGTTGGCGGGCATTGGGTGACCTGCACATGGTCCGGCCGCGACGACAAGGGCCGGCCGTTGGCCAGCTGCATGGCCGGCAAAATCGACGTTAACGCCGAGCTGGTGCGTCGCGGTCACGTTTTCGCGCAGACCGGTCTCTTCGCCCGCTACGCCGGGCTCGAGAGTGAGGCGCGCGCCGCCAAGATCGGGCTGTGGGTAGGCGAGGCCGAGCGTCCGTCCGACTACCGGGCGCGACAGCGGCGTCAGGGGGTGTGAGCCGGACCCGCAACGGCCGGAACCGGCGGCGATAATTGGGCGTTGGGCACTTCGAGAGGAGGTCGCCCATGACGCCCGAGGACGGCAGCGGCAAGGCCGCCCCGACAGCTGGCGGCCGGCGCCGCCCGGGTGGCACCCATCTCGTGCCGACGCTGGTCGTGCTCTGTGCCATAATTTCGGCGCTGGTGCTCTACGTCTGGGACCGCGACGCGCCTTCGCCGGCGCCGCAGCCCAACTACCGCGCCGACGCGCCGCCGCCACCGGCGCACTAGCTTCAGTCCATCGCCTTGCCGATCTCCTCGGTCATCTTCTTGGCGTCGCCGAGCAGCATCATGGTGTTGTCGCGATAGAACAGCGGATTGTCGATGCCGGCGTAGCCCGAGGCCAATGAGCGCTTGTTGAACATCACCGTGCCCGCCTTCCACACCTGCAGCACCGGCATGCCGTAGATCGGCGATGACTTGTCGTCCTCGGCGGCCGGATTGGTGACGTCGTTGGCGCCGATGACGTAGGCGACATCGGCCTGCGCGAACTCGTTGTTGATGTCCTCGAGTTCGAACACCTCATCGTAGGGAACGTTGGCCTCGGCCAAGAGCACGTTCATGTGCCCGGGCATGCGGCCGGCGACGGGATGGATGGCGTACTTCACTTCGACGCCGGCGTGCTTGAGGTGATCGGCCATTTCGCGCAGCGCGTGCTGGGCCTGGGCCACGGCCATGCCGTAGCCGGGCACGATGATCACTTTGCCGGAATTCTTGAGCAGGAAGGCGGCGTCCTCGGCGGAGCCGATCTTGACCGGCTTCTGTTCGGCGTCGGCGGCGGGCCCGGCCGTCTCGCCGCCGAAGCCGCCAAGGATGACGGAGATAAACGAGCGATTCATGCCCGCGCACATGATGTAGGACAGAATGGCGCCCGACGAGCCGACCAGGGCGCCGGTGACGATCAGCGCGATATTGCCGAGCGTGAAGCCGATGCCTGCGGCCGCCCAGCCGGAGTAGGAATTGAGCATGGAGATGACCACCGGCATGTCGGCGCCACCGATCGGGATGATGATCAGGGCGCCGAACACCAGCGCGGTGATGGTGATGGCCCAGAACAGCACCGGATCGCCACCCGAGCGGCAGAAGCTGGCGATCAGCACCACCAACAGCGCCGCCAGCGCGGCATTGATCAGGTGGCGGGCCGGCAGGATGATGGGTTTGCCGGACATGCGGCCCGACAGCTTGGCGAAGGCGATCACCGAGCCGGTGAAGGTGACGGCGCCGATGGCAACACCGAGCGACATCTCCAATAGGCTGGTGGCGGCGATGTCGCGCGGATGGCCGATGCCGAAGGCCTCCGGTGCGTACAGCGCACCGGCCGCGACGAACACCGCGGCCAACCCGACCAGCGAGTGGAATGCCGCCACCAGCTCGGGCATCGACGTCATTGGGATGCGCCGCGCAATGGCGGCGCCGATGCTGCCGCCGATGCCGAGGCCGGCGATGATCAAGATCCAGGTCAGCGCCGAGGTGTCGCTGAGCTGCGCCAGGGTGGTCAGCACCGCGATCGTCATGCCGACCATGCCGTAGACGTTGCCGCGCCGCGCGCTTTCCGGGCTCGACAGGCCCCTCAGCGCCATGATGAACAGGACGCCGGCGGCGAGGTAGAGCAAGGCGACGAGATTTGGGTTCATAGGTCCCGCCCTCGACGGCTAGCGCCGCGGCTCCCTTTTCTTGTACATGCCGAGCATGCGCTGGGTGACGAGGAAGCCGCCGAAGATGTTGACCGATGCCATGGTCAGGGCCAGGAACCCGAACACCTTGGCGAGCCCGCTGCCGTCCGCGACCAGCGCCACCCCGACCGCCAGCAGCGCGCCGACCACGATCACCGAGGAGATGGCATTGGTGACGGACATCAGCGGTGTGTGCAGCGCCGGCGTTACGCTCCAGACCACGTAGTAGCCGACGAAAATCGCGATCACGAACACCATGAACTGGTAGGTGAGCGCACTGACGTCGGCGCCGCCGGTGGCCAGCGCCGGCGCCGGCAACAGGGCGATGGCGGTGAGCGCGCCAGCGCCTAGCAGGTGTCCTGGTGGCAACAGCCGTCGCATGTCACGCCCCCTGTGGGTTCAGGCTTGGATGCACGATCTTGCCATCCTTGGCCACCAACGTGCCTTTGATGATCTCGTCGTCCCAATTCACCTTCAAAACCTTGTCCTTCTTGTCGAACATGGTCTCCAGGAATGCCAACAGGTTCTTGGCATAAAGCGCCGAAGCGTTGACCGGCACCTCACCTGCCAGATTGAGTGGACCGGCGATCGAAACACCGTTGTGCTCGACCACCTTGTCGGCCTTGGTCAGCTCGGTATTGCCGCCGCGCTCGGCCGCCAGATCGACGATCACCGAGCCGGGCTTCATGCTCTCGATCATTGCCGTGCTGATCAGCTTCGGCGCCGGCCGGCCGGGAATTAAGGCGGTGGTGATGACGATGTCCTGGGCCTTGATGTGGTTGGCGACGAGCTCGGCCTGCTTGTTTTGGTATTCAACCGACATCGGCTTGGCGTAGCCGGTGGCAGTCTGGGCTTGCCTGAATTCCTCATCCTCGACGGCGATGAACTTGGCGCCAAGCGATGCCACCTGCTCCTTGGTGGCGGGCCGCACGTCGGTGGCCGAGACGATGGCGCCCAGGCGGCGGGCGGTGGCGATCGCCTGCAAGCCGGCGACGCCGACGCCCATGATGAACACCTTGGCGGCGGGAACCGTGCCGGCGGCGGTCATCATCATCGGCATCGCCTGACCAAACATGGCCGCGGCATCGACCACGGCCTTGTAGCCGGCGAGGTTGGCCTGGCTGGAGAGCGCGTCCATCGCCTGCGCCCGCGTAATGCGCGGCAACAGCTCCATCGACATCAGCGATGCGCCGGCGCCGGCCAGGGTTTCAAGCCCCGGCCGATCGTCGAACGGCGACAGCATGGCAGCGACAATGGCGCCGGGTGTTAGCGCCTTGACTTCATCGAGCGATGGGCGGCGAACCTTGATCAGGATGTCGGCACCGGCCAGCGTGCTGGCGGCGTTGGCATTGATGCTGGCACCGGCCGCCGCCAGCGCCGCGTCGGAGAACCGCGAGCGCCGGCCCGCCCCCTCCTCTACCCTGACGTTGGCGCCGAGCGCGGTCAGCTTCTTGACGGTCTCCGGCGACACCGCCACGCGCGGCTCGGCTTCGCGCTCGGCAGTGACGGCGATCGTGACCATCCGGCGTCCCCACGTTGCGACGGGAGGTGGCCCGCCGTTTCAAATCGACCTCAACAAACACTGGCTGGCGCCACTAAGGCACCAGGTAAAACAGCATAAATAGCAACAACAGCGCCACCCCAACGATCAAGGTCACGGTGGCCTTGAGAAATCCGGCATAGGTGCGCAGGTGCTCGGGGTAGTCCATGGCGGGGTGACCGCCGGTAGGGTCGACAGCCATAGCTGGTCGCTCGCTTTCTCGATTTGTGCCGCGGCCTTGGTATCCGAAGCCTCGCGCTGCATCAAGTGTCGGCGCGGCGCGGCCGGGCTGGCCGGCGCCGTCGGTTCGGCCGCGGCGGTCGTTTGAGCGCCTTCTCTGCGCCCCGCCGGCATGCTTCAATATGCTGCGGCCAATCGCGACAACGGGCGCAAGTGGCGCATGACCCCGCAAGGAGAAAGTCCATGGATCTCGGCATGACGGCAAAGGTTAAACCGCTGGTCGAAAAGGTCCGCGCCATGGTTCGCGACGAGATCATGCCGCTTGAGGCCGAATACGAGGCCGAGATCGGCAAGGGCGACCGTTGGACCTACACCAAACGCCAGGAGGAGATCCGCGAGGGCCTCAAGGCCAAGGCGCGCGAGCGTGGTCTGTGGAATTTCTGGCTGACTGCCTCCGACAAGGGCTACGGGCTGAGCACGGTCGAATACGCCTACTTGGCCGAGGAGATGGGCTGGTCGCGACTGGCGCCGGAGACCTTCAACTGCTCGGCGCCGGACACCGGCAACATGGAGGTGATCGAGCGCTACGGCACGCCGGCGCAGAAGGAGCAGTGGCTAAAACCTCTGCTCGAGGGCAAGATTCGCTCCGCCTACATCATGACCGAACCCAATGTTGCCTCATCGGATGCCACCAACCTTGCCCTCGACGCCAAGCTCGACGGCGAGCAATGGGTCCTGAACGGCGAGAAGTGGTTTGCCTCCGGCGCCGGCGACCCGCGCTGCAAGATCTATATCGTCATGGTGTGCACCGATCCCGGCGCCGACAAGCACCGGCGGCACTCGCAGATCTTCGTGCCGGCAGGAACGCCGGGGGTCGAGATACTGCGGCCGATGAAGGTCTACGGCGACGACGATGCTCCGCACGGCCACATGCACATCCGCTTCAAAGACGCGCGGGTACCCAAGGAGAACCTGATTCTCGGCCGCGGTCGCGGCTTTGAGGTGTCGCAGGGCCGGCTGGGCCCCGGCCGCATCCATCATTGCATGCGTGCCATCGGCCAGTCGGAACGCGCCCTTGAGCTGTTGTGCAAGCGGTCGCTGGGGCGGGAAGCATTCGGCAAGCCGCTGGCGCAGCTCGGTGCCAACTACGACATCATCGCCGAAAGCCGCATGAAGATCGAGATGGCACGCCTGCTTTGTCTCAAAGCCGCCTACATGATGGACACCGTCGGTCAGCGCGAGGCGGCGCCGTGGATCTCGCAGATCAAGGTGATTGCCCCGCGCGTGGCGCTCGAGATCACCGACGAGGCCGTGCAGATGCACGGCGCGATGGGCATCACCCAGGACACGCCGCTGGCGCATATGTGGACCCATCTGCGCACCTTGCGGCTCGCCGACGGCCCCGACGCCGTGCATCGCCGGCAGGTGGCGCGGGCCGAATTGCGCCGCTACACCAACCAGAAGATTTGAGGTCTTGACCTTGCCGGCGGCAACGGCTTCCATCGCTGGCGTGCGCGAGCCGCGGCCGGATAGCCCGGTATGCCGGCGGCAGCCGACGGCGCAGACGATGGCATCGCGGCGGGCGTTGGAGAGCGCGCTGCCAGCATGCGCCGCGCGCGCGCCCCGAATGAGTGAGCCATGACATCCTTCTCGCATCAGGCCGCCCAGCTCGATACCGCGGCGCTGTCGCGCTATCTCGAAGGCCGACTGCAAAGCTTCAAGGGACCGATTGCCGCCGAGAAGACACCGAGCGGCCAATCCAATCCGACGTTCGTTCTCACCGCCCCGAGCGGTCGCTACGTCCTGCGCAAGAAGCCGCCCGGGCAATTGCTCAAGAGCGCGCACGCGGTCGAGCGCGAGTACCGCATCATGAAGGCGCTGCAAGATAGCGACGTGCCGGTGCCGCGCATGCTGATCCTGTGCGAGGACGATAGCGTTCTCGGCACCCCGTTTTTCGTGATGCAATACGTGGATGGGATCGTATTCTGGGATCCCTCGCTGCCCGAGCTCGGCAATGCCGAGCGCAGCCGGGTCTACGACGAGCAAAATCGGGCGCTGGCGGCGCTGCACTCGATCGATGCTGCCGCCGTCGGGCTCGCCGATTTCGGCAAGGCCGGCAGCTATTTCGCCCGCCAGCGCGACCGCTGGACCAAGCAGTACCGGGCCTCGGAAACCGAGCATCTGCCGGATATGGAGACGCTGATTGCGTGGTTAGAGGCCAACGAGCCGCCCGACGACGGCCGGGCCTCGCTGGTGCACGGCGATTACCGCATCGACAACATGATCTTCAAGCCCGACGGCTCACGCCTGTTGGCGGTCATCGACTGGGAGCTGTCGACCATCGGTCATCCGTTCTCTGACCTCGCCTACCAATGCATGCAATGGCGCTTTCCCAACCAGGAAACCATGCGCGGTCTCGCCAACGTCGACCGCGCCGCGCTGGGGATTCCAACCGAACAGGAATATATCGCCAAATACTGCGCCCGGGTTGGCATCGCCGGCATCGAGAACTGGAACTTCTACCTGGCATTCTCCTTCTTCCGTCTGGCCGCGATCGTGCAGGGCGTGAAAAAGCGCGGCCTTGAAGGCAATGCCTCCAACCCGGAAAAGGCACTGCAATCCGGCGAACGCGTGCCGCTCATGGCCAAGATGGGCGTCGCCGTAATTTGAAGGCCGGCGGCGCCCGGCACCAGCCATTCTGCCCGGGGCCATGGCCGCGGTTGCCTAGCCGTTGCCACGTACGCGCTAGGTCATGTTCCGGCCGCGGGCAAGCATCACTGTCTTGTGCGTTTGCTCGGCAAGCCCCGGGTCTAGACTAACGGCAAGCTCCTCATCCTCAGCAACACCCCTGGTACCCCCGATGGTCGATCCCTTTTTGACGCGCATGCGTGACGCCCACGGCTTTGCAAGCAAGCTGTGGTCGCTGACACGACCCTACTGGTATGCCGAGGAGCGGCAAGAGCTCAGCCTGCTCGGCCGGCGCCTGGCGGTGCGCGAAGCCTGGATCGCGCGCGGTCTGTTGGCGCTGATCGTGGGCTTGACGTTCTTCATCGTCTACGTGTCGAAGCTGCTCAATGCCTGGAACGCGCGTTTCTTCAACGCCCTGCAGGAAAGGAATGCCAGCGCGTTCTGGGATGAGCTGATCTACTGGGTGGTGCTGGTGGCGCTGTTCATCATCGCCTTCGTCTATCGCCAGTGGCTGACGCAGATGCTGCAGGTGCGCTGGCGGCGTTGGCTGAGCGAAGTCTACTTCCGCGACTGGCTGAGCGACCGCACCTATTACCACATGGAGCTGTTGCGGCACGGCGCCGATAACCCCGAGCAGCGCATCGAGCAGGACTGCGCCTCGTTCACGTCCCAGACCTTGAGCATCGTGCTGGGCCTCTTGCTGCAGGTCCTCACCTTGATCACCTTCACCGGCGTGCTGTGGGAGCTGTCGGGCAACTTTGCCATTCCCATTTTGGGCGGCATCGTCATCCCCGGCTACATGATGTGGGTGGCGATCGGCTATTCCCTGATCGGTTCCTATGCCACCTACCTGTTCGGGCGCCCGCTGGTGGGCGTGAGCTTCGAGCTTGAGCGCCGCAACGCCGATTTCCGCTATCGCATGGTCCGCATCCGCGAGAACGCCGAGAGCATTGCCCTCTATCGCGGCGAACCCGACGAGGAGCGGACCTTGCGCTCCTCGTTTGCCAACATCTACCGCACTTGGTGGGCGTTCATGACCTACAACAAGCGGCTGACTTGGATCACCGCGTTCTATGGCCAGGCGGCATCGGTGTTTCCTCTGGTCGTGGCGGCGCCGCAGTATTTTGCCGGCCAGATCACGCTCGGCGTGCTCACGCAAACCGCCGACGCCTTTGCCCAGGTGCAGGGTGCATTGTCCTGGTTCGTCGATACCTTCGCCACCTTGGCCGCCTGGAAGGCGGTGGTCGATCGCTTGACCACGTTCAGCGAGGCCATGGTCAAGGCCAAGGAGACGGCAAGACGCAATGCCTTCGACACCCACCCCGGCGCCGCACCGGAGCTCGTGCTCGAGGATGTCGAGGTGCGCCTGCCGAATGGCGACGTGCTGATCAACGACGTCGACGTCACTATTCGGGAAGGCGAGCGGGTGGTTTTGGGTGGCCCGTCCGGTGCCGGCAAGACCACGCTGTTCCGCGTGCTCGCCGGGCTGTGGCCGTTCGGGCGCGGCCGCATCGGCCTGCCCAAGGCGGCACGCGTTCTGTTCCTGCCGCAAAAACCCTACCTGCCGGTCGGCTCGCTCAAGGAGGTGCTGTGCTATCCCGACCTTCCCGAGCAGCACTCCGATGAGGCCTGCCGTGAGGTGCTGAAAGCTTGCGGCCTCGGCGCCTTGGCGCCGCGGCTGTCGCAGCACGCCAACTGGTCGATGGTGCTGTCGGGCGGCGAGCAGCAGCGCCTGGCCTTCGCCCGGGCGCTGCTCTATCAGCCGAATTGGCTATTTCTCGACGAGGCGACGTCGGCGCTCGATGACGCCGCCGAAACCCAGATGTACACCCTCGTCCGGGCACGGCTCGGCGGTGCGACCATCATCAGCGTCGCGCACCGGCCGGCGGTTGCCGCCTTGCATAAGCGGCAGCTCGTCATCGACGCGGCCAGCCGGCGCCTGCTCGGCACTCCGGTTGAGGCTCGCCCGTGACCCCTCGGCGCGTTGCCCTCATTGGCCTCGGCATGGCGGTGACGCCGCACGCCCACAGCCTGATCGAACTCGGCGATAAGGTCGAAGTGGTGAGCGCGGTGAGCCCCAGCGCCCGCCGCCGCCAGGCCTTTGCTCAGCGCTTTGCCTTCGCTTTGGACGACAGCCTCGAGGCGGTTGTGCGCAATCCCAGCATCGACATCGCCGCGGTGCTGACGCCGCCCAACACCCATCTGGAGATCGCCACCCGGCTGGCCCGCGCCGGCAAGCATATCCTGCTCGAGAAGCCGGTGGAGATTTCGAGCGCGCGTGCCGCCGAACTGGTGCGGGAGTGCCGCGAGGCCGGCGTCACCCTTGGCGTGGTGCTGCAGCATCGCTTCAAGCCGGCAGCGGAGCGCTTGGCGGCCATCATCGCCGACGGTGGGCTCGGCCAGATCGTCAACTGTTCGACCTCGATCCGCTTGTGGCGTCCGCAGGCCTACTACGACGAGCCCGGCCGCGGCAGCCTGGCGCGCGATGGCGGCGGCGCGCTGTTGACCCAGGGCATTCACACCCTCGATCTGATGCTGAGCCTGGCGGGTCCGGTGGCCGAGGTGCGCGGCTATGCCATGACCTCGGCGGTGCACCGAATGGAGACCGAGGACCTGGTGGCCGCCGCCGTGCGCTTTGCCAGCGGTGCGGTCGGCGTGATCGAGGCCACCACCGCCGCCTACCCTGGCGAGCCCGAGCGCATCCAATTGATCGGCACCAAGGGCACGGCGCACCTCGCCGGCACCGCACTCACTGTTGCAACCCATGATGGCGGTCGCGAGCAGCTGGCAGCGGATGCGTCCGCCGGCGGCACCGGGGCCGATCCGATGGCCTTCCCGCACCATTATCATCTCGGCGTATGGCGTGACTTTCTCGCCGCCCTCGACGAGCGGCGAGAGCCGCGCGTGTCGGGGAGCGAAGCGCTCAAGGTGCATCGGCTGATCGATCAGCTGCTGGCGGCAGGTGCCAGCGAGCACAAGCTCAACGTCACGCCGACGTAACATCGAGGAGAAGTTCACGCATTCGTGCAGTGCGGTGCCGCGATCGTGGCTTAAAGCTGGCCCCATTCTCAGTTTTTTGAGGGCGCGCCCGCGCCTCTCACGGCTTGCCTGCCGGCGCATCACGGCCGCAACCACCCGCAACCACTGGAGCCCAGCCATGTCTCAACCAAACTCGATCGCGTCGGATGTCGTCGGGCTGAGCACCAGCTCGGCCATTTCCCGGCGCCACTTTATGACGTCGACCGCTGCCGCCACCGCGGGCTATACGCTGGCGGCCGGCCCGGTCAGAGCGCAGGCGATCACCACCGAAACTGCCGGCCTGATCGCCGAGGATCAGAAGGTCAAAGTCGCCGACGGCGACATGCCGCTCTACGTCGCCCGACCGGCCGAGGCCAAGTCGCCGCCGGTGATACTGGTTGCGATGGAGATCTTCGGCCTCCACCAGTACATCAAGGACGTGACCCGGCGGTTGGCCAAGCTCGGCGCTATGGCGGTGGCACCCGACTACTACTTTCGCAAGGGCGACCTCGCCAAGATCAGCGAGATGTCGCAGCTGTTGCCGTTGGTCAACGCCAAACCGGATGCCGAACTGATTACCGATCTCGACGCTACCGTGGCATGGGCCAAGGCGCAGGGCGGCGACACCGGCCGGCTCGGCATCATCGGTTACTGCCGCGGCGGACGCACGGTGTGGATCTATTGTGCGAACAGCCCCAACGTCAAGGCCGGCGTGGCGTTCTATGGTCCGCTGACCGACCCGCCGGCGCAGAAGGCAATCTGGCCGAGGAGCGCCACCGAATCGGCGGCGCAAATGCAGGCGCCGGTGCTGGGCCTTTATGGTCAGGCCGACCAGGGCATCCCAGTGGCGCAGGTGGAGGCGATGCGATCGGCCCTGGCCGCCGCCGGCAAGACCGCCGACTTCAAGATCTATCCGGATGCGCCGCACGGTTTCCACGCCGACTATCGCGCAAGTTACCGCAAGGATGCGGCCGAGGATGCTTGGCAGCGGATGACGGCCTGGTTCAAGCAATACAACGTGCTGAGCTAGCTGTCGCAGGCGGCTGGTTCGGCGGCGCGCGAACGATCTTCCGCACGCGGCTTCAGCTTGCTAGAATTGGCGGCGATTGCGAGCGAGCCTGACAGACAGAGGCCCGCCAAGGAGGATGTTGATGCAGCTCAAGGTGTCCCCGATCACGCGTGAGGAATGCAGCGCCGAGGAATGGCAGGCCCGTGTCGATCTGGCAGCGGCGCATCGCACCGCTGTCATGCACGGCTTGCATGAGGGTATCTTCAATCACTTGACCCTGACCGTGCCCGGCAAACCCGACCGCTACTATCAGATCCCATTCGGGCTGCATTGGTCGGAGGTGCGCGCCAGCTCGTTCATGGAGGTCGGCATCGACGACGGCAAGGTGAAGCGCGGTGTTGGTGACGTCGAGCGCTCCTGCTTTTGCATTCACGCGCCGATCCACAAGCGGGTGCCGCAGGCGCGCGCCGTGTTCCACACCCACATGCCGTTCGCCAGCGCGCTGACGCGGCTTGAGGATCCCCGCATCAAGGAGATCGGACAGACCGAGGTGATGTTGATGAACGCCATCGCCTACGACGACAGCTACGCCGGTCCGGCGTTCGAACCGGAGGAAGGCGAGCGACTGGCGGCGATCATTGGCGACAAGACCATTCTATTCATGGCCAACCACGGCATCACCACGGTCGGGGACACGGTGGCGGAGGCCTACGATCGCCTCTACTACGTCGAGCGCGCGGCGCAGGTCCAGATCTATGCCATGTGGACCGGCCAGCGCCTGAAACAGCTGCCCGCGCCGGTGGTGGAAAAGACCAGCATCGGCGACGCCGGCCCCGGCTACCAGCCCAACCCGTCGGAGCGGCACTTCGCAGCCCTCAAGCGGCAGCTCGATCGCCATGAGCCGGACTACAAGGAGTGAGCGTCATCGACCGGGCGCGGCTCACAGCGGCCGCTCGCCCACCTTACGTTCCAGCGCCTCGATGATTTGGGTCGCGCCGTCGAGAAACGGATTGATGGCGCGCGCGCGACGATAGGCGTCGAGCGCGCCGCGATAATCCTCGCGCGCGAGCTGAATGAGGCCGCGTCCGGCGAGGGCGCCGAAGTGGCGCGGCTCCAGCGCCAGCACGCGATCGATGTCGGCCAGCGATTTGTCGTGTTCATCGACCAGGTAGAGCACGGTGGCGCGCTTGTTCCAGCCTTCGGACCAGTCCGGGGCCCGCTCGACGATGCGATCGAGGATCGCGAGCGCCCCTTCCGGGTCGGCGGCATCGAGCCGCGCCAGCGCATCGCGCATCATGGCATCGATCTCGGGCCGCCCGGAGTCGAGCCATACCCGCCAAATCTCCTCGACGATGGTGGCGCCCTCCAGCTGATCGTCGCTCTTGCCCAGCCGGTCGAATAACCCTGCCAGCCGCTCGCCGCGGCGCACGCGCGCCTCGCTGGCCGACGGTGCGGACGGAGCTTGCGCACTGGCCAGCAGCGGCGGCAAAAGCCATAGCAGTGCCAGGGCGGCAACGCCGCAGGTGGCGCTCAGCCGGTGCTGGGCGGGGCGCGACAACGCACGCCAGGCGCCACGCGCGGCGCCCGCCTGTTTGCTAGCGTGTTGACCCCCGAGCATCGAAGCTCGACTATAGGGGCAAGCGCCGCTTGAGGCCACACGGCGTGCCTCAGGCCTGTGCGCTCGCGAAACAGGCGCACCGGCCCACTGGGCCCCGGGGTTGCGCTTAATCTCAAACGCCAGGTTGCTTTTTGCGGCTCACGCGGCGCCGTTTGCGGGTTAAGATGCCGCGCTCAGCCATCGGCTCCGCAGCGTTGCCAGGTGCGCGGCGCCGCGATCGAGGCCACGGCCCGCCAAATGGAGCCCGCCAAGAGGGAGCCTACGGGAATGCGAAGCCTGCTGTTAGCCAGTTTGCCGTCGATCCTGGCAATGTCGTTTGCCGGCAGTGCCGAGGCCTCGGACAAGACCGTCGTCACCCTGGGCACGGCCACGCCCGGCGGCGGCTTTCCGGTCTATGGCGAGGCGCTGGCCCTCAGCGTCAACGAGACCGACCCCAGCCTGGAGGTGCGGCCGACCAATACCGCCGGCAGCTTCGAGAACATTCCGCTGCTGGAGGCCGGCACGCTCGACATCGGCTTGGTGCAGGGCGAGGCGGCGCTGGAGGCGCTCAACGGCATCGGACGGCCGCAGGCCAACCTGCGCGTCATCTTTGCCATGTACGCCACGCCCGGCATGTTCATGGTGCGCGCCGACAGTCCCTATCACACGATCGACGACCTCAAGGGCAAGCCGGTGGTGTTCGGGGCCAAGGGTTCCGGACTTCCGATCCTGGCGCGCTATGTGCTCGATGGTTTGGGTTTGGACCGGGACCGCGACTTCGAGGCGATCCTGCTGGAGCGCGCCGGCGATGGGCCGCAACTGGTGAGCGCCGGCAAGGCGGCGGCCCTGTGGGGTGGTGGCAGCGCCTGGCCGGGGTTCACCGCGCTCGCCAAGGCTGCCGACGGCGGGCGCTTCATCGTACCCGACGCCGAGGGCATCCGGCGGATTCGCGCCAAGCATTCGTTCCTCGAGACCTTGACCGTGCCGGCGGGCTCGTTTCCGGGCCAGCCGACAGCGATAGTTTCCGTCGGCTCCTGGAGCTTCATCCTGTCGCGACCAACGCTGCCCGATGCCCTCGCCTATCGGCTGACGCGCGCCCTCAACCAAAGCGAGGCCCGGTTGGCGGCGCGCCTGCCACAGGCACGCGAGACGACGGCGGCCAACACGGTCGCCTCGGCGCGCCGCGAGCTATTGCATCCGGGCACGCTCAAATATCTGGAAGAGCTGGGGCTCGTGCGCTGAGCCCTGGCCGGCGCCGACATCAGCGGCCGCCTAGGCGGGCGGCCTCCTGCGGTGGCGGCAGTTGCGCGCGCTCGCGGGCAAGCCTGGCTTCGCGCCGGGTGATGTAGAGCGCGGAGGCGAAAATGATCAAGGCGCCGAGCCAGGTATAAAGATCGATGCTTTCGCCGAAGGCAAGGTAGGTCATCGCTACCGTGAACGGCAATTTCGAGAACTCGAAGGTCATCCCCAAGGAGGCGTCGGTGGCGGCGTAGCCCCGGACCACCGAGATATGCCCGAGCACGGCGCACACCCCCATCCCGAACAGCGCCGGCAATACCGCGAGCGTCGGCCAGCTCCACACGAACAGCGCCGGGACCAGCGACAGTGGCGTCATCATGACGTTGGTCAAAAACACGATCTTGTCGGGATCGTCGTGGGCGGTGAGCTGCTTGACCAGGACCACCGTCAGACCGGCGGCCAGAGCCGAAAAGATGGCCAGCGCCTGCCCGAGGCCGATGTCGGAGCCGATCGGGCGCAGAATAATGAGGGCGCCGAGGAAGCCGACGCCGAGCGCGGTCCAGCGACGCACGCGCACCACCTCACCCAGCAGGAACACCGCACCCAAGGTGCCAAACAGCGGAGCAAGAAAGCTGATCGCCGTGACCTCGCCGATTGGAATGACAAAGATGGCGTAAAACCAGGTCTGCATCGACAACAACGATACCAGTACGCGCAGGGTATAGAGGTTGAACTGGTCGGAATAGAACAGTCGCCGTCCGCGATAGACGAGGAGTGGCAGCAGCATCAGACAGGCGAAGATGTTGCGCAGGAACACGACCTCGAACGGGTGCAGTCCCGCGTTCATGGCCATGCGCGAGAACATGGCAAGGCCGGCAAACAGCGCCATGGCGAGCGTGATCCACACCACCCCGGCGACGGGATCATTGCCGCGCGTGGGCTGGCTGCGCAGGGTGAAGCGCAATGCTGGCATGGCTCTTAAATTCCCCCGCCCGGTCTCGAGAGCGCCTCCCGGCCGTGCATCGCGGCCGGCTCTGAGCTCTAACCCCGCATCATGCGCGGGCAGCGCGTTGATTGCCAAGCCCGCTCGCTGAACGGCGCGGTGCCGCCTCAGTCGGCCACGACCTCGGCTTGAAGATCATAGGCATCACTGCCGACGACGCGTGCCGACACGATGGCGCCCGGTGCCAGTCCCTGAGCTCGTTTCAGAAAGACTGCGCCATCAATGTCGGGTGCATCCCAGTGTGAGCGGCCGACCGCACCCTCCGCGTCGAGCTTGTCGATGATGACAGCGATGCGACGGCCGACCCTGGCGGCGTTGAGCTCGCGACTGACCTGTTGCTGCACCGCCATCAAGCGGTGCCAGCGCTCCTCCTTCACCTCCTCGGCAACCGCTCCCGGCAGCGCGTTGGCGGCGGCGCCGTCGACCGCCTCGTATTTGAAGCAGCCCACGCGCGCCAGTTTCGCCTCCTTGAGCCAGGCGAGCAGCACCTGAAAGTCCTGCTCGCTCTCGCCCGGAAAACCGACGATGAAGGTGGAGCGCACGGCCAGGTCGGGACAGATCTGGCGCCAGCGGGCGAGGCGCTCGAGGGTTTTTTCCTGGTGCGCCGGCCGGCGCATGGCCTTGAGTACCGCCGGGGCAGCATGCTGGAAGGGAATGTCGAGATAGGGGAGAACCTTGCCCGCCGCCATCAGCGGCAGCACGGCATCGACGTGCGGATAGGGGTAGACATAGTGTAGCCGGATCCAGGCGCCCAGCGAACCCAGCGCCCGGGCAAGATCGATAAAACGCGCCGGCAGCGGCTGTCCCTGCCAGGTGCTGGGCGCGTACTTGAGGTCGAGGCCGTAGGCGGAGGTGTCCTGACTGATCACCAGCAATTCCTTGACCCCGGCCGCCACCAATCGTTCGGCCTCGTGCATCACCTGCGCGGCGGGGCGGCTGACGAGCCGGCCGCGCAGCTCGGGAATGATGCAGAACGAGCAGCGGTTGTTGCAGCCCTCGGAGATCTTCAGATAGGCATAATGCCGCGGCGTCAGGTGCAATCCCTCCGGCGGCACCAGATCGAGGAAGGGATCGTGCAAAGGCGGCACCGCCTGGTGCACGGCCTCCACCACGGCTTCGTATTGGTGCGGACCGGTGACAGCGAGCACGCCCGGATGGGCGGCAAGGATGCGATCCCGTTCGACGCCGAAACAGCCGGTGACGACGACGCGCCCGTTGTTGGCCATGGCCTCGCCGATGGCATCGAGGCTTTCCGCCTTGGCCGAATTGAGAAAGCCGCAGGTATTGACCACCACCACGTCGGCGCCGGCGTAGTCGGGCGACAACTGGTAACCCTCGGCCCGCAGCCGCGTGATGATGCGCTCGCTGTCGACCATCGCCTTCGGGCAGCCGAGCGAAACGAGACCGACGCGCGGCGCCGGCCGCTGGCGGGCCTGCGCCTTGCGCCCGGCCTTCCGGCAGGAGCCCTTGGCGCCGGCGGCGCCGGTTCGCTCTTTGGCAGCTGGTGGCATGGCGCGGGCTTGTAGCGCCCGCTGCAAGGGAAGGCAAATCCCTGTTTTGCGGCGGGCAGGGCGCGAGCACCCGACCCCAACCGGCGCCGCCAGTGGCGCGCAGGTGCGCCAGCCGGCCGCCCGTGCTTCGCTTTTGACACGATCACATGCTTTGCTGCCCTAGGTCCGTTCGAGCCGAGGGAGATTTGGCCATGCCGCGCGCACTCGCTATCGTCGTCCTCCTGCTGGCTCAATCGGC
>Ga0126384_10001005_pt1 | contig 16390 bp, 11 predicted proteins | sample PanSoiMetPlot_36_FD_92543 | JGI IMG/M metagenome (GOLD analysis project Ga0126384, IMG submission 92543) | Tropical forest soil microbial communities from Panama - MetaG Plot_36 | ecosystem: Environmental > Terrestrial > Soil > Tropical forest > Bulk soil | place: Panama | collected 2016-02-17 | reverse complement strand
GCTGTGGCTCGAAGATCTTTTCGTCTGGCCCGCGTACCGGCGTAAGGGCTGCGCAAAGGCGCTGCTGCGCGCTCTCGCGGGTATCGCCGTCGAGCGCCGTTGCGGGAGGTTCGAGTGGGCGGTGCTTGACTGGAATGCTCAGGCCATTGATTTCTATCGCAATCTTGGCGCGACCATCCTGACCGACTGGCGCATCGTGCGCATGGTCAGCCCTGCGCTCGAGAACCTGGCCACTTCGAGTGACGACAAGTACCCCTGATAGGGTTCCCGCGCCGGGCACGGCTTGCTCCCGCTCCCTACAGCTCGCGACAACGTTAGAATGGCCGTGACGCTGCTTCGATGTTGGATGGAATGAGACTCTGGATGAACAAGAGGGTTGTCTTATTGGCTTCGGTGCTGCTCGCGGCCTGCGCGACCCAGACACCGCTGCCCTCTGTTGAGCCCCTGCTTCACGACGAGTTGTTTGCCGCACCCTCCGAGCACATCAGCGCGAGTGATGTATTTGCTCCCAGCGAGGAGATGAAACATTTCCTCCACGTCGAGATCGTTGCCCCGCTGCGCAACATTGGCGCCCGACAGGCGCTCGTCAATGCGCTCTACAACAAAAACCAGCTCAAACTCGAATACGACTCGGAGATAACCCGCAACGCCGCGGAGGCGTTCGCGGCACGCTCGGGCAATTGTCTGTCACTGGTCATCATGACAGCCGCTCTGGCCAAGGAACTCGGCCTGCCGCTTCAATACCAGGCCAGCGTGGCGGTCGACGACGCTCTCGGGCGCAGCGGCGACATCTACTTTTTTGTTGGGCACGTGAACGTGACCCTTGGCAAAGGCGCCTTTGCCCGACGCGGCACGGACGACCTGGTGACGATCGACTTTTTGCCGCCGGAGGACGTTGCCGGCGTGCGCATGAAGACCATCGGTGAGGAGACCATCGTCGCCATGTACATGAACAACCGGGCCGCCGAGTCGCTGACCCTCGGTCAGATTGACGAGGCCTACTGGTGGGCAAGGGCCGCGGTGCTCGAAGACCCGCGATTCCTGAGCGCGCTCAATACGCTCGGAATCATCTACCGTCATCACGGCAATCCCGCCGAGGCGGAAAAGGTGCTGCGAGTCGCGCTCGCGCGCGAGCCAGACAACACTCGCATCATGTCGAATCTGATCCCAGTGCTGAATGACCTAGGCCGCGTCGATGAAGCAAAAGCTCTGGCCCAGACGCTGGCGCGACTAGAGCCCAATCCGCCGTTCAGTTTCTACGAGCGCGGTCTCAAGGCCTTGAGCGTCGGAGATTTCAGGACAGCGCGAGATCTGTTCGCCAGGGAAGTCGATCGGTCCCCGTATTACTCCGAATTCCATTTCTGGCTTGGCATCGCATACGTCGGGTTGGGGGAGACAGACAAGGCCCGCAGGGAGCTCTCCTCCGCTGTCGAATACAGCACGACCCGCAAAGAGCATGATCTCTACGCCTCGAAGCTCGACCGGATCAAGTCGATCCGTCTACAGTAGTCCGACGTTGTTTCCTTGACCAGGGTCTTCCTCGACCGCAAATCCGTGCGGCGCTTCTCCTCTTTGGGAGATGTCCCACATCTTTTCAAACCCGGCCTCGAGGTTCCGGCAAACCCGTTTCGTGTTGAAGAGTGAACGGGTTCCCCGGTTCCTAGCGAGCCTTTCCCGGAGAGCCTTCAGTGCGCCAGGGTCTCGCGACAAGCCAATTGCCAAGGCCTCGTATGCGGCGCTGCTAGGGGCAATAAGCTCCGGCAATCCGATCGCCGTCAACAGGCTCCCCGCGACCCGAGAAATGAATGTCCGTCCCGAATACGTAAGGAGCGGCAGCCCAGCCCAAAGCGCGTCACTGGCCGTTGTGTGTGCGCAAACCGGCCAAGTATCGAGGAAGAGATCAGCGTGACACTGGCGGGCCAGGTGTTCACCATTTGGGACGCGGGGCGCAAAGATGAGGCGTTGCGCGTCGACTCCCCTCCGCGTTGCTTCGCACCTAAGGTTTGACTCAACGCGTTCGCTGTCGCCGAGAAGCCAGAGCACGCTTCCCGGGGTGGTTCCAAGAATGCGCATCCAGACATCGAATACTTCTGGCGTTATTTTGTAGGGCCGGTTGAAGCAGCAAAAGACGAATGCATTGTCGGGCAATCCTACATCGCGACGCGTTTGGCCCAAGTCCAGGACTTCCCGCTTGTCATCGTTAGCCTGATAGCAACCTGGCAACCTGACGATGGCCTCACTGAAAAATCTCTCGTCGCCGGGCGGGATCACGAACGAATCGGCAATTAAATAGTCGACATACGGAGAGCCGAGCGTGCCCGGATAGCCCAGATAATGAGCGCAAACAGGTGCCGGTCGAAATTCCAGTACCGGGGCCCTGTTTCGCTTCGTATGACCGTTCAAGTCGACAAGAATGTGCACGTCGTCCCCAGCGATCCGCTCCGCCAGCTCGACATCGCTCAGCGCCCGCACATCCACAAAATACTCAAATGCTCGGGTCAGGCGAGTCCGCATCGCGCTGCGATCATCTAGGCCGTAGGAATAACCGCGTATCTCGAATCGCGAGCGGTCATGAGCCTCAAACACCCCCGCCAGAAGGTGAGAGGTCGGGTGATCGCAAAAGTCCGAAGAAAAATAACCGACGCGAATTCGATCGACCTTAGAGCGCGCATTCGCAACTGCCCTCACGGATCCATGCCGACGACCAGTCCAATATCGACGGGCGCAGTCAAACTGGATTTCCGGATCCTCGAAAACGCACAGTGATACGAACGGATTGGGTGTGGCTGCGTTGGCGCGAAGGCTTTGGTCCGCCTGCGCATTGCTCTCGGCCAGGTCGTCCCAAGCGCAAAGTTTCCGTTGGCACCACAACGCTTCCACAGCGGTGCGATCGTGAAGCATTTTCTCCTCGACGCTGACAGCGGGCATCGCGAGAATGGATCGATAGGTCTTGACTGCCTCCTCTATCCGTCCCAGGTCTTGAAGACTATCGCCGCGCTTGGCAAGCAGGCTTTTTGATCCCGGTTGTATCTGGAGCGCTCTCTCGTAGCTTGCGAGGGCTTCCGCAGCTCGATCAAGCGCCTCCAGCGCAATACCGCGCCTAAGCAGCGCATCGGGATAGCTTGGTTGGATTGCAAGGGCCCTGTCGTAACTGGCGAGAGCTTCTTCGGGCCTGTTGAGTGCCTGCAAGGTGATCCCACGGTTGACGAAGCCGATTGCTAAATTCGGATTTTTCGCAAGCGCGCCGTTGTAACTGACCAAAGCCTCGTCGAAGCGTTTTAGTGCTTGCAGGACATTGCCTCGGTTGATGAGGGCTTCAGGGTAGTGCGGTCTCGCCTCAAGCGCTTTATCGTAGCTCGCAAGCGCTTCCTCCGATCGATTGGTCACATGGAGCACGATTCCACGGTTATATAACGCTTGCGCGTTCTGCGGCTCAATAGACAGCGCCGCATCGTAACTTGCCAACGCATCGTCCAGTCGACCGAGCTTTTGCAGCACGATTCCCCGGCTATTCAGAAAGTTTGGATTTCGAGGCTCGATGGAAACCGCTTGCTCGACGAGCAATGAAGCGTGTTCAAATTCTCCTAGTTGGTACTCGATGATCGCGAACAAGTTGTACGCCTCGCCGTGAAGCGGGTGATCGCGCACAATAGCTTCACATCGACGCCGAGCACCGGTGACATCTCCTTGTGCAAGAAGCGCTTGCGCCTCCAGCAAATCCCGGCTAGTCGAACCTTCCTCCTTATTCACCGCGTCGCCGTTGACCAATCATTCCTCTGCGATACGGTAGTGCGCATATGCAGGGGAGCAACGACGAGCGGCGGACGACGACCGGAGTCGACACGGGGCTTACGCCCCATGATGCCATCCCTTGGGAATCGCTGACAGCAGCTTTTTCGTATACGGCTCGCGCGGGTTGCGATAAATGGCGTCGGAGTCCGCGATCTCGATGATCTCGCCCTGGTTCATCACCATGACCTGGTCAGAGATGTATTTGACCACCGCCAGGTCGTGCGAAATGAAAATGTACGAGAGATGAAATTCGTCCTGCAGGTCCTGCAATAGATTCAGCACCTGGGCCTGCACCGATACGTCCAGCGCCGACACCGACTCGTCGCAGATCAGAATGTCGGGTTTTAACGTGAGACAGCGGGCGATGGCGATCCGCTGGCGCTGCCCACCCGAGAATTCGTGCGGATATTTGTAGAAAGAGACCTCCGGCAGGCCGACCTTCTGCAGCATCTCGAAGGCAAGGTCGGCACGCTCCTGGGCCGTCCCACCGATCCCGTGAATCTGCATCGGCTCGGTGAGGATCTGGCCGACGATCATGCGCGGATTGAGCGATGCGTAAGGATTCTGGAAGATGATCTGGATGCGCCGCTTGTACTCCATGAACTCGCGGGGGCTCATCGACAGGATATCGCGGCCCTCGAACAAGGCCTCGCCGGCGGAAGCCTCGTGCAGCCGCATCAGCGTGAGTCCGACGGTCGTCTTGCCCGAGCCTGATTCTCCGACGAGTCCCAGCGTCTTGCCTTTCGGCAGCTTGAAGGAGACGTTCTTCACGGCCTCGAACTTGCGTTGGCCGAACAGCCCCTCGCGCGAATAGAAGTCCTTGCCGAGCTGGCGCACGTCCAGGATGATCGGGTCCGAGAGTGCGATCCCGCGCTTGCGCTCGGCGAGGTTCATCGCGTGGCCACCGCCGTTCATGAAATCCTCGATCACCGGTAGGCGAACCGGACGGCGGTCGAGGCGCGGCCGGCATTGAAGCAGCGCCTTCGTGTACGCGTCCTGAGGATTCTCGAACACCCGCTTGGCTGCCCCCTGCTCCCGGATCTCCCCGTTGCGCATCACAACCACGTAATCCGCAATCTCGCCGACTACTGCCAGATCGTGCGTGATAAACAGTACGGACATCTGGTGGCGGCGTTGCAGCTCCGCGATGAGATCGAGGATCTGCTGCTGGATCGTGACGTCGAGCGCGGTGGTGGGCTCATCGGCGATAAGGAGCTTCGGCTCGCAGGCGATCGCCATGGCGATCATGACCCGCTGCTGCTGTCCCCCCGACATCTGCGACGGATAAGCGTTGACCTTGAACGCGGGATCGGGAATGCCGACCTCCTCGAGCAGCGCGATAGCGCGCTTGTGGGCCGCTGCCGGCGACAAGTCCCGGTGCAGCCGCAAGACCTCCGAGAGCTGGAAGCCGACGGTGAACACCGGATTCAGCGAGGTCATCGGCTCCTGGAAGATCATCGAGATGTCGGCGCCGCGAAGCTTCCGCAACTCCACCTGATTCAGGCCGACCAGGTTGTTCCCTTCGTAGACGATCTCGCTGCCGGGGAGTACGTGAGAATTTTCCTTAGGCAGCAGCCCCAGAATCGAGAGCGATGTCACCGATTTGCCGCTGCCGGATTCGCCGACCAGCGCGACCGTGCTGTTCTTGGGAATGTCGAAGCTGATGCCTTTGACCGCCTCGAAGGTAGTTTCTTCATCCAGGCGGAAGTTCACCCGGAGGTTGCGAACGGAAAGCAGGGTTTCCATGGTCGTATCCGTCCGCTTATTTGAGCTTCGGATCGAGCGCGTCGCGAAGCGCGTCGGTGAAGAGGCTGAACGCAGTGACCAGCACCGCCATCGCGGTTCCGGCGGCCGCGAGCTGCCACCACTTGCCGAGGATCAGTTCGTTCTGCGCTTCGTTGAGCATCGAGCCCCAGGAGACGACGTCCACCGGCACACCGAACCCAAGGAACGACAGGATCACCTCGGCCTTGATGAAGCCGACCGTCAGGATCGAAAGCTGGACCAGCACGACGTGGCTGACATTGGGCAGGATGTGGACGAACATGCGGCGCGCGTTCGAGGCGCCGATCGCATCGGCCGCCTGCACGTACTCGCGCCCCTTGTGCTTCAGATACTCGCCGCGGATCAGTCGGAACACGCCGGTCCATCCCGTGAGCCCGAGGATCAGCACGATCGTCATGATGCCCTTCTGCTGCAGCACGGCAGCGACCGCGAGGATGAGCAGTAGATATGGAATCGCGGTGAACACGCTGTAGAACCAGTTGAAGAAGTCGTCCAACCACCGCCCGTAATAACCCGCTGCTGCGCCGAAGACCGTGCCGAGGAAGGTCGCGACGACCGCCGCAGCGAGCCCGACGAAGATCGAGGTTTCGGAGCCCTTGATCGTCTTCTTCAGCACGTCGCGGCCCCACTTGTCGCCGCCGAGCGGTAAAGTCGCCGCTCGAGCTTCGGCGACGTCCGCCTTCGTCCCCTTGGCGCGAATGTCCGCCATGACGTCGGCGAGCGGATCCACGCTCTGGCCCTCGGCGGCAGCTGCTTCTGTACCGCCGGGTTTCTTCGTTTCTCCCCGAATCGCCGCCAGGGCATCCGCCAGCGGATCCTGGACGGGTAACTCGGTGGGCTCTTCGGCCGCCGCCTGCGCGGTCGTCGCTCCGCCTGCGGCAGCTGCGGGGCCCGTACTCTCGGCGTCGGGACCCTGCAAGGTCGGCGGCGCGTAATTGACGCCTGCTTCTTTCGCCCAGTCCTTGGCGATCAACCCGGCTCCAGAAAGAATCATCTGAACGACGAACAGGGCAACGATCGCGAGCGAAACCATCGCCACGCGGTCCGCCCTAAGGCGCTTCCAAGCCAGCGCCCATAGGCTGGGTGAGACGGTATGCGGGATGTCGAATGGCATGGTCCGTCTCCTATTTGAGTTGAACCCGCGGATCGACCGCTTTGTACATCAGGTCGGCGAGCAAGTTGAAGATCATGGTCGCCGCTGCGACGTACACGGTGATCGCCTTGATCACCGGGAAGTCGCTGCGCTCGACCGCCAGAATGACCTCGCGCCCGATGCCGGGAATGGAGAAGAAACGTTCGATCAAAAAGGCGCCGATCAGCAGGCCGGGCAGCGTGGCCATCACGTGGGTGATGATCGGAATGGACGCGTTGCGCAGCACGTGCACCCACATGATCCGGTTCTCCGACAAGCCCTTCGCGCGTCCTGTGCGGACGTAGTCCTGGTTGATTTCGTCGAGCACGAAGGTACGGAACAGCCGCAGGTCGGGGGCAATGCTCACCACGAGCAGAATGATGATCGGCAGTGACGCGTAGACGATCAGGTTCTGCCAGAAGCTGTCACCCCAGCCCTGGACCGGGAACCAGCCGAGCTTGTATGCGAAGACGTACTGGAAGACGATGATGTAGACGAGAATCGAGATCGACAGCCCTATGGTGCAGGTGATCATCACCATCCGGTCCGTGAGCGAAGCGCGCACATAGGCCACCGCGAGCGCGAGCCCGATCGAGATCAGCGTCGAGAGTATGAGCCAGGGAATCAGCAAGGTCAGCGACGGGCCCAGCCGCGTGGCCAGAATGTGCGACACCGGTTCGTTGGTGCTCCAACTCGCGCCGAAATTGCCGGTCAGCACCTGCTTGATGAAGATCCACAGCTGCACGTAATACGGCTGGTCGACACCAAGCTGGCGACGGATATTGGCGATCTGCTCCGCGCTGGAGATCTTCCCTGCAAGCACGTAGGCCGGGTCACCTCCGACCCAGTTGAACAGGAGGAAGACCAGCACGATCACCCCGAGCATGGTCGGGATCATCTGCCAGATTCGTCGGACGATATAGGCAGTCATTGGCACCTCCTCCGGCTTATTTTCGCCGCCGGCTGTTATCGAGATCGTAGTACATGTACTCCGCCAGGAGAATCGGGTGCTTCTTGTAACCGATCACCTGCGGCTGGACGAGCATGTTGCGGTAGCGGGTGTCGTGCAGCTTCCAGACACCCTGGACCTCGGCCATCCGCCAGAGCTGGCGGTAGAGCCGGCTGCGCTCGGCCGAGTCCGGCGGCAGGGTGCGGGTCTTCTCATAGATACGGTCCCATTCAGGAAGCTGAAAGCAGGCGTTATTGTTCTGGTGGCTGTTCGGCCCGTAGAGGAGCTGCATGAAGTCGTCCCCGTCAGGGTAGTCCGCTATCCATGATGCAGTGCGGGAGAGCAGTTGGCACGCGCGTTCCTGCTTGAGCTCCTCGGGAAACTTATTCTTGTCGATCTGGACGCGGATGCCGATGCGATCGATCGATTTCTGCCACAGCTCGTCGATCTCGCGGTCGCGCGATGACGGCGTGGACGAGTAGCGCATCACCAGCGGACGCCCATCGGGCCAGGTACGATAGCCGTCGCCGCCTCGTTTGTATCCGAAGTAGTCGAGCAGTTTGTTGGCGAGGACGGGATCGTAGGGAACGACGGTCCGATAGCCCGGATCGTATCCGACGACGCCAGGCGGGATCGGATATTGCGCCTCCACCGCCTGATTCTTGCGGATGACTCGGAGGTACTCGGCGTTGTCGAAGGACATGAAGATCGCGCGGCGTAGCGCGATCTTCTCTTTGGCGAAGCCGCCGAAGTCCGGATCGGTCGTATTGAAATAGGTGTAGTTGAGATCGGGATCGGTAGTGCGGTTGAGCGTGACGCCTGCTGCGGCAAGCTGTGCATTCACCTTGTCACCGGGGATGGCGATCGGCGCAAACTGCTCGCGCAAGTGCAGGATGTCGAGTTCGCCGTTTTGAAACGCGAGCCACGCGGCCTGCTGTTCCTCGATAACACTGATTTCGACGCGACCGATCTGCGGCATCTTCTTGCCCTGCATGGCCGCGACGATCTCCTTGTCGCGTGGATCCGCGCCGGGTTCGAAGTTCCAGACGAAGCCTCGGAAGTCGGGATTCGCTTCCAGAACAATCTTGTTCGAGCGGACCCATTCCTTGAGACGGTAAGGACCACTTCCCACAGGGTGCGCATTGGTGTCGTCGCCGTAGGTCTCGATCACTTCGCGCGCCACGGCCGCAAAGTTCGGCAGCGCCATGACGTACGGGAACGTGTAGTCGGTGTCCTTGAGCTTGATCTGCAAGGTGTAGCGATCGAGCGCCTGCAGGCCTTCGACCTTGCGGTCATAGTCGAACTTACCGGTCTTTTCGGCCTTCTTCTTCAGCTCTTCGAGGCCGACGATGCCGTCGATGAAACTCTCGTAGGGTGCGTGATTGACCGGATCCTTGAAACGCTTGATGGAGTAGACGAAATCCTCGGCGGTCAATTCGCGCTTGCGCCCGTTGAACGCAGGGTCCGAGGCGAAGTAGATACCCTTCTTCACCTTGAATACATAGGTCCGAGCCTGATCGCGGACCTCCGGCAGCCCCTCGGCCGCGCGGGGCACAAGCTTGGCAGGGCGCGCCAGGTAATCGTAAGTGAGCAGTGAATCGCAGATGCCTTCGATCACCACGAATGAATAGTAGTCCTGGACCTTCGCCGGATCGAAGCCGGTTTCGGCGACGTAGAACTCGAGACGGAGCACCTTGTCAGGATCCGCGCTCCACGCCGGCGCGTCAGCGAGCGACGCCGCGAGGGCTGCCAGGACCAGCCGAATTGCGAGAGCGTAGGACCGAATCACCTGGCGACCAAGAATCAAGGCCGCGCGGCGGAATCGATGTCGAGATACTGGTACACGGCGGAATTCAATATGGGGTGGTAGCGATACCCTTTGATCCAGGGGTACACGAGCACGTTGCGGTAGCGCGACACTCCCAAGCGCCACACCCCGTCGACTTCCATCTGCCGGCTCATCATGTTGAACAGCCTGGTACGCTCCGGCGAGTCGGGCATCAGCTTGATCTGGTCGTACATCTTGTCGAAAGCGGGAGATTGGTAGCAGGCGTTGTTGTCCTGATGCGTGTTCGGCCCATAGAGCAGCTGCATGAAGTTCTCGCCGTCGGGGTAGTCCGAGTGCCAGGCCGCGCCCCACATCGCGAGCTGGCAGGCCTCGGCGGCCTTGACGTTGTCGGAGAACGGGCTCTTGCGTGCTTCGAAGCGAACCCCGATCGCGTCGAGGTTCTTCTTCCACAGCTCGTCGTATTCGCGGCTGATCGCCTGCGGTTCGGAGGTGAGCGTCACGACGAGCCGCGTGCCGTCGGGATTGTTCCGGTAGCCGTCGGCGCCTTTCTTGTAGCCAAAATAGTCGAGAAGCTTGTTGGCGAGCGCCGGATCGTAACGAATGATGCCGCGGTACTTCGGATCGTAGCCCACGACGCCTGGAGGAATCGGGCTCTGGTCGGCGAGCGCCTGATTCTTGCGAATCACGCGGATCTCCTCGTTGACATCATAGGCGAGAAGGAGGGCTCGCCGCAGGGCGAGCTTCGGGAGGCTCATGCCGCCGAGCATCGGGTCCTGCATGTTGATGCCATAGTAGGTGATCTCGGTCTCCGTGCTGCGGTCCCATTCAATACCCTGCTTTGCAAGATTGGGCGCAAGCTTGTTGTCGGGAATGGCCACCGGCGCAAACTCGCCGAAGCGCTCGACGTAGTCGATCTGTCGGTTCTGGAAGGCGAGCCAGCGCGACTGCCCTTCCTGGATGATGCTGATCTCGATTCGGCCGATCTGCGGCATGCGCTTGCCCTTCATCGCGGCGACCACGGCCTGGTCGCGCGGATCATCCGACGCCTTGAAGTCCCAGATGACCTCGCGGTATTCCGGGTTCGCTTCCAGAACGATCTTTGTCTTGCGCAACCAGCTCTTCAGAATGTAGGGCCCGGTGCCGATTGGGTGCGCGCCGGTGTCGTCGGCGTACGCTTCGATGATTTCGCGAGCGCAGGCGGAGGTTGCCGGCATCGCCATGATGTAGGCAAAGTTGTAGTCGGTTTGATTGAGCCGGATGCGCAGCGTATAGCGATCCACAACCTGGAGGCCCGGCACCGCCGCGTCATAGTCGAAGCGCGCGCCCTTCGTCGCCTTGGTGAAGAGATCGTCGAGCCCGACGATCTTCCCCTCGACAATGAAGCGCCAGGGCGAGCGGTTCGCCGGATCCATGAGGCGCTTGATCGAATACGCGTAGTCGCCTGCGGTCAGTTCGCGGCGCTTGCCCTTGAACGCCGGATCGGGGTGAAAGTAGATGCCTTTGCGGATTCGAAAGAGGTAGGTCTTGCCGTTGTCCGTAACCTCCGGCAGCGATTCTGCGGTGAGCGGGGCTAGCTTCGCGGGACGGGCCAGGTAATCGTAGGTGAGAAGCGCCTCCATCGTCTCGTAGATGACGTCGTTGGAGTAGACGTCGGTGCTCTTGATGGGATCGAATCCTGTCTCCTCTGCTTCAAAGGCGACGCGGAGCACTTTGTTGGGATCAGCCGCGCGCGCGAGAGGCGCACACGCGAGGAGAACGCAGAGCCCCGCCACGCCAGCGGCGGCGACCCTTCCAAGACCGGGCATGGCGATGGGAGCCGTAAAAGAAAACGGCGCGTAATGTACCATTTCCCGCCTTGCGGTACGCAACACGCGCCGGAACGCTTCCCGGCGCGACGAAATGCACCTGGTCCACTTGAGTTAACTTTGCAAGCAGTGAAACCCTCCTACTGGGACGACGCTACGCGTGAGCTGGCCCGCCGTGATCGCGTCTTGAGGCGCCTCGTGCGTCAGTACCCCGACGTTCACCTCAAGCGGCGCGCTGATCCGTTTACGACTCTGGCGCGTGCGATCGTAAGCCAGCAGATCTCCGTGGCAGCCGCCGATGCGATTTGGAAGCGTTTCGTCGTCGCCGCAGGAGCCGTGCCCCGGCGGGGCTTCCCTCGATTGGTAGCGGCAAACGTCGCGGTGCTAGCACCGACTGCCTTGCGCGAGTGCGGCCTGTCGCAGCGCAAAGCCGAGTATTTGAGCGACCTCGCGGCGCATTTCGCCTCCGGTCGGCTCGATCCGCGAAGCTGGAAGAAACTGGACGACGAGGCGCTCATCGCCGCTCTGGTCGACGTCAAGGGCATCGGACGCTGGACCGCGGAAATGTTCCTCATCTTCCACGAGCTGCGTCCGGACGTATTTCCCGTCGCAGACCTCGGACTGCAGCGCGCGATGTCCATACACTACCGCAACGGCCGGAAATTCACACCGCGCGCGATGATCAGGCACGCGGAAGCCTGGCGGCCGTGGCGCTCGGTAGCAACCTGGTACCTGTGGCGCAGCCTGGATCCAGATCCGGTCGAGTACTAGTCGCACCGACCGAGGCCGCGCCCTACGCGGGGCTCACGCCGGAGGTCGTGCTTGACGCGCTGGAGAGTGTCGGCCTTCACGGCGACGGACGCATGCTCGCGCTCAACAGCTACGAAAACCGTGTTTACCGCCTCAGCCTGGAGAATGGCCCGCCCTGCGTGGCGAAGTTCTACCGTCCCGGGCGGTGGTCGGACGCGGAGATTCTCGAAGAGCACGGCTTCGTGCGGGAGCTCGCGGGTCACGAGATTCCTGTCGTCGCACCGATGGAATTCGCCGACGACGCCACCCTGCTCCGCTTCGCAGACTACCGATTCGCGATATATCCCTTGTGCGGCGGACGCGCGCCGGAGCTCGACGAGCGCAATACGCTCGAGTGGCTCGGTCGCTACATCGGTCGCATCCACGCCGTCGGAGGCGCGAGCCGCTTTGCTCACCGACCTCGGCTCGATGTCGCAAGCTTCGGCGAAGAGCCACGCGACTGGTTGCTCGCGCACGGTTTTATCCCGGCCGATCTCCTCGACGCTTACCAAAGCGTAGTCGCGCAGGCGCTTGCCGGCATCCGCGCGTGCTTCGCGCGCGCCGGAGATGTGCGCATGCTGCGCTTGCACGGCGACTGCCACGCGGGAAACGTCCTCTGGATTCCTGATGGAGCGCTTGCCGGCCCGCACTTCGTCGACTTCGACGACAGTCGCACCGGTCCGGCGGTGCAGGACCTATGGATGCTTCTGTCAGGCGAGCGCAGCGAGATGACGAACCAGCTTGGCGACATTCTCGCCGGCTACGAGGATTTCATGGTCTTCGACCGGCGCGAGTTGCACTTGGTCGAGGCGCTGCGCACGCTGCGGTTGATCCACTATGCCGCGTGGCTCGCGCGGCGCTGGGACGACCCTGCATTCCCCGCGGCCTTCCCGTGGTTCAACACGCAACGCTACTGGCAGGATCGCATCCTCGAGCTTCGCGAGCAGATTGCGCTGATGGAAGAGCCGCCACTGGAGTGCTAACCCGTCGCGCCCTATTTCAGGACGCCGTCGACCAGATGGACCGTCCTGTCGAGGCGCGCCGCGAGGTCGGGGTCGTGCGTGACGATCACGAGGCTCGTGCCGATATCGCGGTTCAGATCCAGCATCAGGCCGAGCACCTGCTGTGCCGTGCGCCGGTCGAGGTTCCCGGTCGGCTCGTCGCCGAGCACACAGGCGGGCGAGGTTACGAGTGCGCGCGCCAGCGCAACCCGCTGCCGTTCGCCGCCTGAAAGCTCGCCCGGGCGGTGCTCCTTTCTCGGCGCAAGGCCCACGCGCTCGAGTATTGCCGCGGCGCGCTCGCGCGCAGCGCTCTGCGACTCGCGCCGGATGTACAGCGGCATCGCGACGTTCTCCAAGGCAGTGAATTCCGGCAGCAGATGGTGGAACTGGTAGATGAAGCCCAGGGAGCGATTCCTCACCTGTCCGCGCGCAGCCTCCGAAAGGCTCGCCATCGGCGCACCCTGCACCCGCACCTCGCCCGCAGTCGGCGCGTCAAGCCCGCCGAGCAAATGCAGCAGCGTGCTCTTCCCCGAACCCGAGGCGCCAACGACGGCCACACGCTCGCCGCGCGCGACCGCAAGATTGACACCGAGCAGCACTGGCACTTCGAGCGGACCTGTACGATAGGTCTTTCTCAGGCCCACGCATTCGATTACGGGGCCGCTCTCATTCATATCGAAGCGCCTCCGCGGGATTGATTCTCGCGGCGCGCCAGCTCGGGTAGATCGTGGCAATCAGCGTCAGGATGAATGCGATTGCCGCGACGAGCACGACGTCACCCTGCTGCACTTGCGAGGGCAGCTCGCTGATGTAATACACCGTCTTGTCCAGGAATTGCACGCCGAGCAGGCGTTCGACGAAAGGCACGACCGTTTCGATGTTCAATGCGAGCAACAGCCCGCCGGCCACGCCGAGAAGCGTGCCAAGCGTTCCCACGAGCGCGCCTTGGATTATGAAGATCGCAAGGATGCTCGCCGGAGATGCGCCCTGCGTGCGCAGGATCGCGATGTCGGCCTGCTTGTCGGTCACGACCATGACCTGCGCCGAGACGATATTGAACGCGGCAACCGCGACGATCAGCGTAAGGATCAGGAACATCATCCGCTTCTCGATCGCGACGGCGCGAAAGAAATTGGCATGGCTGAGCGTCCAGTCCCGAACCTCGGCGTCGACGGGAAGCGTGGCAGCGAGCTGGCGTGCAACCCGCGGCGCGGCGAAGAGATCGTCGAGCTTCAGCCGAACGCCCGTCACGGCGTCGCCGAGCCGATAGAGCGTCTGCGCATCGGCGATGTCGATGAGCGCCAGCCCGCTATCGAACTCGAACATGCCGACCTCGAACACCCCGACCACGCGAAAGCTCTTTAGGCGGGGAAGCATTCCCGCCGGCGTAACCGTTCCCTGCGGCGTAATAACGACCACGCTGTCGCCGAGGCGCGCGCCGAGCGCGTGGGCGAGCTCGGAGCCGAGGACGATGCCGAACTCTCCCGGCTTCAGATCGGTGAGCTTCCCGGCTCGCATGTGCGAGGCGAAATCGGCAACGGTATTTTCCAGTGCAGGGTCCACGCCGCGGATGAGGGCGCCGCGATTGACAGACCCGGCCGAGAGCATCGCCTGCCCCAGCACGAAAGGCGCTTCAGCGCGGACTTCCGGGTTCGCACGCGCGGCTTGAGCGACCGTTTGCCAGCCGGACATGGAGCCGTTGAGCCCGCGAATCTCGATGTGCGACGCGACGGCAAGAATGCGCGTGCGCAACTCCTCCTGGAACCCGTTCATGACGGACAGCACGACGATCAGCGCAGCGACACCCAGCGCGATGCCGAGCATCGAGACTGCGGCGATGAAGGAGACGAATCCGTTGCGGCCGGAGCCACGCCGTGCGCGCGTGTAGCGCAGACCGACGAGGAGTTCGTATGGAGTCAACTGCGTTTGTGCAGAGGTCGGAACCGCGGCCGTGATGCCGCGGAAAGCAGCGCGAGTGTGCCATAAGCCGCGCGAGGGCGCAGCGTTATGGGTCCCTGCGCGAAGCGTTGACCCTGCTTCTGCCAGCGGCGCTCCCGGGGCAAGCCCACGTGCTAAGCTGGATCACTCGAACCGAAAGCTCAATCCCGACTGCATTACGGTGCAAATCGTCCGTCGCAATGTGCCCAGTGCTGCATCCGCTCTCGCGGCTGCGGGCGTAGCGCCGGTGCTAGCAAGAATCTACGCATCACGCGGCATCATTTCCGTCACCGAGCTCGCCGACGACCTGTCGCTGCTGCCCTCTTGGCGATCGCTAAAAGGCATCGAAGCAGCGGCGACAAGGCTCGCTGACGCGATCGAGCGCGGCGAGCGCCTGCTCATCGTTGCCGATTACGACGCCGACGGGGCCACCGCCTGCGCGGTTGGTGCACGCGGGCTCTCGTCCCTCGGAGCGAAGGTCGATTATCTCGTTCCGAATCGCTTCGAATTCGGCTACGGGCTCACGCCGGAGATCGTGGCCCTCGCGGCGGGACGGTCGCCGCAAGTCATCATCACGGTCGACAACGGCATCGCGAGCGTCGAGGGTGTCGCCGCGGCTGACGCGCGCGGCATCGATGTCGTGATCACGGATCATCATCTGCCCGGCGCGGTGCTGCCTTCCCCGGCGCTGATCGTCAACCCCAACCAATCGGGGTGCGAGTTCCCGTGCAAGCACCTCGCGGGAGTAGGCGTGATGTTTTACGTTTTGATCGCGCTGCGCGCGGTGATGCGCGAGCGGGGACGCTTCGGCTCGGAGGCCGGGCCGAGTCTCTCCGGGCTGCTCGACCTGGTCGCGCTGGGAACAGTCGCCGACGTGGTGAAGCTCGACCAGACCAATCGCATTCTCGTCGCGCAAGGGCTACGGCGTATCCGGGCCGGACGCGCGTGCGCTGGCTTGCGCGCGCTGTTCGCGATCGCGGGGCGCGATCCAGGACAGGCCACCGCGCACGATCTGGGCTTCGTCGCCGGCCCGCGTCTCAACGCGGCGGGCCGGCTCGCCGACATGTCGATCGGAATCGCCTGCCTGCTGAGCAGCGACGAGGCAGTCGCGCTGCGTGCCGCGGGCGAGCTTGACCGCCTGAACCGTGAGCGCCGCGAAGTCGAGGCGACGATGCAGGATCAGGCGCTCGCCAGCATCGACGCCACTGTGGCGGACGACGCGTACACGCTTTGCCTCTACGGGCCGGAATGGCATCAGGGTGTGGTCGGCATCGTTGCGTCTCGCCTCAAGGATCGCTTCCATCGCCCGACGCTGGTATTTGCGCGCGGGGCCGATGGCGAGCTGCGAGGTTCAGGTCGTTCGATCCCCGGCTTTCACTTACGCGACGCGCTCGATCTCGTCGCCAAGCG